>Ga0351904_1019_pt1 | contig 40426 bp, 38 predicted proteins | sample BONcelHT113001E3_FD_205826 | JGI IMG/M metagenome (GOLD analysis project Ga0351904, IMG submission 205826) | Enriched cells from coal bed in the Powder River Basin, Montana, United States - BONCAT cells T11 rep1 HSBNCT.T11.300.1.E3 ...
TTTCCCCTTGGCGGGAGAGGCGTTCCGGAAACAGCGGGTCGTTAGTCCCGTGGCGCCACCAACTCCCAGCTATCGGCATTCATGTCGTTTCGCAGCAGATAGGTCTTGCCATCGTCCGCAAGCACCTTGAAACAGTTATGATCAGGGTCGTACCAGCGATCGACAATCTCCATGATCTGGAAGGTCCGCCCTTCCCGCGAAAACGAGACCGGTCTTTCATCCCCCTTGTAACCGGCATAGGTCTTAACGGTGATTTTCATAAGCGTCCTCGTGTCTCAGGGGCGGCCTGGCTGTGTCGAAGGCGTCATACTCAGGATCATCTATAGATTGTACCTGTGGCAACGAAGTTCGCAATGCAGACCTTGAGCGTTACAGGCAACAGACGTGGAGCGATAAACGTAGAACATAGATGCAGAGAGATCAGGTGAAGTATAGGCCAGACCTGCCAGGTTTTCAAAACCTGGCAGGTCTCTGTAACTGAGTGGCAGTAATTTCCATTTGGAACAGGTCAGGAAATTTCTGGAAGCTGCGCGACTGGGCACTGCCTTGCAGCAGGTTTACGCCCCCTTCCGTTTGACGGATACAGGTGCGCATAGTACAAGTATAGAGCAGCTTTGGGGCGAGAAACCTGCAGCGTCAGGTGGAGACCTGACAGGTAGTCTTTAATGGGTGCACGAACAAGCTCTAATAAGAGAGGTTTCCCATACTGCCGATACTGCACGTTACTAACCGGTCACGGTTGTCACGAATGAAGGAGTATGTCAATCAGGGGGTGGCCTACAATGAAAATCGTACAGATTCTTTTTCTGCTCCTGCTGGTTTCTTTGCCGGCTATGGCGGACGAAACCAGGTCCGGTATCGACACGAATGGAACTGAGGGAACACGGGGTGCGGATATGCGAATCCTGCTGAATGCGTTTACCGCATTCGCGGAAGAGCATATCGAGGGGACGCTGCGCGGCATGAAAATTCTCGCTGTAACCGAAGAAGTAAAGAGCGGTGATTGGAATGCCATGAAGGGTCCGCTCACCGAGTTCAGCAGGAGTGGAATTAATGCTGCCGCGGTTTGGTATGCACGCCCTGACGGTCACTACTATACCGTGGAAAAGGGACTGACCGATCAGAGTCTCAGCGACCGTCCGTATTTTCCACGACTCATGGCAGGCAATACCGTGGTTGGAGATCTTGTCATCAGCAAATCCACGGGAAAGCGAACTGCGATACTGGCAGTACCGATTTGGAAGGATGGAAAGGTCAGCGGTGCCCTCGGCGTGTCGCTGTCGGCTGATAAAATGAGCAGGATGCTTCAGGAGAGAATGGCATTGCCAGGAGACATGGTTTTTTATGCCCTCGATGCACAAGGGCAGAGCTCACTTCACAAAGAGTCGAACCGTTTGTTTGCCTTTCCCTCCGACATAGGCAGCAAGACCCTGAAAGATGCGGTGCATGATATGCTCTCTCGACAGGAGGGTGTCGTACGCTATGATTTCCATGGCGAAAAGATCGTCGTCTTCAAGCGATCGCACCTGACGGGTTGGGTCTTTGCCATTGGATTCGTTGCAGACACATCTACCGGCGCTGCGGGAAATGAGATGCCGCCGATCATTTCTGAATTGGAAAAAGAGCTCAGCCTCAAACTGAACAGGATCGACGCCGAACTGGCCAATGCCGCACAGGGGCTCTCGAAGACAGGCCTGCATAGTCCAGAGGCAAGAAAAATCCTTCATGACCTGTGCCGGACCGCCCCGTATGCGATTGATTGCGCAACTGTTGACAGAGCAGGCACAATGCTCATTGTAGAACCCGAAGAGTACCGGCAATTTGAGGGCACCGCCATAGGCAAACAGGAGCAGATAATCCGCTTGCACAAATCAAGGAAGCCTGTGTTAAGCAAGGTGATTCGCACCGTTGAAGGCTTTGACGCTGTAGATATTGAACATCCCGTCTTCTCTTCCCAGGGTAAGTTTATGGGTTCCGTCAGCATCCTCATCAGACCTGAGTCTCTGCTATCGGGTGTTGCCGCGGGTCTCGTTCAGGGACTGCCGATAGATGTCTGGGCAATGCAAACGGATGGCAGGATTCTCTATGACCCAGATAGGGAGGAGATCGGCCGGATGCTGTTCGATGACCCGATCTATGAACCTTTCCCCCAGCTTCAATCCCTGGGAGCAACGATCGCGAAGGAACGAAATGGCTCAGGCAGCTACGAATTTCTCGGAAAGGGACTGAACAAACCAGTTACGAAATATGCGTACTGGACATCGGTAGGACTCTACGGTACGGAATGGCGTGTTGTGGCAACTCATACCCAGGCTGAAGACGGCGGGCAGGCGAAGAGAGACCTCTCGGAACTCGGGGTGAAATCGTCTGAGGAAGCGCTCAGGGATCTGGCTGGACGGGCAGAACTGAAAGAGGCGTTAGCCGGAAACGACAGGGCCAGAATTCAGCGCATATTCAGTAATTTTCATGCGGAACAGTACGGAATATACGCAATACAGTGGGTAGATGCTCTCGGCATAAACCGTTATGGGCACCCTGAAGAAAACAGCCTCACGAACTTTGATTTTCATTCGGGGAAAACGCCGACTTCACAATATATTTTGAAGGCTCTTTCAAAGAAAAACGAGAGCTCGTTTGAAGCTCCTCTGGTGGAGGGAAAGGAAGGCAATTTCTTTCTGGTACCGGTCCAAAAAGGAGATACATATCTCGGCATGATCTATATAATCAGGATACGGCCATGAACAAAGCTGTCAGCGAAGGATACTACTGTATAACCGGAGAGCAAAATGAAGACTGTTTACAGTGCCTCAAATATATCGCTTGTAAGCATCCTCCAGAATATCTTGGAAGGACACGGGATCGGATGCTGGATAAAAAACGAATTTCTTTCCGCTGGATGCGGTGAAATCCCACCTATCGAATGCTGGCCGCAACTCTGCGTTGACGATGAAAATTATTCAGAGGCAAACCGTATTGTTGAAGAGGCGCTTTCAGTGAAAGAAATGCCCTCCTGGATATGTGTATCATGCGGCGAGGTAATTGAGGGGCAATTTTCAGAATGCTGGAATTGCGGAAATGGTTGTCCTTTGCCAGACAGGTAGCTTTCATCCGGAAACTCTGAAACAGTGCTATCCACCGTTGGGCTGGGGCCTTTTCGGAATCTCTCGTACGGTTTTATTGCACGTCAGCGACAGCAAGGAAACGCCGGAAGCCGGCATGTTGCTGGTCCGTGTGAAGGGTGGTGACCGATTACGAGAGGGTTCGGGGAAGTTCCAATCCAGCCCATGTCGAGACTTTCCGGATGGGAATTATCCAGGTCAGACTTCAATAGAAATTTCTATTGTTTGGCACCAAACTGGCGCAGGAATTTTCAATTGCCTTAAAAACTTCTTTAAATTCGATTGGTTTATTCAGATAATGATTAATGCCGATCTTAAAACAATCCGACTCATAACGGTCCTTTTCCTGACCTGAGAGAATCATGATTTCTGTTTTGGGATTTATTTTCCTTATTTCAGAGGCCATCAGAATTCCGTTCATTGACGGCATTTCTATGTCGGTCAGCACAATATCCGGACAGAGTTCCTTGAACAACTCAAGTCCTGACACCCCGTTTTCTGCTGAGTGAATTTTCATGGCTGGAAATTTTCGCGAGATAATTTTTTGAAGCAAACTTCTGGCAACCTGGTCATCCTCGACACATAAAAGAGAGACCATATCACCATCTTGCCGGAAAATTCCCATGTCAAACCTCCTTTCAAGAATTCGGTTTCCACATCAGTGTATACGGTAGCAAGTGTACCTCTCATTAGAATGATGTCAAACCGATTCTGGAATAATTACAAAACCATCCGAGCGCACTACATGCCTGCGCGGGAGTTTATTTCTATCAGGCAACCAGTTGGAAGCGGCTACCAGTTTCTGTAATTCCTCTGCCATTTTTGCACGTTGGTTTGCCGCATGAGCCGATTCGGCGGCGCCCTTGGCGGTCCCCTGAACCACCTCCGTTGTCTGCTGAATGTTGCTGCTGAATTCGGGGGGGATTGCTGCTAACGGGGTAGAGGTGGCACAGTCGGAGGGTATGCAGATGATGAAAGGAAGCGAGAAATGTCTGACAAGCCAATTGCACAAGAAGCCCTGATGGTACTGTTTGAGGCCGTACGCTGGAAATTACTATTCCATGATGGAACATTCGATCCCTTGGCTGTGCGATCTGGCAATGCTGACGGCAGGAGTCGGCTGCCGGTATCTACTGTTCAGGTAACGCAGCGAAAGGTGGTAGTTTGCCGGCCATAATTCCCACCGGAGCAGATAAACGATCACGACCCGAGGCGTGGCTTCTGGAAGAGGTCCGGGCTGTGCAGGGCGAACTTATCGCCACGATCGCCTGGGCACTTGGCGCCGGGGTTCTGATCGTGCTTCAGGCCCGACTGCTGGCGCTGGCCTGCCACCAGCTGATCATGGATCGGTCCGGCCTTGGCCCGCTGCTCCCGTTGGTTTTTGGTGTGGCGGCGATAGCGACTGCCAGGGGCTTGCTGCTGCTGTTTTCCGAACGGCGTGCTGTTACAGCCACAGCCCGGATCAAGCAGCGGGTACGAGGACTGCTCTATGCCAGGCTCCAGGAACTGGGGCCGACCGGACTGACCGGCGAAGAGACCGCTCCGCTGGTGGAGGCGGTCACCAGCGGAGTGGAGGGGCTGGAGCCCTACTTTGCGCGCTTTCTGCCCCATCTTGCTCTGGCGCTGCTGCTGCCGCCGCTGACCCTGGCGTTTGTCTTCCCGGCCGAGTGGGTTTCCGGCCTGGTGCTGCTCTTCTCTGCCCCGTTTATACCACTGTTCATGATCCTGATCGGACGCGGTTCGGAAAAGCTCAATCGCCGCCAGTGGGAACGGCTCTCCCGCATGGCCGGGTACTTTCTGGATCGGGTGCGGGGACTGCCGGATCTGAAGATCTTCGGGGCGGCCAGGGCCGAGGCCGCGCTGGTGGGAAAGTTCTCGGACGAGTACCGCCAGGGAACAATGGCGATTCTGCGGATCGCCTTTCTATCTGCCTTTACCCTGGAATTCTTCGCTACCGTCGGAACCGCCGTGGTTGCCGTCCTGGTCGGATTCCGGTTGTTGGCAGGAACGCTGACCCTGGTTGACGGCCTGTTTGTCCTGTTGCTGACACCGGAATTCTTCCTGCCGTTCCGCACCCTGGGCCTCTCCTATCATTCCCGCATGCAGGGTCTTGCCGCTGCCGAACGGATTGCGCCGCTGCTGGAACTGCCGCTTCCGCCGGGGCAGGCCGGTCTGCTCCCGGCGCCGACAACGGCACCCACAATCACCTTTGAAGGGGTTTCCTTCCGCTATGGCGGGGATCGTGGCGGCATCAGCGAAATTGACCTGGAACTGCCGGCGGGCAGCCTGACCGCACTGGTCGGTGAAAGCGGCAGCGGCAAGACGACCCTGATGCGCCTGCTGGTGGGCCTGGCCTGTCCGGAAAGCGGGCGGGTCACCGTCAACGGGATCGATCTGGCCCAACTGTCGCCCCGGTTATGGCGGGCAAGTCTGGCCTGGGTACCCCAGCGCCCGTTCTTCTTCAAGGGCACAATTCGGCAGAACTTGCTGCTGGGGTGCCCGGAAATGGGGGAGCTGGAGATTCAGGCCGCACTGGAAAGCGCTGCGGCAACCACCTTTATCAGCCGCCTCCCGGCCGGACTCGACACGGAACTGGGCGACGGCGGAGCCGGGCTATCCGGCGGCGAGCTGCGCCGATTGGCACTGGCCAGGGCCTTCTTGCGCAACGCTGTCCTGGTAGTGCTGGACGAACCAACCGCCGGCCTGGATGCCGAAAATGAGCGGCTCATCGGTGAGGCGCTGCAGCGGCTCGCCATCGGCCGGACAGTGCTGCTGATCAGTCACCGGGAAGAAACCCTGGCCCTGGCGCAGCGGGTTGCGGTACTGGCGGGCGGCCGCCTGGAGCGGATCGAATCGACTGCCGGGTATCTGGCCTCCGGATCGGGGACGCCATGAGGGAACTGCTTGCTGTTCTTCGAGCGGCCCGACGTCAGTGGTGCTGGATGGTGGCCGGAATCGCCCTGGGCATGACGGTCATAACCGCCAACGCTGTCCTGATGGCACTTTCCGGCTGGTTCATCGCTTCCATGGCCGTTTCGGGCGCAAGCGGAATCCCTTTTAACTATTTTTTGCCCGCGGCAGCGATCCGTGCTCTGGCGATCGTACGGAGCGTCGGTCGCTATGGCGAACGGCTGGTAACCCATGAGGCCGCTTTCCGGGTGCTGGCCGATCTGCGGGTCTGGCTATTCCGCTGCCTGGAACCGCTTGCGCCAGCGGGCCTGGAACGCTATTCCGGCGCTGATGTGGCCGGCCGGCTGCGATCCGATGTGGACGCCCTGGAAAACCTGTATCTGCGAATCATCGCGCCCCTGGCGATCGGCGGCCTGTCGATTCTGCTGGCGGTCGCACTGATGTCACTCTGGAGCGGCTCCGCAGCCGTGGCCCTGCTGGTTTTCCTGTTGCTGGCCGGAGTCGGTCTGCCGCTCCTGGCGGAGCGGCTGGCCAGGGAGCCGGGGAGGCGGTCGACCGTGCTGGAGAGTGATCTGCGGGTTGCCATAACGGAAGGCCTTCAGGGGGCGGAAGAGCTGATCCTGCTCGGGGCGCTGCCCCTGCAGACGGCCCGGGTTAACGATCTTTCCCAGCGGCTGATCGCCGAACAACAACGCCTGGGCCGGATCGGCGCACTGACCCAGGCCGGCGCCGGCGCTTGCGGCGGCCTGGGTGTGGCAGCAGTACTGGCGGTGGGAGGCATGGCAACGGTCAGCGGCAGGCTGGCCGGACCGGAGCTGGTGATGGCCCTGCTGTTTGCCGCGGCGGCCTTCGAGGCTGCCGGAACCTTGCCAGGGGCGCTGCAGTTGTTTCCGGCGGCCCGGGAGGCGGCCCGGCGGATACTTGAGCTGACCAATGCACCACAGCCGGTCCCGGACCCTCCCCTCCCGGCTGCGCCGCTGCCGGCGACAACCGAAATCGTCTTCGCAGATGTTTCCTGCGACTATACACCCGGTTTTCCGGTGTTGACCAGTTTCAACCTGACCATTCCGGCCGGAAGCCGGGTGGCGCTGGTCGGACCCAGCGGTATCGGCAAAAGCACCATCGTCGAGATCCTGCTCCGTTTTCGCGACTATGGCGGCAGCGTTACCCTGGGCGGGAGCGAGATCCGCGAACTGGCCGGAGATGAGCTGCGCAGTCTTATTTCGGTCCTGCCGCAGCGGCCACACCTCTTCAACGCGAGCATCGGCGATAATATCCTGCTGGGAAATACGGGTGCGACAGGGAAACAGCTGCAGCAGGCCTTGGAAGGCGCCTGTCTGGCAGACTGGATTGGCGGTCTGCCTTTGGGGCTTGAGACCCCGGTGGGTGAAGGGGGCGCAGCCGTGTCCGGCGGTGAGGGGCGTCGAATCGCCCTGGCCCGGGCCTTGTTGAAGGATGCGCCGATCCTGCTGCTGGATGAGCCGACCGAGGGGCTGGATGCCCGGACCGAGCAGGAGCTGGTCGGTCGCCTGATACGGGCTACCAGGGGGAAAACCGTGCTGCTGATCACCCATCGGCCGGCCTGCCTAACGATGGTCGAGAGGGTGGTAGAGATGGGTAGATAGCGAGATCGTGCCTGGCGGGATGTTCAGACCGGCACAATTGGCAAACAGGAAAGCCCGGCAGCTGTAGTTGATAAACTCGCAAAAAGTCGTCATACCCGCGGCTTGTGCGCAGTAGCCCTAGCGAAGGAGCAAAGCGGGTATCCAGTGAAGTCGTATCTCACTGTAATTCCTGGATTCCCGTTTTCACGGGAATGATGGTACATCGTACATTTCAACTTTTTGCGAAAGCATCATAGTTGCCCTCACCAGAGGGGAGCTTCATTGAATACAAACAAAAACAAAAGGAAACCGACCATGCAAAACAAAAGATCAGCACTACTCTGTTGCGCGATTATCCTCGCAGGAGCGAGCGGCTGTGCTGCGGCACACGTTCAAAGTCTGACGGTCACGGGTGGCGAAGCCATTACCTATCAGTGCGGGAATGGGGAACAGATTGTCGCGCGCTACTATTCACTCTCCGACAAAAGCCTCGATTTCGTCAAGGTGCACATTCCGGACGGCACGGAGTACACCCTGCCCCAGGTTCTTTCTGGATCTGGCGTACGATATTCCGACGACAGGGAACTGGTCTGGTGGACAAAAGGTGCGGCAGCCTTTGCCGAGATGCGTGATCAGAACGGCGAGTGGCAGACCAAATACGACAACTGTACGGAAACTGGCAAAAAACAGTGACAGACTGCCTTTACGTGATAGCACTCTGGAATATCAGGGGGACGCCTCCCTCTGATGAACGCGTTCAATTCGGGGGACATACCGGGAGGGTAAGCAGATGATGAAAGGAAGCGAGAAACGTCGGGCCGACACCCCGATCGCCGAGCTTTTTCTTGACCGCTGGTCGCCGCGTGCAATGTCGGGCGAACCAATCGCGCAAGAAGACCTGATGGTACTATTTGAGGCCGCACGCTGGGCACCATCATCGTTCAACAATCAACCGTGGCGCATAATTTACGCTCGTCGCGACAGCGAACATTGGCCCTTGTTCTTGAGTCTGCTGGTCGAGTCGAACCGGATTTGGGCGAACAAAGCGGCAGCTTTGCTGGTGTTCATCTCGAAGAAGATATTCGACCACAACGGCAAGCCGGCTCGAACCCACTCGTTCGATACGGGCGCTGCGTGGGAAAACCTGGCACTGCAAGGAACGTTGCGAGGATATGTCGTCCACGGGATGCAGGGGTTCGATTACGATCGGGCGAAGTCAGCGCTCGAGATTCCGGACGAGTATCAGGTGGAGGCAATGGTGGCCGTGGGAAAGCCGGGCGCCCCGGAGTCTCTCCCGGAGAAGCTCCAGGAGATCGAAACGCCGAATGATCGCCGGCCCTTGGCGCAGACCATCTGCGAGGGACCGTTTCGCCTCTAGTTGCAGATGAAAGAAGATCAACGTATGCTTCACATATCAAGCACCCACTCCTTGCCCTGTTTCCTCACTCCTTCCTTCATGGCATCGAGGAACCTTGACCGCAGCGTATCGCTCATCAGGGCTTTTTTCACCGGGGAAAGCTTCAGGAAGGCGCCGACAAAGGCCTTCATGAACTTTTCGTTGAGGCTTTGCGGGTTGGCGAAGATCTGGTTCTGCAGGGTTCCCCTCTCCAGACATTGCAGCATGAGCCTCTCAAAGGTGGTTTCGGGGTGAATAACCCGCTGCTCCCGTTTTGCCAGACGGCAGGCTTCCGTGGGGCATTTCAGAACGCATACGCCGCAGCCGATACAGATGGAAGTATCGACCTTTGCCTTCCGATTCCTCTTTCCTTCCGGATTATTCGCGGCAGTCATCGCGATTGCGTTGATAGGGCATGCTGCGACACATTTTCCGCAGCCGGTACAGGTGTCGTCTACGATTTCGGCACTATAGCTGGAGGTAACGATGGCGTTGGGGTAGCCGTATTTACTGATGCCAAGCAGGGGACCGCAACAGCATTTGCAGCAGTGGCAGACGAACTTCATGTTTTTCCGGACATTGTCGACGCCCAGGACCAGCCCCATTTCCCGCGACTGTGCGAAATTTTCCATCATCTCGGTCCTGCTGACTTCACGGGCCAGCTTATGCCGGATCATGAAATCTGCCGCATATCCGAACGAGGAGCATTTTTCCAGGGGGACATCGCAGGTTTTCTCTCCCAGGTGCAGCTTCTCATGACGGCAGCTGCAAAACCCGATGGCAAATTTGTCGGTTTCCGCTATCAGGGCCGATGCCTTTTCGTAATCCAGAACCTCATAGAAATCCGACGGTTGCAGAGCCTCTTCATGGGGTATCGCCCTCATAAAGGAAACCTGTTTGTCCCGCCCGAAATTTGCGGCAAAAAAAGAGGTGTCACCTTCCAAATATTGATACAACAGCTTCGCCCATTCCTTGCTCTTCACATTGGGCCCCATTCTCATCATGGTAAACTCGAAAATACCGACTACCATGGGAGCAGGCCCATAGTGGTATGCCTCCTGTATCCAGAGATCGAAGACCAGGCCTTTTTCCGTCAACCCGTCGAGAAGCCGGCGCAAGACGGAATTTTGGTAACCGGTGGCCTTTTCCAGCTCGTCGAAGGTTGACAGGCCATACGGCATTTTGATTATTACGTCGGCTTCCTCCGTGGTATACAATTCCTTCAGGATGGCATGCAGCCTTTCATTCCAGGGCGCTCGCATCTCCATTCCGTCGATTTTCCTGCCAAGTTCCCGAAAGATGTCTTTTCCCACCAGATGTCCCATAATCAACCTCCTTCCTGCCGGTTTTTACTGCGAAAATGTTGTTCAAACATACACTCAGACTCCCTCTCTCGCATTACCATGAATACATCAGCCCTGCCTCCAGCTGATCATTGCTCGAAAATCTGCCGAACAGCGACTGCTGAGGGCCGGTAAAGGAAAGTACGGTTATTCCGGCCTTCCAGGAATCCGTGAACACATACCAGGCGTTGACCTTTGCCATGCTGTCACCATGCTCGGGGTTGTAGGCGATAGTGAGATTGGTCTCGATTTTCTGGTTCATCCAGCCCGTCTTGAGGTTCGCCCAGAGGAGGGTTTCGAAATTCCGCTCATACAGGGTAGCTGGCCTGGTAAGGATAACGGTCTGCTGTGCCTGCAGGGTCAGAATGCAGTCCTCGAACAGCCGGTAATCCGCTCCGATACCGTAATCCAGCGTGTCGCTTTTTTCTCCGATCGGGTTGAGAGGAAATATCCCTGCCGCCGGCTGGATGGGGTACCCCCAGAGTTCCTGGCTGCGGTTGAAGTGGCGGCCGAAAGTATACGCCATCTCCGCCCGGAGGCTCCAGTCGCCGGTGACTGTTGCGGCATCCAGGCCCAACACGGTGATTTTGTGAAAATCCGGCACAAACCCCGGGTCAATCAGGACGTTCCCAGCCTGGGGAAGTATGACCAGGGCGGTCGTTTTGAAGACCGGCCGTGGATCGTAGCCGTGGAACAGGTTCAACGCCCACTCGATGTCTCCGGCATGCCGCAGACGCAGGGCGACGGCGCTGTTGCCAACTGTTCGCGCCGGCAGATCCGGTTCGCTCGGGAAGATCTCCATGCCTGGCATGCGGGCGAGAGACGAGATGGCGGAAGCGCCGAACCAGCGCTCATTGGGCAGGGGGAGACGGTAGGGGACGAGAAGGGGAACCCATACTGCGTCAAAGTTCCAGTCGCCGTTGTTCAGGCTTGCGGACAGGGACGGGACGCCGATTTTGCGGTCTTCCAGCGATTTTCTCAGAAACCTGGTGTAGTCCCAGGGATTCAGAAGGTCGTTTATGGGGTACTCATCGAGCCTCCCCCAGGCGAAGCGCTGAATACCGGCGCGCAGCTCCAGAGTGTCTGTCGAGTAGCCGACATACAACTCCTTGAATTCAAGAAACGGGGTGTTGCTTTGATAAACTTCGTCCCAGGATTTGAGCAGCGAATGGTCCCGCACCGGCCGCTTCACGCTTCCGTCCCAGCCTCCTTCCAGCCAGGTGTGGAAGCGCCAGTTCGAAGGTGTGATATCGATCTTCAGCCTGCCGTTGAAGCTCGGGTCTTCCGAAATGCTGTCGCTGTCCAGCGCTACGCTGCCAAGCAGGCCAAGCCTTCCCGAGACGGAAAGTACATCACCTGCGAAACAGATGGAGGCGAAAAACTGAAGTAACAGAAGAAACAGGATGAACAGAAAAATACCAAAGCACCCAAAACCCCTATCCATGAACATATGTATTCGTATGGTTCGTATCATGATCGCCATTGGAGGTGGTTGGTTACCGGCAGTTGCCGTGGTGAACAAATGGGAATAACATCCTGAAAACCTGTTATTAGCCACGGATGCACACGGATTTACACGGATAAAGAATAAAAATGTTCTGAATTCTAAAAACAGGAATGAGAAGTCTGGTTTTTAGATTTCATCCGTGTCTATCCGTGTGCATCCGTGGCAAATTAAAGATTTGGATCACGTTTGCCCTGGTTGGGAGAATAGATTAAAGGCTCATATCCTGATGATCCTGGAATTATTTGTTGAGCCTTACTTCCCACTCCGCTCCAGTGACCGTTGCGTGAACAGGGAATCCGGAAAATTGGTATGGTACTTGATACTGTCGATCGTTAACTCGGTCCGGTGGCTGGTCTTCCTGTTCTCCACGTTGAGCTTGAATGGCGTCGGAATGCCCTCGATGACTTTTATCTCTTTGAAGGCCCCGGTCCGGTACAGTTCCTTTTCCTGGTAATAGTCAATTTTCAGGTGTACCCAGAGGTCTTTCGCCACCCAGGCTATGTATCTCGTATATTTCCGCCGAACTTTCGGTGTTACCTCGATCTTGTAACAGGGCCTGCCGTCAATAATCTCTTCCTGTAGGATGTTGAACTTGTAGTCATCCAGGTTCGGCGGGCCGCCGAAGTCGTCGTAGGAAAAATCGGAGCCGAAGAAGGAGTCGTCCTGGGATGTTGTGGGAATGCGTCTGACGCGTTTGTATTCCGGGAAATATGCCCAAAGGTCGCGTTCGGCAAAGGTGCGGGCATGGATCAGAAAACCGACGTCTTTCAGGTCCGGTGGCGATCTGAAAACCACCAGCACCTTGTAGCCCTCCGGTTCGGCTCTTTTGGCGTATTCCGTAAGGGTCCTGGTCCGCTTGCCGCCCCCCTTGTCGAACAGGACCATGGTGGCCTCGGTTTTACGGTCAAGCATCTTTGACCGCACCTCGTGCACTTTTTCATACACCTCACGGCCGCTCATCGCCTGGGCGGTACTTGCGGATACGCTGAGAAGCAAAAATACAAGGCAGCCGGCCAGAACTCCATGAAGATGCCCGGCTTCTGTCAACCTTCCGCTTGAAACATGTTTGCTATTCATACGTCAACGCCTCCACGACATTGGTTTTCGCCGCCCGGCGGGCGGGGTAGATTCCAGCCAGTGCTGCAAGTCCGGCGGCCATAAACAGCGCCCAGACGATGGATCCAACCGGTATGAAATATTCCACGGCTGAACTGTATTGAGCTCCTTCGAGCGTGAGCCGCCCGGTTATCATGCCTGCTCCGCAGCCGAGAATACCGCCGGCCGTCCCCATGAGCACCGATTCGAGCAGCACCACGGCGGATACTTGTCTCCTGAGCATGCCAATGGAGCGGAGGATACCGATCTCCCGGGTCCGTTCAAGCACCGAGGCAAGCAGGGTGATGATGATGCCGAAGCCGGCGATGGCCATGGTAATGACGCTCAGAGCGTAGTTGAAGACGAAGGTCTGATCCATCACCTTGCGGATCTCCTCCTTGAACTCGCTGACCGGAAGGACAAATAGTTTCCGATTTGTTCCCAGCTGGAGTTGGATGGCATTCTTTACTTTTGCGATGTCCTCTCCCGGTTTGACCCGTACCGAGAAATGATCAGCCAGTCTGTCTCCCCAATGGCGTTGGAAGGTATTGATGTCCATGATGATAGTACCACTGTCGTACAGGTAATCCACTACCACCGCGACCACACCGCAGCGAATCGGTCCCGAGGGCGTGGGGATAGTTATGAAGTCTCCCTGCTTGATGCCGAACTTCTCGGCGAACGGTTCACTCACCACCACATTGTCACGTTGCGGAAGGAGCCGACCGATCTCCTTGTTACTGCCGTGGACGACTATGAAGTTGCTGTATTCTCCCCGGCGAATCATATCAACAGAGGAAAGAAGCACCCTTTTTCCTTTAAAGTCCAGGTACAGCTTGCGCCACGGGTCGGCTGAGAGTACCCCCGGCACCTTCTCGATATCCTGCCACATATCCACCGGCATGGGGATGGTCTGGGCGTTGGTACTTGAACTAGGGTGTCCGTTCGAGACGATAATGTCGGCGCGGACCACGGCATCCAGCCAAGTGGTCACCGATTGCTTGAAACTGTTGACAAATCCGGCTGAATTGACGAACACCGAGATACCGAAGAAAATGGCTGCGACTGCCACCGCATTGCGATTGATGTTCTTTCTGAGATTGAGACCGGCCAGCATTCCCGTGGAACCGAGGCGGTACGCGAGCAGCCGATGGAACAGGGCGATAAAACCCTTGAGAAAGGCCGGAGTGACAAGGGACAGGCCAAGGAGGAGAAATATCTGGGAGAAAAAGAGAAAACCGGAACTCCGGAAAAGCGGTGAAAAGTCCGTAAACCGGTACAGGCAGTAGACCGTTGCCGCGAGGAGGATTAAAAAAGCGGCGGCGATGTTCAGGCGTTTTCCGGTAAAAAAACCCTCCTCGGACCAGGCTACCGAGCGGATGGCAGAGATCGGCGAGATACGGCTCCCGGCGAGGACCGGGAAGACGGCCGCAGCGAGACTGGCGGCGATGCCGCAGGCGATCCCGGCCAGGGGGTGCAGCCAGGTGACGCTGATTCCGGTGACTGAGGTCCTGGCGTACCAACTGGAAACGATCTTGCCCAAGACACCCACGATCGAGTCGGCGACCAGAATTCCCAACCCGACGCCGAGCACCGAGGCGACAACCGAGATTACCAAGGTCTCGGCCAGGAACAGCCGCATGATTTGTCCCCGGGTGACCCCCAGCGCACGCAGAATCCCGATCTCCTTGCGACGGTGCACAATCGAGATGGAGACGGCGTTGTAGATCAGGTACATGCCGACCACTATGGCAAAAATGCTGATCAGGTTCAGGCCGGTCTGGAATTTTTCGAGCATCCCCTCGATCTGTCTTGTCCGGCCGGCCGGCGTCTCTACCGTGTAGCCCTGCGGGAGCGCGGCCAAAATCCGTTGCCGCACCGTTTCCAGTTCTTCACCCGGCACGAGACTGACATCGACACGGTCGATGCGCCCCTCCTTGCCAAAAGCCATCTGCGCCGCATAGATGTCCATGACCGCCAGATTCCCGCCCATGACCTTTGCCGGCCCTTCGGGATTGAGGATGCCCCGTACGCGGAAGGTGAGCGTCCCGCGAACAGTCTCCACCTGGATTTTCTGGTCCATGACGATCCCCTCCCGTTCGGCCATAGCCTTGGTAACGAGAATGGAGTCAGGCTTGGCCAGGAACAGCAGGGAGTCGGGGATGTCTGCATTTTCATCGGCAAGGCTGTAACTACGGATCTGGCTGTCGACCAGCACATCCACGCCGAGGATCATGATCGACCGTTCCTTGCCGACAGCGAGGAGTCCGTCGGTATCCACGACAGGCACGGCGTATTCCACACCGGCCACGGAGCGGACCAGGTCGAGGATATCCTCGGGAAAACCGGACTGGGCGCCGGTAACCTGCAGTGCTGCCCGGCCGGTGGCATTGTGAAAGGAATCCTCGAAAGAACGGAGCACGCTCTTATTGACGATGCCGATCGATACGATGGCGGCAACACCCAGGCTGATACCGGCCAGGGCAAGGAGCGTCTGGGCCTTCTGATACTTGATATGTCTGAGGCTGATGTGACGCAGCAGGTTGGTGAGGTTCATGAATTTGCCCCGCCCAAGGAGATGTCCTCGGAAAGGATCCCGTCCTTGAGGGTAATGATGCGAGTGCCATAGGCTGCCGCTTTCGGATCGTGGGTGACCATGACGATGGTCTGCCCCTTTTCGTTGAGATGCGCCAGGAGCATGAAGATCTCTTCACTGGTATGGGAATCCAGATTGCCGGTCGGTTCGTCCGCCAGGAGGACGGCGGGGTCGGTAATGAGTGCCCGGGCGATTGCCACCCGCTGCATCTCGCCGCCCGAAAGCTGCTCCGGCCGGTGCTCCATGCGCGCCCCCAGTCCCACCTGCTCTAAGAGGCTGACCGCCTTCGGCTTTATCCGGGAGAAGGGAATGCCTTCGAGGAGGAGCGGCAGGCCGACATTTTCTGCCGCGGTCAGAATGGGAAGAAGATTGAAAAACTGAAAGATGAATCCGATGCGTCTGCGCCGGATCAGGGTGAGCTCATCGTCAGTGATGCCATGGAGAGGTCTGTCGTCGATGAAGATCTCCCCCGAGGTGGGCTGGTCGAGTCCGCCGATCAGGTTCAGCAACGTGCTCTTGCCTGAACCGCTCGGCCCCATGATGGAGAGAAACTCGCCCTTTTTAATGCTCAGGGAAACGTCCCGTAAGGCGTGTACCTCCCGTGCTCCCTGCTGATACGTTTTCCCGGCATTCATTATCTCGATCATGGGTATCCTCCCGTTTCACTTTTCTCGCCCGATTCCGCCCTGATTTTCGCGGCGCACAACGTCAACCATTTGATATCCGCTTCAGCGTGGAACAATCCCGCATCCATAAGCAATTCAGTAACCAGGGTGACATTACCTTCCGGTTTTTTCTTCAATCGCACCTTCTGTTGGGTAAGCCGGTTCATCTGTTTGAGATAGAGTGCTTTTTGTTTTTCGATCAATTCCAGGATGGGGCCGGGGTCGTTCTTGTCCATGAACACCAGTTTTATGAAAAATTCATCGCGGAGCGCGCGAACCTTGTTCACCGGGGTTGCAAGCCATTCTTCCAGTTCCGCCCTTCCCTTCCGGGTAATGCTGTAGATCTTTTTGTCCGGTCGTCTCTCCTGTGTCTGCAGATCATGGGTAACAAGGTCTTCTTTTTCCAGCCGGTCGAGGGTGGTGTATATCTGGCCATAGTTAAGGCTCCAGAACTCTCCCACTTTCTCATCGAAGCTGCTTTTGAGTTCGTATCCGTGCAGATTTTTTTCTGCGAGAATACCGAGCATGGCATATTTAACCGACATATATACTCCTAAATCTTATATAGTTTTCATCCGGAAAGTCCAAAATAGTGCTATCCCCGTTGGGCTGGGGCTTTCCCGGAGTCTCTCGCACGGCTTCATGGCACAACATTGACAGCAAGGAAAGCGCCTGAAGCCGGCAGGTTGTCCGATCCGTGTCTCGATTGGCGACCGATTACGAGAAGCTTCGGGGAAGTTCCAGCCCAGCCCCTGCCGAGACTTTCCGGATGGAAACTATATATATAAAAGTTTATAGCTAAAAGTATATAGCCAGTCAAGTTGATTTAAATATTTTATAATGTTCCGGAAAAGAAGGACAACGGGGCTTAGTTGTACCGTGAATATGTCACTACATTCTCTTATTCAACAGTGCAACGATCGGGAGCATCTCGCGTGCACCCGTAACGACAGCTTCGAGAGGCTTGGGGGGCAAAATAACGGAGATATGCGTCCTAGACTCCAATCGTTCGCGCATGCCATGAAGAAGGGCACCCCCACCACTCAAAAAGATCCCGTTTTCAATTATTTCGCACCCGATACCAGGTGAAAGATCCTGCAACAAACAGTGTGCGACATCCAGGATCACTCTGGTAATTGGTTCAATCTGTTCTTGAATTTCCTTCACCGGCATTGATATGGATTCTGATGACCCTCTTCGCTCTAACCGGCCATGAAAAGTTAAACAGCCATCCGATAAATCCGTACGGGAAACACCAGTTTCCCGTACGATCCGTTCCGCCTCATTTTCGCAAATGCAGATCTTATTCTCAGATAACAGAGCTTTGATCAAAAGACGCCGCAGGTCGAAACACCCAATCCGTACAGCACTTTTTTTAATGATCTTGCCCGACCTGATGACTGCGCAGTCCGTAACTCCTTCGCCAATATCGACTATCATTCCGGCATAGGGAGACGCCACGTCCATTCCGGCACCAATAGCAGCCGCAAGGGGCTCCGGAACGATAAATACCGTCGAAGCCCCTGCCTTGGAAATGCACTCTCGTAACGCATTGAGTTCTACTGTTGAGGCATCAGAGGGGACACAAGCGACTACATTTGGGCGAACTATTCCGAATTTACGTGCCTTGTAGAGAAGAGGCTGGAGTAGTTCCACTACGGAACTGCAATCTTTGATGATTCCGGATCGCAAGACTGGCCGGCCTCTGACGATTGACGGTACAACATATAGATTTCTCGTCCCGGATGATATGCGAGTCATTGCGGTTCCAAGGTCTATCGCAATATCCGGTTTCCAGAATGAACTACGCAGATAATTTCCCATCAGTCACACCTCTTCAACAGATTACAAATGATAATCGCCTGCTTTTTCAGGCTGATAGAGAATTTTTTGCACCTTCATTCGTCTTTCCCCTGTTGGTGTTTTGACCCTGAGAATATGGCCGACACGGCACCCGATCATCGCTGTTCCGAGCGGTGAGAGCACTGATACCTTGTTCTGTTCTATGTCAGCTTCTTTTGGGAATACGAGAATGTATTCCTTACGCTGGTTATTTTCCAAGTCATCGAGAAGCACTTTGGAGTTCATGGTTATGACATTTGAAGGGATTTCAGTCGAGTCTACGATTTCAGCTTTCATGAGTTCCTTTGTTAATCCCTCTAGGTGCTTGAAGTCTCTTTTGGCATTCATCGCAGCGATTGCCAGAACTTCTTCCAACCGAGTCATATCATATTCAGTAATGTAGATCATTTTTTCGTCGATATTTTTTTTCATACATTTCTCCAAATCGAAAAGTTGAATTATGTTGTTTCATACAAATAGTGCTATAACGGCAAAACCATGTAAAAGAAGACGCACGAATGCATGTTCTCTCGCATGTAAACAAGCAGAGATGCCGCACATAAAGTTGACTTATTTGCTATTGACGATGAGTGTTGTCAGGATCCGGGCACACAAACATGCACAAATACCCATGTTCCATAACCCAAAATGGTCGGTTTCAGGTAATATCAGGAAAGATACACTGGTGGTGCCCTGACAGGAACTGCTGAATGGAATGGAATGAATACCCGGTGAAGTTTGACACGATCAATTGAAGATGTACTGGAAGACGGTTCGACAAAGAGAGTACCTTTCAGTAACGCGAGAAAAATGACGGATTTTTTCACATGAGAGGTAGAGGTATTCCCCTTCGCCTTGAGAGTGAATATTCTGGATTTCGTTTCAGGCAAAACCGAGGAATAAGATACAAGTATCCCTTGGGCTGAAAAGACAACTAAAATCGTAAAAATCGCTAATTTTAGATTTGATTTGTTTGCACAAAACATATTGAACGAAATCATTTTCTAACCATATCTCAATTACTGGAAAGTATCAAGTTACCACGAGAGTGGGTTCGTGCTGGGAAAAAGAAATCGGGAATCCACAAGCGGGAACCCGATTCTATAGTGTAGGCATATGCAGCGATTTATTACTGCATTTACTACGGCAAAAAAGGAATAGAGTCTAACTTTATCGACATCTGTTGTATTGGCGCCCCAACGCGGATGGATCCGGACACCGGGTGAAAATCTTGTGCCTTTAACCAAGGTAAGCATGCAACTCGTCGTTCCTGAGTTGCCCATCTTTGTCACTGCTCGGAAGGCAGCAGGTACGATTAGAGTCCCAGGATGTGAATCGCAAGTCACTCTATTTACTGCAATTGCTGGATATCATTTCTTGTCTCGCCAATAATTGTTGGCTGCGGCTACAGTCTGAAAATGAATGGCCACAACCTGCGAGACAGCAATCAGAGAATTGGCATCTTTTGAATATACTTCGCGCAGCTTCACCAGAATTTCTTTATTGGGCTGCGTAGCTTTGACCGCCTTCCGGGACAGTGCGATTGCGAGTTGAAAACCTTGTTCCGGCGTTTCGGTTATCAAACTGAGAGGCGGCGCCTGCTTTACCATTTCGGTCATGCTTTTGTTCGAATCAGCAAACACTGGAGTACCGGACATACAGTGAAACAGAACTGCAATGACAAAAATCGATATGCATTTCATCGTACATTCTCCTTTCATCAGATACGTAGAGATTCTTTGACCAAGATGCCAAGAGGAAGTCAAATCACCACCTCACTCGTAAGGATCTGAGTAAGGTGGCAATAATCCACCGGTACAAGCTGTCAGACGAGCAGATCTTCGTAAAAAGCCCCGAAGGTATTCTGCGGATTCCGGATATGGATCTCAACCATCCAGATGTTAGGTGCGGGATGGAAGGTAATCTCGTGCAACGGACCCTCGTAGTGTTCGGCACTGGAATAGTCGCCCAGGCGATGCCCGCCCAGATCCATGTTCAACTCCCAGCCAAGATCTTTCGCCATTTTTTGGGCGAAGTCATACAGCTCGACGCCGGTCGCTTTCTCTGTTTTCCACTTGTTTGCAACGGCCTCAAATATCTTTCTGGCGTCAACCGCGCAACGTTTCAGTTCCGGATTGCTCCCGGTGACAAAGGTGTCGCCGGCGTCGCCTTCGTAGCCATCCCAAACCGGGGCGATGTCTATGAAGTAGATGTCGTCTTCACCCAGACGGACTCCCGGTACGGAATCCGCGCCAAAGGTAATGGTGGTGTTGCTGCCGAAGCGAATATACGGTTTATGAAATGCTTTTGTAGCACCCATCTCCTTCAAGGTGTCGACCACCAGTTTGTTGGCATTTTCCTCCAGCATGCCGACCTGAACCCGGGAAGCGATCCGGGTAACCGCCTCCTGTGCCTTTGCCCTGATTTCCAGCATTTTCTCAACCGAAAAATCTGCTTTGGTTTTCTCGAGTGCTGCCGCGTCTTGAATCGTCATAACGTACTCTCCTTTTTTGTGGTTTGGTTCTGTGTATAACGCTATCGGCACTACGTCCAGGTTGTTCTACATTGGTTCATTTCAGCTGCTGACCGAAGTCTCTGCCAAAGTTCACGCAGTTCACCAGGCCCTGGTCATCGGGATTCCATAACTCCTTAACTCCGTCAGTGACAACGGTGAAGCCTCCTTCACGCAGCCGTTCCGTTATCATGGCCACGGATTCGCCGCTCCAGCCATAGGCCCCGAAGGCCGCCGCTTTCTTGTCCTTGAAACCCAGGCCCCTGATTTCTTCGAGCAGCCCGGCGATCGCCGAGAGAATGCCGCGATTTATTGTCGGCGAACCGACCAGGATCGCCTTTGATTTGAAGACTTCGGTGATGATGTCGTTCTTGTCGGCGCGGGCGGCATTATAGATCTTGATCATCACATCAGGGTCCGCCTGAAGGATGCCTCCGGCAATCGCTTCGGCCATTCTGCGCGTACCGTCCCACATGGTGTCATAAATGATCGTTACCTGATTTTCCCGGTAATTGGCTGCCCATTCCGCATACTTGGTAACAATCTGCAGCGGATTATTCCGCCAGATGACGCCGTGGCTGGTGCAGATCATGTCAACCGGCAGACCGAAGCCGACGACCTCCTTGATCTTCCGGTCGACCAGAGCACTGAAGGGTGTCAGGATATTCGCGTAGTATTTGAGGCACTCCTGAAATAGTTCCGCCTGGTCGACCAGGTCATTGAACAGATGTTCTGTTGCATAGTGCTGTCCGAAGGCATCGTTACTGAACAGGACATTATCTCCGGTCAAATAGGAGAACATGCTGTCCGGCCAATGCAGCATCGGCGCTTCGATAAAGATGAACTCCTGCGAGCCGATATTCAACCGGTCACCGGTCTTGACAATTCTGAAATTCCAGTCCTGATGGTAATGGCCCTTCAGCGACTTAACGGCATTGGCGGTGCAGTAGATGGGGGTTTCGGGGATCAGGCGCATCAGCTCCGGCAAGGCGCCGCTGTGGTCACTTTCGGCATGACTTGCGATTATGAAGTCAATCTTTTTCAGATCTATTTCTTTTTTCAGGTTCTCGATGAATTCGTTGGCAAAAGGTTTCCACACGGTATCGATCAATACCGTTTTTTCATCGCGGACAAGATATGAGTTATACGTTGAGCCTCTGTGGGTTGAATATTCTTCGCCGTGGAACTTGCGGAGTTCCCAATCGATCTTGCCGACCCAGGTGATATGGTCCTTGACGGTAATGCCCATCGAAATCCTCCTTCCCCTAAGGCTGGGGAATATCCGGTCGCTGCCTCTCAATCGCTGGCTGTGCGACACTACTGACTGTTCCTTGCTACTTGTACGGTACAAACTTCGAACGATCGACCCCACATTTCGGGCATATGCTTGGCGGGGTCGCTTCTTCGTGCATATATCCACAGACAGTACACTGCCAACGTTTTGCTTTTTGCATGACATTCACCTCCAGAAACCTTTCCGTACCGGCGGAAAGTGAATTCCCCCGACACAGGCAGGAATCCCTTTCCGGCGCGGTTAGCCGAGAATCGCCTTCAGATCTTCCTCCGCCGTGGCAATTGGCGCAATATTGAAGTTTTCCACTAGGAAGTTGAGCACGTTTGGTGTGATAAAGGCCGGCAGCGTCGGTCCCAGCTTGATGTTCTTGATGCCCAGGTGGAGCAGCGTCAGGAGGATGACCACCGCCTTCTGCTCGTACCAGGAGAGGATCATGGACAGGGGCAAGTCGTTAACGCCACACTCGAAGGCGCCGGCCAGGGCGACGGCAATCTGGATCGCCGAGTAGGCGTCGTTGCACTGTCCCACATCCAGCAGTCTTGGGATGCCGCCGATGTCGCCGAATTCAAGCTTGTTGAAACGGTACTTGCCGCAGGCCAGGGTGAGGATGACGCAATCCTTGGGTACCTTCTCGGCGAACTCGGTGTAGTAGTTCCTGCCGCTTTTCGCCCCGTCGCAGCCGCCGATGAGGAAGAAGTGCTTTATCTGGCCGGCCTTGACTGCGGCAATGACCTTGTCGGCCACCCCCAATACGGCATTGTGGCCGAAACCGACAAGAATTTCCTGACCGGGGTTTTCCGGCAGGGAGGGACACTCCAATGCTTTGTTAATTACTTCCGTGAAATCCGAGCCGTCAATATGCTTCACATCAGGCCATTGTACCAGCCCCCAGGTATAGAGACGGTCCTTGTAGGAATCGGACGGGCGCTGGATACAGTTGGTATTAAAGATAATGGCGCCGGGGAAATGGGGGAATTCCTTGGCCTGATCCTGCCAGGCCCCGCCAAAGTTGCCGGCCAGGTGAGGGTATTTTTTGAGGCCGGGATAGCCATGGGCAGGAAGCATCTCACCGTGGGTGTAGATGTTGATCCCTTTGCCTTCGGTCTGCTTGAGGAGTTCCTCCAGCATCTTGAGGTCGTGGCCGGAGACCAGAATTCCTTTGCCGGCCCTGGTACCCAGATTGACCGGGGTTGGGACAGGTGCGCCATAGGTCTCGTTGTGAGCGGCGTCCAGAAGACCCATGGTGGTCAGGTTCTGCTTGCCGCATTCCAGACAGAGACCGACAAGGTCCATCAGGCCGAGGTTGGTGTCGGTGGTTGCGGCCAGCGCCTTCTGGAAGAATGCCATGACGTTGTCATCGCTCTTACCCAGGATCATGGCGTGATCCATATAGGCAGCCATCCCTTTCAACCCGAATATGAGGATTTCGATCACGGAACGAATATCTTCGTTGACATGCCAGGTGTTGATGCCGTACTGCTCTCCCTGAGCAACCATGCCGGCGAGATCGTCAGCGGGTTTCCACTCAGCCACCGGTCCGGCAATGGCGGCACCGGAAGCGGCCTTGGTCTTTTCCTTCAACTGGTAGCATTTCTGAATCATTCCGCCGATAGCCGCAGGATCAAAATCGACGTTAGTGACCGTGGTGAAGAGCACCTCAACGGTAAAACGGTCGATTTCGGCATTGCGGCCAAGCTTGTCGGCATACAGGGCCAGGGACTTCAGGCCGAAGAGCAGATGGTCCTGCAGGGCTGCCACGTCAGGCTTCTTGCCACAGACGCCTGAAATGTTACATCCGGTTCCGTTGGCCGCCTGCTCGCATTGGTTACAAAACATGCTCATGTTGAATCCTCCTTGGTATTGGTGTGATGTCATCTCAGGTATTGGTTCAATTGTAAGACTGATGGTACAATTATACCGGACATGTTCAGAGATCCATGACTTTGGTCAAAAAATACCTGATAAACCTCTGGGATTGAAAACCTCGCTTAATTATACGTAGCCTTCAAATGCCCTCCGCTCGTTGGTTCTCACGAATACCCTCCTCTATTTCCTGTATCGACGGCAATGGACTTCATAAAAGTTTCCCAGAGATATTTTCCATCCGCTTCCATTTGGTGTTGCGGGGTTACACCACAATTTTCATAAACCAGCTTGGTCTTGTCAGCCAAGTCGTAAGCACAAACAAGAAAAGGCTCCAAGTTTCGAACACTTGGAGCCTTTCTTTACAGAAGCTTTACCAGTAGTCCCCTACCGTTTCAGGTTAAGGACTTCCTGGGTCATCTCATCGGTAGTGGTGATCGTCTTGGAGTTGGCCGAGTAGGCACGCTGGGTAATGATCATCTTCACGAACTGGCTTGCCAGGTCAACGTTGCTGAGTTCCAGCGAATTGGAGAAGATTCTTTCACTGGTTCCATTCGGAGCACCGATGCTCGCATCGGTAATCCCGGTATTGGCATCGGCCATGTAGAGCGTGCCCCCGGTCTTTTCCAGTTGTCCGGTATCGGGAATAAGGGCAACACCAATTTTGGTGGCATAGACCTGCTGCGCCCCGGTGTTGTCAAGAAAGGAGATAGTGCCGTCTGCGCCTATCGAGGTGACTTTACCAAAGGTTGCCGTATCGAATTGGATGGGCGTACGTGCCTCGTCAAGAACCCTGAAACTGTCCGGATTGATGAGATAACCGTCCTTGTCGACCCGGAAGGCTCCGGCCCTCGAATAGTAGGATGCCGAAGCCGCCTGGGCTCCGGTGGCGCCGGGAGCTCCAAGGGCAAAAAAACTGCTCCCTTGAAGAGCAAGATCGGTGACCGATTCAGTCGTCTCGAAAGATGACTGTCCGAAAATATTATCCACCTTCTGAATCTGCACGCCACGACCGATCTGGGAATTGTTTCCCATGTTCGCTGATAGCATGTCCGAGAAAAGGGTTCGGGCAGATTTGAATCCAACGGTATTGACATTGGCAATGTTATTGCCAATGACGTTCATTGCTTCGCCGTTGTTCACAAGACCACTAACGCCGGTAAAAAGTGCAGATGTAATACTCATGGTGATGCCTCCTTTGTCTTTTCCGATGGTTGAGGAACACGTCTGTCGGTCAGTGTTCCACGGGCTTCCTCGGCGAGGTCCAGCCCTTATTTAGTTATGAGTTATGAGTTATGAGTTATGAGTTTTTAGTTTCTGTTCCTGATACTTGGTTCTGGGTTGTTACTCTTCATATTTCTAGATGATTACTGCTGAATCGATATTGGTGAAGACATTGCCCTTCATGGCGTTCCGGTCCAGGGCCGTGACGACCGTCCTGTTTTTCACGCTTACCACCAGGGCGGCATCTCCCACCAGCACGAGAGAATCCTTCCCGCCTTTTTGTGCCACACTGTCGACCGCTCCTTCGAGCTTTTGCATGTCATCCGTGCTCAGGTTTATGCCCCTGGCCTTCAGGCGGTCCTGGGCATGCTGCGAAAACGTGACCCCGGACGACGGCAGTTTGCCGTTCAACACTTTGGCAAACGGCGTATCGCTCCCACCTACGGTAGAAGGCTTCTGAGTACCCGGTGCGCGGGATACCGGAACCTGAACCGGATTGGGGAAAAATACCGAATCGATCATATTACATCACCCCTTTCACACGAAGAAGATCGCTGAATGAAACCTCAAGCCCGCCAATAACCAACAGGGGTGAAGAACCGGCAAAATTGATACCCTCAACCACACCCCGGATGAAAGGACTGCAGGTAAAACTGTTCCCCGCCGTATCCATCCCCGTTGCGGCAACGGTGTAAGCCCCGGACGGAAGCTGCACACCACTGGAATCTTTTCCGTCCCAGGCAAGACTGGACTCACCCGCGGTAGTCGCTCCTCCGGTCAGGGTGCGGACCACATTTCCGTTTCCATCAATGATATTCACCGTGATCTGCTCGGCAGCCTTTGGCACGGTAAGCTTGATATCCGCCCCGCCACTTTCCTGCAGGTATACCCTGGACCCTGCTGCCGTGACTTCACTGCCCACGAATGAGATGGCGGAAAGGGTCGCTGAATCTCCCAGAGCGCTGATGACACTCTGCAGATAGCTGTTGGTGTTGTAGGACTGTTCAACCTGGGTTAGCTGGGCAAGTTGACTGATTTGTTCCGTGCCGCTCATTGGATTGAGCGGGTCCTGATTTTGCAGCTGGGTTATGAACAGTTTCAGGAAATCATCTTTGTTCATCCCCATCGACTGCTTCATTGCCGCTGATGCGGCGCTCGATACGGTTGTTGAAATTGCTTCAATCATTTCGATATCCTCTCTAGAACCTCATGTCGACAAGGGAATTTTCCCTCGCATCACCGAATGCTGCCTGGCTCAACTGTGAATCCTCCTGGTAATATCCCGATACCGGATACGAAAAGGTGCCAGGGGTCTGATACTCGGTCTGGCGCCCCTCACGGAAAGACTGCTGAAAGGCCTGTCCCCCACCGTCTCCGGTCGACACGTTAAATCGCTCCATGGAAATATTCTGCCGCAACAGAGTTTCTTTCAGCTGATCGATATTCTGGAGCAGCGCCTCTTTTACGACTTGATTCTGCGCCGTGATATCCACCGTCATTTTCTGATTTTCCAGACGAACATTAATCTGCAGTTCGCCCAATTCGTGGGGATTGAGTTTCAGGGTTATCTTGCTGACAGTGCCGGTCGGATCCTGATTGAGGAGTTTTTCCCGCACTTGTGACACGATATTCTCATGGAGTGCGGACACCTCGCTTTCCCGAGGCACTTCGGACAACGGCTCCATGCGCCCCTTGATCACGGTATCAAAGGACCCGGAAGAAACCGATGCCGGGGAAAACCCGTGGTTCCCTCCGCCAGTTTCGGAGTCATGACTCATCGTCGAGTTGCCTTGTGCAGAAAAACCTTCTTGTTTCAGCACCAGCTTCTCGCTCTCTCCTGTCACGGAAATCTCCCGGCCCTTTTCATCTCGAGCCTCGCCGTCGGGAGCTGAGATGCGCCCCCGGTTTGAGGCTGACACCGCCAGAGATGGTGCCTCGACCGAGATCGCAGATTGACCCATTGTTACCGTCTGAGCAGGGTTCAGTACGGTGACACCGCTGGGAAGCTCTCTCACAACCGGCTCCCCTTTTCCTTCAGCTTTACTGTCCTGCAGGATCTGCCCCACGGCAGTTCCATTTTCGTTACGAACCGGCTTGAAATGGCCCTTGCCGGTCATCTTGTTCCCGACCAAAACGCCATCGGTCGTCTCCTTGACATCCGGAGATGAGACAGTCACAGACAGCCCGGCACGTACCGCAGTACCAGCCGACACTTCGGCTGTTCCTGAAGCCAACCGATTCCCCGCAGAGATACTGTCGGTCGGTTTGGCCGGCACGACAGTGAGTTCCGTTCTCTCGGCCTGCTGAGAAGGATTCAGCTCCTTTCCGGTTTTTTCAGCTGCGGAGCCACCATTTTTACCAAGGACCTCAACCAGTCCTCCCGCACCAACCGGTCGCGGTTCCATCCGCGCCGTACCGTTGATCTGCCCTGCGAGAAGAGTCCCGCGTACCGAATCGGCAGCAGCCTGAGCTGTCGCTGATGCCGCTTCGGGGAGGGATTGTGCCGCTATCCCGGAAACTCCGACCTTGAAGCTGTGCACGGTATTCTGCACGATCGGTACAATCAGCCTTTCGTTACCAAGCCCTGTTGGAAGAGTTTCCAAAGCAGGTAGTTCCGAGTTTTCCGCACTTGCCTGCCGCGGGAGGCCCTGTTTGGAAACACCGGGATCAGAACCCTCGGCAGACAGCTCCCGTACGGAAAGATCCCTAGTAAGGAGATGTTCGGAATCGGTCACTATCTCCGCTTCCAGCTGCCCTTCGGCACGAGCACCTTTCACTTCAGCGCTGTTTTCACGTTTCTTGTCCAGTGAAAGCTCCCGCTGCCCCGGAGTCCGAGCAAATTCCTCCCCCAGCTGACGGCGCGCCATCGACCGGTCACCATGATTTCCGCTGGTCACCTCCGGCTCACCGGTCATTTCCGGCTCACCTTGTTTCAGCAGTGACGCACCTCCGGACAGCGTCAACCCCTGAGCAGAAAGTGCTGCCCCTTTTTCGCCCAGCTGCGGCGTCCCGGGAATTTCTGCCGCCAACGCTGCCTTGGCAAACATTTCCCTGAACAGCGGCGATGCTGCCGAAGCCCCGACAGGAAGTTCGGATGGGGTCGAAAGCGGTACGGCGCCAGGCATGACGGCACTTGTAATAATCTGAGCTACGTCCATTGTTTTCACCTCCTTTTTTTGTAAATTTTCCCGGACCGAATCTAGAAGCCTGTCGGCCCGAAACTGTCAATTGCCATATCATTTCCACTTCAATTATCCTTCAATGAAAGGCGGGTCCATTTCACCACCCTGGCCTGGTTCATCAAAGGAATAAGCTTCGCGGCGGTCTTCGTGTCCATCCGATTGAGCATTTCCAGCGCCATGCCCTCTTCGAGCTGGTCCATCAAAGCCGCTGCCTCCCCCGGCCGGAGAGACTTGTATACCTTCAGCATCTTCTGGTATTTTTCCGCGTCATCTTTCTTTTTCTGTTCAAGAGACGCTTCAATTTCCTTCCGTGCCTGCTGAAGCTGCTGAATTCTGCTTGAGAGACTCTCCGAGAGGTTCTTCAACTCCTTCTCTTTCAACGATACGGCTGTTTCCCTCTCAAGTATTTCGTCCCGTTTCTTCAAGGCAGCGTCCGCGACGGGAGGCCGAGTCAGTGGCGAAGTCGCCACTGCAGGCGCCGCAGAGCGGTCGGCAGTCTGTGCCGAAGGCAATCCTTCCGCCTGTAACTGGTTACGAAAAGCTGCGGAACAGGGCAGAAAAACCAAGAGAAGCGCAAAGGCAACGGCACTGACAAGTCGAATTACTTTGCTGAACATCACTCGAGTCCTCTGGTACGTAAGGCGATCTCATCGAGAAAGTTCTGCTCTTTATCGGCAAGGACTTTTTTGTGGGCCTTGATTTTTTTCTTTTTCAACTCTTCCATCATCTTTTTGTCCCTTGCCGCGGCAATAAGGTCGTCCTGCTTCTCAACCATGGTCTGGTCGAGAGTGCATACTTCCTCGCGCTGGCAGAGGATATCCTTGCTTTTTTTCTGAAAAAAATCGGAGTACAACTGCAGCTCATGGGCACAGATACCCTCAATTTGCCGGGTCATGTACTCCAGGTTCAAGGTCTCCATCGCCTCTTCTTCACGTCGGAGACGATCCTCGGCCAGTTCATACTCCTGTTTGGCCGTTGCGAAATCAAGCTTGCGGAGTTTTTCCGTTTCCCTGCGGAAGTGCAAGACCCTTTCCAAAGTAAAACCTTTATGCTGCATACAGCCTCCTTAGGAATTGAGTGGGAATAGCGAGGATCGAGGTTCGAGGAACGAGGAAAAAGGTTTAAACCTCGATCCTCGATCCTCGTTCCTCGCCTCCTTATCGGTAGTATTTCAAAACGCCGGCAGTACCAGGTTCGCCATCTCAGCTACTCGCTGCAAATCTCCCGCAATCTGGCGAGAGACGCATCGAAGCTCTCGTTTTCATGGATCTCCTGGCGGATATAGCCCTGGATGCTTTCGATCCGGCTCACGGCAAGGTCAATCTTCGGATTGCTGCCCGGCTTGTAGGCGCCGATATTGATCAGGTCTTCAGCCTGGCGGTACGTTGCGAGCATTTCCTTGTACTTGCCGGCTAACCCCTGATGCTCCCTGTCGGTAACGGAGGTCATGACCCTGCTGGCACTGGCAAGGATATCGATGGGTGGATAGATATTCTTTGCCGCCAGATCGCGGGAAAGCACGATATGGCCATCAAGGATGCTCCGCATCGCGTCGCAAATCGGTTCGTTGAAGTCGTCACCCTCGACCAGAACCGAATAGAGACCGGTGATACTGCCGTTCATGAAATTGCCGGTCCTTTCCAACAGTTTGGGCAGTGCCGCAAAAACCGATGGTGTATAGCCCTTGGTAGTGGGTGGCTCACCGATGGCAAGCCCTACCTCGCGCATTGCCATGGCAAAGCGGGTTGCCGAATCCATCATCAGCAAAACCTTTTTACCCTTGGACTGAAAATACTCGGCAATGGTCGTGGCAATATAGGCCCCGCGCATCCGGACCAGCGGTGGCTGGTCGGATGTCGCCACGACGACCACCGACTTTTTGAGCCCCTCCTCCTGGAGATCTTTTTCAATGAACTCGCGTAGCTCGCGTCCCCGTTCACCAATGAGTGCGATGACATTCACATCGGCCTCGGTGTAGCGGGCAATCATGCCGAGCAGGGTAGATTTCCCGACTCCGGAGCCCGCCATGATACCGACCCGCTGCCCCTGACCACAGGTGAGAAGCCCGTTGATGGCCCGTATTCCGAGATCTAACGGCTTGTGGATTGGCGTGCGTTTCATGGGATTGACCGGAAGGGCATAAATCGGGCTTTCTTCTGCGGCAAAGATCGGACCCTTATCATCAATAGGCTCGCCAAGGCCGTCAATGACACGCCCGAGAAGAGCAGGACCGACTGCCAGGCAAGCCTTGGCACGCTTCACGGCAATCAGGCTGCCAAGTCCGACCCCCCGCAGTTCGCCGAGCGGCATCAGCAGGGTTTTATTGTCCCGGAAGCCAACCACCTCGGCGGGAATCGGCTCGCCATCGCGGGGATATATCTCACAGAGGGCGCCAACAGCGGTGTTTGGGCAGAAACCTTCGATTACCAACCCCACCACTTGGGTTACCTTGCCATGAAAGCGGATCGGCTTGACGTTCGCCAAGGCCGGGTGATAGCGCGTCAGGTCAATTTTCATCGTACGCATGATGTTCCCTTTCACCCGCTAGAGGAGCAGGCAGACTCATGAAAGTGGTTTTCTCCTCCAGGAGTCGCCGTAATATTTCATCGACCTGAGAATCGGTACGGGCATCAATTTCTCCCATCACCGTATCCACGATACAGCCACCTGGCGCAATCACCTCATCCGCTCGAAGCTCGACAAGCCTGTCATCGTTGCAGCCGCTCAGATAGAGATGTTTATGGGCCGACACCAGTCGATGGTCCTCGGGATTGAGACGGATAACCAGTTCGTCCCGGTCGGACGCATTGCTTATCGCTGCGGAGACAACCTTGGCCAGAATAAGCCGGTCGGTGGTAATCTCCTGATGGATGACTTTTCTGGCAATCATCACGGCAAGTTTCAGCAGATCTTCTTCGCTTGCCCTGAGAACGTGCTCTTTCAGGCTGACTAGATCCTCCACGGCATCTCGCAGTGCTTTGAACACATTGGCGAGTCCCCGTTCCGCCTGTCGTTTTCCGTCCTCGAATCCTTTCTCATGGGCTTCTTGAACCTGCTGAGCGTGGACTTCCTCCGGAATCCCGATCTGAACCGGAAGTTCCGGTGCAAGCTGTTCTTGTGACGCCTGATCTTCATTGTCGACCAGGTGCGAACCCTGCTCTGCAGTCGGAGTCGAATGGCCGGAAAGGGTCTCCAGAAACGGGACAAAAACCGCTGCCTGAGTCGTCTGTCGTGTCGAGTCAGCAGTATGAAGGATCGTCTCGAAGTTGTATTTTTTAAAATTGTGCACTTCAGCCGAGTTCTGTTTGATGATATTAGACGAGGACATCATCCCCTCCCCTACCCGCAATCACCAACTGGCCCTCTTCCTCCATCCGGCGAACGATCTTGATAATTTCCGACTGCGCTCTTTCCACATCCGAGAGACGAACCGGCCCCATCACCTCCAGGTCTTCCTTTATCATTTCCGCCGCACGTCCGGATATGTTGCGGAAAATTTTATCTTTCAGTTCGTCGGTCGCGGCTTTCAACGCAAGAGTCAAGGTATCGTTGCCCACCTCACGCATAATGGCCTGAATCCCCTTGTCGTCGAGATGGATAAAATCTTCGAAGGTAAAGAGGTGCTTGCGGATCACTTCGGCAAGGGGAGGTTTCAGGACATCGAGCTTGTCCAGAATCTGCTTTTCCCGGCTTCTGTCGAAATGGTTAAACATATCCACAACTTTTTCGACCCCACCGACCTTGAACCGCTGAATTCCGCCTACAGCCGTCAGTTCCTTGCGCATGACTTCCTCGATCTCACCGATAATCTCCGGAGAGACCTGGTCCACATCGGCAATCCGGAGAACGACCTCAGCCTGCAGTTCCTGAGGCAGGAAGCCGATTATCTCGCTGGTCTGCTTCGCTTTGAGTTTCGCAAGTATCACGGCAATGGTCTGCGGATGTTCCTGAGAAAGAAAATTGGCTATGGTTTTCGAATCCATGTTTGCGAGCATGTCCGACATATCGCCGTAATTGGCTACAGCCAACTCCTTGAGAAGCATTTCGGCCTTTACCGGGCCCAGGGCCTTCTCGAGAATCTTGCGGACAAACTCGTCTCCCTGGGAAAACATCCCTGTCTCCGGGTCAGTTATGTCCATATATTCGTTGACTATTTCCTGTATGGTACTTCTCTGGACATGGCCAAGCCTGGACATACTCTGGCTGATCCTCTTGATCTCGATATCTTCCATATGCTCGAAGATCTTGCTGGTAGCCTCGGGCCCCAGATAGAGAAGAAGTATTGCCGCTTTATCGCTTCCGGTCATGTGTATCCTCGCGGTTTATTAATTTTCATCCGGGGTTTCCGGATGAAAACTACGTATAGTGCTACGGGTCGCGAGCCCGTCAGACATTCGGTTCGGTCTTTCGTTAATCCCGCTGTTGCAGCCAGTTCTGCAGAATCTGGGCAGTCTGGTAGGGATCCTGTTTCACCTTTTCGATCAATTGCTGCTGGCTTGAAGCGTACAGTGCCAAGGAAGGCTGGGTTGCATTTTCGAGCTGTCCCTCCGGCTGAGTAAGGGGAACGAAACTGTCCTTGTTCCTGTTTCCGGAAGCCCGGAGAATGGAGAGCAGCGGCCTGATGACGAAAAAGAGCAGTGCAAGGAAACCAAATCCAATCAAAGCGTTTTTCAGTAGTGCCATGAAAATCGGTGCATTCCACCAGGAGGCCGACTCCTGTATTTCGGTATCCGCAGATTCCTGAAAGGGTATGTTCGCAACGGTAACCTGGTCACCCCGTTCACTGTTGAAACCAATGGCACTTTTTACCAGCGATTCGATCTTCTGCAGTTCTTCGGCACTGCGGGGAATGTATCTTTGTTTCGCCGCACCTTCCGCACCGGCCGTTCCCTCGTATTTTCCGTCAACCATGATGGCTAGCGAAATCTTGGTCAGAGCCCCCACCGGTTCGATGATTCTGGCTGTTGACCGACTGATTTCGTAATTCATTGTTTCATCGCTCTTGGATCCCTGATTTACCGTGGGTGAAGGCAATGCCGCTGCTGCCTTGCCGGTATTGCTCTGGACACCGGGGATACCGGAAGCAGTGCTGGTCGCGCCGTTCTTCTCCTCGGTGCGCTGTTCACTGCGCACAACAGTCGCCTCCGGATCATAGCGCTCCTCGAATTTTTCCACCTGATTGAAGTTGAAGACGGCATTGACCCTGGCAACAGATTTCCCCGCTCCCACCGCCTTGTCGAGCAGAGACTGGAGGCGCTCTTCCACGGCTTTTTCATACGTTCGCTGCATCTCCAGCATGGCCGTTGTCATTTTGCCGTTCGCATCGGAATTGCCTGTTTTGCTAAGAATCTTTCCGCGGCTGTCCAGAACAGTAACTTTTTCCGGATCCATTCCCTCGATCGATGAAGCGACCAGGTGAATGACCCCCTGAACCTCGCTTTCGCGCAGAGCTCGCGCAGACTTAAGCTTCAGAACGACCGATGCCGTGGGGTGCTTTTCCTCATCCATGAACAGGGATTTCTCCGGAATGGCGAGGTGGACACGAGCCATCTCCACGCCCGCAAGCTGTGAAATGGTCCGGGAAAGCTCACCCTGCAATGCCCTCTGGTAGTTGAGCTTCTGGACGAACTCGGTCATGCCGAAGTTTTTTCTGTCGAAAATTTCGAAACCAACCCCCCCACCCTGAGGAATACCGTCGGAAGCCAAAGAAAGTCGCAGATCATAGACCTTGTCGGCAGGGACCAGAATCGCCTTGCCGTCGGACTCGAGACGGTAGGGGATCTTCTGTTCCTTGAGATTTTTTACGATCTCCCCGGCATCCTCGCTGGTCAGATTGGAGAACAACGGTCGGTAGTCGGTCCTGTTGGCCACAACAATGAGCAGACTGAACAGGGCGACAGAAAGGATGACCACTCCTCCAACAGTCATGCGTTTCGTAGGGCTCATGGCAAGAAACGGTTCGAGTAATTTTTTCAGCACATCCGGCATAACAACTCCCGAGGGGGGAAAATAAAGTTCAAGGTTCGAGGTTCAAAGTTCAAGGTTCTTAGTTTAAGGTTCGAGGTACGAGGTACGAGGTTTTCAACGTTGAACCTTGAACCGCCTTTACACCTGCATCCGCATAATTTCATGGTAGGCGTCAAGGGCCTTATTGCGCACCTGGGTGAGAAACTGGAATGAGATGCTCGATTTCTCCATGGCGATCATCACCTCGTGCAGTCCCTTGGATTCACCGGTGGCAAGCTTTCCAATGGCCGCATCAGACTGATTCTGCAGGTCTTTGACTTTCCCGATGGCATCCCCGAATATCTGCGTAAAACCTTCCGTGGTGGAAGACGTTCCCGTTGCCTTGGTTCCCATTGTGGGAAAAGGACTGGATATTCCGGAAGTACCGAGGCTGCTGCTAATTCCATTAATAACCATACGTTACTCCTGTAGAACCTGTATTTGTTGCCAACGCCTGACTCACCGGTGTCGATCACGGCAGAGCCGGGTGGTTGTTATCGTCCCAATTCAAGTGTTTTCATTGCCATGGACTTTGCCGCCTGTGCCGCAGTTATATTTGCTTCATAGGCACGGCTGGCGGTAATCATGTCGGCCATTTCCTCGATTATGTTGACATTCGGTAATGCAACGAAACCTTTGGCATCGGCATCAGGGTGCTTCGGGTCAAATTGGAGCCGGGGAGCTGATTGATCTTCAAGGATTGCCGTGACCTGCACACCCGCGGCTGTGCCGGCTCCGAAACGGCTGAGCGTTGCGCCAAAGTTGGGAGAACCGGGCTGTTGTGCGGTAAAAACGGCATCTTTCCTTTTATAGGGGCCGCCTTCAGCTGTTCTGGTAGAATTTGCGTTAGCCATGTTACCGGCAATCAGGTTCATCCTGGTTCTCTCAGCCGTCAACGCCGAGGAGCTTACCTCCAGTGAGGAAAAGAAATCCATTTAGACCCCTCCTTTGATTGCATACTTCAGCCCTTCAAATTTCTTTGCCAGGATCTGTATCGAAGCATTGTAGAGTATCTGGTTTTCCGCCATCCGCCCCATCTCCCTCTCCAGGTCAACTCCGTTTCCGTCCCGGCCAAGGCCGCTCGTGGGTGCATCATCCACCGTACCCTTCACGTCCTCAAGCTTGCCGGCACTTCCCTTAATCGGGATATGGCGGGGATTCGCCGGGACCGGAGCCATGGAGCCGGCATCTTTACTATGCAAAGCACCTTTCAATTGATCCTCGAAAGAAAAGCTTTTTGCGCGATAATTAGGAGTTTCGGCATTAGCCAGGTTTCCTGCTATATACGTTTGGTTTTTTGCCCGCAGGTCGAGATTCTTTGCCATCAGGCCAATCGTTGAACCGAACATAGTGTCAATAGACATGATTCGCTCCTTTTCAATTTCTCACCTACAGATGAGCAAAACTCGTACCAGCTGAAATACGCTGCAGAAACAATACATTTTGATTAGATAGGCGCACGGGGAGGCTATTTCCCCCCTATACTTTTTGACAGAAGACGTAATTTTGACGTGATGTAGTGCTTGTCGATAGCTGAACATTCCAGGCCGCCACCTCATCTTCGCTTAGTGCTTCCACTCATCACGCCAGGACAGATCGGCAAGGGCCTGGATGGCCAGGCTCTTCCACACCGGGTCTTTCCCTTCTCGAACCAACTGCTCCCAGCGAATACGGGCTTCAGCGGCATTTTTCAGGGCCAGATATGTCTCCCCCATTTTATAGAGAAACATGTCGCGGTTTTCCCCACGAGAGCCTTCATAGCCCGCTCGATACGTTTCAAGGGCGCCAGTCGTTTCCTTCCGGGAAAGCTGAGCGGAAGCGAGCACGATCCGGGCATCAGCAGTCAACGCCGTATCCGTGCCGTGCGACTGACTTCCAAGATACAGCGCCATTGCCAGCCCGGCACGCTTCAGGTCGAGCAATTTTTCGCAGGCCTTGCCAAGATAGTAGTAACTTAGCGGGCTTGCAGCCTTCGTCTTGGCTTTCAACAGGGGGGATAAGGTGCTGGCCACAGAACGCATATCTCCGTGCCGGTACTGGATCGAACCGACCTGTTCCCGGACCTTTTCTGCCTTGCCATCGGCAGAGAACCTTTCCAGGTAGAGCTTGCCCGATGCCTCTGCCATGGCAAACTCACCAAGTGTCCACGAATCCTCGTGAATCTGAAAATAGAGAAAGGGCTGGTTTGCTCCGACCCATGCCGTGTCTGCCATCGAGCTGAAAAGCTCAAGCTCCTCACGGATCATTCCCAGTTCCTTGAAACAGGCGGAGAGATGAGGAATGAAATCCTTTTCAGCGACACATCGTGCAAGATAACTGCGATTGTCGAGCACCAGTTTCACCAGTGCCTTGCAATCGCCGGCGGTGTCCAGTTCACGATACAGTGAAAGGAGCAGGTCTTCCCGCATTGTAGCAGCCACATTGGCGAAGACCCCGGCCGGGAATTTCTTCAGATACTCGGCAACGGAGTTGACCGCCTCGGCAGAGGGACCATAGAGTGAAGTAATGAGGGCTGACTTGAAAAGTGCCTCCTCTTTCAAAGCGGGGTCGCTGGTTTTCCGGTAAACACCCAGATATTCGTCTGCCAAAACATGATAGCTGTTGCTGGTAACCGCAAAGAGCCGTTGATCGGCCAGGCGGGTTGCCGCCAGATAGGCGGCCCGTGTCCCGGGAAACTTTTCCATAACTGTGCGGTACACCGCCACGGCATCCAATCCGCGCCCCCCGCGTGCGGAGATATCCGCCAGACGAACAAGCAGAATCGGTCCGTATTTTGTCTCAGACATGCCGATAATCATTCGTACCAGGATTCTGCGGCCGGCAACACTCTCCCCACAACGGGCCAGCGTGTCGGCGTAGGCAAAAACCATCGAGGGGCTCTGAACCAGATAGTCAGGCCACAATCTTTCCCCCTCGCGAAACCAGCCGAGAGCCGTTTGGTATTTCTGCAACTGGTACTGGGCTTCACCGAGTCGGTACGCTGCTATGGCACGTAATGACGGGTTTCTGCCAAGCAATCCTGAAAATATTTCCTCCGCTTCCGCACCCCGTTCCCGGTAAAGGAAATTTTCTCCTTGCAGAAACAGCTTGAGGTCATCACCGGACAATAGCTTGCTGATGAGCGGTCCGGGGGTCGGGAAAAAGGGAATCTCCGAGAGCAAAGGGGGATCAAACTCATGGATCAATCTGTCGGCACCTTTCCATATCTGCTCTCGGCCAGGCGGCATGGATGCGGCACCATTCATCTGGAGTGATTCACCCACATCAAGGGTCAGGACATTCGGCAGGCAGACAGCCAGGAAACGAAACCCTGGAGTTTTCTCCTTCGTGGTAAATCTGAAGCGAAGACGGGCACCCTGATCGGAAAACTGTAAATTTTCAACCCTGGAATCGTTATAGGAATTGAATTTTTTCAGTAACGGCCCACTGGTGTCTTTGAAAGTGAGAATGACTTTCCGGCCTGGAGCATGGGTAACGCTATAGTGGGGAGGTGAAGCAAAGACAAAAACGAACCGGGTGAATTTCTCCTTCTTTTGCACATCAATCCGATACAGGCGATTGTTGTTTTCCGCGGCCTTGAGATCGCTGCAAAAAATTCCCAGGAGAAATGCGACACCAATCACCAGTCGGCAGGCAGCGCGCAGCGCCAGGATACCGTGCGATCTGCCCTTCCCCCTTCTCTTTTTTTCAGCTGATCTGAATGCCACGCCATACCCTCCAACCGAGATCGATACCTGTTCACAGGGGCAAAACCCGTGCCGGTTCCGTGAAGGGAAGAAAGAGAGGAAATACGCCGAGGATGCAACCGTTCCGTAATCGTCGTCGACACGAAAAAGGGGGACCAGCGGAAGGAAACATAGGGAGCTAACATGTTGAAAACAAAAGGGATGGTATCACAGGGGGAAAACTTGCAGGGGTAAAGCCCAAACCAGCAAGACCGGCCGGGACGGGAGAATCAACTCCCGGGCAGCAGGAGTTCAGATCGAGCATACGTCATGAAGTCAAAGATACGTACGCAAATAACGGTCGTTATTTTGACACTTCGTCAAGCCGCGGCATGAAACTTCCCGAGCTTGCCAAGGAGTTCGCTCTGTTCGTAGGGTTTCATGATAATGTCTTTCGCGCCATTTTTCAGCGCTTTAAAGACGCCGGTACGCGTCCATTGGCTGGCACAGACAATAATGGGCAACTGTGGATTTCCAGACATCTCCTTGATTTTCGAGCACAGGGAAAGCTCCCATTCGTCGGCCTTTTTCACGCCGAGCACGACAGCATGAATTTCTTCCTCGGCAAAAAAATCTTTTATGTCGGCGCCCAAGTGGGAGACAATCACCATAAATCCACTGGCAAGCAGGAAACCCTTTACCTCCTCACCAGCATCGTGGTCATCTTCCAGTACCAGCACATACCCACCACCTGCTACTCCACGGGTCGGTTTTGATGAAGTTTCCCCGGCCAAATCTGCAGGAAAGAGGCGACGCAGTGACTCCGCCTGATCATGGATGGCTGGTTCTTCGTAGGTAGCCTCCGGAATGGCTTCCTGGGGATCGATACAGGCGGCAAGAGTTAGGGGGACCAGGATATCGAACCGATTCAGATCGTCCCCCCCCCAGTTTAATCTGAGCCTTGTATACCAGGTATTCCTCGTCGGGGACCGGCACATCGTCGGTCACCTCGTCGACCTGCGGAACAAATTTCACCGGGGGAAGCTGCTTGAGGTGAAATTTGTCCGGCAGGAGAGGCTGAAATACGGAGTTAAATGTACCGATTATTTGATTTGCAATTTCGGAAAAAGCATCAATATCATCAGCTTCCAGAATAAGGAGTTTACGTTTTTCGGAAATTCGCCCAGAGGGAATTCCCAAAAGAATACCGCTCATGAGGATTGCATCACGAAGCGAGAAAACCAGGTGAATTCGACCGGGGTAATCTTCCCGCGAATCAACCGGAACGACAAAAGCAGAATCCTCCAGGTCAGCCAGGTAGGCTTGCTTGTCGAACTCCAGAACTTCAGTGTCATTCACCGTAAGTTCCTGATTCAAAAGCATGCTGCTTTCTTCAGCAGACTGCTTGAGCGCCGATTGAATCATCTTCCGTAGTTTGTCGTATCCTGCCATGATGCCGTACCGCTCCGTTTCCTGGTGGTTATTCTTTTCTGAGTTTGAGGCTTACAAGGAAACTGTCTTCGTTGTGAGTAAAAGGAACAAGTACACAGTCGCTGTCCGACATGGCGTTGATGGTATATTCCTCTCCGGAAATAACCGTCGGGATAGAGAGGTTGATGTCCATCCCCCCTTTGGAAAGGACCATTTTCACGTAACCGCCAAGCATGTTGGCAATCTCGCCGAGGGCATCGGTCACATCTTCGCCGACCTCTTCCACCTCCATGCCGAGCATGTTGGATGTTACCTTGAGAGCGAAACTCTGGGGACAATGAATGGCGAGAATACCCGTATAGGTACCGGCCATGCCCACCATGCCACTAATACTGCAGTGAAAAGTGTTGACCGATTCGCTCAGAGGAAAGTTGGCGTCCAAATCCATCATGATCATGGTCGAAAAAACTTCCTTGGTCGCATCTATCACGTGACGGGCCATATCTGCTTCTTTCAGATGGGTTGCCTCTTCTACCAAGGCATTCAGCATCATAGCATACCTCCGAGCTTTTCATTGAGCTGGTCCGGAGTAAATGGTTTTTTGATGCTGGCGCTGGCACCGCTGGCAATAGCCTCTTTGATGATGTCTTCGCCGCCCTCGGTAGTAATCATAACGATCGGCACATTGTTTCCATTTGCGCGAACCTGCTTGATAAACTCGAGACCATCCATGTTCGGCATGTTGATGTCCGAAAGGATAAGATCAACACTTTTCTCCCCGAGGACGCTCAGTCCCTCGATACCATCGCCCGCCTCGAAGATATCATCAACGGCAAGGCCTGCCTGCCTCAAGGATCTCGAGATAATTTTCCTCATGGTTGAGGAATCATCGACAATCAAAATATTCGCCATAACCAGCTCTCCTCTCATTATTGAAAATTGACCCGCACTAGAAGAAGCGACTCGCCATGACCCGGAAGGCCAACTCGGCATCGAGGATACCTCTCCGTGGCGATTGCTTCCCATCAGCAACAGAATGCCTGAACTTCGCTACTCTGCAACAAAGCAGGTCATTTCAAAGTTTCTTATCGCACGATATGACCGGAACTTTAATCTTTTCTTTCCGGACCGACTACAGTGCAACGAGAAACTGGCAACACCATCGGATCGAA
>Ga0351904_1020_pt1 | contig 40340 bp, 39 predicted proteins | sample BONcelHT113001E3_FD_205826 | JGI IMG/M metagenome (GOLD analysis project Ga0351904, IMG submission 205826) | Enriched cells from coal bed in the Powder River Basin, Montana, United States - BONCAT cells T11 rep1 HSBNCT.T11.300.1.E3 ...
GCAAGAGATATTCTTAGCCAGAATGGTGTTGTACTTCCAACCAAAAATATTCATGAGTTTGTCAGGAATCACTACAAACAATCTACTGACCGTGATTGTCTCGTTATCGGCACAAATCTGCATCGTCTTCATGGCAACAGAATACACGCAGACTATAAAAGTCTGCCAGTTCTTGATGCTGCAAAAGCTACTCTTTCCAATTCATTAGCCTGCACTATTCTAAACCTTTTAGAGAAATTCGAGAAGAAGGAGAAACCATAGAGATCGGATCATTGACAAGGGATAAACCAACTCCATGAAATACGGAATAATGTTCCGTTTAAGTGGCAGTTGGCAGTCTGTCCACTTCATCCAGTAGTTGGCTGTTGAATTCCTAAATTATTTAATTCCGCATCGATCCAACTTTGGGCGTCTTTTTCGTCTTTCTCGATCGCCATTTCAACGCCATGCTTGGCGATGTCGAGAAGAAGCTTTGACTGTTCGCGATCAGAAAAGGATCGATCAACTTCTTCCGCAATTTGCTTTTGTGTTGATATAGACAGGATCGGAATTAAAGTAGTTTTTACTTGGTCAACAAGCCAGTGATTGATTATTGAGCCTCCGGCATCACGTTCAATTTGTTTCTGAACCATAGCGGAATTCAAAACAAGTGTGAGATATTCAGGATAAACAAGATTTGTGTCTTTTATTGTTATCCGGAGTATCCCGCCAGAAGGAATCATCTTACCCGGCGCATCTTTTAAGTAATACGCAATTCCCGGTGTGGCATCTTTGGATAAAAGGATTTCACCTTTCTTTGGCTGATGCGTTTTAAGATTATTGTATAAAACGTCTGAGATAAATTGCTGATTATCCGTATTAATCCCTAATTTTGAAAGATTGCTAACCCTTAAAAATGGAATGCCACTGTCTTGGTATGCTTCACTTCCGGGCTCAATGCACTTTTTGATTGAAACGATGTCGCCTAAACTGGCGTGATTTTTTGAAGATTTAACCGCCTCAACCACTTCCTCATACATCGGCTGGAAGTATTCGGCATCGATGCGCTCACTGGCCTGGGTGTCGGAGAAATTCTTGACGAAAGAAAGGTGATGTTTTGGCTTCCAATTTAAAAGGCCAAGCTCGGAAAGAAGGGTTTGTTCAGCTTTAGCATAAAGATTTCCAGCTTCTGTGATGGAAACAAATGCATTAGAGACAATGGCTCGGATAGTCCTCTGGAAATCTTCCGAAGGAAGGAAAACCTTAATTTCTTTTAAATCTGACAGGTTTAAGCCTTGCTGAATGGCACCCCTTACACCACGCAAGGCAAATAGCTGCCCTACATTTGAATTTAAATAGGCAAGTAGATAAAACGGATCAATCTTTTTAGTTCGAATAATCGTGCTTTTACAACTAAATATTGATGAAACATCTTTTTTTGTAGCTATCGCTACTTTACCCAAGGTTCCAACGACCGTTATTAACAAATCATTTTCTTTAATGTGGAATTGAGGAAGTGCCTTGTAAACTTGCTCTGATATATACACCTGTTCGTCGTCACTTATTTGAAAGTCATTTATATCCTTATTTCTTACATATCTAAAGTTTGAGCAAGGCACATATTGATCCACTGTTACAGTTGAACCAAAAGGCCCTATTACGAAAGATGCAAGATTGCTTAATACAGTATTATTTTTTTTATCAAGCAAGCCGATATTCTTTAATATTTCTGCCCTGTAATACTCGGCATCAATCCGAAATTCAAAGTTTAAGTCTTTATAATTTATAACTGAAGTCTGCATGCTTTATTCCCAGAAACTCAATTTCTCTTTTTTCGCCCAGTCAATAAATGCCTCGGCGATTCCGTCAGGAAGCTCGCCTTTGTGATTATGCAAATCATGATCAACAATTAAGTGGCCGTATTTGTCGAGCTTGGGCTTGCCGTCACCATTCTTGACGTAAATATAATCCCCTGAAGTATCCTTGCCCGCTTTTTCTGACACGCCAAAGAAAATCGGGTAATCGTCTTTTTTAGGACACAGTATATCGTCCCACTTTTGCAGAAATAAGACACTTGTCTTTGTTCCGGTGTGAGGCTTAAAGGTGTTGCCATGCAGACCCACAACCGCCAGAATACGCGCCTTGCCAGCAATGAATTCACGGATGTCTTTGTCCGATGTATTATTGAATCGGCCTTGAGGAAGAACTATTGCCAAACGCCCGCCGGGCTTTATAAAGTCGAGATTACGTTCAATAAAAAGAATATCCCGCCCGACTTTTGGTTTAGGCTTGTTTTTATTATTGTAGCCAAGCTCGTATTTATGAATTATACGGGATTCTTTTATGTCGCCAGCAAATGGCGGATTCGCCATAAGGATATCAAAGAGAAATTCCTTATTCTGGCTTCTATCTTTCCTTAGAGCGTCAAGTCTTTTGAAACCTCCGCCATAGGTCAACAGCCAGTCTTCGTTCTTGGTAGTTTCATTCCAGCGGTCGTAATCCAGCGTGTTAAGGTGAAGGACATTTGTTTCACCGTCACCGGCAATCAAGTTAAGCGTTCGGGCCACACGGACGACTTTTTCATCGAAATCAATGCCGAAGACTTTAAGAACGTCCTCTTTTTCTTCCTGCGAAATTTCTGTATTTTCAAATAAATGGCCGGTTAATTGAAAGATGGTATGAACCGTAAACCCACATGAACCCGAGGCGGTGTCGATCATATACTCGCCTTTTTGTGGATTGAGCATTTTGACGCACATATCAATCACGTGCCGGCACGTAAAATACTGGCCTTTCTCGCCCTTAGAGGATTTGCTCACCAAATATTCAAAGGCTTCGTCAATAACTTGGAGATTGGAATTAAACAATTTTACATCTTGTAGGCTGGAAACGCACACGGAGAGATGAGACGGTGTAAGGTCGATCTTGCTTTCATCAGGGAAGACTCCCGGCCAATTCTTTCTGGCCTCATCGAAAAGCTTTTGAATCTTTTTCTTTAGTTCACCCTCAGATTGCCCAGTGTTTCTAAACTCAAGCACCCGGAAGTAGCTGTCATCAACGTCTTTCAAAATTGCCTTTATCTTTTCAAAGTCGCCGACCTCTTCGGCCTTTAATTCTTTTCTCAAAGTTCTATCAATAATAACCTTGTCGTCTTTGCTTTTTGTCTCGTCGTAAAGTTTTGTAAATATAAGTTTAAATGCTTCCTCAAAAACATCAACGCCCGCATTGGCAAGGACTTCGTCTTCCATTTCTGTGATAATAGTTTTAAGCGATTTGCCCTCGTTCGGAATCTTATCCTTAACGATAAGATCACGCCAGGTAAACCGCTCCTTTAGAATATCTTCAAGGTTTTGATCCGCTTTCGGGATATCGGTAATATCTTCAAAGAAATTTGGGTCTTTGCGGTTATAGTGGGAAATCTGCCCGCCGTTTGACCATACACCAATCGGAGCCCCTGTTGCATTGCAATATGATTTTAGCTGTTCTTTGCCGTCTTTGAGCTTCGGCTTCTTGACCTCAACGATAATATATTCGACTGTCGGTCTGTCCTTATCAAAGACAACAATATCGGCGGATTTTGTTTCCCGGCCAAACTGAACAGGATGTTCAAAGCGTATCCGCTTTTTCGGGTAGCCGTAATCGTTGATAAGTTTTACTGCATAAAGCTGACGGACGATTTCTTCAGGCTTTAACTGAATTTCTTTTCCACGAATAATGCAATCGACATAGGGCTTATTATTTTTAACAATGATCTTTTTTTCAAGAGCTTCTATTTCTTTATCTTTAAAAATTAAGAGGCCGTATTGTGAATCCTTCAATATTTTATTTATCCAGCTCTCATTCATAGCAAATTTCTCCATTGGTGCTTAGGCTAACAATTTATTTTATAGTTTTATGAATATTAACAATATTGAGAAAATTGTTCAATCAATGATTGAGGAAACTTTGAGAACATCCTAAGAAAATAAGAAACTCCAATCCCATTCACCTTTATCTTTATTATTGTTTCCCAAATATTATCACTATTTTCCAGATATGGGGAAAGTGTTTTCCCTTGAATATTATAATTTTGCCCAAAGGGTAATTGGGATCTGTGTATTCACCGCGTATTTTTTTGCCATGACTGTATTCAATCTGAATAAGTTTTTTTACTGACGGCAAGCCTATAAAGGACAGTGCCATGTTGACGGATTCTACTGTATCATCCCATACGGGATATTTGTAAGGACAATTCTCTATACAAGGCAAAGGTTTGTCTGTATTTTGAAATATAAATTCTGTCTGAATACGTTTATCGCCAAGAATATCTACTTTTCTCGGAGGTATTTTTACGTAATACCAGTCTTTAGAATTTTTGCTGGTTTTATCTTTATCGTCTTTTGCATTAACTGTCTGAAATGAGAACAATACCAGATAAATATGTAATGTTAATAATATCAGTAGTTTAAAAAAAGAGTTTTTTTGAAAAATCATTTTGTGCCTCTCTTCAGGAATTTACTTTCCCCTGTAAATGATTCCCTGTTAATTCCAATATAAAAAATATGCCTATCCAAGGCATCGTATCCCAAGTCACGATTCACCTAACCTTTCTTTCAACTATAACCTGCGAAAATCCATACAGGATATTTGTTGCCTCCATCTTCTTAATAATCCGTCCCACTCCTTCAAAGTGAATCAAATCATTGTCATCATTGTAAATGGCCCGGTTAATCCAGCCGATTCTCATGGCTCCTATTTCCTGCATAAGTGAGCGCGTTAAAACATCGGGCGTAAATGATTTCAAATGTTTCATTATTTTATTTTTTTCACTTCTCGGTAACATATCAAGAAAGTTTTCGCCTATAACCATAGGGAATAAATTAAGACACACATCGTTGGCATATAACAAGGTCCCGTCCTTCAGGAACCGGACCATAAAAGTTTTTTCGTCTTCCCGGAACATTATCCTGTCAAAAAAATCATCGAGACTTATTATCTTTGTTGTTGAGGCCCTTATTTCAGAAAATATTGAGGCCCTTATTTCAGATGATGGTACTTGTACTACGCAGTCTTCTTTGTTTTCGCCCGCCCCCTGCTCTCCCTTTTGTACCCCGACGTTTTAAAGTCGGTCAGCATTATGGAAAGGCTTTTAGCTGCCTTAAGAATATACTCTTTTCCTTCCGGAGTTAATTCCATACATATTTCACAGATTTTTTGACAGACAGAATTACCTGTACACGGCTTTTCCGTAATATCCGTTAACGTAAAATTTTCTCCTTTTAAAATTTCATTCACATTTATGGATTTTTTTATACATAATATTTTTATTTTATCAATCGGAATGCTATTTCTTTTTTTCCTTTCTACATAGGATGTAGGATTTAATTCGAGCAATTCAGCAATTTTATTGTCAGTTTTGATACCCAGTTTGGCTTTAAGTCTGTCCATAGTTTCATTAAATTCAGATTTATGAAGATTATTCTTGACATTATTCATATTTATGAATTACCATTCCTTTAATGGGGCCTAAATTAAAAATATCGCTTGTCATAATCGACTTACCGGATCGGGAGGGACTCGTAAGAGCGACCCCCAAACCCCATTACCTCCAGTTTCCGGGATATTTACCTGAAAAAGGGCAAAAGGCTCTTGCCTCTGTGTTGTGTTTCATTCCCAGACAAAATGATTCTTTCACATGGCCGGGGCCTTTGTCAATCATAAATTATATTTTAACCGGCACATCGTGCCGGGTCAATTATGAACAAAGGGGGCTGTCATAATGGAGAACCACGAAGCGCTGCAGGTGGCTATAGCCGGAGAGACCCGCGAACATGCAAAGAGGCTTGGTCTTTCAATGTCCTCGGTAAATAAGTGGCAGGAACCCGCCGTTGACTTTTCTGACTCAGGTTCCTATAACCCGCTGGACCGTATTGATACGATAGTAAATACTGCCCTTGATCTTAATATCCCCAAAGAAAAGGCATTAATGCCCATATACCAGCTCAACCACAATCATGACCTCATCTGCTTTCCCATGCCGCAGGGAGGCAGTCACCCTGTCAACCAGGCGCTCATTGATACGATCAAGGAGTTTGCCGACACTGTGCAGGCTGTATCGAAGGCCCTCCAGGACGGGCGAATCGATAAGATAGAGGCAAAGAATATTATCGACGAAGCAAACGAGGCGCTTCGCGCGATCGGCATCCTGATCCACAGTGTCAAGGAGGCGGTGAAATGAAAAAAACAAAAGTTCTGGGACAGAAAGGCATCACCGACAGGCCGACAGCACCTGACTCGATTGTCATCGAGCGGGATATGCTTCTTGCCGCCGTCGATAAGATCAAGACGATCGTAAATGGGAAAATTAACCTGCCTGTATTAAAAAACTGCATGGTCGATTTTTCGTTTGAGAAAGGGATATGCATATGGGCTACCGACCTGGAGCTTACCGCCGTTGTCACAATCCCCCATGAAATAGATTCACCCGGCAAGGGGCCATATATGCTCCCCGGCGCAATACTCCGGGACAGTTTGGATAAGATGAAGCAGGGACCCCTTGATATCGAATTCGCCGATGACAAAAGCATCACTCTGCGCCAGGGCGGTTTTGATATCCGGTTTCCCTGGCAGGACCCGGAGGATTATCCCGGTATAAACCTTATGGGTCCACGGGAGCAGGTCCTTACCATAGACGGCGACGCCCTTACGCGCGGCATTGAAAGGGTGATCTATGCAATCGGGAAGGATGAAGCACGTTTTGTCCTGACAGGCATAGGCCTCCGTATATCCGATGAGGAACTGCATACGATCGGCACAGACGGCTTCAGGATTTCTCTCTATATTCAGCCTGCGGAAGGAGCAGACGACATGGAGACAATCGTCATCCCGAAGCGCGGTGCAAAATTCGTGGCTGACAACATAGGAGAGAAAGACATTGTTTCTGTATCTGTAGTAAGAGGCAATAACGGGGAGAGAAAAACCGTCATTTTTGAAACCCCCACGTTGACATTGCAGAGCCGCCTTATAACAGAAACTTATCCCGATTATCAGGTCACGCTACGCTCAAAGGAGGATGTCAGAAACTACCCCTGCAGGGTATCTGTGACATACATGGCCGATGCGTTAGCCAGGCTCGCGGTGCTTGGGAAGCTCGGTGAATGCCCACGCATAACCCTGAGGCAAAACCGCATTGACTTCGAAGCTGAATCTAATATTGCCGTAATCCATGATTTTGTTCCTTTAACCGCTCCCGAATCGACAGATGAAATGCCCTTCTCCATAAATGCCGGGCATTTTATCGATGCCTTCAAGCACATCGCGACGCCTGCCGCTGAAATAATCTTCCCGGGTTCATACGGCATGATCAGGATCACCGACCACGCCGAGGGAGAAAAACCCCGGCACATCCAGGGCATCATGCCCATGCGCATGTAAAAGGAGTGAAATATGAAGGTCAATAAGATGATAGACCAGCAGAATGAGAAACGGATGACAAAGAACGAAAAACTCCGGCAACGATACAGGCGCATCTTCTTTATCGTGCTTCTGGCCTCATCTTTCTTTGCCGGGTATTCTATCGGAGGCAACGATCAATGGTGGGAGGGGTACCGCCTTGGAGAGGATGCCATGGCCTCCCATATCCGGAATGTCATCCGGGACAAGATGAAAAACCCGGAAATGAGCCCCTTTTATCTTGCCGATATCGGCATCTATTTTACACCCAGGGGAGACAAAATCGTCACCCTGCGATTCCTGGATACAGGCGAACCGGCAGCGAGAGTGGCGGGACTTGAAAAGAAGAGAGAGGGGCCATAAGCACAGATAATCGCAAAAGGGGAAGTTTAGTAATGGGTAGAAGTAACCGACCACGAGAAGGGCGCCGTGAGCGAGCGGCTGGAAAAAGGCATTTTCGGGGAAGTGTATGTTTTATGCTTCCCGGAGTTCCGGGGTGGGTAACGTTAAAACTCGGTCACAAAAAAATGGTTGCCTTTATGCGCTTGGATAAGCGCCGTCTGTCGGTGGCAGACCACGAAAGACTTTTGCGTATGGCTCAAGGAGATCCCACGGCAGGCCATAAGCCCCCTTCCAAAGAGGAGTTCGAAGGCGGTCCCTGAATGAAATCGAAAAAGACACGAAGCAGCCGGCATGTCAATAGTAAAAAACACGTTGCGGTAGATCCTGAAGCTACACGTATACCACGCATGATCATCAGCGCGGATGGACGGATAGAACAGATCCTTACAATAAAATGTGGATGGTGCCGCATAACTTATGTCGATGTAAACTATCTTAAAAATGTTTTAAGTATCATTGAGAAAGAAAATAAAAAATATGACCCCCGCTGGTATGCTATAGACCAGGAATTAAAACGAAGGCCGCCTGAAAAGACCAGACAGCACAGTGTCATACAATCCGGGAGTCCCACTTGACACAAATTGTACAAACCTCATATAATCCCCTTGAAATATCAATACAAGGGGGTCTCAATATGTCCGGGTCGATCAGGTGTGTAAAGTGCAGTAAGGCTATACCGGCAGCCGGTGTTTGCGCCTGCGGCGGTATAAAATGCTACATTGTCGTGTACTGGGAAGGTAAACACTGGAAGGTTAAGGATAGGGACGGTCATCCTTTCGGGTATGACAAAGCAAAACGCCAGCTTGAAGTTATGCGTTCCCGGATGGATGAAAGGGATTTTGACATTGATGACTGGCTGCCCGGCAAACTTGATGAAAAACTTTTCGAAACACTTATTGAGAAGTGGCTTGACGAGAAAGAAAAGCTTGTCATCCAGGGAACATTTGCATATTCAACTCTTGCGAGTTACCGGTCTATTGTCAAGAAACATTTGGTTTTCTTTGACGGCAAAGACGTCCGGGAAATCAAAAAGCGCCACATTAAGGATTTTGACAATCATCTTTATGAAAGTGGTATCAAGCGCAGATCTACAAAACAAACGATATATTCCCTTCTTCATTCCTTTTTTAATTGGCTTCTAAACGATCAGGAGCTTATCAGCAAAGTGCCTGTTTTCCCGGATATCGAGGGAGAAGAAAGCGCGCCAAAGACATATCTCGAATATGAAGACCAGCAGGAATGTTTACAGAAGCTTCCGGATCAGTACCGGGATATTTTTGCATTCGGTATGGAAACGGGCCTGCGTTCAGGTGAGTTATGCTCTTTATTGATTAAAGACATAGACCCTAAGCGGCTTGATATAGTCGTAACCAGGACATTCAGTTCAGGACGCCGGCTGCATAATAAAACAAAACAGAAACGTACAGAAAGAATCCCGCTGTCTGATACCGCAATCGAAATTATAAAAAGAAACGCCGGCAACAAAACAGGCGGGAATTACTTATTTTTAGACAGCAAAGGCAATCCCCACTATGCGCACAAACTATGGTGGGTATGGAAGCGGTATATCGGCACGGCCACACCGCACGAAGCCATGCGGCACAGTTTCGGCAACCAGCTCCTTGACGACGGAATGCCCCTGGAAGATCTGCAAATTGCGCTGCGACATAAGACCATAACAACAACCATGAAGTACGTTCACCGGAAGACGGAACGGCTGCGCGATCGCATAAATCAGCGCGGAAAAATAAAACTAATCCGGAACGAGTCGGGAACGAACGGGAACGAGTCAAAAAATGCTAACACATTATAATCATTATTATATTGACAATCTGTCATTGTTTGTCTTATAAAAATCAATAATTATGAGGATTGACAATCAGCCATTTAACCTTTTAGAAACCAGACACAATCTGTTAAAAACAATACGGGCCTATTTTTATAAACATAAATATATTGAGGTTGAGACTCCAGGCCTTATGAAGACTTTATCGCCTGATCCGTTTATTGACCCTTTAGAAGTATATATTGGCGGCAAGGCTTCTTGCTATCTGCATACATCTCCTGAGATGAATATGAAAAAGCTTCTGCAATCAGGACATGAGCGGATTTTTCAGATATGCAAAGTCTACAGAGTTGAGGAGTTTGAAGAAATCCACAGCATAGAGTTCACCATGCTTGAATGGTACAGGGAAGGAACATATATCCAGGCCATGAAAGAAGTAGAAGAGCTGATTCGATATGTCGTCGGCAGGTCGGGTAAAAACAAAAAAGACATCTTTAAAATGCCTTTCAAGGTTTACGAACTTGAGGAACTGTGCCTTGAAATGTCTGGTATAAATCCTTTTAAATTAAACAGGGATAAGCTTTTTCGTACAATGAAATCAAAAGATTTTATGGGTATTGATGAAAAGGATGACTGGAACAATCTGTTTTTCAAACTTTTTATTCAGGAAGTTGAACCGAAAATAGTTGAGAAAGCCCCTTATTTTATTAAGAACTGGCCTTTGTCTGTTTCAACTATGGCAGAAAAGAAAGATAAGAACAGGGTTGAGCGGTTTGAGCTTTACATAAACGGGGTGGAAATAGCAAACGGGTACACGGAACTTCTCGATCCCGAAGAACAGCGTAACAGGTTTTTAATTGACAATGAAGAACGGAAAAAGCTTGATAAAAAGACCTTTGAACCGGATGAAGAATTCCTGGAGGCACTGTCAAGAGTTAAAGGACCCTGCACAGGTGTTTCTATTGGTGTAGACAGGCTCCTGATGGTTCTGCTTGATAAAGAGAAGATAGATGATGTGCTGGTCCAAAGATTTAAAGCATAGTCTTGTAAAAAAGTATTCCCATATATTCTTTGACTGCTATGGCAATGCATTCTAAGTTGCCGGCATTAGGCAGATAACTTAGCAAATCATATTTATTTTTTGATGTAATGTATCCGGTCGGGCAGGGGATGGTCTCCTTAAAAAATTTATCAAAAAGCAACATCGATCTCTTCATGTGAAAAGCGCTTGTAATAAGAACTATTCTATTGATGTTATATTTTTCCGATAATTCTTTTACATACTTTGCATTCTCGAAAGTATCCTTACTTTTTGCTTCCATAAAGATATCCTTTTCGTTTGCCCCAAGAGATAAGAGCATCCGTTTTGCTATCTCTGCTTCAGGACGCCTTTCAAATACTTTCCCGCCCGACAGGATTATCGGTTTTTTATCAATTCTGTATAATCTGTAAGCACAGATTAATCTTGAGAGCGCAGTGTCGCTCAGGGCTCCTTTCCCGTCTATGTCGGGCGCAAAATCATTGACACCGCCTCCCAGCACTACGTATGCATTACCGGTTTTAACTTCGTCTAATGTTGGGGGCTTATAAGTGTATTCGAGCGGCATCAGCAGCAGGTCCGCAGCAGGCTGTATACTGCCGGAATAAAGCAGAGCTGCAAGCAGTAATGCAAAGAATCTGGATTTCTTCTTTGAAAAAACTGCAAACAGAAGCAGCAAAACGATGAAAAAACCCGGCGGGACAATGGCATGCGTGATAATCTTTTTCAGTATAAATGTCATAATTTAAAATTGTTGCAACGGATACCCGGGAAGTCTATTACTGATATTTTGAAATCAGTTCTTTAATCTTCGGTATAGCCGCTTTTGTTGCCTTTATTCCTTCTTCCATAAGCTTCTTTTTTTGAGTAAAATCAAATATTGAAACCCCTTTGGTTTCAGGCTCTATGACTATGTCTGCATATTTCAGTTTTGTCTTGTTGTTTTCATGCATCATGATATTTACGGACTGGGCAATAACATCAATTGCTGAGCCGATGTCATAGTCTTTGATGTCCTTAAGCAGATTAACTGCAATAACAATATCCGCCCCCTTGCTCCTTGCTATGTCACATGCAAGATTATTCGTTACTCCTCCATCCACAAGCATTCTGTTGCCGAAAGTTACTGGGACGAAAATGCCGGGTATGGCAGATGAAGCCCTGATCGCTTTTGCAAGTGAGCCTTTTTCAAGAATGATGGTTTCCCCTGTATTTAAATCTGTTGCTATCGGGTAAAAGGGTATTTTTGTATCTTCTATTTTTTTAACTTTGACTGTTTGTTCTACAAAAGCTTCAAGTCTGACCCCTTGGACAGGACCAAGCTTTGAATAAATTATAGAAAAATCAAGAATATCGTTTTTATCAATTTTGAAGGCTATCCATTCGAGCTGGAAGCTGTCCGGATTGGCAGCATATATCCCTCCAATCAAGCTTCCGGCACTTGTCCCGATTATCATATGGATAGGGATCTTTTCCTGCTCAAGAGCCCTTATTACACCGACATGGGCGAAACCTTTTGCTGAACCGCCTCCAAGTACGAGGGCTATTTTTGGATCGGTTTTTCTGGACGTCTGAGGTACAGTTCCGCATGAGCATACCACAACCAATACAACTGCAAGAATAACAGCTTGAGTTATGAAGGATTTTTTAGTATCCGGCCCTTTGCCCGACATATGGATTGTACACCTTTTCCTTACCGATGGTGCTTTTTGGCGAATCACCGTAATTGTGGCCCGGTGCAACTATTGTCTCATCAGGGAGAGCGAAAAGTTTGTTATGAACCGATGACACAAGGTCTTGCCATGAACTGCCTCCAAGGTCTGTCCTCCCGACACTTCCCACAAAAAGGGTATCTCCGGTGAATACGATGCCTTTGTGGTATAAAGAAACACTCCCCGGAGAATGTCCGGGCGTATGAATTACTTCCAGAGAAGTCTCGCCTATGGTTATGTAGTCCGCATCCCTGACAGTAATATCTGCAGGCGGTGAAGGCTCTGCATTGAACATGCTCATCATCTGGGGTGACTGGTTTATTAAACTGTATGATTCTTTCTCGTGGATGATGATCTTCGCGTTCGTAAGATCTTTCATACGTTTGTTCCCCATAATATGGTCGATATGGGAATGTGTGTTGACAATGTATTTTATATGGTAGCCTTTACCGACAGCTTCTTCAAGCAGTCTATCTTCTTCGGCGGCAGGGTCTATGATAAGTGCCTCTTTCGTGATTTTACATCCTACAATATATGCGAAAATAGCCATCTGGCCGACCTGAATCTGTTTTACAAACATGGAGTCCTCCTCAATAGTGGTTTATGATAATACTTTTTAGTGCTGTTTTTCAATTTATTTGATAGAATCAAACAAAACGCATTTATAATTCTGAAGTTTATTTTCTGCAATGGAGGGAAGATGAAACCTGTTTATATTGAGGCAAGAGATCTGCCGGATGCTTGGTTTCAATGTATATATAAGATTTTTGAAGCGGAAGGTGTTCATGAATATAAAATAGACAGAGGTTCTTTTGAGGGACAGACAAGAAGGGAATTTGATTTAGTTATGGTTCATATAAAGTATCCTGGGACAAGACCTTTAATCCCCGATATACCGTCAGAACTTGGAATACCGGCACCGTCAAGCATGGAATATGTTGAAGAATACCTTCAGTATCTGATGACCGATAAAAAGGCAGATAATGAACTTTACACATATGGAGAAAGACTTACAAATCCGAAAGTATTTGTTGAAGGAAAAGAATATTCTCTCGGGGTAAATCCGGTTATGGAAGTTATTGAGATATACAAACAGGGGAAGTATGGTACGAATCAGGCTATTATGGAAGTCGGCATGCCGCAGGATATTATTCTTGAAGATCCGCCTTGTCTGCGCCTGATAGATACGCGCCTGATGGAAGGCAGGCTGCATTTTGTCCTGTATTTCCGGAGCTGGGATCTATGGGCAGGTTTCCCGTCAAATCTTGCCGCCATACAGCTTTTAAAAGAGTATATGTGCCAGGAGATCGGTGTTGAAGACGGCACAATTACAGCGATAAGTAAAGGTTTGCACTTGTATCAATATACCTTCGAACTCGCATTAAAGAGATTGAGAAGATAAATTTGCGTTCAAAAGTTGGAGTGCATGGAGATTTTGTTATACAACTCTTTAATGAGTTCCTGGACTTCTTTTATATTTGAATCTTCGTTAATTATCTGTGTTCCATAAGTATTGGATCCAGCATCGAAATGAGTTAGAAACAGACTATTTTCTGCGGTAGGTATCATCTCAAAGACAACCTTTTTTTGATAAAAAAAAGATATTCCAAAATATGAAGATTCTATATATATATCTTTGCAATTATAAGCGGTAAAGTTTAAAAGCTCGTTGATTGAATCCCTGAATGTTGCTGAAGGTATTTTATCTATATGTTTTTGCACATAAGGTTCAATAAAATACCTGTTTATTTCAGTTTCAAACATATAAGATGTGTCCTGAATGTGTTTCTCTGTCAATTTATCAATATTGTACGTATAATCAGTTATTTCCGGGTAAGTATAGGGATCTTTTTCCCATAGTTTTTGAAAAATTTCCCTGGATTCTTCCCATATGATTTCCTTTTCGGCGTCTATAAAGATATTCCTCCGTAATAATTTATTATAAAAAGTTTCAATACCGCTTTTCTCCATACGGCTGTCCACATAAATACTCCATATTTGATTGTGTCTTTCCTTCATTTTAGGTTCTTTATATTCGTCTGGTGCGATCTGGGGTTTATATTGAAAATGTGGATTAAGTACGTCAAATATATAAAGGAACAGCCGGTATATCCTTCCGTATAAAAACCGATCGTCTTTCCAGATTGTTATTTTGACATCGAGATAATCCTTTTTTCTTTTTATAAAGGCTTTTTCATTCCAGGGAGAATCTGTGTTTTCTATGAATATGTTGCTGATTAAATGGGATATTTCCAAGGAGTCTGTAACATCGCTTGCTATTTTCCCATTATCCAATTAGAATTCGCCTTCTAAACCGTATAGATCGAGAAGGAGTGTTTTTGATTTCATCCATAATGAACTTTGTTTGATTGAAAACGGTGTTGATTCAAGTACTTCGGATAAAAATTTTCTTGCCTTCTCTGAATCACCTTTCTTTGTGAATATATATCCGATATTATAAGCAGATGTAATCTTTATGCTGTTATATTTTGGTGTAAGTTGTTTTATTCTATTCAATTTTATAAAAATATCTTCTTTTTCGTTCTGGCCTGTTGCAGAATTGTCTAACAACATCTCATACTGTTTTTGGACAAGGCCGATAGTTGTCAGTACTTCTTTTGCATAATCATATATCTTAATAAATATCCTTAAAGAGTTTTCATCATCGCCTTTTTTCAGGTGCTCCTCTGCTTTTCCTAAAGATGCTTGTATGTTGGAGTCGGTAATTACAAATTCTTTTTGGACAGGCTGTTTTTTAATTTTTTTCTCAGCCCCATGAGATGCATTTGGAAAAATTATTGTAACAGCGAGAAATAACATGAGGAAAAATGCCATAACATGTTCCTCCTTTTTCATGGTTGCTGTTTCAATGTCTCCTTCAGTTTGTTTCCGGCTTTGAATTTTGGGACTTTGCATGATGGAATTATTATCTCCTTTCCTGTTTTCGGGTTTCTTCCTTTTCTCGCTGATCTCTTTGAGACTGTAAAAGTACCGAATCCGGATAGCTTAATTTCGCCGCCGGTTTTAAGCACTTTCGTAATAGTATCTAAAACAATATTCAATGTTTTTTCTGCTACGGATTTTTTAAAACCCACATTTTTTGCTGTGATTGCTATAAGCTCGCCTTTATTCATCTTATTTCACCCCTATCTCGAAAAAAATGATTAAAAAAGCTTATAAAATGGCGGTGCAGGGAATTGAACCCCGGACACTGCGGATATGAGCCGCATGCTCTAACCATCTGAGCTACACCGCCTTGTGCTTTTCTATATGATAATAACACCGATGTTGTCAATAATAAATTATAAAATGGTAGAAATACACTCGGTTAAGAAATGTGTCCTTGAAACTAATATCTGTGGGTGTTTACCCATACTTCTAAAATAGATGTTATGCATAAAACCGGGAGGTTACTGAACATGTTACCTGAATTATATTGAAGAAGTAAAAGATCTTTTTTACCTGTCATATTGCCAGTTGCATACCGGATAGCGCCTTTTGTCATTGACACAACAAAAACCTATCTGATAGCATAACAGCAATAAATAAATATGGAGGTAAATTTGTCTGAATTCCATGAAGCAATTATTATCGGAGGCGGACCGGCGGGGCTTACCGCAGGCATATATCTTATGCGTGCGGGGATTGATACGTTGCTTCTTGAGAAAATGATACCTGGTGGAGCACCGATGAATACAGGAAATGTAGAGAATTATCCCGGTTTTCCTGAAGGTATATCAGGCAGGGATCTGATGAACCGGTTTGCACAACACGCCAGGCAGTGCGGGTTATTGATACGGGAATTTTCCGAGGTAGATGATGTTTCAGCTGAAAAGGGGAGACTTGTAATAAGAACATTTGAAGAGATATATACATCTACCGGGATAGTCCTGGCGACAGGAACGGAACCGGCAAAGATGGGTATACCCGGTGAAAATGAGTTTCTTGGCAGGGGTATCTCTTATTGTGCCACCTGCGATGGCGCCTTCTTCAGGAACCTCGATGTAGCAGTTATCGGCGGGGGAGATGCAGCCATTGAAGAGGGCCTGTCACTGGCAAACATTGTAAGAAAGGTCTATGTAATCCATAGAAGGGATTCATTAAGGGCGCAGAAAGTTGTCCAGGACAGGGCATTCAGGAACAGTAAAATGGAGTTTTTGTGGAATAAAAGGCCTTTAGAAATAAAAGGGAAAGACCAGGTCGAGCACATTGTTATCGAGGACGTAAAGACGGGAGAGCGTTCAGAAATTAAGGTTGACGGGGTATTCGTTTATGTGGGCGCAAGGCCGAATACCGCTTTTCTGAAAGACCTTATCGACAGGGATGATTCAGGGTTTGTACTGACTGACGAATCCCTTTCTGCAAAGACGAAGGGTATATTTATCGCCGGGGATGCAAGAAAAAAGACCTTGCGGCAAATTTCTACCGCTGTAGGAGATGGAGCCCTGGCCGCAGTGAATCTTGAAAGGTATATACTTGAAAAACGTTAAACAGTTTACAGCTCTGAAAATATCACGGGATTTTCGGAGATTCTATGAGCAAAAATATCAGGAAGAAAATCAGGCACATGTAATAAAGAGTCCAGAATGAAGGTATTTATCATTCTTGTATGTATATTATTTCCGTTATTTTGTTCCTTTGCAGGCGAGCATATTATATTATATCGAACCGGAGAAAAAGATCAGAATGCCTGGAGCCTGTTGAAGAAATATTTTGACAGTAAAGGCTATAATGTGAGTATTTATGAAAAATCGGAAACTTTTGAAAAGCATCTGGAAAACGCGAACAGGATCAACAGAACAAATGCCGCGTTAATGCTGGCTATTGATTTTCGAATTGGAGATAAGGAAGATGTTTTTGTTGCTGTAACAAACTCGAAGAAAGGAACCGGCAAATTTCTCACGATTGAGGAGATTCCCGCACAACACATTGTTCGTGCTACGGAATTTGCAAAATGCGCCGCTTCTTCTTTTGGCAAAACAGTTAAGGAACTTCCACTGCTCCCGCTTTATGGCGTTGATATGCCCGGTGTGTTTTTGAGAATGGAATGTGCAAAGGAAAAGACGGGTGAAACGCTGAATACGCTGAATGATTGTCTTCAGAAATATTTTATTGAGAGGTATAAAGAATGAGAAGTAATGGAAGGGTAAATGACAAAATACGAGAGTTAAGGATAACGAAAAATTTTCTTAAATATCCCGAAGGCTCTGTTCTTGTCGAGATGGGCGAGACAAAGGTAATATGCGGTGTGAGCGTGGAAGAGAAAGTTCCGCCTTTCTTGAAAAATTCAGGGAAAGGATGGTTGACTGCCGAATATTCTATGCTGCCAAGGGCTACCAAATCAAGGTCAATGAGGGAAGCCGTCTCAGGAAGGATCGGAGGACGTACCCATGAGATACAAAGGCTTATCGGCAGGGCTCTCCGTGCTGTATTAAATCTTGACATAATCGGCGAGAGGACGCTTTGGATAGACTGTGATGTAATACAGGCTGATGGCGGGACAAGAACGGCCAGTATTACAGGAGCCTACGTGGCGCTTGTAGAGGCTTTGTGGGCTATGAAGAAAAGAGGCGTCATCGAAAAAATACCGTTTCGTGATTCTGTTGCGGCAATCAGTATAGGACTGGTAAATGGCGAGATTGCCCTCGATATGTCATACGATGAGGATTCCAGGGCTGAAGTGGATATGAATTTCGTGATGACAGGCAAGGGGCAACTCATAGAGGTGCAGGGCACGGCAGAAAAAATGCCTTTTACAAAAGAACAATTTGATATGATGTACCAGTATGCGTTAAAAGGCATCAACGAGATTACGAGGCAGCAGAAGATTGTTCTTGGACCGCTTTTCCCGGCGATGTGAGACGACAGAGGACAGCTGTAAAATTGGAGATAGTTTTCAGAGGGCAACAGGCAGTGATCCATACCCCATGTTTGATTGAAAAATGTCCGTTGAATTAGCATGAAAGACGTTGTCATTGCAACAGCAAACCTTGGCAAACTTGAAGAGATAAAGACTATCCTTCATGGCGAATTCGTTAATTTTTACTCTTTAACGGATATGGAAGATCAACTTGAGGTAAAGGAAGACAGCCTTTTATATCTTGAAAATGCGATGAAAAAAGCTCGAAAGATCGGTGACAGGTTCAACATGAATACAATAGCCGACGATTCGGGCATTGAAGTGGCTGCCCTCGGGGGGAGACCGGGTATATTTTCTTCAAGATACGGCAAGGATGATGAGGACAGGATCAAAAAGCTGCTTGTTGAACTCAAAGAGATTCCCTGGGAAAAAAGAAGCGCAGTTTTCAAGGCATATATAACCCTTTATATACCTGAAAAGGAAAGGAGCTATGTATTTTACGGTTCGCTGAAAGGTTATATCGGACTTGAAAGAAAAGGTAAAGGAGGCTTCGGTTACGATCCTGTTTTTTATGTGCCTGAGTTGGATAAGTATGTAGCCGAACTTACTATGGAAGAAAAAAACAGACTGAGCCACCGCGGCAGGGCACTCCATGCATTGAAAGAATTTATGAATACTGATTTCTTCAGAAATCCCAAAGCTTTAAAGCAATAGATTGGTGGTCCCAGCGAGTTTCGAACTCGCGTTTCCGGCGTGAGAGGCCAGCGTCCTAGGCCACTAGACGATGGGACCTTAAGTGAAGAATCATAACAGAAAAAATTTTTGTTTTCCATATAAAAAGTGGTTGAAAACAAGTAAAGACTCTCAACAACCGGGCATTACGTATTAATCTGTAAACATAAGAGGAAGGCTGTCTGCGATGAGATAGCCCTTTAAGGTGGGCATTATCATATTATTTCTGATTTTTACAACCCCTGATCGTTTCAATCGCGATAAGGTTTGATTTATTAGAAGACTATTGCCGATGTCATCGACGCATACGCCGCTTTGAGTCCTGAAGCCAAGATAAAGGCGTTCCAGTTTCAACTGTTCATCAGTAAGGTTTTCAGACCCGTCAACGGGTTTTCTCCCCTGAGAAAGTGCCAAACAATACTTTTCAACAGATCTGCAGTTCCACCATCTTATGTTATCTCTAAAGGAATGAGCAGCAGGGCCGAGTCCGAGATATGGTATGTGCTGCCAGTATTTCCGGTTATGGCGTGAGAAATATTTTTTGCCCTTCCCGTAATTGGAAACCTCGTAATGAATAAAACCATTGAGCTTCAAAAAACTTGATGTGAGTAAAAATAATTCTCTTCCCTCTTCTTCTGTTATGGATCTAAGCTTGCCCTCTGCCTTCAGCTTACCGTAAGGTGTTGTCTCCTCCAGGTTGAACTGATAGCAGGAAAGGTGTACCGGCTCAAGCCCGACTGCCGTTTGCATTGTATCCAGCCAGCTTTCCCTTGTCTGACCTTCAAAACCGTACATGAGGTCTATCCCGATATTGGTGAAGCCGCAGGTCTTTGCAAGTTTCACTGCTTTTTTGGCGTTATGACCGGTGTGTCTTCTTTTCAGAAACCGGAGTTCTTTTTCGTTGAAGGACTGGACGCCGATGCTCAAACGGTTTACACCGGTTGCACGTAATGCATCGAGTTTTCCGGCTGTTATGTCATCCGGGTTTGCTTCAACGGTGATCTCGGTATCGGAATGAAAGGTAAAATTGTTATGGAGGGCATCCATAAGGCGTTTTGTTTGATGGTTTTTGAGCAGGGTAGGGGTTCCTCCGCCAAGGTAGAGGGAGTCGAAGACGGTAAAATCCGAGCGATAGAAGGACATCTCCTTTTGAAGAGCATCAAGCCATGTATCGATGAGAGAAAGGTCTGTTACAGAATAAAAATCACAGTAAGGGCACTTTGTTTTACAGAATGGGAAATGGATATAGAGGCCGGGATATGAAATCAGGGGCTCCTTAATGCATCAAAGGTTCATGGTTTACATCTATCTTAGGGCTTAGCCCATATTTTCCATTAAGATAAGTATCGGTCATTATGCTCCGGCGGCGCCCTTCACTCGCGTTCGGCTCCGGAACTTTTGCTTATGCTACGGTTTCATCGCGAGGGCAGTGTTGAGCGACAAAGACCAAGCTTCCTTGCCTCACGACGGTTTGTTTAGAACAACCCGACACCGTTGCCAGAAAAACATATCCGGGTTTAGAGGATAAAGTACAGCGTTTAACTACTCTGTATCTGTTTTCAATACTGCCATGAAGGCGCTCTGAGGAATTTCAACTGCACCGACAACCTTCATTCTTTTCTTACCTTTTTTCTGTTTTTCGAGAAGTTTTCTTTTCCGGGAAATATCCCCGCCATAACATTTTGCAGTAACATCTTTTCTGAATGGCGTAATGGTTGAGCGTGAGATGATTTTCCCTCCGATAGCCCCCTGGATGGCTATTTTGAACTGTTGCCTCGGTATCTCATCCTTCAGGCTGTCACATGCTTTTACCCCCCTTTCACGGGCATGTTCGCGATGAACTATCATGGAGAGGGCGTCAACCTTTTCGCCGTTTACGAGTATATCGAGCTTGACGAGGTCGCTTTCCCTGTAATCGATAATCTCGTAATCAAAAGACCCGTATCCCTGGGTAATGCTTTTAAGCCTGTCATAAAAGTCGAAGATTACCTCGCCTAAGGGCATGTCAAAGCTTATTTCTACGCGGCCTGAAGTAGGGTAAGTAAGATGAGAGTTTACCCCGCGCCGGTCCAGACAGAGCTTCATGACAACTCCGACGTAACGTTCGGGAATCATAATGCTGGCCCTGATATAAGGCTCTTCACCTTTTTTAATCTCTGTAGGGTCAGGGTAGTATGCCGGATTGTCTATTATCACTGTACGACCGTCGGCAAGGAGGAAACGGTACTGGACGCTGGGAGAAGTCATAATAATAGACTGGTCGAATTCGCGTTCAAGCCGTTCCTGGACGATCTCAAGGTGGAGGAGTCCAAGGAACCCGCATCGGAAACCCTGTCCAAGTGCTGCTGAAGAGTCTTTCTGATAAACAAGTGCTGCGTCGTTCAGCTTGTACTTCTCCAGCGCGTCTGCAAGAGACAGATAGTCATCAGAGGCAATAGGGTAGATAGATGAAAAGACAACCGGTTTTACCTCTTTGAAACCTGGGAGCGGCTCTTTGGCAGGGTTTGTATCGAGCGTTATGGTGTCGCCGATCTTTGTATCGCTTACTGTCTTGATACCTGCAATAATATAACCGACCATGCCGGCTGTGAGTTCCTTTCTCGGTTCCATTTTCAAGCGGAATATGCCAACTTCCTCGACCCTGTGCTGTGTGCCCATGGCCATAAGCCGGATAATGTCCCCGGGACGGACTGAACCGTTGAATATGCGGCAGCTTATAATTGTCCCGCGGAATGAATCGTACTGTGCATCAAAGATCAGTGCCGATAGGGGTTTTTCGGGATCCCCTGACGGAGGCGGTATCTGTTCGGCAATTGCTTCAAAGATCTCTTCAACGCCTGTACCTTCCTTTGCCGAGCAGAGAAGGGCTGATTCAGGGTCAAGACCCAGTTCTCCATCAATTTCCTCTTTTACCCGGTCGATATCGGCAGAAGGCAGGTCGATCTTGTTGATGACCGGTATAACAATCAGGTTGTGCTCCATGGCAGCATATAAGTTGGCTAATGTCTGTGCTTCAACCCCCTGCGAGGCATCGACAAGGAGGAGCACCCCTTCACATGATGCGAGGGCTCGTGATACTTCATATGAGAAATCTACATGGCCCGGGGTATCAATAAGGTTGAATTCAAACTCTTCTCCGTCTTTCCTGTTTTTGAATGGCAGATTAACGGTCTGGCTCTTAATGGTAATACCCCGTTCACGTTCAATATCCATGCTGTCGAGTATCTGGTCGCGGAACTGCCGGTCGTTCACGAGATCTGCGTGTTGGATCAAACGGTCGGCAAGTGTTGATTTTCCGTGGTCAATATGGGCAATAATGCTGAAATTCCGTATTTTTTTCATAGTTCCTTTCTTTATGCGTATTTATTTAACCCATTCCTGAGATAAGGTAAATATATTTTCTACAATCGATTGATCGGCGAACCGGACTTCATCAAAAAATTACCTCTTTGGAATGAGAAAGGTTGAAATGTAAAATAAAACGTTACTTTATTGCAATAATCATGTAAGCACAATATAATTAAATTAAAAATGGGTAGTATAATGAAAGCAAATCGGATTAGAGATTGGGAAATGGACTATCTTCAGCAGAGTTGCCGGAGGCAGTTCGTTAAATAGGTTCACAGTTCATACTGAAGAAACAAAACTCTAATCTATGTGAGAGCAAAGAGACGCAAATGAAAGACAAGGAGAAGACAAAAAAACAACTTCTGCAGGAATTGTCTGAATTGCATCAGCAGGTTATTAAACTAACATCCCAACGGCTTGAATCCATAGGATTTCTTGCAGGCGGCATTGCTCATGATTTCAATAACCTTCTTGCTGTTATTATGGGGAATATTTCCCTTGTAAAGGTGCTTCTGAATTCGAACGAGAAGGCATTTCAATGGTTGACTATGGCAGAAAAGGCTTCTGAAAAGGCAAAGATGCTGATACAACAGATTCTATCCTTTTCAGAGGTCGGAGAGCCTTTCAGAAAGGCAGTTTTTCTCAAGCGCCTTATCATATATGCTACCCGGTTTGTTATTGAAGGCTCAAAAGTGAAATGCAGGTTCTTCATTGATAAAGATCTTTCCATGGCAATGGTTGATGAACGACAGATCAGGCAGGTGATAAATATTATCGTTACCAACGCAAACGAAGCCATAGCTTCCAAAGGTGTTATCACTGTCAGGGCTGAAAATATTTTTGTAACCGAAGATGTCCTTTCATCTTCTTTAAGCAGCGGTGACTATATAAGGATTTCCATAGAAGATACAGGCAGGGGCATTCCCGAGGAAGTGCTTCCGAAGATATTCGATCCCTACTTCACCACTAAAAACATGTGTTCGCAGAATGGTATGGGGCTGGGACTTTCGATCTGTCATTCTATTATAAAAAAGCACGGAGGGTGTATAACGGTAGAATCTGTTGTCGGCGTCGGGACTACTTTTTATATATATCTCCCTGCATACAAAACAAAAACATAGCAGAAACTCTTGCAGAGCTGTACTAATAACACCCGACAGGCTAAAACATGAGGATAGCAGCAGCACAGTTTATCTGAATATGGGCGAGGAAGAAAAGGTGTTAGATAATTATAAAGTTGCGGCCGGATTGGGCGACAAAGATGCTAGGGACTACCCAAGGATGAATGATATTTCCTGGGATGAAAATAAAAACTGAAAAAAAGTATTTTCTTGAAAAGCTCTCTGCCTTAATCGTCCGGTATAATTGACGGGAAATGTTTTTTGGTTTTTCTCAAGGGGTATTTGTGCTATAAAAGGGTTTATACCACACAGGGAGGTGCTATCAAAATGAAAGTGCTTGTTACCGGCGGGTGCGGTTTCATAGCTTCACATGTAGTTGATGCATATATTGCAGACGGGTATGAGGTGGCAGTAGTGGACAACCTCTCTTCCGGGAAAAGAGAAAATAAGAATGAAAAGGCTCATCTTTATGTAGCGGATGTATGCAATGAAGACCTGGAAGAGATATTTATCAATGAAAAACCAGACATAGTGAACCATCATGCTGCCCAGATATCTGTACCGTTATCAGTGGAGAAACCGTTATTCGATGCAGAGACCAATATCAAAGGGACAATCAGGCTTCTTGAGTTGTCAAAAAAATACAATATCAGCAAGTTTATATTTGCTTCAACGGGCGGTGCAATATACGGCGAGGCAGATACTGTGCCTACCAAAGAGAGTTATGTTCCTGAACCGGCATCCCCTTATGCAATCTCAAAATTTGCGGCTGAAAAATATATTAAATTCTATAACCGCCAGTATGGACTCAAGTTTATGATATTACGGTACGCCAACGTATATGGTCCGAGACAGATTCCTCACGGTGAAGCCGGCGTGGTTTCTATTTTTACTGAAATGCTGCTTGCAGGCGGGCACCCGACACTTTACCATTATCCGGATGAAGAAAGGGGTATGGTAAGAGATTACTGTTATGTAAAGGATATTGCCAATGCAAGCCTGATTGCTGCAAAGGATGACAGGGTAGGGCTGTACAACATAGGCACGGGCGTGGGCACGCATACCATCGATCTGTACAGACAGATAATGGACGCGATAATCAGCAAAGGTAAGTCTGTTCCGCAGGCATTTTATGAGCCTAAGCGGGGCGTTGTCAGGCCTGGAGACATAAGGGTAAGCACCCTTGACGCGACAAAGGCAAAAGAAGAGATAAACTGGCAGGCAAGATACGATATCAAGGCAGGAGTTTCAGAAACTGTAGACTGGTACCTCGGAAAATGAAAATCATCATCCTCGGGACAGGCACATCCGTTCCGTCGCTTAATAGAAGTTCATCCGCTTACCTCGTTATAACCGAAGAACAGAAGATGCTTGTAGACATCGGGCCTTCAGTAGTGAGAAGGCTTCTTGAATACGGTTATCCGGTAAATGATATTGACTTGATTATGCTGACCCATTTCCATGTTGACCATACAGCCGATTTATCAACCTTTTTATTTGCCTGTAATTATGGAAATGAATCCAGGACAAAACCCCTCAGGATATTAGGGGGACCGGGCATCCGTAAATTTTACAGCGGTCTGCTGAATATTTATCCCTGGATTTACCCGAAATCCTATCAAATAAAGCTTAAAAGCATTTATAAGGGGCAGGAGGAAGTAAATGATGTCCTTGTCAGGGCTGCAAGGGTAAATCATAATAAGGAGAGCATCGGCATCAGCGTCGAAAAAAGAAAAAAGGTTGTTTTTTCAGGCGATACTGATTATTCAAGAAACCTCATAAAACTTGCCTATAAAGCAGATCTTCTTATAACTGAATGCTCTTTTCCTGAAAGAAAGGTAAAAGGTCATTTGAATTTGAGTGTCCTGGAAAAGATGGTAAAACAGGCACAACCGGAAAGAGTTATTATCTCACACCTTTATCCGGAATGGGATACATTTAAAGGCGTCTTATACAGCCCCTATCTTCTTGCAGAAGATGGTCTGGAAATTACGCTCTAAGTGTCTGCCCCTTCACAATAACCGGTTTATGCCAATGAAAGCATTAGTCCCCATCCGGGGTTTCCGGATGGGGACTAATTATACATAAAGCCAGGTCAATTACTCAATAACGAATCGCCCCGAGGGGGTGAGTTCTGCTAACGGAGTTTAAATCTCTGTATTTTACCTGTTACACTCTTCGGGAGTTCATCGACAAATTCAACCCACCGCGGATACTTATATTTGGCCAGGCGATCCAGTACCCACTGTTTGATATCCTTCTCCAATTCCTCAGACGCAGTATGACCATCCTTCAGCACAACCCACGCCTTTGGTTTTACGAGGCTGTTTTCATCATTCTTGGCGGTAACGGCAACTTCGAATACAGCCGGATGACCCATAATGCAATTTTCAACTTCAACAGGCGATACCCATATGCCACCCACCTTCAGCATATCATCGCCCCGGCCTGCGCAGAAGAAGTAACCTTCTTCATCCATGTAGTATTTGTCGCCTGTATTGATCCACTCGCCCTGCATTGTGGCTTTTGTCTTTTCCCTTTTTCTCCAGTACTGCTGGGCGGCACTGCCTCCTTTGACGTGGAGCATGCCTATTTCTCCCATGGGAACGTCCTGGCCGTTATCATCAACAAGTTTAAGCTCGTATCCCGGTACAGGTTGTCCGGTAGAACCTGGTTTTACCTTGCCGGGAAGGTTTGCAATAAATATATGGAGCATCTCTGTTGTGCCTATACCGTCGATAATGTCGATGCCGAAACGCTTTTTCCAGCGGTGGTAGATGTCAGGAGGCAGTGCCTCTCCCGCTGAAACGCATATACGGACTGATGAAAGTTCATGATTTGCGTTGGGATCAGGGGTAGTGCCCCTCTCCTCATCCTGTTTTTCTTTGTGCTCAAGCATTTGACCGTAAAGCGTCGGTATGCCGAAGAAAATAGTGGGGCGGAACTTTTCGAGATATTGAAACATGCCTTCAGGCTTAGGTGACTGCGAGCTAAGCACAACAGAAGCGCCAACAGAGAAGGGCAGGTATCCCGAATTACCGAGACCATAGGCAAAGAAGAGCCGTGCTGCCGAGAAAAGAATGTCGTCTTCCGTGAGTTTCAGTACACCCTGACCGAAGGATTCCGAGACCGCAACCATATCATATTGTGAGTGTATGGCACCCTTAGGAGCGCCCGTTGACCCTGAACTGTAAAGCCAGAAGCCGACGTCGTCCTTCATTGTGAACTCTGTTTTAATGGTCTCCGGCGCATGTCTGTATTTCTGTTTAAAGGGTATAAAGGCTCCCTCTTTTTCAGAGATTACAATCATATCGCGGAGATAGCGGAGATCACCCTTTATTTTTGCAATAACAGGAATAAGCTGCTCGGAAACCACAAGAACCCTTGCCCTGCTGTCGTTCAAGTAATACTCATAATCCTCAGGCGTCAGCATTGTGTTGGTAGGTATAGGCACAGCCCCTATTTTAATAGCGCCATAGAATATGGCATAAAACTGCGGAACATCCAGCATGATCATTACGACGCGGTCGTCAACACGAACGCCCAATTCCCTTAAGGCATTTGCCGTTTTATTTGTCATTTTCTGAATATCATTGTAGGTGTAGTTGCGCAATTCGGTATATACAGCAACCTTATGACCTCGACCCTGGCGTATATTCCGGTCAACGAAATAATCTGCTGCGTTGAAAAATTCTGCCGAACCTCCGTGAATCATAATTCCTCCTTAATATATGTGTTTTTACACCACAGGCTTTCCGTGGGAACCTATTGAGATTTTAGTATCTCCAGCATTCTTTCTATTTGATACTCTGATTGTTCGGCAATAAGCTGCAATTGTTTTAAGACGCTGCGACATCCGGCAATTTCTGCTGTTTTTTCTGTTTCTGTTTTCTGCGGGTCTGCAAGGACATTAATTACGGCCGCCAGCAGCATATAGAGCGTAAGCTGATCGAATGCCTCTTTGCTGAACCAGAGGATATCTTTGTATGTGTTTATTTGTATAAATTGTCTGACGTTGCTGTCAAGCAATATTTGTTCCATGAAGGAATGCTTTGTTCCCTCATTTGTTGCCCTGTACCAGTGCTGATAAATAATGAGAGCTTTTATAACTGCCAGGGACTGTATCACATGCTCTTTGTCAAATCCGAGGTTCTTAAATGTATCTTCGATGATCTGCCGGAAAAGCAATTCATCCATCCAGACAAGACTCAATTCCCCGTAACCTGTTTCTTTGCTGATCTTTCCCAGGGTATGGGTAAATAGCCAGCTGCACAGTACATGCAATACATCCCGATCTTTTACCAGATGACGATGAATATATCTGAGAGCCTTTTTATATGTTTCCGGTGCTGTTTTTTCAAAGTTGCGCTGGAGTGCAGGCATTTGGAGGATTATTTCGAGGGCATGTGTGATTTCATCGGCAACTAATGTCTCATCGCCGGAACTGTTGGTGTATTTTTTGACTTCGCTAAGAAAATGCACAACATTTTGTGCTGTTGCAGTAATAAATTCCTGTAGCAATGATTCTGTTTTTTGCATAGAAGATTCCAGATATATATCCGACACCTTCAGGAATGTCCCGGCATTGATCAGTTCCTTGAAAGAGTTATGCATTGGCAGCATAAGTATCTTCTTCAATTCTTCTTTGATACTGATAACTCCCTGTCCTCTGATACGCTCAGTCAGAGTCGAGTAATGGCGCCATTCATTGTCGTCAACTTCATGGAAATCAGTGAAAACATGGCAGGCGTAAGGGCCGAGATCCATGTAAAGTCCTTTTTCATGAAACTCCCTGTTTTCAAGGATATATTCGAGACTGGAAATTTGGTCCCGAAAGATTGTGAAACAACCTTCGCCTGTTCCAAGGGCAAGCCCGGCGCCTATGTTATTTAGCACCAGCTCACGCTCAGTGTCAGACCCTTTTTTAACAGAATATGATACAGAGGTTTTTATCCACCCGCTCACGGCATTGTTTTTATTGTGGTAAATAACAAGGGCCGCTTCATTTTCAAACCTGTTTGAATATGCAAATACGTCTTCGTTGACGTGGCCGTTGTGCGTGAAAAAATCAAATAAAAGGAAGTATTCTATTCCGGCGAAGAGGTATCGGCGATGGAGGATTGGAAAAATTTCGTGGCAATGCCTTTCAAAAAGATGTGGATCAGGTGTTTCATCCTTGTATGCCCGTCTGTACTCCATTCCATATTTTTCTGCAAATCCTTCAATCTGGCCGTGGCCGAACATAGGCAAACCAGGCATGGTTGCCATTAGAATACAAACACCGAAATATTTATTGCCTTTTCCAAACTGGTCAACAGCTGTCCGCTCGTCCGGATTATTCATAAAATTGACAAGTCGGCGCAGGATCTCCGGATCAAACTCAAGAATTTTTTTCATTACAGCGCGGTACCCGGCATTGTCTTCATCTCTCAACATATTCATAAAGGCGCTGTTATATACCCGGTGCATACCGAGTGTACGGACAAAATATCCCTCCAGGAGCCAGAAAGCTTCCGCCAGAAGCAGGGTGTCAGGCGCTTCGGCTGCAACCCTGTCCACAACTTCACGCCAGAACTCATCAGGCATTAGAGCATTAAATTCATCTTTTGTAAGACCATATTCCGCCCGTGTTGTTATGGCCCCGCCTGAGCCGGGTTCAGGAAACCAGAGGCGCTGATAATGCTTTTTTGTTAACGTCATTGCCGCATCGAAACGGATGACAGGAAATTTTCTTGCAACATACAGGATTGCCTTTATCATTGCCTCACGGACTTCCGGGTTGAGATAATTAAGCTGTGCGGTGTCATTCCAGGGCATACTTGTCCCGTCATTGCCGTGATAAACGTATTTTTCGCTGCCTGTCCAGCGGTCAGTGCGCTTGAATACGACTGCCGCGTCGGTACGATTGTAGTAATGATCCTCGATATGGATGCCCACCCTTTCATCAGGTGAAAGGTCCTGGCTGTTATATGTATACCAGGGGAAGGGGTTGTAATCTGATGAAATAAACCAGTCAGGCTGTTCTATCAGCCATTTTGAATATATGCCGACATGGTTGGGCACCATATCACTGGCAAGACGGATACCTTTTCCCCAGGCCATGTTTTTAAGCGTTTCGTATGCCTCTTCCCCTCCCAGGTCTGCTGCGATTACATAGTCAAAGAGGGAATATGCCGATGGTACTGCATCGGGGTTGCCGCATAACTGCTTGATTTTCTGCGAAACAGAACTGCGTTCCCAGATGCCGATGAGCCATAAACCTGTGAACCCATGATTTCTCAATAAACTTAACTCTTCATCCGGGATGTGGTCAAGGCGGGTAACAGGATGACCATACTTTTTCGAAAGCTGATCAAGCCATACATAAATATTTTTTGCCATCAGGATCAGCCTCGGCATCCACTCTCTGTCAGGGCTGAAACGTTCGGCTTCAGCAAGCTCCAGTCCGGTGAACTTGAAACCCCTGGAAGGCCCCGGACCTGTAAATGATATCTTTCCCTCTTCTTTTATGAGATCAAATGTGCTGAGCAGCCGCCGGTCAAAACTGTGTATAATAAGACCCCAGTGTTCCCTGATATATTCAAGCTGTCCCTGCAGTGAACGGGGAACCTGAATTGCCGGGCTGCGAAGCATCTCGATCAGTTTTTGATTATCAGGGCCGAAGACCGGCTGGTTATCAAAGAATTCTTTTAAATCCGAAATAATCTCAAGATAAATTGTTTCTTTTTTTATTGCAGTATCATTGAAAAGTTCAGAAAAAGGCAGAAATGCCTCGTTCATATTGGCAAGCCAGAGCAAAAGCATTTCTTCCAGCACTAAATGACGGTTCGGTGTACCGGCTATGGTTTCATTCAGATATTCTTCAACAGTAATTTGTTGTCTATATACAGCAACAGTCGGAAACTCAACAGCAAAAGCATATAATGCCTTGCCAACATTTTCGTGTCCATGTCTTTGGTACAGCCAATCAAGGGATTGTCCTATGGTTTCAGGGTTTAACTTTTCGCAATAAAGGGCAACTACGTGGTGGAGTATCTCGTCTATCAGCCCCATTGCATTGATCTGTCCTGCTTTAACGGCCTGTTCCGGGAAATTGGCCAGGTCTTTTTTCCGGTTTATCTTCTGGGCAAATATGCGCGCGGCATGAAAATTTGCAAAGATTACATTGCCGGTTATGGAAAAAAGGGCATCATCGAAATGGTAGCGATCTCTTGCCTTACGGGATATATGAAATTCCATTTTTGACAATCTATCCATTATATTACCATGCTAACACAGGTGCGTATGGCAGTCAACATGCCATTAACAGGATGGAATATAGAAGACGGCGTACATGAAAAAGAACAGAAGGAGAATTCGAATCATAGCTTACTATTCTGGTGCTGCTGCAAAAGACTTCTATTTGACCCGCCCTTGATTGACATAAAGGGAAAAGGCTGTATACTTATGATTATGTGGATAGTACGTGCAAGGAACAGGACTGTATTTGATATAATCATCGTTACAATCCTTTCCATCTTTTTTGCCGTAATGAGTCTCTCAATTCATTTTATAGAAAAGGTTTACGATTATTTCGCTGAGCGGTCTATCCTGGAATATGCAGAGTTTTTTGCAAATTTTGTATTCCTGTATATGGCGGGTCTCATATGGTTTACGCTGAAGATATGGAGAAAGGCGGAAAACGAGCGGAAAGAAATGGAAAATGTCATTTCAAGCATAAACAATGATGTGCTTATTGTTTTAGACCGTAATGGAAATATTGTTATGTGCAACAATTCGATAGAAAGAATGCTTGGTTATAAGGCAGAAGAGGTTTTGCAGAAAAGGACCGATATTATCTTCTTCGACACGCAATCGTACCCGGAGAAGTGGGGTCAGATATATGAAAAACTCGAAAAAGAAGGCTTTAACGTTGAACTTGCGACAGGGAGAAAAAAGGACAGCACGCCGATCCCCCTTGAAATAATTACCTGGAATTTAAGCGGACGGGGCGGTGCAGTGCAATTGCTTCGCGACATTACCGAGCGCAAGCAAATGGAAGAAAAGCTTCGTCTGTTATCACTCGTAGATGAGTTAACAGGTCTCTACAACAGGAGAGGTTTCTTCAACCTTGGCGAGAGGCAGTTAAAGCTTTCAAGGAGGACAAAAAAGGGTTTTCTGCTTTTCTATGTTGATATTGACCGTATGAAGTGGATCAATGATACCCTGGGACACAATGAAGGTGACAGAGTTCTGTTGGAAACAACAGAAATTTTCAGCAGAACCTTCAGGACATCTGATATTGCTGCCCGTATCGGCGGGGACGAATTTGCAATAATTGCAGTGGATGCTGTCAGGGAGAGTGAGGAGATTCTTTTAAACCGTCTGCAGGAACATATTAAGGCTCAGAACTTGATGGAAAACAGGACTTACGATATTTCTCTCAGCGTCGGCTCAGTTTATTTTGAACCTGAAAGCTTACTTATCCTTGATGAGATGCTTGCAAAAGCGGATGTTTTAATGTATGAGCATAAACGGAAAAAATTGAGCGCAAAAAATATGGTGGAATGTAGTGCTTAAAATTTTAATACATTTAAAAAACTTTACCAATGACCTTGCGTCCTTTTTAGACGTACATCGTATTGATGTGCTTGAAGACAGCAAATCCCTGATCCGAACTGTAACGGAAAGTTCTTATGATCTTCTCATCATTGATCAGAAGGCCGGGCTTTTAGAAGAAATAAAAAAAGCTGACCCAAGGATAGAAGTGATCCTTTTCGGAGACAAGAAGGTGGATGCTGTTGAAGCAATAAAACAAGGTGCGTCAGTCTATTTTCAACTCCCTATTAATATTGAAAGTTTAAAGGATGCTGTTTGTAATATTGATAAATTATTTGAAATTCGCCGTGAAACAGCAGAACTGGAAAGGCTTCTTAATACCAAATATACATTTGCGGGTGTTGTTGCGAGAAACCCTGCCATGCTTGAAATATTTAATTTTATAAGAAGAGTCGCGGCTTACTACAGAACAGTTACAATAACGGGTGCAACCGGTACCGGCAAGGAGATGATTGCAAGGGCAATCCATTCTTTAAGCCCTGCCTCCAAGGGCCCATTTATTGTATGCAGTTGCGGCGGTATGATTGAAGGGCTTATTGAGTCAGAGTTGTTCGGACATAAAAAAGGCACTTTTACAGGTGCAATTGCCGATAAAGACGGCCTTTTTCAGGCCGCAGAAGGTGGTACACTATTCCTGGATGAGATAGGAGAACTGCCTTTATCATTTCAGCCGCATTTTCTAAGGGTACTGCAGAGCGGTGAATTCAGGAAAGTCGGCAGTCATAAAACCCTGAAGGCAGCATGCAGAATCATCGCGGCCACCAACAAAGACCTGATGACTGAGGTAAAAAACGGAAGGTTCAGGGAGGATCTGTACTACAGATTGACCCCACTGGCAATCCATTTGCCGCCTCTCAGCGAAAGAAAGGACGATATTCCCCTTCTGTGCCGTTTCCTGCTTGATAAAGTTAAACAGAGGACCGGAAAAAAGGTTTTCGGGGTTTCAAGACCTGCCCAGATTGCCTTAATGTCTCATGATTGGCCCGGTAACGTGAGAGAACTGGAAAACGTAATTGAACAGGCAGCTATCATTACACCGGAATCATTTATCCGGGTTGAAGACCTCCCGCCCTATTTGAAGGGGGTTTGGCACAAAATAGAAACAAAGCATGAAGGGCCTTCAGCCGTGGTTCCGCTCGATGAAATTATTAAAAAATATATAGAATCAGCGCTTGAGCAATATGAAGGGAACAGAACACATGCAGCGAAAGCCCTTGGAATAAGCAGGAGGGCTCTTTCCAGAAAAGTTCTGAAATACGGGGATTAAGCTCTGTAATTTACCAAAACCGCCCGCTATTATCTTTGAATAAGTGCCAAAAACGCCCACTATGCTTTTTAACAAATTATGTTATTATTTAATTTACCTTAATTATCGTGTAGTTACAATCTAAAATACATTTGGTATGATTTATGCTTTTAAATAGGTATGATGAAACTCACAAAAGGCAATTTTATACCTTGTAACGTAATTCAAAACAATCCCGAATCTGCAACAGGCAATGATCCGCCCCGTGGCTTGCCGCAGGGCAATAAAGGTTTTACGATCATAGAAATTCTCATAACACTTCTGATATTTACGATCAGTATGATAGGAATTATGAGCATACGTATGGTGAGTTTAAACGGAAGTTTTTTTACTAAGGATGCAACTGTTGCAGCATCTCTTGGCCAGAAAAAGGTCGAAGAGTTGAAAAACACAGCTTACAGCTCGATTTCGTCCGGTAGTGCACTGGAGAAGGGAATGAATATAGCATGGACGGTAATACCCCATTCAGCAACCGTAACAGATGGGGAAACAGGTGTAACCTACAACTTTAAGGATATAACGGTGACAATATCATGGAAGCAAAAAAAGATAGAATTATATACAATCATTTCACAGGGATAAAAGGCCTCAGCATTATTGAGCTTCTTATCGGGATTTTTTTAAGCAGTGTTATTATGATAATCATGGTGGATGTCTTAATTTCCCAGGATAAAGTTTTTTATACCCAGAAAGATATTGCCAGCGGCCAGCATAATATGAGAATTGCAATGAAGAAGATGACAAAGGATTTGATGATGGCGGGGGAGGGCAGACCAACCTGGACTACTATTAACGGACAAAGCGGGTTGGATTTCTCCGTCAGGTATGCAGACGGAAGCCTGGATATTGTCGGGTGCCTTGATGCCCCTCGCGGCCGTCTTTCGGGGAGTGTAAGCCCCGGCTCAACTACAATAACATTAAATACAGGGGAAGGCGGCAATTTTAACACAACGACAAAAAGTGATATCAGGATAGGTGATGGAGAAAACGCAAAGGTGATCTACGTTTCAGGAGACACGCTGACCATTGATACAGAGCCTTTGCTTTCAGGAGATCAGGGTCTGGCTTATAGTTATGCTTTAAATACCGAAGTATGCCAGGTAAGATGGGTTACATATTCACAGGACGCAACTGATATAGACAAACCTGTCTTAAAGATGGATGATCATCAGGGGGCAGGAGCGCAAACAATTGTCGAATATATTACGGGTATGAGTGTAAGTATATCCGGCAATATGGCTGATTTTACTATTACCGGCAGGACACAAAATCCGAGTAAGACAAGCGGACATTACATAATAACGGAAGCATCAAATAGGATATTTATGAGGAATTTAAAATGAAATTTAGAAATATATCTAATGAAAACGGTGCCATTTTATTATCGGTTATGGGATTTGTCATTGCGCTTTTTATAGCCGGCGTTGCCGCAAACCAGAGTGTGAATATGGATATAGCAAACTCAGTCAAGGGCTTATCTTCGACCCAGTCTTTATATATTGCAGAGGCGGGCCTTGAACATGCCAAGGGAGAACTGGTTTCGCGCTACACAGCCGGAAACTGGACCAATTTTAGTACAATACTTAAAGGAGTTGACGATACGGCAGGTACATCCGACGACGGCATACTGTCTTTTGGAAATAATGTTGATTTCCATGGAGGGACATATTCAATAAAAGTAATAAACGATGCTAAGGATCCGGGTGGGTTCAACGATACAAATAACACTGTAACAATTGAATCTACAGGAATATTCAAACAAACAACAGTTAAATTGAGAATGACCGTAAGGATCAATAAGGTGCCATATATAGAGGGATCTGTCGCACTGCTCGGCGAGGCGGATACCCTTTTCAACGGAAGCTCATTTACTATTGACGGCAGGGATTACAAACTGACCGATGAGAGCACCCCGACAGGCACATCGAATCAATATGCTATTACAACGCCGGACGGAAGCAGCAGGATTGATGTACTTAACACCTTATCGGATGCCCAGAAGGCTGCAGTTAAAGGGCTGGGCTATGATGCATCCACTGTTCCGGCAACTCCGAGTGTTGGCGTATCGACGGCAATGACAACAGAAGATGTCAAATGCTTTATAGAATCGATAAAAAATATTGCCGACAACAAACTGACAAACCCATCCAGCTTAAGTGACGTAGATCTTGGGACAACATCGACCCCGAAAATAACCTATATTACAAAAACAGACAGCACTGCTATAAAGATTAACGGCAGTATAAGCGGTGCCGGAATCCTTGTCGTAGAAGGCGGCAATCTTGAGATCACGCTTACAGGCAGTATGGCATGGACAGGGATTATAATTGTATCCGGGAATAGCGTAGGTTTTAAAGAAACAGGTAGCGGACAGGTAAAAGGAGGAATGATAGTACTTGAAAAGAATAATCCGGACATCAATAAAGAATTGGAAGTCGGAGGTAGTTTTTCAATAAAATACAGTAGTGAGGCAATTGCCATGGCTAATAATGCAATTATGAATAAGCAGAAGTTCTCTGTGGTTTCATGGCAGAAAGTCAGTTAAACCCATATTTTATTTAGCGGATAGTATGTATTACAGCGCAGGCCATGGTTCGGCTGCCAGTTCAGAAGCCCTGCAGGGTAACCGCTTGCAGGCACGGTAGGATTCTTCACAATACACGCCGCGTTTTCGCATCAATATTTATTTTCTTCTCTCATATACAGAATAAACAATATATTGTATAATCAAAATTAAGATGAGGAGAGCAATTTGACATTTCTACTCGGTGAGCTTTTGGTAAAGATGGGTCTGGTTAATGAGAAACAGCTTGAAGATGCATTAAATATCCAGATTGCTGACGGCGGCAGAATCGGTGAGGTCCTGATAAAGATGGGATTGGTTTCTGAGATTGATATCCTCAAGGCTCTGTCACAGCAGTTCGGCATTCCTTTGATTGATATGGAACACATCGAAATAGAAGAAAGTGTTATCAAATTGATCCCTTTAAACACAGCGAAAAGATTTTCCATAATTCCTGTGAAAAAGAGCCGGAATACCCTTACCATTGCGATTTCGGACCCCACAAGGGCTTTTGACCTGAAAGAATTGCAGATGCTGACAAACTGTGATATTGAGGCCGTTCTTACAACGGAAACGTTGATTGAGGAGGCTTTAGTAAAATATTATGAAAGCTCACATAACATAGAGCTTAAAAGATTTATGGCTGATCTGGGTATGCCGGGGAGCACTTCTCTGGAAATACTTGAAGAAGAAGAAAAAAAAGATATTGCAAGGCTTGAATCCGATTCAAAACAGCCGCCTGTTGTTAAAATCGTAAATCACGCATTTACCGAAGCAATCAGGGTCAATGCGAGTGACATCCATATAGAGCCGTGGGAAGATGCGGTAAGGATCCGTTACCGTGTAGACGGGGTGCTGTACGAGATTGTAAAATTGCCCTTGAAATATAAAGATGGCGTTATAACCCGTATTAAGGTTTTATCCAAAATGGATATTTCCGAAAAGAGGCATCCGCAGGATGGAAGAATAAAGATTCAGATGAAACTGGATGGAGAGGCAAAGGACCTTGATGTGCGTGTCTCCAGCATACCGACCCTGTTCGGTGAAAAAATAGTTATGCGTCTTCTTGATAAGGGCGGATTGATGCCTGATCTGAGCAGGTTAGGGTTTGAGCCGGAAAGTTATAAAAAATTTGAAGATGCCATATTCAGACCATGGGGTATGATACTTGTTACAGGGCCTACCGGCTCCGGGAAGACAAACACGCTTTACAGCGCTATCGGCAAGATCAATACCCCGGAAGTAAACATTATGACTGTTGAAGACCCGGTGGAGTTTAACATTCAGGGTATTAATCAGGTTCAGGTCCATGAGAATATAGGCCTTACCTTTGCCTCTGTGCTGCGTTCTTTTTTACGGCAGGACCCGAATGTTATTCTTGTCGGTGAGGTCCGGGACAGCGAAACAGCAGAGATAGCAGTGAAGGCTTCGCTTACAGGGCATCTTGTCTTGTCTACACTGCATACGAACGATGCCTCTTCAGCGGTCACGCGTCTGGTCGATATGGGTGTTGACTCTTTCCTTGTCGCTACTTCAGTGATATTAATCGTGGCGCAAAGGCTTGTCCGCCGTTTATGTCCTTATTGCAGACAGGAAGTGGAAGCTAACCCGCACGCTTTGATAAATATAGGTTTTTCCCCGGAAGAAGCAGGTAAAATCAAGGTTTATCAGCCCAGGGGCTGCGACAAGTGCGGAACCACCGGATACAAAGGACGTGTCGGGCTCTTTGAGGTGCTGAAAATAACGGATACTATCAAAGATTTGATCTTTTCAAAGGCTAATGCTACCGAAATAAGAAACAAGGCTGTAGAGGAAGGCATGCTTACCCTGCGGCATAGCGGCTTAATTAAGATAAAAGACGGTATTACCACTATTGAAGAAGTTATAAGAGAGACGTTTTAGCGCAAAACAAAAATTAATGGCAGGAAACGAATTGAAGTTTGTCCTGTTGACCTTTTCTGATTTTTTAGTTTTCAGAACAAAAAATAAATTATTAAAACTTTAACTCCAGATTGATCATATCTCCTCTCCGGAATTTCATCCTGTCGAAAAAATTGAGGAGTTCCCGTTTTTTCCAATCAACAAATACATATATGGTATCCACGCCTACTTTCCTGAATATGGAAAACATCTCTTTGAAAAGGAGTTGAGCAATTCCCTTTTTCTGGTATTCCTTTGCTACACCGAGAGTGTCTATCAATGCTATGTTATCCGGTATCCCGTATTCCCAGCCGCTGACACTGCCCAGAATAAAACCGATAACTCTCCCTCCAATCTCTGCTGCCAGCGAGGGCACGCCGGAAGTCTCAGCCCTTTCAAGTTTCTGTTCCCAGTATTCTATTCTTTTTTTACCCAGTAAAGAATAGTCAATCTCTGCTACTGCATCGAGGTCTCTTAGTGTTAAAATTCTTAATTTTACAGGTTCTACGAGATCCACGCTCCCGTTCTCCTCTGATTATATTCATGAAGTATAGCAAAGGAAAATGGCTTGTCAAGGTGTTGAGATTTATTCTCTAAGAAAATCCAGCAGCGATATCCTGGCCGGACTGATGCTGATTTTTAATAGCGCAGTTTAAATAGTAATAAGAAGTGTCAGTGAGGTATTGTACCGATGCCTGCCCCTTCAAATTCGGACTGATATGTGTTATACTTACATTTATGAAGACGATATGCACGAACAGGAAAGCTTACCATGAGTTTCACATTGAGGAGAAATTTGAGGTCGGTCTTGCCCTGACAGGCACCGAGGTAAAATCCCTCCGGGAGGGTAAGGCAAACTTGAAAGACAGCCATGCAAAGATAAAAGACGGTGAACTCTTTCTTGTTAACGCCCATATAAGCCCTTATTCCTGCGGGAATATATATAATCATGAACCGAAAAGGGAGCGTAAGCTTCTCATGCATAAGCGGGAAATTAACAAACTTTTTGGAAAGGTGAAAGAGAGAGGTTTTACCCTTGTGCCTTTATCCATGTATTTCAACAGCAGGAATATAGTGAAGATGGAGATTGCCCTTGCCAAAGGCAAGACCCTTTACGACAAGAGGGAAAGCATAAAGAGGAAAGACGAAAAAAGGGTTGCTGAAAGGGAACTGAGGTCGAGATGAGAGTAGGCTTTGGATTGAGACTTTTCGATTACTCTGAGCTGCGGCTATTTTTTTGTGAACTAAATATAAAGGGGGCGATTGGCTTCGACAGGGAAGTGAGGATCTTAGAGGCATGCCGGGCTACTGCTTACCCGAAAATAAGCGGAAACTAAACACAACTGCAGACTCTTACGAGTACGCACTAGCCGCCTAGAGCGGCTACATCATCCGGACTTTCTGCCTGCTTTAAGTTCGAGTATGGTGTCATACAAGCAGGATAGTTTCTCTGAATGCCTATACAGAGGGGCGAATTTAATAGGCTGGGATGCTGAAAAACCTGTCAGCGGGTGCTTCACTGTCTGAGACTTAAAACACTGACTAAGCATGTAGGCTCTCTGGTGCCTTCTTTTTTGGACGCGGGTTCGATTCCCGCCGCCTCCACCATTTGATAATCCGATACAATGCAAGGAAGTACAAAAACCCGTTAGAAATAGCGGGTTTTTTGTTGTTGTTAGTCCAAAGAAGTGTTATAATAATTATTGAAATCCGGGGTATTTGGTGGTAACTTATTGACAGTTACCCGCAGTACAAAAAGCAGTTACCCGCAGAAGGGAGGTAAAAGCCCATGCCTAAAAGGATTAAGCCCTTATCAGACGCACAAATTATTAATATCAAAGCACAATCAAATCAAATAACTTTATTTGATGGAGCGGGCTACTGTTGAAGGTCAATATAGCGAGGTGAGTTATGCCATTGAACGATTTAAGGGTCCGCACATCAAAAGCCAAAGAGAAGCCCTATAAACTGTCTGATGCTGATGGTCTCTATTTGCTTGTCACGGAAAAAGGACACAAGTGGTGGCGGTTCCGATATCGTTTTGAAAGTAAAGAAAAATTGCTTTCCTTGGGAACATACCCGGAAATAAGCCTTGCCGACGCAAGAACACGGAGAGATGAAGCCCGAAAGCAAGTTGCTCATGGTATTGACCCCGGAGCTGTCCGCAAGTCCATGAAACAGGCAGAGACCGCGGAAACAGAAACCTTTGAAGTCATAGCTCGTGAATGGCATACAAAATTTACTCCGACTTGGACATCAATTCATGCAGCCACGATAATGAGCCGATTGGAGCGTGACCTTTTCCCATGGATGGGGAAGCGCCCTATTAATGAAATAAGAGCCCCCGAACTCCTGGCGGTTCTTCGTCGTGTTGAGAGTCGCGGAGCTTTAGAAACTGCTCACCGAATCAGGACTATTGCAGGGCAGATATTCCGGTATGCTGTTGCAACCGGAAGGGCCGAACGTGACTGTTCGGGGGATTTAAAGGGTGCCCTGCCGCAACCGAGAGAAAGCCACCACGCCGCAATTACAGACCCGAAAGA
>Ga0351904_1021_pt1 | contig 39772 bp, 36 predicted proteins | sample BONcelHT113001E3_FD_205826 | JGI IMG/M metagenome (GOLD analysis project Ga0351904, IMG submission 205826) | Enriched cells from coal bed in the Powder River Basin, Montana, United States - BONCAT cells T11 rep1 HSBNCT.T11.300.1.E3 ...
AAGAGACCTTAAACATAGCAGACGTGATCAACAGTATTGACGAGATGAACTATACACAAAAAGATGAGGAGAAATATAAAAAGAAAACTATTTCCTCCATTAAAAGCATAAAAAATCTTCACAATAAAATGGAGGAAATAAAGGAAAAACTGCCGGGAGCAGATAAACAAAGCAGGAAGGAGTTCACCAACGATCTTCAGAGGATTGAGGATAAATTGGAGGACATTCTGCTTAACCTCAAGCTCAATAAGAAGATTCTTGTGGAAATCATCAGGAAGATTACTCAGCAGTTAAAGTTCATGGATGATGGCGAGTCAAGGATTGTAAAACAGAAATTAAAGGAACTCAGCGAAATTGACAACACACTGAAGGTTGTTAAGAACAGGCTCGTTCAGGCAAACTTGAGACTTGTCATTAATATTGCCAAGAAATACCTTAATCGGGGGCTGTCGTTCCTTGACCTTGTCCAGGAAGGGAACACGGGTCTCATGAAAGCTGCTGAAAAATATGATTATCAGAAAGGCTACAAGTTTTCTACATACTCAACGTGGTGGATCAGGCAGGCTATGACAAGGGCAATTGCAGATTACGCACGGACTATAAGAGTACCGGTCCATGTACTTGAAACTACAAACAAGATCAGTAAAGTTACTATTTCCCTCTTCCAGGAACTGGGTAGAGAACCAAACCTTGAAGAAATTTCACTTAAAGCCGGTCTTCCCCTGGAGAAGGTCAGAAAGATCATGAAGGTTACTAATGGGACCGTATCAATCGAAACCCCGATAGGAGATGATGAATCCAAACTCGGCGATTTTATAGCCGATCCAAAAGCCTCTTCGCCTTTTACGGAATTTGTAGGTGTCTCTCTCAAGGAAGAGATTGACAAAGTTCTGTCAACTCTAACTCCGAGAGAAGAGAAGGTTATCAGGATGAGGCTCGGCATCGGAGAGAAGACTGATTCTACCTTGGAAGAGGTGGGTGATGTCTTTGGGCTTACCCGTGAACGTATCCGTCAGATTGAGGCCAAAGCGCTGAGAAAACTGCAGCACCCGTCAAGACGAAAGAGGCTGGAGAGTTTTCAGGAATAAACAATCTGTGAGCTATTAGTATAAAGTTATATATTGCTGCCCCTGATTTTATTCAGGGGTTTTTTGTTGTCTATATTTTTTCTGCTTACCCGGAACAGAAGGCATCGGTCTTATTGCTTTTTTTGTAAAGCAAGGGGCACCCAGAGTTGATTGGCTCGCAAAAACATCGCGGGCTTCATCTTTATTCCGCCTCGCAAGGTTGCTACGGGCTTCATGCCATAATTGGCTATGGGTGCCCCTCTGTTATAGTAATAGCACATGAAGTATATATGTCAAGCTACTCCTCATAATACATTTCAAAGACAATTTTAAGATGTTACTGCCTGTTACTATTAAGGAAAGTTATCCGGCAGCATTTGTACGGCAGCAGAAGCAAAGCTATTGCCGCTGATAAATCATTTATATCTTGATCGGCGGGACACCGCTCTGTATAATGGTTCCACTGTCCGCTTTTCAAAGGTCTTTCTGACATTCACAGGATCGAGGAACCTGCATAGCCTTCCCGTAGAACGCTCATTGGAACCCTTTTTAATGTAAAAGCTGAGAAAGAGTTCCTCCTTTGCCCGCGTTACAGCCACATAAAAAAGCCTTTTCTCTTCCTCTATGTCGCCCTCATCAGCGTCTATGAGAGACCTGTTCGACGGGAACACGCCATCAACAAGACCGATAAGGAACACACTGCCCCATTCAAGCCCCTTTGCCGAATGAACCGTGGAAAGGGTAAGAAATTCGAAATCATCATCCTTTGTATCCTTGTCAGGATCTACAGCTACATCGGCAAGAAAGTCTTTCAGGGTGCGGTATCTTTGGGCCATCTGCCCGAGCATGATCAGTTCCTTCACTCTGGATGAATCCTTCTTATATTTCACCTTCATTATGGCACTATAATGTTCCATAACAAGCTCAATCTGACGGGCCGGCAGCATGGAAGACCCGGAGATATTCTGCAGAAGCTTTTTCAGAGAAACAAATACCTCTGAATTTTTCTGACCAATGCAAAAGGGTGTAAAGACTTTTTCAATAATATCCGCCAGGTTGTTATAATGTATAATCAGTCCGAGCAATCTTTCAACGGTCCTGACACCGATCCCGGGAAGAAGCAGCAGGACCCTGTGCCACGCCAGTTCGTCAGTAGGGTTGGCAACAAGTCTCAGATAGGAGACTACATCCCGGACATTGGCCATCTCGTAGAATTTACGACCTCCGAAGAGTTTAAAGCGTATCCCCCGTTTTACCAGTTCTGCCTGGAGGGGCATGGAAGTAAAGGCAGTCCTGAAAAGAACAGCCATTTCTCTCATTACGACACCTGTTGACTTCAGCGTCTGGACCTTCTGAGCTACCCAGGCAGCTTCCTCATATACATCATCGAAGCGTAATGCCACAGGTTTTTCACCAATGCTGCCGGTAGCCGACACAAGCCGTTTTTCGAATTTATGCGACATGTTATTCAGTACCGCATTGCCCACATCAAGGATAGACTGGGTGCTGCGATAATTTTCCTGGAGCTTGATTATCTTGCAGCCCTTGAATTCCTTTGGGAATTGAAGGATATTCAGGTGATTGGCGCCCCTGAAACCGTATATGCTTTGTGAATCGTCCCCGACCACCATGACGTTGTTGTGTTTCTTTGATAGAAGACGGACGATATCTGCCTGAACACCGTTTGTGTCCTGAAATTCATCAACCATTATATACCGGTATTTTGATGAGAGCCTTTCCCTAACTTCATCAATCCCGAGAACAACCCTGAGGTAGACAAGGAGGTCATCATAATCGACACAGTTATTCCTGAGTTTATATCGGGCATATTCTTTTTGCACAGTCATGATCTCCCCGAGCCGGTCCTCATAGTTCACATACTTCTTCAGGACTGCTTCGTCAATATTCATTCCCTTATTGATGGACAGACTGAAGACGTTCTTTAATTCGTTTTTTTTGGGAAACTCCTTATCCTGATCGTATCCCATTTTATTGCAGCAGCGCCTTATCGCTTCTTCTGCATCGCCTTCATCATAGATGGTAAAAGAGTTTGATAAACCGAGGTTCTTGCTGTATATCCTGAGAATCTTGCTCGCAAAGGAGTGAAAGGTTCCGCCGTCTATCTTTGAGCATCTGGGATCGTTACGGGACGCCCGCTCAATCATCTCCAGCGCGCTTCGACGTGTGAATGTGAGAAGCAGTATAGATTCAGGGTCAATGTCGTTCTGGACGAGGAAAAGAGAACGGTATTCTATAACTCTGGTCTTACCGCTTCCCGCGCCTGCAATGACAAGTACCGGGCCTTCCGTAGCAGTAACCGCCTCATATTGGGAGGTATTGAGTTGCGCCCTGAGATTCCGGACGACATAATTTTTGCCTTTTACCACACTTTCCTCCGGGGATGTTTTTACGTTGGCTGTGCTGAAACCGATATTAAAGTACAAAAGGGAGGTCTTTGTCCAGTCCTCTATTGCAGAGTAACAAAAACAGGAGGAAGTCTATTCCGGAAAGTGATACAATGAGCAAAAGCAGATCAAGACCGGAAAGAATAAATCTCCCGGCAGAAGAGCTGCAAGAATATTGATTGAAGGGGATTGCTAAAGTAAGAGCAATAACTGAATTCACCGGCATCGCCTGTAATATGCGGTGAAATACTTATTTCTAATTTAGCAAAAACAAACGGAAAGGATTGACTATGGATGAATTTGATGAACAGAAACAACGAATAGCGGAAATATTAGGCACGGAGGATCTCGCTGTTACTCTGAAATCACTGACGCTGTACCGGGAATATCTCAGAAAAAACCTCGATACGCCATGTACAATGACCGGCATTGAAGACTTTCCCTGGGAAGAGAAATATGTTTTCGGTTATGATGAAAAAGCTGGAAATGAGGCTCTAAAAGAGAATCAGCCTTCCTGTACGGATATCTATGAACTGAAACGTTTTGAAGATCTCATGGATGAAAATACGGGAATAATCGTCAAGGTGAAACGGATTAAAGACAACCGGCGATTCATCCTTGAGCTTGCATCATTGAAAGCAGCAGATAAGACAACAAAGAACCATATGCTTCTTGATGATTACTCAGTGTGGTTCTTCAATCACTGAAACTATGGAAGGATAAAGCATAGACGTAGCGTTCAGTCCGCCCGCCCTGTAATCCTGATTCGACTAAAGATCGAGAATGATCTCGGATAAAGGTCGTTTCGGGACATGGTGAATATCTTTTTCGTCCCTCCAGTATTTTATATTCCCGTCTTTTACCTCTTCGATAACAATAAGTTCTTTAGAGACGCCAAGAGCGATGACAAGTAATATCTCATATTTCTCAGGTATTTTCAGTTCAGACCTTAATCTGTCTCTTTGTATGGATGCAATGATACAGCCGCCGAAACCTGACTCTACTGCACCCAATAAAATGCTCTGTGCTGCAATTCCATGATTACAGCTGAAGTTTTCTGTAATATCTTTGTCGCCGAGAATGGTTATGTAACCAGAGGGTCTTTCTCCTTCCTCAGGGCCTTTCCAGTCTTTCAAATAATTAGCCCAGGCAAGACAGGGGAATATGAGACTGTTTTTTCCAGGCGTCCATGAAAGAATGAATTTCAAGGGCTGAAGATTGGCAGCTGAAGCGGAAAGACGGGCAAGTTCAACAAGATGTTTAAGCTGCTCTTCATTTATTGCCAAATCCTGATAATAGCGCCGACAGCTTCTATTCTTTTTAATAAAGTCATATATCATCATATACCGACTCTATTCGTATTCCTTGGGAACTGCACATATCAAAACAAGGGGTTCACTTTTTGATTTATTCATATACTGATGAATTTCTCCCGGCAGAACAAGAACAAAATCCCCTTTTTGAACGGGTTTTTCTTCCCTGCCCTCAATGACAACAGCACCTTTTCCTTCAATGATATAGTTTACATGCTCAAAAGGATGCTGATGATAGGGCGTATGCCCGTCCGGTTCGATGGTAAAAACCCGGAAGACAAAGTTGGGCGAACCGTCTTGTTTGGATATAGGGATTTGTTTAAAGGCATTGCGCGCGCCCTCCATGACGAGATTAATTTTCTCCGTTCTCTCAAGATTTGTGATTTTCATTAAAAACCTCCTTCCCGTAATATTACATGTTGCGGCTTATTATATTTACATTTTTGTCTGTTTATTGAAAACATTTATTTTATAAATTACAGAAGGCAAGGGGCATAGATTGATGATGATACGCATACATAAAAGTTTAAAAACTCCCTCGTCCGCAAAAAAACTACCGTCTATGAATTGAAATCTGGTATAATCCTTTAACAAAAGGCAGAGATGCCAAAAACAAGAGCTTATGACCGCCAGTAAATACTTTATCGGGCAGGAGGAATTATAAATGAGAATAGGTGGTTTTCAATTACATGAACCTGTTCCGGAGTGCAATGAGCCTTATGTTCTGGCCACCCTTCATCCCTGGATAGATGTCAACAATGTCGGAAGCCTGGTCCTGAATGAAGTGGGGGCAAGATTCGGGGCCACGGAATTGGGAACACTGTCCAAGCCCGGTCATTTCTACGATTTCACAAGATACAGGCCTACCATACATCTTGATGAGGGTATTCGCGATCTGTCCATTCCAAATACAACAATTCACCATGCAAAAAGAGAAGGACAGAACGATCTTATCATGCTTCGCCTCCTGGAGCCTCACACCAATTCGGAGTTGTATATCAGTTCTGTTCTGAAGCTTCTCAAAACCTTTAAAGCAAAGAGATACATTCTTCTGGGAAGTATGTATGATATGGTGCCTCACACAAGGCCTTTAATTATCAGCGGATATGGAATGGGTGAAGAAGCAATCCGTGATGTGAAGAAAGCAGGCGTCCTGCCCATTACGTATCACGGCGCTTCAACCATTGTAAATCTGATCACTAAAGAGGCCGCGGAATCAGGGATTGAGGCGATTGTGCTCATCGTCTCTCTGCCCCAGTATGTTGTGTTTGGTGAGGATTATCTGGGAAAGGTCAGGCTGATGGAGATATTGAACACGCTTTACAACATCCCCGTCGATAAAGAAGATTTTGAAAAGGCTCTGGAGCAGCGTAATTTAATAAGCGAAAGAGTGGAAAACTCTCCTGAGGTTAAAATGCTCCTGCCTCAGCTTGAAAGCATGTATGACATGAGGATCAAAACAATGAATACAGAGGGAGTACCACAGCTTACTCCCGAAATGGAAGATCTCTTCTGGAAAATAATGGGAAAAGATATAGGGAGGGCTTAGTCCCGCCAGATCCCTGAACGTCATTTTACCTTTCAGCATACTTTTCCTTGTCGTTCTTTCTTATTATGAGATCTTTGCAAAACTCAGAAAAGCCGTCATACCGGTGAATACCCTGAAGGGCACAAGCACCCTGAAGGGCACAAGCACCGGTATCCAGAAGTAACTGAATTCACTGGATGTTGCTTGCGCAAGTGAAGACACCGGCTTCCGCCGGAATGACAGAAAATGTTTATCAAAGCTCTTTTGCAAAGGTCTTATTATTGTAATTTATGGAAGAGAATATCCGCTATTCTTTCGGATGCCCTGCCATCACCATAAGGATTTACGGATTTCGACATCCTTTCGTACAAAACCATGTTTTCAAGAAGGCCCAGAGCACCCTCCACGATATTGTTCTGATCGGTTCCAACCAGTTTCACCGCGCCTGCCTCTATGCCTTCAGGCCTTTCAGTGGTGTTTCTCATTACAAGGACCGGTTTCCCCAAAGAGGGCGCTTCCTCCTGTATACCGCCGGAATCGGTTAAAATCATACAGGATCTGTTCATCAAAAAAACAAACTGCTCATATTCAAGGGGCTCAATAAGACAAATATTTTTAATCCCCTTTAATATTCTTTTTACCGGCTTCTGCACATTCGGGTTCAGGTGAACAGGGTATACAATAACTACGTCATCCCTTTTTTCGGCAATTACCCTTAAGGCCTGGCATATATGTTCGAATCCTTCACCGAAATTTTCCCGTCTGTGGCCGGTTACTAAAAGCAATTTTGAATTTTGAGTGTTAAATTCTAAATTCCATTTTTCTTTGAAATAATGCTCTAAAACCTTTCTCCTTGAACCTTGTCCCTGTTTCCTCACAACCTCAAGGAGTGCATCTATTACAGTATTCCCGGTCACCCATATCTTTTCATCAGGGATGCCTTCCCGTAGAAGATTTGATTTACTCAACTGTGTGGGGGCAAAATGATAATCGGTGAGTACACTTAAAAGGTGTCTGTTTTTTTCTTCAGGAAAGGGGCTGTATTTATCGTAAGTCCGGAGTCCTGCCTCAACATGGCCTACAGGTATTTTCATATAAAATGCGGCGAGTCCGGCGATAAAGGCAGTTGTTGTATCTCCCTGCGCCAGTACAATATCAGGCCTGACCTTTTCAAAAACCTCTTTAAGCCCTTTTAGAGATTTTGTAGTTATGTCAAATAGATCCTGGTTTTTCCTCATTATATCAAGATCATAGTCAGGGGAAATCCTGAAAATGGAGAGCACCTGATCAAGCATCTGCCTGTGCTGAGCTGTAACGCAGACAATCACGGCAAATCTTGATTTTTGCCTTTTAAGCCTGTTTATTACAGGAGCCAGCTTGATGGCTTCCGGTCTTGTGCCGAAAACAAGAAGTATTTTTTTCATAGTTTCCAAAAAATATATATAATCATACTAAGAAAGTCTTGCAATATACAGCAAATCTTCGCCTTCCAGCAATGCATCGGACAGATAGAAGGGATCTTTTCGGAAACGTTTTTTTGTTTTATTTTTAATAAGCCATTTAATCATGGGATAAATAATCTTCCACTTTTTAACCTTTCTGTTTGCTTCTATTTTTTCGATACTGAATCCGTATTTTTTAAGGATATATTTAATCTCCCCATAAAAAACAGGATTTATATGCTGATGATCATAATCATCCAATCTATGCCTGGATTCTTCAGCAATCGAACCGTAGTACTTAAAATAATCGAGGTAACTGTAAAACAGAAACCTTATTCTTGATTTTACAGACATTACATTCGGCGTGCTAAGAAGAAGATAGCCGTTTGACTTAAGCACTCTTGAACACTCTCTTATCAGATGGTGAGAGTTTTCTATATGTTCTATCCCTTCAATGCATATCACAAAATCAAACATCCTGTCCTTAAAAGGCAATAAATGGTTAAGATTAAGCTGCGCTACACGCATGTTTCTGTAAAGTATATTTTCACCCTCAAGATCGCCTAAAAATACCGTAAATCCCATACTTTCAAGTTTCTTTGACAGTGCACCCTGACCTGAAGGAATGTCAAGCACAAAGCCTTTTTTCATTCCTTCCATAAAATTTAAAATATGTTCGGTAGTACCTTGCAAGGCATAACTTTTAAGCTCACCATCATCCATAATTATGATCCTCTATTTAGTTTCCATAAGGGGTTTCCAGATGGAAATTATTTAAATCGAAGCAATATAACTTCATTTACCGCTGATTTTTAAGCCTTCTATATAAAGAGACGGGGAACCGCATGTACCGTAAAATCTTAAATCGTTTCCGATCTCTTTCACATTGTTCAACATCTCAAAGACGTTTCCTGAAAAAATTATTCCCTTAAAGGGCTTTTTGCTGCCATTTCTGCATAGATATCCTATTGCCCCGAGGGAAAAGTCCCCGGTTACAGGATTTGCAGTATGCGTCCCCATAAGCTCCTCGATTATAACTCCGTTTGACAACACACCCGTTATATCCCCTTCACCCTTCTCAATAAAAAACCCTCTCGGCGCACATCTCGGCGGTTCTTTCACCCCTCCCCGTTCGCAATTGCCTGTAGACGGTACATTATATTTACGGCCATAATAACCGTCATAGAGAAACGTATTAAAATACCCGTTCTTTACAACAATATTCTCACAGGAAGGGACTCCTTCACCGTCAAAGGGGAAACTGTCCGTTCCGTGCATGCCGGAGTCTTTTATATTGATAATCTCGGAAAAACATTTTGTTCCCATCCTGTCCTTTAACATGGTTTTATCCTTATAAAGATTCTCCGAGAGGAATGAGCCGGCAAGGATTCCCAGCATATCGGAGGACGCCTGCGGGGTAAGTATTCCATCATAAATGCCTGTCTCAATCTGTTCGCTTGAAAGAAAGGAAACTGTCTTTTGTGCTGTATTGATTCCGAAGACCTCTGCATCAATTTCATTCAACCTGTTGGACCACAGCCAGTCATACCATGAAACTTCATCTCCATCCTTTGCAACTGCCATGGCAGAAAGCATATATAATGTCTTACTGCTTTTTGCCGTTAAACCATTCGAATTCATTATATTTATCTGGATATCTGCTTCCTGGAGTTCACAATTCCTTGTAACAACAATCCTCTTATCATAGTCAATAATTGCCCTTTCCATCCCGATAAGCATAGCAGTTTTGTACTCATCATCAGTTTTAAGGCCCTCGTTATCGTATATGCTCGTAAAAGGGTAATCTTCATATTTCCCTGGAAAACCGGCGCTTTCATCTTTTTCCACATATGTCAAAAGAGTAATTCCGTTCTCTATCAAAGCCTCGATTGCGCTGTCCCCCCTGTCATATGTATAGGAAAAAACAAGCCTTTTGTCCTTAATACCCCGCAGTGCAGTGCCTGCCTCTTCTTTGATCTCAACTCCGCATAACTGGGCATCTCTGGTTTCATATTTTTTTACTTTTTCTTTCATGGAAAATATTTCGTAACTGTCAAAGACCTTGCCGGCCCTGTCTTTTAATTTTTCATAATCCATTCAGTACCTCTTTTATTCGTTAAATGTTAGTGAATGTTTAAAAACCGGTGAATAGTCGCTAACATATGCTTTTTCTCTATATTTCTCATTTTCTATAGTCAGCGTTGCGCGCTTTCTGCTTTTTGCCTTGCTTTTGGCTTTTAAATATTCACTATTCACTGGCGACTATCTGCTATTCACTATTCTTACCATCGCTATCTCATCACATTCAGGAAATTTAGGACACTTTATACAATCAGACCATATCTTTTGCGGAAGCTCTCTTTTATCTACGGTCTTGAAGCCGCATTTTTTAAAGAATTCTTCCTGGTATGTCAGGAGAAATATTTTTTCAATTTTAAAATCATAAGCCTCATCTACACAGGCATTAACAAGCTTTCTGCCGATGCCCCTGCCCCTGAAAGATTCGGCAACACAAAGAGACCGTATCTCGGCAAGGTCTTCCCAGCAGATATGGAGGGCGCCTGCACCAACAATGCTTCCATTCTCCTCATAGACAAAACAATCCCTCATATTATCGTATAGTTCACCAAGAGATCTCGGCAGCATCTCCCCTCTTGAAGCAGAGAAATTTATGATGCTGTGGATCTGTTTTATGTCATTAATACCTGCTTTTCTCAGCATTATGCAACATCTCCTCTGACCTTAAAATTGTTTTTTCCGTAATTACCGCACCTCCGAGCATGCGGGCAATTTCATTAATCCTCTCAGTTGTTGAAAGCTTTTTTATCATTGTCCTGGTAGTCTCTTTTCCCTGAACCTTCTCAACCAGGAAGTGATTATCACCGTACACTGCAATCTGGGGGAGGTGGGTTATACATATTACCTGATGCTTTTTTGAAAGGTCTTTTAACCTTCTTCCCACCATATCCGCCACCTTTCCGCCGATGCCTGCATCAATTTCATCGAAAACAAGAGTGCGCTCCTCATCACCTCCGATAACTCTCTTTATGGCAAGCATAATCCTCGATAGCTCCCCGCCTGACGCAATCTTCCTCAACGGCTTGGGATGCTCTCCGGGGTTCGTGCTGATCAGCAGATCTATGTCGTCCCTTCCGCTTTCATCAATAATACCCTTATCAATTATCTCAACTATGAATTGCATGCCCTTCATGGAGAGGAAGCCAAGCTCATCGATAATTGCCTTTTCTATCCCTGGAGCCCCTTCCCTTCTTGCCATAGACAGTTTGTACGCAAACTGCCCGATCCCGGCTTCAAGTAAAATCTTCTTTTCCTCAAGCTCTTCAATATCATCGGAAATGCTTTTCAGATAGGCAAGTCTTTTTTGGGCCGTATCTTGATACAACATAATGTCTTCGTAGGTTTTTCCATATTTATTTTTTAGTGTATATAACCTTGACAACCTGTCATCAAGCCTTTGAAGCTCATCAGGATCATCATCCAGCATCTTTTCCATATCTTTTATTTCCAGTAAAACATCCTCAACAACAAAAGACATTGACTCTATTTTAGTCTTCAGTATCTCTATGGCTTCTATATCCTTCAGCGGTTTAAGAAGCATAATAAAGGTTTTAAACATTCCGTATACTGCGTTATCACCTTCATACATCCCTTCCCTGACCGATGCAAGGGCATTCCTTATTTTCTCTGCGTCTTTTAACACCTTGAGTCTTTCTTTGATTTCAACCTCTTCGCCTTCCCTCAGGTTCTCCCTTTCTATTTCATCAATCTGAAACTCAAGCAGGGCTGTTTCCTTATCACGACCTTCGATCTCCCTTCTTTTCGATTCCAATATTGCAGTAATTCCCTTCATCTCCCTCACCTTTTCAGCAAGGGGTTCCGCCACGCCTTTAAGGGACAGAATATTGTCTAACATTTCAATATAACTTGTTTTATCAAGAAGATGCTGAAATTCATTCTGTCCGTAAATATTGATAAGTACATTGCCCAATTCATCCATTCTGTTTAAGGTAATCGGATTATCATTCATTAATGCTCTTGACCTGCCGGAGGTATTTATTACCCTCTTAAGCAGGTACTCTTCATTTTCCTTAAAAAAATGGCCGACCACCTCTGCCTGTCCGGCATTGCTCCTTACCATCTCTGAAGACGCTTTTGCGCTGATTAAAGTGGAAAGTGCATTAATTATAATGGATTTGCCTGCCCCCGTTTCGCCTGTTATTACATTAAAACCGTCCTCAAATTCGACCTGCAGTTCATCAATAATTGCAAATCCTTTTACCTTGAGAAAGGTAAGCATTGTTACCTTTCACCCCATTTTAATTTTGTTCTCAATATTTCAAAATATCCTTTCTGAAGTGATTTTATAAGGCTTACCGTATGCGTTGATTTCTTCATGACAACCTCATCCCCATATTCCAGGGGAATGCCTATCTGCCCGTCGAGGGTAAGCACAACCCTCTCGCCAGGCGATAAAAGCAACGCCCTTATCATTACGCATTCAGGTAGTATGATCGGCCTGTTAGTGAGCATATGCGGGCATATAGGCGACAGGACTATATTTTTCAGAGAGGGGTAGATTATCGGTCCCCCGGCAGCCAAAGAATAGCCCGTTGAACCGGTGGGGGTTGATACAATAAGGCCATCGCCCCTGATCGTTGTCAAGTACTCATTGTCCACATACGTCTCAATATCAATAATCCGCGCAAGGGCATCTTTTGTAATTACCGCATCATTCAGTGTCGCAAGCTCAAATATTTTCTCTCCTCCCCTTATTACAATAACGTCAAGCATAATCCTTTTTGATATTTCATAATCGTTTTCAAATATATGTCCCAGCACAGAAGGGAGTTCTTCTGCCGAAACCTCGGTAAGGAAACCAAGACTCCCGAGATTCACCCCGAGTATCGGTACGTCTTCTTTCTTTACATGCCTCGATACACTGAGCAGCGTGCCGTCGCCCCCGAGGACAATTATCATATCGGCTCCTTCGCCGATATGTTCCAGTTCAACGTTTTTTTCATAACCAAGCATTCTTGCAGCATCTTCTTCCAAATAAATATCTTTCTGATTTCCAAATTCTTCTATTATATGCCCTGCTATTTTAACGGCATGTGAATGGCCCCTTTTACATACAATGTGGATTCTTTTCATGCGCATACCTCTCGAATTACGTCAAACGCAACAACTGTCCTGATTTACAGGAAAGACCGTATAGCAATGTATGACGTTTTTAATACGTTTTTGTCACTATTCTTTAATGTTCAGTTCCTTAAGTATCTATCTCTTAAATGTAACGACACTGCCTTGAGCAATTTAAAAGCATTTTCCACAGTCGCCGTCTTGTCGGGGTTGAGCAGATTACAAGTGGCCGGTGCAAGCAGGCTGTTCTCAATAATCATATCCATATCAATCCCTTTTTTCTCCAGAACTGCCCACATATTCGCAAGCCTTACCGATATGCTTTCCACGTCCTCCCCTGAAAATTCCTCGTAATACGTCGGCACTATACCCCAACAGATCAGGTTTCCTCCTTCCAGATATTTTTTAACATTATCATACGTTACAAAAATATCACCGAAAGCGTAGGCATTAAAAGACAATATCTCGATATTTAAAGAAAGCAAGAAATCCCAGTCAGGTCTTCCGCACAGATGCAGCCCCCGTGGTCCTTCTATCCTGTCGAAGAAACCGGTGAGTTCTTTTTTGGCCTTTACATTTTCATATCCGCACATGGCATTGAATATAAATTCAAGACCGGGGTCATCCACCCACACAAAGGCATTCTCATTCTTCGTCTTCAGTTCTCTGTACTGTATATTTATCTTTTTTTGAATAAAGGAAAAGACTAAGGCACGCATTTCATCATTATAAACTATAGGTTTACCATTCTCATCAACTATTTTCAGTCCAAGGCTCACAGGGCTTATCATCTGGCCTCTGACAGATTTATATGAGGCAAGGTCCTGGGTTAAAAATTGCCGGTACACAAGAGAATATCTGTCAGATATTCTGAAAAAATCAGGATCATCTTCCGTTTGAAGATATGCCGGTACATCTTCCGTAAACTTGTCCGTATCAACAAAATTTCTTAATCTTTCCTCATCTATGACAACACCTGGGAAATTCTCCATGGCCTGCACATACATGTCCTCATAATATGAAACTCCCGGCAACTGAGGCCAGAAAGGAATATCCAGGCTAAGGGCGTATTTCAATGCCGCATCAATGTCAGTATGAGGCATAATTCCCATCGCAGTCGTTGACAGCTCACCCTTAAATCTCAACCGTTTATCCACATTAAATCCTTAACAGATGGCCAAACTGTTGTCAATTTTTATCGATTATTTCGCAGATAAAGTACAACAATCTTTCCTGCTCATAAGAATTATATACCAAAAAGCAAAGAAAATGCCGATTGCATTAGGAAACTCCGGGTACTTTTAGCTTGACAATGATATTGTCAGCAATGTAATGGTGAAAGATGTGTCGACATGAAATAAAAGGAGGTTGACCTTCTCAAAACCAACGAACGGTAAACACATATTGTCCTTCGAAGCCGTTGGAAGGGAACTGTGACGGAAGAAACTCTCTTGCAAAAAGGAACAAAGAATAATGTTTACAGATTATGTTTCTCTTTAGAGTCTATGCACTTTCGCGTATATTGTGATATGATTTGCGCTATTATTAAAAAAAGGATGGTTCGTAGATGAAGAGGGAAGTTTGTTTCGATTTCTTCAATGAATGTCCGCTATGATAGAACACAACGAAAAACATAACAATGTGGATAAAGCAAAAGATACAGAAGTCTGGGCAAACCTCAGTTTCTTCAGATCTATTCGTGGCAAGATACTCGGGTTGTTTCTCGCGTTCGCAATACTTCCGTCGCTGTTCGCTGTCGGCTTTTCATACAGACAAATCAGCGAGACACTGGAAGATCGCATTAAGAACGATCTGGAGGGCACTGCTCAACTTCAGGCTGCCCGACTCGATGAGATGTTCGAGGGATGCATCAAGGATATGCGTGTAGTTGCAGCAGCGGACAAGGTGCGCTCAATGGCACCGCAAGGCACCCATCGGACAATCACGGGTTTCCATGAGCTTTGGAAACGATATTCGCGCATCACGATATACAGGGCCGACGGGTATGCCATCGCCGAAAGCACAAGAGCACCTGAAGAGACCCGCAAGGCAAATCAGAATATCGCAGATCGCGAATACTTCCAGAAAGCGGCACGCGGTGAAGAAACCATTTCTTCTAATACTGTCATGACAAAAACCGGTGAAGGACTCATCACAATGATAGCCGTCCCTATTTACAGAAAGGGCGTCATCGGCGTTGCGGTGGCCGACCTTCCCCTGGATGTAATAGCCTTCTCTTTATATGAGTCACGGTTTGGGTTGATGGGCGATCTGTACCTGGTGAACCGTGAGGGCTACTTTATCATGCCATCCCAGTTCCTGGAGCTGCGAATCGATACGTTCGGGGCGCGGAAAGCTCTGGCAGGCAAGCCTGGGGCAAGCATTTATTATGATTATCGCGGCAAAGAGGTGTTAGGTGCATATACCCCTATTCCGCGCACCGGCTGGGGGCTTCTCATTGAGCAGGAAACAAAGAAGGCTCTTGCCTCGGTGCGAAGGTTGCGGAACATTTCAATTCTGGTTGGACTCATGTTTGCCGGATTGGCCACAGGTATAGCAGTTTTTATTTCAGGCAGCATGATCAAAAAAACGGTGAGACTGACACGTGCGGCACACGAGCTAAGGAAAGGCAACCTTACAGTTCGCGCAGACATTACCAGTACTGACGAGTTAGGCCAACTGGCGGAAAACTTCAACAGTATGGCCGACCGCATTGGTACGCTTGTGTCAGAGCTGGAGCAGCAAATTGAGAAACAAAGAGCTGCAAATGAAACACTTCAACGCGAAGTTGCCGAACGGAGGCATGCAGAAGAATCGCTACGGGAAAGCGAAGTCCGCTACCGCACCCTATTTGATGGAGTGCCTGTCGCCCTGTACCGTTCGACACCGGCCAGTCAATTTCTCGACGTGAATACCGCTATGATCGAAATGTTCGGTTTCCCCGACCGGGAATCTATGTTGGCGTTGAACGTTGACGATCTCTATGCAGATCCTGAAGAACGTGTACGGTGGAAAGCGCTTATGGAAAAGGAAGGGCTCGTGCGTGATATTGAGTTCCAGATGTGGCGTCTTGACGGCCGATTGTTCTGGGCCAAGAAAACTAGCCGGGTTGTAAAAGACGACCAAGGCCAGACAGTGTATTATGAAGGGAGTCTGGAGGATATTACGGAGCGGAAGCGGGCAGAAGACGCCGCCCGACAGGAAAGGGAGAGATTTGAGATTGTCTCGGAGAACGCCCCGCTCGGCATGGCCATGGTTGGAAAGGACGGCACGTTCAAGTATATCAATCCAAGGCTCAAGGAACTCTTCGGCTACAACCTGGAAGATATACCCGACGGAAGAACATGGTTCAGGAAGGCATTTCCCGATCCTGAGTACAGACACAACGTCATTGCAGTCTGGTTAAACCAGCTTCAGGACGCTCAAGGGAAGAAACCCCGGGAACTTCCAAGCGTCCTCAATACCACCTGTAAGGACGGCACCACAAAGGTCATAACCTATTTCGGTGTGACACTCGAAACAGGCGATCATATCATGACCTGCGAGAATATCACAGAGCGTGTAAGGGCAGAAGAGGCCTTGAAAAAACACCACGAACAACTCCTCAGGGAGATCGAGACCCGGAAGAACTTTGAGTGGGAACTGGAGAAATCGAGAGAACAACTCCGCCGTCTGTCGGAACATCTCCAGCAGGCAAGGGAAACAGAGAGGACCCGCATTGCCAGAGAGGTCCATGATGAACTCGGTCAATCTCTCTCCGCCTTGAAAATCGATCTTGCATTCCTCGGCAATGATATGCCCGAAGACTATGCATCGCTGCGGAAGCAGACAAAGACCATGGAGGCACAGATAGACGACGCCATCAATACCGTGAGGGCTATCTGCTCCCGGCTCCGCCCCCCTATGCTCGATCACTTTGGACTGCCTGCAGCCCTGCAATGGTACTTGCAGGACTTCGAAAAGCGAACGGGCATCACATGTGGCACCGGCATAGACTCGGACATCTCTTTACAGGACAAAGGGCTTGCACTCATGGTTTTCCGCATAGTCCAGGAGGCCATGACAAACGTTCTTCGCCATGCAGCGGCCAGGAATATCACAGTGACTCTCAAAAAGAAAGGTCCCGGCCTTGTGCTGAAAGTTGAGGACGATGGGAAGGGTATCTCAAAAGAGGAGGTATCGAACCCCAGATCTTTAGGTATCATAGGAATCCAGGAGCGGGTCCGTTTCTGGGACGGACGGCTGCAATTTATGGGCAGACCCGGAAGTGGCACCATCATGACCGTATGGATCCCCATTGGTCGTCACAAACGGATTTCCTCCCGAAAGAGTTTTAAAATCCGAGGAACCGATACACTATGATAAAAGTTCTCATCGTTGACGATCACATCATCTTTCGTGAGGGCTTGAAAAAGGTCATCGCTACTGACCCCGACATAGAAGTGGCAGGCGAAGCCGGCGACGGCAAGGAAGCTTTGCGCAAGATTACTGAGAACACCTACGATTTGGTCTTGCTCGATATCGGACTACCCGGCATGGACGGACTCGATGTGTTGCGGGCTGCAAGAAAGAAGAAACCCGCTCTCCCCATACTTCTCCTCAGCATCTTTCCCGAGGAGCAATACGCGGTGCGGGCTCTCAAAGAAGGAGCATCAGGATATCTCACCAAAGAGAGCGTCCCCGGCGAGCTGATAAGAGCCATTCGGAAGGCGGCCCAGGGGGGAAGGTATGTGAGCGCCTTACTCGGTGAAAGACTGGCTGATACCCTTGTGGGAAAGGGCGGCGTTGAGCCTCATGAATTACTTTCCTATAGGGAGTACCAGGTTTTTCATATGTTAGTAGCAGGAAAATCGGTCAAGAAGATTGCTCAGGAACTCTGTGTTGCCCCTACCACTGTCAGTAGCCACCGTGCTCATATCCTTGAGAAGATGGGTATGAAAAACAATGTAGACCTAATTCGCTATGCCATGGAGCGCCATCTTATTCCCTGAAGGGCCGGTTTTTGAATGATTCTTCGCAACCCTGCATGACTCATCCATTTATAGTATATCAACTACTCAAAAATCATCACCACAACTACAGTAAATTAGTAACACCTACTATATCGGTGCTTCGGTCATGATGATAAGATACAACAAAATTAGAATCCCTGCTATAAGCAAAAGAGTGCCAGAGCTTTTCCCTATGTTGCAAAAGAACTCTGTTTACCCTGTAGAAAGCTACAGGGAATTATCAGGTTAAAAGAGCAGCGTGAGTCTTCAGGGACAGTCACCATGCGGAACTTGATTGGTTCTCGCCTAAAGGAGAAGTGTCCATGATTCCTATTGATAAATTAATATAGTACAAAAAAGGAGGCATGATGGATCAAGCATATAAAATTCTTCAAAAAATGTGTATATTCCTTAATATCATAGCCGGCATAGCACTTACTTTTATGATGTTTCTCACCGTTGCCGATATCTTTGCAAGAGCCGGCAAGCACCCCATCCTGGGAACATACGAAATAGTGGCCTTATCCCTGGCGATTGTCATCGGTTTTTCCATACCCCAGGTATCATTGGACCGGGGTCACGTATATATGGAAATTATTCTGGACAGGCTCTCTAAAAATAACAAGGCAATATTAAACACTTTAACCCGTATCCTGTGTATGATTCTGTTCGCCATCATAGGCTACAACCTCTTCCTGATTGGAAACGAGTTTCATATGTCAGGGGAAGTCTCATCAACATTGAAGATACCCTTTTTCCCCATTGCCTATTGCGTGGGAGTTTGCAGCTTTATCGAGTGCCTGGTTTTTTTCTTTGATATCGTAAAAATCTGGAGGGGTCAATATGAATGAAGTTACTATAGGTATTATAGCTCTTACCGTGTTGCTCCTTCTTTTTGCGACTGGCATAGAACTGGGCTTTGCCATGGCGCTTATTGGATTTGCAGGTTTTGCCTACCTCAACGGTGTTCAGCCGGCCATGCAGCTTGTGGGCAGGGATGTATATGAAGTCATCACTAACTACGGCTACACGGTCTTTCCTCTTTTTATTTTAATGGGTCAGATTGGTTTCAACGCAGGCATAGCGGTAAGATTGTATGACGCCGCGCATAAGTTTGTCGGCCATATTCCGGGCGGCCTTGCCATGGCTACAGTGATTGGAGCTACCGGTTTCAAGGCTATTTGCGGTTCTTCCGCTGCTACTTCAGCCACCTTTGCCAGCGTTGCAGTTCCGGAGATGGACAGGTATGGTTATGACAGGAGGCTGTCGACAGGCATCGTTGCAACAGTAGGAACACTGGGGTGCATTATACCGCCCAGCGTTGTTCTCATCATATTCGGTATTATAACCGAACAATCCATCGGAAAGCTTTTCCTCGCCGGCATGGTGCCGGGGTTCATTATAGCCTTCTTTTTTCTCGGGATCATTTATGCATGGGCAAAGATTGATCCCAAGGTTGCTCCCATGTCGGGGCGGTCAACATGGAAGGAAAGGATGCGCTCGCTGCCCGAGGTTGCCTGGATACTGCTTGTTTTCTGTATAGTTGTCGGCGGGATCATGGCAGGCTTTTTCACACCTACAGAAGCAGGTGCAATAGGTACATTTGCCGTGCTTATTCTGGCAATAGTGAAAAGGAACATGAATTTCAAAGGCTACGTTAAATCCGTAGCAGACGCCCTTCGAACTGCCGGGATGATCCTTATGCTCATAACAGGCTCCGTAGTACTGGGCCATTTCATAACCGTTACCAATATTCCCCAGAATACAGCGGACTGGCTTGTGTCACTGCCTTTGAACCGTTATGTTATATTATTCTTTATCTGTCTTGTTTACGAAATAGGCGGTTCTTTCATCGACGATCTTGCATTCATGATACTTGCCACGCCTATCTTCTATCCGGCTGTATTAAAGCTCGGTTTCGATCCTATCTGGTTCGGCATAGTGATCGGCGTTGTAGTAATGATCGGCGTTGTTATCCCCCCTGTGGCCGTCTGCGTCTTTGTTGTAAAAAACATAACCAAGGAACCTATGGGGCGTATATATAAAGGCGTGACCCCTTTCCTGATTTCACTTGTAGTTGTCTGGGGTCTTCTTTTTGTCTTTCCCCAGCTTGCAACCTGGCTGCCCTCGGTGTTCTACAAATAAGCTTCAGTATAGGAGTATAAAAATTGTTATTTTCTCGGCTCAGATTTATGACTTCAATAAAAGCAGGCAATATGAAACACCAAATAACTCAACAAACAAAAAGGAGGTAACATTATGAGAAGAAAGGTCGTATTACTTGTTTTTGTCGTTTCGCTTCTGTTTTCAACGTATGCTTCAGCAGATGTAATTAAGCTTAAATTTGCGAATTATTTCCCGCCGACACACATGAATTCGGTGATGATGGGTAAGTTCTGTGAAGAACTTAACAAAAAACTCACCGGCAAGGTGGAGCTTACTCAGTATACGGGCAGTACTCTGCTCGGGCCCGACAAGATGGCGGCAGGGGTACTCACCGGTATTGCAGACATCGGGCTCTCAAATCTGTCCTATACAAGGGGACGTTTTTCCGTTATGGAAATAATGGAGCTGCCTCTCGGCTTCCCCAGCGCCTGGATAGCCAGTCATGTGGCAAATGACTTTTACGAAAAATTCAAACCGAAAGACTTTGATGCTTATCAGGTGCTCATGCTCAGCACGTCACCTATTAACGTAATACAGACCGTTGGTAAACCTGTAAAATCACTTGATGATATGAAAGGACTGAAACTGAGAGGCACAGGAAGACTTGGCGACATAGTTAAAGCCCTTGGCGGCACACCAATTCCTGTTGGAACGCCAGATCTTTACGATTCACTCAAAAGGGGCGTCATCGAGGGTGCACTGCTTCCTCTTGAAACATTAAAGGGATTCAAAACAGGTGAAGTAATGAAATTCGCAACTGCATCATGGGGTGTAGGAAGCGACTATTGTTTCTATGTTGTCATGAACAAGAATAAATGGAAAAGCCTTCCTCCGGATGTTCAAAAAACAATTGCCGAATTCTCCAAAGAATTTACCGAGAGATGGGCATTGGAATGGAACAACATAGACATTGACGGCAGGCAGTTTCTTATAAAAAATGGCGGTCAGATCGTAAACCTCTCCAGCGCAGAAAATGCCAAATGGATAAAAGCCACACAGCCTGTTATTGATGATTACAAAAAAGACCTGGTATCCAAGGGTTATAAGGCTGCCGAGGTTGACGGCTGGATAAGCTTTGTAAAGGAACGCATCGAATACTGGAAAGGTCAGGAAAAAGCCAAGAAAATACCTACTTCCTTCCAGTATTAATATTTCTGCTTAGAAACATAAAAGGGGAAATTCTATGAAGGAGTCCATTTTAGACGGAAAAATATTTTTGTTAGTGGATGATGAGCCGGATGTTCTCAAGATTTTAAGTGAGGAAATAATGGAAGCCTGCCCGAATTGTTCCGTTGACGAGGCTAATACTTATGAGAAAGCAATAAACAAACTTGAATCCACCCACTATGATTTGGTAATACTCGATATCATGGGGGTACGCGGTTTTGATCTTCTTGAAGCTGCCGTAAAAAAGAATATGAAGGCTGTGATGCTCACCGCACATGTCCTAAACGCGGAAGCCCTTAAGCGTTCCCATGAAATGGGTGCCCGAGGATATCTTCCCAAGGAAACACTCGGCGAAGTTGTACCGTTCATAGAGGATGTACTCAATTACAAATTCGAACCTGGCTGGAAAAGACTTTTTGAAAAATTACATGGATTCTTCACCGAAAATTTCGAGACAGACTGGGAAGAGAAAACAGGCATGAACTGGAGGGAATGGCAAGGGCCATCATAATAATGGTAGGAAAACGGAAATATCAAGGGCTGCCCCTCGGTGAGAAAGGAAAAGAGGTGGATAAGATATTCTCCGAACTAATCAGGAAGCTTAAAGCGAGCGGAAAGTACCAGAAGATCATGGGTCCCATGCTTGATCAGAAGTTTGATCCCTGGCAGCCATAGACATGGCGTTATAAGTTCAGAATTTGACAGAACCGGGTTTTCCGGCCAGGAAGACCCGGTTCTGTTTATGAACAAACCTTTTTTGCTATTTTACGGAAATGCTGTCCGTAAATCATCAAAGTTATAGCCTCGGAAAAGGATTTTCTGTAAAAAAACAAAGCCTTTGCGAAAAGTCTCCAGTAATACAACTGAGTTATGCCGTTTCCAAGAATTCCGATATACAGCATGGATTTCAGGAGGGCCTTGATCCGGCCTCTTCCTGTCTTCCGTTTCCCATATGGGGTGTGATATTTCAGAAATTCACATATCCTCTGGTAATAAGGTCCGGGACTGTATATGGTTTTAACAATCCTCTGATAACCTTCAATCAGCTTTGCCCTGTCCATTCTGGAAATAAAGTTTATACTTCCATCTGTATTATCCCCTGAGGCGATCAAATCAAGGCGATCCTCATCCTTCAGTCTCTGCCATAATCTCGTATTCGGCAAGGCATTCAATAATCCAACCATAGCTGTTACTACACCGCTCTCCTGGATAAATTTGATTTGTCTTGAAAAAATACTTTCATCGTCATTATCGAATCCGACTATATAGCCGCCAAGAACTTCGATACCTGATGACTGAAGTTTTTTAATAGCCGCTGTCATGTCACGCTTGCAGTTCTGATTTTTAGAACACTCTCTCAAGCTCTCCTCATTTGGAGTCTCCAGTCCAATAAAAACCTGTGTGAATCCTGCTTCCACCATGAGACTGACCAGCATTTCATCATCGGCAATATTTATTGAAGTTTCGGTAAGGAAATCAAAGGGATAATCATGTATTTTCAACCATTCAATCACATGGGGCAGCAATTCTTTAATGGCATTTTTGTTGCCTATAAAGTTATCATCAACAATAAAGATGCTGCCGCGCCACCCTCTATCATAAAGAGCCTGCAATTCATTCAGAAACTGATCTATGCCCTTTAATCTGGGTTTGTGTCCATACATGGAGGTAATGTCGCAAAAATCGCAATCAAAGGGACACCCTCTTGAAAACTGAATCATAATGGAGGCATAATCCTTTATGTTTATTAAATCCCAACGCGGAATAGGCGTCATTGATAAGGGAGGGAAACCTGAAGACCTGTAAATCTTCCCGGGATTACCTTGTTTGAGATCTCTAAAAAATTCCGGCAAGGTCATTTCAGCCTCGTTCAGTATAATATGATCTATAAGCGGCAGGTATTCTTCAGTCGTCCCGTTAAAAAGAGGACCTCCGGCAACAACTTTTTTTCCCATACGAAGGCATTCCTGTAGAATTTCAGATACAGATTCTTTTTGAACCAGCATGGCGCTTACAAAAATATAATCAGCCCATTGGAGATCTTTTTCCATAAGTTTGTGAATGTTGAGATCAACCAGACGAATCTCCCAGTCATCAGGAAAAATGGCGGCTACAGTTAACAACCCCAGCGGTGGAAAGGCAGCCTTCTTGGAGATATACTTTAATGCATATTTGAAACTCCAGAAAGTATCCGGGTATTTCGGATATACAAGAAGTGCTTTCATTGATTGTAATGACCGCCTCTTTTCCGGTCAATTGTTAAATAGTGGTTTTTGCTGTTCTATGATCTTCAAGTAAGGTGGATGCCGATGTAACGCAATCGATGTCTGAAATCCTTTGATAAAGCCGGAACATATATATTTAATTATAGCATATATAAAAAAATAAGTCTGAAATTTTATATATCTTAAAAAAAACTAAAATTTCACTCCCGGGGTTTTCCCTGATTGCGTTGCTCATGTGATGGTGTTATAATAATTATTAGTTAAAACTCCATCGAAGAATTGAAGGGGTAAACAATGAAAAAGGTTATTTCGTTTTTTATATTTTTTCTCCTGGTGCTCTCCTTCACTCTCCCTGCTGAAAGCTATTACAGAGGAGCCGGACATCTCGGCGGGTATCGTCACTACCGGTATTACGGATGGCATCATCCACGTTTCTTCTTCGGAACATCACTCATAGTACCATGGTATGTTCCGGTTGCCCCTCCTGTATATGTCTACACCCGGCCGGTTGTTTATAGCCCTCCAGCTCAAAATCAGGCCTATGCATATCCGGACCCTGAATTTATAGCAAAATATAAAAAGAGCGAGAACCCTCCCGGAGAATGGGTTACAGTGCCCGGCCAATGGGTGGACAATACATGGGTTCCTCCACATAAAGTCCAGGTTCCAATAAATCCTTAATATTTTTTACCGGAAAAGGAAGGGCGCTAAATGACAGGCGTGAAAATATTTGCACTATTTTTGATACTGTTTTTTGTTACATCTTCAAGCGTTGTGGCAGATACATTTCGATGCCCTGACGGGGACATTACTTCAACAGGGGATAATATCGGCGAGGTTGCAATAAAATGCGGACAACCGACTTACAAAACCCATCGGGTGGTTGAAAGCGGCTCGTATAAAGGTTTTACAACTATTGAAATAGATGAATGGACTTATAATATGGGGCCTCGTGATTTTGTATATACTCTGAAATTTCACAACGGCATACTTTCAAGTATAACATCGGGCAACTACGGCAAATAATATCAATATATAACACATTTCTTCCTGCATCCTGCAGTCTTTCTGCCGGTACACTCCGCCCCTATCCCCACTCTGTGACAGAGGAAAAGATCATATTTTAAAGGGTCTTCGGGTGAAAACTTTTTCAGGGCCTCTGTTATCTCCTTTGCCGCCCTGAATGTCGGCGTTTTACACTCCGTCCAGCCGATACATCTGCCAATCTTGAACAGATGTGTATCAAGGGGTATAATCAGATTTTTCTTATCAATAAAATCCCATAAACCGACATCTACCTCGTCTTTTCTTACCATCCACCGGAAATAAAGGTTCCATCTCTTCAATGGATTCGATTTTAAGGGTTTCGGGAAAAAGAAAGTAAGTTTATTGCTGTTTCCTAATAAATATTCCCTCGCCTCCCACAGCGCCTTTCTTGCGTCGCCATGATAAAAATGCTCGATCATCTTTCCTATGCCATTGAATTCATCCATAATCCTTTTCAAAACATTAAATAGATCAACAATATCTTCGTATTTCTGGAACCGGTAATATAAACCGTCAAACCCTGAAAAATCTCCTTTCTGTATAAACGTACCCGGATCACCACCCATGCGTTCGAAAACACCCGTAAGGAACCTCTTGAATAAATCAATCTTTCCATAGGCAAACTGGGAGGCAAGAAACCCCGCTATCTCTTTATTCCTGTTTTCGCTGTACCTGTGTACAAATTCAACAGGGTCATTATTGACAAAACCTTGCAGACTTTCTTTTTCGCTTTTGTATATTTCTTCCAGATTAATTATCCATCTCCATTAATAATTTTTAAAATTCATCATCCGCCGGCACAGTGCAGAGCCTGCGGTTATTTGCCTGTTGACGTCTGCCTGTTTGCTTTTTTACCGATTACTGTTAACCGATTGCTGACGTTATTTTTGCAGCATCATCTCTATCAGATGAGGGCCCGGCTCATCCAATGCTATTTTAAGTTCTTTTGTCAGATCTTCTGCTGTATCAACAGAAACAGCGGGCACACCAAAACCTGATGAAACCTTAACCCAATCAATGGGCGGATTGTCGAGATCGATGAGAGAACATGCGTTTGCACCAGGTGAGGTTATTCCTGCACGCAAAAGCTCCATTTTCAAAATGTTATAGCTCCTGTTGGAGCAAATCAATGTGGTTATGTTCAAAGATTCCCGCGCCTGCGTCCATAGAGCCTGAAGAGTATACATAGCGCTTCCGTCAGCCTGAAAATTAATGACCGGCCTCTCCGGACAGGCAATGGCGGCTCCTGTAGCGCAGGGTATCCCGTATCCGATAGCCCCGCCCGTTACCGTTGTGATGCTGAACATCGGCAAACCTGACGTGATAGAATAGTAAGGAAGAACGGTCGTAAGCCCTTCATCAACAATGACAGCACCTTCCGGCTGCACTGCAGCAAGAACAGCACATGCGGTATACGGCGTCAGGCTCCCCGTGGAAGGTCCCGGACGATTCGGCTTCGAGAGCACACTTTTGACGTCATATGTTTCACCTTCTACATGCAAAGCATCTGCAAGGCATTCCAACGCCTCAAGTACATTCTCTTTGCCCTTTCCGATTGTAAGTTTCCGTTGATGATCCGACAGTATAAAACCCGGAATGCCGTTATACCCGAAGAACGTTACAGGTTCTTTTGCGCCGGCAAGGATCACGGCTTCATATTTCGACAGCATCTCTATAGCCCCCTCCGGGAAATAGGGAATACGTGCAACATCCGGCAGACCCGAGCCGCGTTCCATATAACCCGGAAAAGTTTCTGCAAAAAGCATACACCCTGTTGCAGCCTTAATCCTGGCAGCAGCCATAAGACCGTTTCTGCGAAGCGCCCTTCCCCCGAGTATCATGGCAACCTTCCGATACTTCCGCAATGATCTGACAGCCTCCTCAATGGCATGATTGTCCACAGGATCAAATCGATAATCCATGACGCTAATCGCTTCAGATGCACATTGAGACATTTGAAAGTCATGGGGTACGATGAGGCTTGATATTTGCCCGTACATTGCCGCAGAAAGAGCTTCCGTTACATCTTTCGAAAGCGTGTCTGCGCTTTTTGAGGTTTTTACCCACCCGGACACTGTGCCCGATAACGTTTCGATATCCATTGTTAAAGGGGCATCCGCTCCCCTGTGCCAGCTTGCATGATCCCCGATAATATTTACTAAAGGTGTACCGGCCCGCCGTGCGTTGTGCAGGTTGGCTATACCGTTGGCAAATCCAGGTCCGTGATGCAGCAGGGTCATTGCCGGCTTGTCAAGCATTCGACCATAACCGTCTGCAGCGCCCGTACAAACACCCTCAAAAAGGCCTAAAACAGTCCTTATGCCCAACACTGAATCAAAGGCACTCAATACAGGTATCTCTGTGGTGCCGGCATTTACAAAACACACCTCAATCCCTGACTGTATGGCCGTTTTTACAAGTATTTCAGCGCCTGTCATCGAACTCCGCCATGAAAGATGTGTGATTTAATATCAACAATTCGCTGTTTTCAGCCTGTCTTTCCATTCAGCAACGTGTTGTTTGAACGCTTTGCCGGCTTCTTCCACGCTGTCATTCCACTCATCCCATTCCCATATGTTAGGCTTTACACCGTTGCCCGTAATTCCTATCTCTTTCATATGATCCGTTATCTTTTCCCTGACCTTTGTCTCCCTCTTCTCCATCTCTTCCAGAAAACGTTTTTGCATCACTTCTATCTCATGGTTGAAGGGCTCCCTCAAGCCGGTTCCTATGATATTTAACAATTCGAAAAGGCGCTCATTTCTGCTTTTAATATCAAGTCCGTCTATCAACCGGTCAATTAAAATCGACTTCTTCCACTTTTCGTCGCCTTCAATTTTCTCGATCTCTCTGTTTACACCGTCGCTCTCGATAATCCCCTCGCGATATCTTCTCAATACTGCCTTGACTTTCTTTTCCGTCTCTTTTAAAGCTAAGGATTTTTTCTCTTCCTCATCCATGACAAGACCTTTTGTCCTCTCCATGGCCAACTCTATTGCGCTCTTTATTACTGCCATCTTACACTCCTGAAGTTTTGAACATTAAGAAACTGAGAAGATAAAAAACCTTCCACGATACGTTGTTTTTTATCTTATTTAATCAATTCCGCTGCAATTAACATAACATATAATTATATGTACTCAAAATTTACCAGGTAAGCATCATCTTTGTCATAAACCTGCGGGCTGTATTCCACGACAAGTGCATCTTCAAGCCCATAGAAGATATGTCCGCAGTTTGTCTTTACCCTTATCCTGTCGCCTTTTACCAGGATAAGCTCTTTCTTCCTGAGAGTCTCCATATTCCGGAATATTGCACGAATCCTGCCCTTTATCACATAAAATGTCTCTTCCTTTTGTTTATGAAAATGGCTGCCCCTGTAGAATCCCTTTTTTAATTCAAAAAATGCCAGATGTCTTATCTCTTCTTTATATGCAATCTGGACAAATTCTCCCTTTTCTTCGACCCACCGTTTTACACCATCTACATCCTTTGTGTTAGGAAGCTTTTCTATCGTTACCATATCCATAATAACCTCTCACTTAAAAAGGCAAATTTTAAACATAATTATAAAATGCTACATTGAAAGGGGTCAAGGAAAAGCGTGTCTGGTGTATAAAGACATTTTTGTGTTCGGTCAACAGTATGTTCAGGGAAGGGCATCTGCGCTGTCCCGAACATACTGTTGACCAACCAAAAGAAAATAGATAAACTCTTAAAAAGGAGGATGGGAATGCAAGCTGATCAGAATGATATGATAAAGGACGCATTGGCTTCGGACGCAAAATACGCAGCTATTGCCGACGTATCAAGCATCGTTTTTCACGAGAGTTTCAGGAAGGCTTGCGAACAAAACCATTGCGGAAAATACAATACAAACTGGATGGGACCTCCGGCAATCGGCCCCATCAATGAACTGATCAGGAAAGTGCGAAAGTACGGGAAAGGCCTTTTGTTCCAGACAGTATATCAGGGATCAGGCTCTTTTGATTACAAAGGGATGATAGAAGGCATGAAATTCCATGAACAGGTCTTCAGAAAACTTTTAGAAAGAATCAAGACAAATTATCATCTGAAGGAGATTCTTCCGTTGAATGCAGGTTGCTGCGGTATTTGCAAGCGATGTGCTTATCTGGACAAGGAGCCGTGCAGGTATCCTGATATGGCAGTTTCTTCCCTGGAGGCATACGGCATCGATGTGACAGCCCTTGAAAAAGCTTGCGGAATCCCTTATTACAACGGAAAGAATACCTATTCTTTTGTCGGGCTGATTTTGTTTAATGCTTAACTTATTCCAATGAAAAGTATTTTGTCTTTTTTCTTGTGGATATAAGCCGATTCAGCTACAATTGCAAGGAGGTTTAATGAAAGGATATGCACACATCAAGCAGGAAGCTTTTCCGGTTCACACACTGAAAAGGGTTGACCGGCCAACAACCATGATTATGGATGAGAAGGTTGAGAGAACCGACGAGAGAGAACAGGGATTCAACAGGGCCGGGAGAGGGGATTTTGGAAAACACGTGCAGGAACAAAGGCTGCGCTTTGTAAGAAAACAGCCTCTTTCCGGGGCGCTCCTTCAGATGGAACTCATTTTAAAAAACGTTGTGGATGGCGTTGCGGCGTCGACCAAGGCACCCATGACAGATGATCCGCAATTTTTGTCCCGTCATATTAAAGAAACCGCCTATTTTTTGAGAGCTGATATGGTCGGTATTTGCGAGCTGCCTTCTTACGCGGTCTATACTCACAGCGGAGGAGACCCGAGAAATCCGGATGATGAAGGTAAACCGGTTAATCTTAACCACAAATATGCTGTTTCCATCCTCATTGATCAGGGCTGGAGGACATCGAGGGCCTCAACAGGCCATGACTGGATAAGCAATTCAATGAGTTTTATGGGCTATTCAACCAGCGGATTCATTTCATGCATACTTGCCGATTATATACGCAGACTCGGCTATCCTGCCAGAGCTCACCACGCCCTCAATTATCAGGTTGTGGTGCCGCCCATCCTGCTTCTTTCGGGTCTCGGGGAAATGTGCAGAATAGGAGACATTGTTCTTAACCCCTTTTTGGGCTCGCGCTTCAAAGCAGCAGTGGTAACAACAGACCTGCCTCTTGTCCCTGATAAGCCTATCGATTTCGGGCTCCAGGATTTTTGTTCGAAATGCAATAAGTGCGCCCGGGAATGCCCCGGTAATGCCTTAAGTGAAGGCGAAAAGATCATATTCAATGGATACGAAAGATGGCCGACAGATGTGGCGAAATGTACCGCCATGAGAGTCGGCAATATGAAGGGGTCGGGATGCGGAACATGTATCAAGGTCTGCCCATGGAATAAACCTTACACGCCACTTCATCGTGCTGTTGGCTGGACCATGAGGCACTCAAGTCTTGCCAGAAGGTTTGCCGTATGGGGGGATGATATCCTGGGCTACGGGAAACCTCGCCCTGAAGAAAAATGGTGGCTCGATCTGGAAAGCGTGGAAGAGGTAATGCAGGTCGCCGGCTCAAAAAAGCCGTAAGACATCCTTGTCATTCGTCAAACATCATCAGGTCATTCAAAATTACCAACATCAGTGCGTGGAGATTGCCCCACAGCACAGCTTCGAGCAACCCATTAATTGACAGGGCCGCAGAATAAGCTTATAGTGTTTATCAAGTAATAAAGTTAATGATCAAAGTTAGTGTGAGATACTTATTTAACAGTTTGTCCAAAACGTTCCCCTAACGAGACAATATCCGGTCATATTTTGCTTTAGCTACTAATCTAATTAATAAAGAAGGTATCATGAGTTTTAGTTCATTTAAGCTTCATCCGCAAATAGCGGCCGGCGTCAAGGCGCTCGGCTACCAAATCCCAACCCCTATCCAGATACAGGCAATCCCGCCTGTCCTTTCAGGCAAAGATGTGATGGGTCTTGCGCAAACCGGAACAGGCAAAACAGCGGCATTTGTATTGCCGATCCTGCAGCATCTGCTCCCCGGCACATGCGGCAAGGTACGCTCCCTGATTATTGCCCCCACACGCGAATTGGCAGAACAGATCCACGTATCCATCGGAAAATTAGGAAGGAACACACACCTGACAAGCTGTACGATATACGGCGGTGTAAGTGTAAATCCGCAGGTCCTGAAGCTGCGTGCCGGAGTAGATATTGTTGTTGCCTGTCCAGGCCGCCTGCTCGATCATATTAACCAGGGGACGATCAACCTTGCAAACCTGGAAGTCCTGGTACTTGACGAGGCGGACCGGATGTTTGATATGGGCTTCCTCCCGGATATCAGGCGTATCATCAAGCAATTGCCCAGAAAGCGGCAGACGTTGATGTTTTCTGCCACAATGGCTGACAGCATAAGGAAATTGACGGACGAGGTACTCAACAATCCGGTTACGGTAAAAGTCGGTCATACAGCTCCGGCCGGCACAGTATCCCATGCACTTTATCCCGTTGCACAGCATCTGAAGACAGGGCTTCTTATGGAACTTCTCAAACAGACCGATACCGAATCAATCCTGATCTTTACACGCACCAAACACAGGGCAAAACGCATCGGTCAGGAATTGCAGAAGGCAGGATACAAGGCTGCATCGCTCCAGGGGAATTTGTCGCAAAACAAACGTCAGGATGCCCTTGACGGCTTCCGGAACGGTTCATACCAGATACTTGTGGCAACAGATATTGCAGCCCGCGGCATCGATGTGTTGAGTATATCTCACGTCATCAATTATGATATGCCTGATACGACGGATGCGTATACACATCGCATAGGCCGCACCGGACGCGCAGCTAAGACCGGCGATGCCTTCACCTTTGTCAGCCCCGAAGATGAACCACAGGTCAAGAGTATCGAACGTGTGCTGAACGGAAAAATTGAGCGGCGTTTACTGAACGGTTTTGATTATACAAAACCGGCACCTGCCCGTGATATAGAATTCGCGCGGTCACCACGGCCGCCGCAACGACCCGGGAACAAGCCGAAGCCAAAGCAGACCGGCGTGCACACCGATGGGGGAAGAAAATCCGGAGCAGACTCCGCCAGACCGGTACACAACGGAGCCTTTGGATGCAAAGCAGCAAAGTCAGCTTCATCAGAAAGGCAACCCAACAGGAACAGGACAAGCAAATCGCCCATGCGCTGAAATAACTTGTCCTGTAAAGACAGCGGAAGGAATCTCATGCCCAACGACCCGCTCCATGGCATCACCCTGGAAAACATACTTAAACTGCTTGTGGAACATTACGGATGGAAAAAATTGGGTAAGATCATTAACATCAGATGTTTCAACAACGATCCGAGCATCATGTCAAGCTTGGCTTTTCTGAGAAAAACCCCATGGGCCAGAAAAAAGGTTGAAGACTTATACTTGAGGATGCATAAGGCAAACAGTTAATAACAAGGCAGCGACTTTACTATAAGAATGTCCGCAAAATTATAAGCAATACCCCTCCTGCTTTCGGCTGGAAAGACTTCACCGATTATTTCTATAGAGTTCTGAAATAGGAATGTTGTTATCCGGGGACAGCCCGACACCGATTCTTATCCTAATGGAAAATATGGGATTATGCGTTATTTTCAAAGAAGATAACGGCTCTTTCCTTTGCTTGTTCCATACTTTTGCTGCTTTGGATACCGGAACTCAGCAGGTGTCCGAATTTATAGTTTCTTGCAAAATAATGGGTAAATTTCTTAAGCCTGCCCAGCCGGCGTTCAGGCCGGAAAAGCTCGTTGACAAGATCTGTAAAGTTGCCATAGACCACGGGCAGGAACACTGCCGGTTCCACAACATCGCAGCCGTAAAGTTCTCGGGCAATTTCAGCAAAAAGCCAGGGTTTAATGACTGCTCCTCGACCAAGCATCAGCCCGTCGGCGCCGCATACATGCAGACAATCTTTTGCGTCCTGCACTGTAAATATCCCCCCATTGGCAACTACGGGAATCTTGAGCCATTCTTTTATTCTGGCAATCCACTCCCATCTCGGCCTTCTGGCAAATGTTTCCTTCTTAAGCCGGGCATGAACCGAGAGCATATCAATGCCTTCATCTTCGAGCATAGTGCAAAAGTCCTTCAATGCCTGTTCGTCAAGTTCGACACCGAGCCGGATTTTTGCGGTCAGGGGCAGTGGCGTGCCTTTTCTTGCCTCAGCCACAATTCGGCGGACATTTTCCGGCTGTTCCATCAGCGCAAATCCCGCCCCTAACCTGCCGACAGACCGGGCCGGGCAGCCCATATTCAGATCAATAGCGTCGGCTTCAAGTTTTTGAAGGGCTTCTATGGCCGGGGCAACCTCTCTGTTTGTGGAAATCAGGAGCTGATAGGAAAGTGGTTTTTCCAAAACAGTCCTTATCAGGCAAGGTGAAATTCCGGGATTCTCAGTGGGCAGGCTTTTTGCCGAGAGCATTTCGGTTGATAAGAGACCGACACCGCCAAATCCTGAGAAGATCTGCCGGAGGGCACTGTGGGTAAGGCCCGCCATTGGAGCCAGAATCAGTGGGGGATAGAGATTAAGATTCCGAATTTGAATTTGATGGATGGGTATACTTTTAATGTGCCTTACACTCGTTTATTTCTTGATCCTATACTATATACCCCTCAGGGCTCTATGGCAAGAGTGCCCTTTCCCACATTACGGATACAAAGGAACTGTCCATAAATAAGAAAGAGAAAGAAGCATAATATTCATAGAAAGCGGATAGAAGCACAGCAGGATCAAAATGGTATGACAAATGACGCATCGGCATAGGGGACGCGAAATAGGCAGCCGTTGCCGATATATCGCGTCCTATCGCCAAACATATTTTAAGGCTCGTAGTATATGGGTTTAGTCAGCTTCTTTACAGAAAATTTCATTAAAATATGATGGCCGTCGTAGTCAAGGACGCGCAGGTCATCGGTCTGTTTAAGATCACACATGATACTGGTGTAATGTGTTCCATACTTTTCTTTTATTTCATCTTCGGGAATTTCAAAGGCGACAAATTTTTTGATTCCTTTTGTGGATAATTTCTCAACAAACTTTGGATTGGTTAGAGAATCGTATGATGTGAGGAGTAAAATTGGCCCTGTACCTGAAAAAATAATCGCTGCCTTCATAACACATCCTCCTTTCAATTGATTGAGAAACGTTTCGAGCGTTTCAGTTGGTTGGAATAATACTCAATCAACGCAGCATAACGACTTAAATCAGTTTTGTTCATTTCGCTCCATTTATCTAATCTTTCTTTTATCATATAGTAATTATATAAAAATCTGCTTATTTGTCAAGGATGGGGCAATCTGCCGGCTGCGGGGTTCGGCTTTCTGCTAAAAAATCCTTTACTTTAGGCTAAAAAAAATTTACATAAATGATCAAAAAAACCGTCAGGAGTAAAAACATGGTAAAACCGGCTTCAAGGGTTGAAAAAATCCCCCCCTATCTGTTTGCAAGGATTGATAAAAAGAAGGAAGAGGTTCGAAAAAGAGGAATTGATTTAGTAGATTTCGGGATTGGCGACCCTGACATTCCAACACCAAAATATATCATTGATAAAATGATTGAGGCTGCTTCTGATCCGAAAAACCACAGATACCCGAGTTATGAAGGCATGCTGGAATACAGACAGGCTGTTGCACAATGGTATCATAATAGATTTAATGTCGAACTCAACCCCGACAATGAAGTGGTTGCCTTAATAGGTTCAAAAGAAGGCATTGCGCATATGCCATGGGCTTATCTTGAAAACGGTGATATTGCCCTGATCCCCTCCCCGGGTTATCCTGTTTATAGAATCACAACCCTTCTTTCCGGCGGTACACCCTTCATGATGCCGCTAAAAGAGGAGAATGGATTCCTCCCTGATTATGATAGCATCCCTGAAGATATTCTGGAAAAAGCAAAGATCATGTTTATAAACTACCCGAACAATCCTACAGGCGCGTACGCAGATGATGCATTTTATGAAAAGACAATTAATATTGCAAAGAAATATAACATCCTCATCTGTCATGATGCAGCATACAGCGAAATTGCTTATGACGGCTACAAGCCAAAAAGCATTCTTGAATTTGATAAAGACAAACAATACTCCGTGGAATTTCATTCCCTCTCTAAAACATACTGCATGACAGGCTGGAGAATAGGCTTCGCCGTCGGTAATAAAGACGCCATATACAACCTCGGCAAATTAAAAACAAACATAGATTCAGGGGTTTTCCAGGCTATTCAATATGCTGCCATTGAGGCGCTTACAGGAGATCAGCGTTCGGTAGAAGAAATCAAAGGGATCTTTCAGAAAAGAAGGGATCTTGTCGTTGAAGGGCTCAACTCCATTGGAATTAATGTTCCAAAACCGTTGGCAACTTTCTATATATGGGCGAAGGTACCTGAAGGCTATACATCGGAGAGTTTCTGTGAGAAGCTTTTAGAAGACGCAGGCATAGTTGTGACTCCCGGCAATGGTTTCGGAGATGAAGGAGAAGGGTATTTCAGAATCTCAATCACAATCGGTGAAGATAGAATCAGGGAAGCAATCAGGCGTTTAAAATCAATGAAATTATAATTAAATTGCCGCCGGTTCCTGCCGGCGGCAATTTACTGTCTATAACAAAGTGTCCGCAAACTTTTACATATTTATAGTTAAGATTCCTTTCCGCCTACTACAATTTCCGGGATTCTCAAGGTAGGCTGAGCGTCAGATACAGGAACGCCCTGGCCGTCTTTTCCGCATGTGCCTATTCCAAAACCGAGGTCATTCCCTACCATATCAATTTCCTGGAGCACCTGCAGTCCGTTGCCCATCATTGTTGCGTTTTTGATCATTTCCCCAATACTGCCCTTTTCAATTTTATAGCCTTCCTGTATCTCAAAAACAAAATCGCCCCTTACCGTATCAACCTGTCCTCCGCCCATTTTTACGACATATACTCCATCATCAACAGAAGAGATGATCCGTGCGGGATCGTCTTCCCCGGATAAAATCATCGTATTGCTCATCCTCGGGATAGGCTTGAACCTGAAAGATTCCCTTCTCCCGTTTCCGGTAGATCCCTTCCCATATTTCATTGCGTAGAACCTGTCAAAAAGATAATTTTTTAATATTCCGTTCTCGACAAGGACAGTTCTTTCCGGGACAATCCCGTCATCGTCAAAGGCATATGTGCCTCTCATATTGGGAAGAGTCGCGTCATCGACCACACTTATTAACCGGGAAGCTATTTTCTGTCCAAGCATCTCCTTATAACAGGAAAGTCCTTCCATGGCAAGATCAGCCTCAAGACCGTGGCCTATTGCCTCGTGGATCATAGTACCGCCTGCTTCGGAGGCAAGCACAACGGTTTTTACGCCCATTGGTGCTTCAATCGCATCAAGAAGACCTGACAATCTTTTTACCGTTGTTTTTACAAGGCCTTCAATCCTTTCATCCGTAAAATATTCATATCCGTAAAAACCGCCTATTGAGTCATAAGCGGTTTGAACATCGCCATTTTTTTCACCTACAACAAGTACGTTAAGAACAATCTGGCGCCTTTCGTCTTCAATGTTTCCGCCATCGCTGTTGTACATATTCACACTTTGTATGGTATCTCTGTATATAATTCTTACCTGTTTTACCCTCTTTTCTTCAGCTCTTGCCATCGCATCAATATGCTGGAGCATATTCAGTTTTCCTTTTAGCTCAACATCTTCGGGACTGATTAAAGCAGAAAATGGATAGACAGCCTTAGTATAGTTTCCTTTCTTCACGGTTGAACTTTGCTTCCCCTTTGAAAATCTACTGAGATCCCTTGCAATTTCAACAAGCGCTGTTTCTTCAAGCACATTGGTTGAAGCAAAAAATGTTTTCCAGGGTTTTATTGCGCGTATGCCAACCCCTTTGTCAATGCCCTTTTCAATCTTCTCAAATCTTGAAGATTCGAGATGTAAATGATTATAGCTTCTTTCTTCGACAAATATATCGCTGAAAAGCAGGTCTCCTTCCATGATCACCTTTAATATCCTGTCAGTGTCAAACATCAGCAACCTCCTGGAAAATAATCCCGTAATTAGACATATCTTCTGTAATAAATTTTATCTCCTTCTCAAAATCTGACGGATAGATGATTTCAATAATTCCTTTGTCTCCGTCCAGAACAGAGAAAATTCCAATATCCTCATAAGATTCCAGAATTGATTTAAAAAATCCTATGCCTTCTCTGTTAATAATATATTTTTTGGTTTTTTCCATCTATTTTCTCACAATTCAGCAACCGTAAGGGTTGTCTGGTCCAAGCTTGTTGTTTTTTTAACCTCTTTCCTTCAGCATTTCAACAAATGCTTCCAATCTCAATTTTGTCCTTGAATCGAGCTTCCGCGGGAGATCCCCTTCGATTGTTATAAATGGAACCCCGAGGACATCTCTTAAAATCACTTCTTCCATAACCCTGTAGCAAAATGCCTGAACATAATGTATCAGGCCTTTGATTTTACGCCTTTTTATCTCTCTTTTAATATCCTCGATCCTGAAGAAAATCCCGTAAGGATATGTGTAAAGACTGTATCTTTTTACTATATTCATATCCCTGGAAAAATATGGCAGCGAAAATTGTCTTTGGGTTTCATTGAAGGCTATATGAACACCGTTTTCCTCAACAGCATCATGCAGATCGATAAATATGGGCGGAACACCGATATATCCTATATTTATACTGTCATTTCTCTTCCTTGTCTTTGCGGTTTCGATAAATGCTTCAGCCATGTCGTTGTATCGATTATAATCCCCAAGCATATCAGAAGCCCTTACGAGCCAAAGATGGTTTTCAAAGCCTGTAACAACTTTTTCCTGCCACGTCATCCTGTCTATCTCTTCAAGGTTTAACCTTGCCTGCTCAATTCCTTTTTCAACCTCAATAAGCACTTTTTTCTCAACAGACAGTTCGTGTTCCAGTTTTTCTATTTCCCTTTTCAAAACCTTTCTGTCTCTGTCGTAAGGATAAGAAAAGGGTATTACCTTTATGCCCTTATATGTCAGTATCTCTGCCAGAGCCTGGGTATTGCTGCAATCACCTTCCATTACCGTTATTACGGTCTCAATACCTTCCTCCATAATCACGCCATATATACCTTTTATCCAGTTACACATACTTTTAGGGAACCCGTCTTTCTCGGCCCTTTCTATGAAATGCATAGGGTTTTTATCTGTTATAAAAATATTATTAAGATCACAGGGGATAAATCCTCCTGCAAAAATAATTTCAACAGGAATCGTAGTGGTAAAACCGACTATTTTTTTCCGCGTCATTTTCGGCCTGCTCAATGGTTTGTAAGTATTTTATTCAGACAAAACGGGCGCATAAAGAGGTTATTCAATGTTTTATCTTTTACCGCGAATAACTATGCTTGCAATATACAAAATAACTGCCAACATAATGAATGTTAATGAATTGATATTGTTATAAAAATATATGCTTTTTAATGTATGCAAAAAACAAATAAAAAAGCCTGTAGCCCAAAACCTCATAATTCTGGATATCTCGTTACGGCTGATACGTTTTTTAGAAAAACCTGAGAAAATGCCCTGCATATATTTTGTGAAGTGTGAATCGGGAAACACCTGCGGGACATCCAGCATATATTCTATGTAAGGTTCATTATGGGTTGCAGCAAGAAATTTTTCTTCTTTTCTCAGGGTTGGCCCATAAACCCAGAAAAAAAGAAAGGGATATACGAGCACTAAATAAGGGTTACCGCTTAAAAGGCAGAAACTGACATCGATTAAATAATTAGCCATGTAATACGGGTGTCTTACTACCCCGTAAATTCCATTATTGCACATGACAACATTACGTATAAGCACTCCTTTAGTAATGAAATGAACAATGCATCCCGCCCCGAGTATAAAAAATGCTACTGTTATCTCGATGTTATTAACGCTGAATAAGATAACTGATATATACGATAAGAATCTGATCAGATTTCTCAGGTTGCCCCTGTTGATCTGGTGATTACTTTCTTTTCCCATAATTTTGATGAAAGTAAAATATTTGTATCTCTTTGTCAATTGTTTTCAGATTGAATTGTTTTTTGCTTGACACACAAATCCTTTGTGTTGATATATATTTTCACAAGTGAAGATGAATATATTTAATCCTGAACAGCTTAACAAAGAAGGGCTTAACAATAACAATTGGATTGAACCAGTCATTCTTATTTTATTAAGCACTGTTCTGCTGTTCACAGGACTCTCAATACGGTCCCTGTGGGGATCGGAAGGTCGCTGGGCGGAAATTGTCAGGGAAATGATTATGTCCGGAAACTATTTTTTGCCCACAATAAACGGGAAAGTCTATTTTGATAAGCCTTTATTGAGTTACTGGATAATATTACCATTTTCATTTAAAGGCGTTGTAACCGAACTATCCTCAAGGATACCGAGCGCAATTTCAGGGATTGGCGTTATTTTATTAACTTTTACAATAGGCCGCCGTCTTTTCAACAGCAGGATCGGTATGGTATCGGCCATGCTCTTATCAACCTCCGTTATGTTTGTATTGTGGTCGAGAACGGCATCTGCTGAAATACTGAATCTTTTCATGATATGGCTGGCATTCCTTATTTTCCTTACCGGTAATGACGGTGGTCGTCTGATATATATTGTTTTACTCTATATTGTTGCCGCCATAGCAGCATTCTGCAAAGGACCCGTTGCGCCTGCTGTAATTTTTATTTCGATAGGATTTTACAGCACAGCTGAGTTTTTCATGAATCTAAGAAGTGAAAGATTTACCCGTACTGCCTTTAAAAAATGCTTTTCTTCTGAATTCTGGTGGATATTTTCCTGGAAGGGTCTTCTGGGACTGTTTGCAGGCTTGCTCTTTTTTACAGGACTTCTCCTTCTTCCGGTTGTCCTGAGCGGTTCATGGCAGTCTGTCGAACTTATGTGGAGGGAAAACGTTCTGCGGTTTTTTCGTCCCTTTGACCATATTGAACCTCCGTACACATACCTGAAATACATACCGCTTTTTTCTGCACCATGGACATTTTTCCTGATAGCCTCTATCTGGGATATAAAAAGTTGGAAGCATGACCGGCTTAGCCGGTGGATTACAATTATAGCAGTCGCAATATTCATATTTTTTACAAGTTCAGGTTCACGGAGAAGCTACTACATACTGCCGATTTTACCTGCATTAGCCATAATAACCGGCAAAACGATAGTTGATTGGTTTAGCATGACAGACCCTTTTCAAAAAAGAATCATCCATACAGCGGCCCTGCTTACTTCAATACTGCTAACACT
>Ga0351904_1022_pt1 | contig 39437 bp, 39 predicted proteins | sample BONcelHT113001E3_FD_205826 | JGI IMG/M metagenome (GOLD analysis project Ga0351904, IMG submission 205826) | Enriched cells from coal bed in the Powder River Basin, Montana, United States - BONCAT cells T11 rep1 HSBNCT.T11.300.1.E3 ...
CTCCTGAAGAAAAATCTTCAGGAGCTTTTTTGGGAGTGTCGAGAAGGGCCGATATTCAGAAAACCAGATGGTTTGGAAGCGATGGGACAGACTTAATTTTCAGAACTGAACCGGGCGTATTGCTGAATAATTTTTTCGGCAGTTTTAACCCCGTCTACTGCCGAAGACATAATTCCCCCGGCGTAACCGGCACCTTCACCCATTGGATAGAGTCCGGAAATATTGGCGACATGATCGTTATTGCGGTTAATCCGAATGGGTGAGGAGCTCCGGGTTTCAACGCCGGTCATAATACTGTCAGCCATGGCAAAGCCCTTGATCTTCTGATCAAAATGGAGCAGCGCTTCTTTCATGGTGGCGACCACATAATCTGGCAGGCAGTCTTTTAGCTCGGTCAGGTTAAGACCTGGGGTATAGGTTGGTTTGACGCTGCCCCAGTTAGTACTCGGCCGATCCGCCAGAAAATCGCCTACCAGCTGGGCCGGGGCGTGGTAGTTTCGGCCGCCCAGGGCAAAGGCCCGGGCTTCCCATTGTCGTTGAAAGGCCACACCGGCCAGGGGATGATCGTCACCGAAATCTTCAGGCTGAACTCCAACTAGCAGCGCGGCATTGGCATTTTCGCCATCCCGGCGGTGTTCACTCATACCATTGGTGACGACCCCGTTGGCTTCAGAAGCAGCGGCCACCACATAGCCCCCGGGGCACATACAGAAGGTGTAGGCTGAGCGGCCGTTGGGGGAATGATAGGAAAGCTTATAATCGGCAGCCCCCAGTCCCGTAGTGCCGGCAGCTGATCCGTATTGGGCGCTGTCGATCAGGCTCTGGGGATGTTCGATCCGGACGCCAATGGAAAAGGCTTTTGGAGTCATGGTGACGCCCCGATCATAAAGAGTCGCAAAGGTATCCCGGGCGCTGTGACCGATGCCCAGTAAAGCTACCCGGCAGTCAAGTTTTTCATAGTCATTAATGATCAATCCGGTTAGCTGATTATTTTGAATCAAAAAATCAGTGACTCGGGCCCGGAACCGCACCTCACCGCCATTGTTAATAATTTCTTGGCGTAGCGTCTGTACCGTTTCCCGGAGTAGATCGGTGCCGATATGGGGTTTGCTGAGATAAAGGATTTCCTCAGGGGCTCCAGCTTCAATAAAAGCTTCCAGAATACTCCGGCAGCGGGGATCATTGATCAGGGTGGTCAGCTTACCGTCTGAAAAGGTTCCGGCGCCACCTTCACCGAATTGTACATTGCTCTCCGGATCCAACTCGCCCGTTTGCCAGAAGGTGTCAATTTTAGCGGACCGGATCGTCACCTCATCACCCCGCTCCAGAATAATCGGGGCATAACCATTTCGAGCCAGGATCAGGCCGGCAAAAAGACCGGCGGGTCCCATACCGATAATCACCGGCCTAAGATCGAGGGTGGCGCTTCCTGGTGTCACTGCGTGATAGGATAAATCGGGACTGGGAGTAAGGCCGGATTTGCAGCCTTTTTTGAGAATCGCCGCCTCATTTTTCAGGCTGGCATCCACCGTATAGATATAGACGATGGCATTTTTCTTGCGGGCATCAATGGACTTTTTAAATATGGTAAAGGCAAGCAGATCCTTGGGATTAACTTTAAGCTTTGACAGAATGACGTTCTTCAAGGCCTCTTTTTCAGCAGCACTGCTTTTAGCCTTCTTGATTTCAAGTTTGAGATTGGGAATTCGAATCATCAGATCCTCCTGTGGTGTTATTTGACAGAAATTATTATAACATGGTTTTGTCAAAAGTATAAAAAATTTGGTGCAGCAGCGATAAATCATTTAATCAATGGGAGATCGGTCCCGTCCGGTGAGCAGTGCTCTGTAAAAGATTTGTAAAACGTCATAAAAAAACCTTAAAAAGTCACATAAAAGTTGACAATTAAATTGAAAAGGGTATAATTTTTAAAAAGGAGTAAGTGATCACTCCGGTAGGAGGAACGACGTGCAAAAATCATTGATTAAAAGGCATGAAAGCATCATCGTCTCAACCATTCAAACTATGAATGCCGTGGGGCTTCAAAATTTATCCACCAAAATGATTGCCAATCAGGAAGGTGTTTCCGAAGGAACCCTGTTTCGGCATTTTAAAACTAAAACCGATATTATGCTGGCAGTGGTAGATCATTTTTCGCAGTATGATGATGCCATCATTGAAACCTGTCGAAAAAAGAAATTGTCGCCGTTGGAGGCGATTCGCTATTTTTATAATGCCTACGCCGAATATTATCAGAACTACCCCGAAATAACCGTGGTGGTTCAGGCTTATGACAGCTTGATGTGCGATGCGGAACTGTCGGAAAAAGTCAGTTCAATCATTTATAAACGATCCGATTTTATTATCAAAACCATAAAGGAAGCCATCGATCTGAGAATCGTCCGCCCAAATCTGGATCCGGAGGTGCTGGAAAATATTCTCACCGGCGGTAGCAAGGAAATCTGCCTGAAGTGGCGAATGGCGAGATACAGTTTTTCGATCAAAGAAAAAAGCGCCGAAATGGTCGAAATGTTGTTAAGCGGTTTTATGGAAAATTGAAATAAGGAGGAACGCGATTGGCAGAGCAATTTATAAATGATCCGATGCAGGAAGTTTTTATTTTTGAAACGTCCCAGCAATTGGAACAAATGGAACAGTCAGTGATTAAGACTGAAGCCCTGGGCAGTTATCCCAGTGAAACCATCAATGAAATATTCAGAATTATGCATACTATCAAAAGTTCGGCGGCGATGATGCTGATCAATAACATGTCGGTGGTGGCTCATACCACCGAAGATATGTTTTACTTTATTCGGGAAGAAAAACCGCAGTTTATTGATGTGTCAACCCTTTCAGACCTGGTCTTTGAAGGCATTGACTTTATGAAACTGGAACTGGAAAAAATAAAAAATGGAATGGAAGCTGATGGTAACCCGGAAATACTGATTGACAGGATCAAAGAACATCTGAAAATTCTCAAAGAGAATAATAACCTGACTGACTCTCAGGCGGTTAATAATGAGCCGTTAACTGAAAAGTACTATATCAGCTCCAGCAAAACGGCAAAAATCAGTGAACCAAAAACCTATCAGGTCATTCTTCAATTTGAAGAAAACTGCGGGATGGAAAATATCCGGGCTTTCACCGTGGTTCATAATCTGAAGGAAATCACAGAAACCTTTAAAAGTACTCCCGAGGATGTTATTAACGACCTGGATTGTGTGGAGATCATCAAGCGGGATGGTTTTATCCTGGAGATAAAAACTTCGGAATCCCCGGAAAAACTGGAAGCCTTTTTCCGCACCATGGCCTTTATTGATCGGATCGAAATAACTGAAACAGAGGATCTTCTGGAAATCCGGGAAGAACTGAGTATCCTCGTATCCGATGAAGCGATCATGGTTCCCCAGCTTAAAAATCCGGCCATCGAAATGGCTTCAGCCAAAGAAACCCCGGTAGCCAATGGCAACCACAGTCAGAGCATGATTTCGGTCAGTGTGGAAAAGCTGGATAAACTGATGAATCTGGTCGGTGAGATGGTTATTTCAGAAGCGATGGTCACCCAGAACCCAGATCTCAAGGGACTGGTGCTGGATAATTTCAGTAAATCCGCCCGGCAGCTGAAAAAAATCACCAATGAACTCCAGGATATGGTCATGTCGATTCGGATGGTTCCTCTGGGACCGACTTTTTTTAAGATGAACCGGATTGTCCGGGATATCAGTAAAAAACTGGGCAAAGAAATTAATTTGAAAATTCTTGGTGAAGAAACCGAGGTCGATAAGAATATCATTGAGCAGATCGGTGATCCGCTGATGCATATTGTCAGGAACTCGGCCGATCATGGGATTGAAGCGGCTGAGACGCGGATTCTTCAGGGTAAACCTCGGGCTGGCACGATAACCCTGGAAGCCAAAAACGCCGGTGGTGAAGTGTTAATCATCATTCGGGATGATGGCAAGGGTTTGAGTCGGACTGGAATCCTGGAGAAAGCCCGGGAAAATGAAGTAGTTGGCGATGAAGCGGCCAATATGACTGACACCGAGGTGTTCAACCTGATTTTTTTGCCCGGCTTTTCGACCAAGGAAGCTGTGACAGAGTTTTCCGGCCGGGGCGTTGGTATGGATGTGGTCGCCAAAAACATTGAAGCAGTGGGTGGCAATATTCTGGTTGAAAGTGTCGAAGGTCGGGGCACCACAATTACCCTGAAAATTCCCCTGACCCTGGCAATCATTGAAGGGATGAATATCCGGGTCGGGGAAAGCTGTTATACGCTGCCGATTATGTCCATCAAAGAATCGTTTATTCCCAAGGCGCAGGAGGTCTTCCGGGATACCGATGAAAATGAGATGATCATGATCAGGGGCCAGTGCTACCCGATCATGCGCCTCAAAGAGCATTACAAAGTTAAAACCGGAGCAACCCAGATTGAGGATGGTATTTTAATTATGTTGGAAGGAGAAACCAAAACCACCTGTCTTTTTGCCGATGAATTATTGGGGGAACAGCAGGTTGTGGTTAAAACCCTGCCGAAATATATTCAGCGGATGAAAAAAATTGATGGGCTGGCCGGTTGCACCCTGCTGGGTGATGGCAACATCAGCCTGATTCTGGATGTCAACGGGCTGATCGCTCAGAAACGATTTAGAAACTAAGGAAAGGGGGCGAAACGATGGCGGATGAGTTTGATGAATTTGATGAATTGGAGTTCGAAGAGGATGATGAAACCGAAGAAGGAAAGTATTTAACTTTTAATCTGGATAATGAAGCCTATGGACTGGAAATCACTTATGTCACTGAAATAATCGGGATACAGAAAATAACTGAAGTGCCGGAGCTGCCGGTATATGTCAAAGGAATTATGAGCCTCCGGGGACAGATCATTCCGGTGGTGGATGTGCGGCTCAGGTTTGGGAAACCCGGTCGCGACTACGACGAGCGAACCTGTGTGATCGTCATCGAAATATCAGATATCACTGTCGGACTGATCGTCGATGGGGTGGCCGAGGTAGTGGCCATTCCCGAGGAAGAAATTGTTCCTCATCCGGATCTTGATGAAACCGACAATCGGCAATTTGTCAGCGGGATCGGGAAAGTCGGAACAGCGGTTAAGTTAATTCTGGACTGCCAGAAATTGCTTGATGACGATGAAATGGAAAATCCCAGTCAGGAAGCCTGATTTGTATACGCGTAAGAAAATAAAAACTTTGATGGAGGAAACACAAAATGGAATTTTTTAAAAACCTGAAAATAAAACAAAAGCTGGTCACCTGTTTTATCTTGCTGGCAGTGGTCACCGGAGTTGTCGGGGTGTTTGGTATCTATACGATGAATACCATTAACACCCAGTCGGAAAATATGTATTACAATAACCTGGTTCCCTCCCAAAAATTGGCCAGTATTCAATCAGCAATGGAAGATATTCGGGCTAACCAGTTGTTGGCCGTTTATGAACGCAATCCAGGCACCCTGCAAACCCGGCTCGATGCCATTAATGCGGCAGTAGAAAGTGATAATGCGCTATTAAAAGAGTATGAAGCAACAATTCAGGATGACGAAAACAAAGCGAAGTATACAACCCTGACCGAAAACCTGGTGACTTACCGAGAATTGCGTAATGCCAATCTGGAACTGGTCAAAGTGCAAAAATATGATGAGGCGCTGGCGGGTCTCACTGCTGTTACTCAGGCGCGAACAACGGTTGATAACGATCTGCAAGCATTAATAGACTACAATACAAAACTTTCGGAAGAGATCTTAGCCCAGAATACTGCCAACTTCAAAACCCAGAGCACGGTGATGATCATTTTCATTGTCGTCGGAATTGCCCTGGCGGTGGGACTGGGATTGACGGTTGCTAATATGATCAGCAAACCCTTGCGACGAATGGTCGATTCAGCTGAGGAAATTGCCAATGGCAATCTCGATGTAACGATTAAAATTGACAGTCGCGATGAAGTTGGTGAGCTGGGTCTGGCCTTTGTCAAAATGACCGATCATATCAATGAAATCATGACCAATATTGATTCGGCAGCTGAACAAGTGGCTGCCGGCTCCAAGCAGATTGCCGATTCCAGTATGGGTCTGTCCCAGGGTGCCACCGAACAGGCCAGCTCAATTGAACAACTGACCGCCTCCATCGAGGAAATTTCATCTCAGACCCGGCTCAATGCCGATAACGCCAGCGAGGCCAATGAACTGGCGGAACTCACCAGAACCAATGCTGTTCAGGGTAACAACGAAATGAAACGGATGCTGGAATCGATGGAAGAAATCAATGAATCATCAGCCAATATTTCTAAAATCATCAAGGTCATTGACGAGATTGCCTTTCAGACTAATATTCTGGCTTTAAATGCGGCTGTTGAAGCAGCTCGGGCCCGTCAGCACGGTAAAGGATTTGCGGTGGTCGCTGAAGAAGTCAGAAACCTGGCGGCCCGATCAGCTGATGCGGCTAAAGAAACCACCCGGATGATCGAAGGATCGATAAAAAAAGTTGACGACGGCACCAAAATTGCGACCACCACCGCTACCGCCCTCAATAAGATTGTTGATGATGTGGCTAAGGTCTCAGAAATTGTCGGAAATATTGCTTCAGCTTCCAACGAACAGGCCATTGGCATTTCCCAGATCAATCAGGGTATTATGCAAGTCTCTGAAGTTGTTCAAATGAACTCCGCAACCTCCGAAGAAAGTGCTGCCGCCAGTGAAGAACTGTCCAGTCAGGCGGAACTATTAAGAGAACAGGCAGCCCGGTTTAGTCTCAAAAAAAGCCGTTACACCTACCGGGGAGGCGAAGAATCAGCACCAGAAAACCGCGGTGCCCGGAGAGAAACAGCCAATAATCCGGTGTCAAAGCCGACCCGAATTGCTTTGACTGATAATGAATTTGGAAAATATTAAAGAATAGTCTAAAAATGGGTATACATAAAACAGTGTCCTGCGTGAAAAAACATTACTGAAGATTTACGGGCTCTATATCGCCGGATAATGGACCGGATATTAGTACCCATTGGGGAACACGAATGGGCACTAGAGATTTCTCAAGCGGGTAGAAAGGATGAGAAAAAATGCGAAAGAAAAATCAGATCAGCGTTCTCATCGTCGATGACAGCAAGTCTTTTCGGGAAATGATGGCCCGAAAATTGTCCGCTGACCCGCAGATCCAGGTCATTGCCACCGCTGGGGATGCTTTTGAAGCCCGGGACAAAATTCTCAAATACGATCTGGACCTGATTGTCTGTGATCAGGAAATGCCTAAAATGAATGGTGTTGAATTTATTGAACGGCTATTGCCGCAATATTCATTGCCGGTGGTGATGATCGGCGAAACCCAAGCCGGTGCAGCAGCCAGAAAGGCCGGGGCTCTCGATTTTGTAAAAAAACCCCATCCCCGGTCAGTAAAAGCGGTTGAGGATTTTTTAGTTGAGTTGACTCTAAAGATCCGGCTGGCCGTCAAAACCGGGGTTATCCTGTCAGAAAAAAATTCAGGCATCCAGAAGACTGAACACAAGCACGTCCTGCAATCATCAGTCAGTAGGCAGCCAACAACCGACCGACTCATTGCCATTGGTGCGTCAACAGGCGGAACTGAAGCAATTTATCAGATCCTTAAAAATTTGCATCCGGATTGCCCTGGAATCCTGATTGTTCAGCATATTCCGCCGGTGTTTTCAAAAATGTTTGCTGAACGGCTGGATACCCAGACTCCCTTACGTTGTAAAGAAGCCCAATCCGGCGATTATCTGGAGCCGGGCAGGGTATATATTGCCCCCGGCGATCAGCATATGCGGGTAAAACGGATCGGCCACAAGTATCGGGTTGAAGTGTTTGTCGGCGAAAAGGTCAATGGCCATTGTCCTTCGGTGGATATGCTTTTTGATTCAGTGGCTCGGGAAGCCGGCCCGCAGGCGATTGGGGTGCTATTGACAGGAATGGGCAATGACGGGGCCAAAGGCCTTCTGGATATCCGGCGCCACGGCGGTCACACAATTGGCCAGGATGAGGCATCCTCGGTGGTCTATGGGATGAACAAGGTTGCCTATAACATCGGGGCCGTGGCAGTTCAATCCGCCCTGGAAAACATTCATCATTGCATACTCTCAGCACTAAAGGAATAGGTGAAGCTATGACAAAAATCATCGGAATCGGCGAAATGGCCATTTCCAATAATCGTAACGATACTATTAAGACATTTGCCTTAGGCTCATGTCTGGGGATCACGGCCTATTCACCAATCCGAAAAGTTGGGGGTATCATTCATATTGCGTTGCCTCGACCAGCCCGGATGGAAGATGCTGTCGACCGCCATTGCTATTATGCCACTACAGGGTTGCCATATTTTATTCATCAGTTTTCCAGCGAATTTGGGTGTTTGAAAAATGAACTGGTGATCCGTATTTTTGGTGGGGCTGAATCGATGCGGCAGAACGATACCTTTAACGTCGGTCGGCACAACCTGGAAATCACAAAAAAGATTCTAACAGATATGAATTTAGGCATTCACTATGCTGAAACTGGCGAAAAAGTCAGCCGTACCATTGAGCTGGAAGTAGCCAGTGGCGATATTAACATCTGGCATCAGAATATGATCATCTGACTGCCAATCGATCAGAGCACTTAAAACTACCGGATAAAATGAAAAAAGGGAGGATGAAATGTCAAAGGAGGAGCGATTGGATACGGAAGATAATTTCATTCAGGAGTTTAATGCCATATCAGTAGGTGTGGTAGTGTTGGATGAAGAGGCCAAAGTCACCAAAGTCAATGATCCATTGCTGAATTATTTCAACCGAAAAAGAGCAGATTTTATTGGCAGGCAGTTTGGTGATGCGGTTCAGTGTAAAAGTAGCCGGTTAAACAAGCTGGGTTGCGGTTTTGACCCGAGCTGTGAGTTCTGTGAGCTGCGAAACGCTTTTTCAAAGGTCCTGGAATCAGAAGCAGAACCAATTAAAATAGAATTTAAAAAAAGTATTTTTGTTGATGATGAAGAAAGTGATTATTGGTTCAGGGTCAGTATTGCGCCCCTGCTTCGGGAGCATCAAAGAAATGCCGTGGTAACCTTTGTGGATATTACGGAGCGAAAAAACAGAGAGCTCTCCCTGGAACAGTCCCGGGATTATTATTACCGGATGTTCGAAAACTTTCCGACCCTGATCTGGAAGACCGATCTGGAAGGAAACGTTGTTTATTTTAACCGCAGCTGGTCCTTGTTCACTGGCAAACAGAATGAAGATTATTTGGGGATAAAATGGCTGGATCTGATCCATCCTGAAGACCGGAAGTTCTATATGCAAATGAAAAATAAAGCTTTTCACAGCAAAAGATCCTTCAGTATTCAGTATCGAATTCGCCATGCCAGTGGCAATTATCGCTGGATTGAAGGGATCTACAGCCCATCCTTTGAGGTAGACGGAAGTTATGGCGGTTATATCGGTATTGGGATTGATATTACTGATCGCAAAAGTCTGGAAGAAGGATTGATCCGTTATAAAATGCTGGCTGAAAAGGTCCGGGACACGATTGTTTTTGTGGAGATCAGCGGTAAAATAATCGATGCCAATAATGCGGCCGTCCAGCTCTATGGATACAAACGCGGGGAGTTACTGGAGCTTTCAATTTTTGATTTGATCGAGGGTGGAAAATCCGTGGCGATTGAAGAAATGAAACATGGTGATAAGGATGGGGTCTTTTTTGAGACCATCCATAAGCGCAAAGACGGAACCCCGTTTCCTGTTGAGGTTAGTGCGAAAACCACAAAAATCAATGAAAAACGGGTAATTATCTGCATTGTCCGGGATATTTCCGAACGGAAAAATTCTGAAAATGCCCTCATCGACAGTGAAGAAAAGTTTCGTCAGGTCTTTCATAATTCGTCAGATGCTATTTTTGTTCAGGAAACCAATGAGGACGGATGTCATGGGCGATTGATTGAAGTAAATCAAACCGCCGGAGATATGTTTAACTACTCGTATGAGGAATTTTTTGGATTTACGGATCCGGTTTTTAAATTGATTGATTCACCTGAGGTAGGACAGAATTATTGTCATGAGTTGCTGGAAAAAAATCAAGTTGCAATTAAGACCATGGCCAAACGGAAGGATGGATCGACACTGCCCGTTGAAGTTTTATGCAGCCATTGTTATTTGAATGAAAAAAAAGTGGCCATTACCATTGTCCGCGATATCAGTGAGCGGTTGGCCGTGGAACAGGCCTTAAAATTGGCCAAAGAAGAAGCGGAAACAGCTAATCAGGCCAAAAGTGAATTTTTAGCCAATATGAGTCATGAGATCAGAACCCCGCTAAATGGGATTGTGGGGATGGTCAATTTAATGCGTTTATCCAACTTAAATCAGGAACAGCAGGAGAACATCAAAATCATCAAAACCTGCGTCAATGCGCTGCTCAATGTGATCAATGATATCCTTGATTTCTCGAAAATGGAAGCCGGAAAACTGGAAATCAGAAAGAAAAATTGTGATATCAAGGCACTGGTGGAACACACGATTAAAGCTCAGTCCCCAGTGGCGGCTGGCAAGGGAATTGAACTCAACTATGCTTTTTCAGCTGCAGTGCCCCAATATGTCATGGGCGATTTCCATCGGATCCAGCAGATCCTCAACAACCTGATCAGCAACGCGATCAAATTTACCGATATCGGTGAGGTCTGGATCAAGGTTAAAAGCCTGGCCGTAACCGACAAACGGGTTGAGTTGCTCTTTGTTGTTGAAGATACTGGCATTGGCATTGCCGAAGAAAATCGGCAGCGGATTTTTGAAAGCTTTAGTCAGGTAGATGGTTCCTTTACCCGGCGATTTGGCGGCACTGGTCTGGGACTTGCCATTACCAGACAATTGGTGGAACTGATGGGTGGAAAAATATGGGTTGAAAGCATCGAAGGCGTTGGTAGCCGTTTCTATTTCCAGCTCGCCTTTGAGCCGGGATCAGCCGAAGACGACCAACTGGAAAAACATCCAGACTATTTTAAAATCAATCAGCAGTATAAAGTTTTGTTAACTGAGGATGATAAGGTCAATCAATTGGTTATTTCCCGAATGCTCAACGAATGCGGTTATGGTGTCGATATTGCCGGTAATGGCTATGAGGCTGTGGAAATGGTCCGACAAAATAACTACGATATTATTCTGATGGATATTCAAATGCCGGAAATGGATGGGATTGAAGCGACTAAACGAGTCCGCGCAATCAATCAGGATACGCCGGTTCTGGCAATTACAGCCTATGCTCTCCATGGGGATCGGGAAAAATTTATGTCACAGGGAATGGATGGCTACATCTCCAAGCCCATTAAAGTGGAAAAACTGGTCGCTGAGATTGAAAAATGCATCAGTCGTAAAGAAGAGGCAAGAACGTCCGGTGATTTTGAAATGCACATTGACGTCAATGGGGAAATCATTATTAAGGAAAAAAACACATCCGATGGTTTGATCGGAAAGATTTATGATCAGGAAAAGGAAGAACAACTGGCTGAATTGATCAATGCGTTAAACGATCAAGTAGCAGCAGGAAAGCTGGAAGATTTCGAAAAATTGGCGAATCGGATCAAGAAACTTGCGATTGCTCTGGATATTGAAGACTTAAAGGTTGTTGCCTTTAAAATCGAGTTGGACATCAGACGGGGTAATTTCGAAGTAGCGGCCGAAAAGGTTGATCAACTGAATCATATTTACTCGGTGTACAAAAAAACAGTATAATTACAACAAATAAAATGGCCAGAAAAATAGTACAGCAAACGAAAGGTTGGAATGATAATGAAAATATTAATTGTGGAAGATGACATGGTAAGCCGACGTTTTTTAGGGAAATTTTTAGCCCAATATGGAGAGTGTGATATTGTGGTGGATGGAATGGAGGCCTTGGATGCCTACCTCATTGCCATTAAAGAAGAAGACCCCTACGATCTGATCTGCCTGGATATTATGATGCCCAAAGTGGATGGGGTCAAAGTACTCAAAGCGATCCGGGATTTTGAAGTACAACGGGGAATCCTGGCCGAAAATAAGGTGAAAATTATTATCATCACCGCTCTGGCCGATACCGAGTTCGTCAATACTGCCTTTGATCTGGGTTGTGAAGCCTATGCCGCTAAACCGGTGGATACCGATAAACTGGTTGAAGTCATGAATAAATTGGGCGTGATCAAAGTCGATCAGTAAAACTAAAATGGGGTAGAAAAATGGGAGTTTTAGAAGATCACATTAATAATTATACACGGTTTGAACAGCCTGCTGGTCAAACAATGCATCACGATAGTAAACGGGGAAAAACGGGATATTCGCTGTCTCATTATCTGTGTGATCTTAACGAAAGCATGACCGAACAGCTCAACCGCAAGATGTTGGTGGAACTGAAAAACAACCTGAGCAACGTGTTGTTTCAGGAACAGTACACCTATACTCATGTAACCCAGTTTCTGGCCCATATGTATGAAAGCATCGAAGGCAATCCGATCATTCTTAGAGCTCTGGATCAGATCAAAAAAATGGATGAGTATACCTTTACTCATAGTGTCAACACCGCCTTTTATGCGATGTTTATCGCCATGTGGATGGGTTTGGCAGAACAGGACATCATCAATGCCACCCAGGCCGGTTTTTTGCATGATATCGGGAAGATCTATATTCCCGAGGCAATCTTAAATAAGCCCGGGCCCTTAACCGAGCAGGAATATGAAATTATTCAGTTACATCCCCTTTATGGCTATTCGCTACTCAATGAATTCAGTGCCTTCAATCTGGAGGTTAAACGAGCGGTTCTGTTTCATCACGAGCGGATTGACGCCAAAGGTTATCCGCTGTGCGCCACCGATGATTACGTGGGCCTTTTACCAAAAATCATTGCAGTTGCTGATGTCTATGATGCCATGACCACCAATCGGATTTATAAAAAAGGGAAAACCGCTCTGGAAGCCATTGACTATCTCAATCATCAAGGGCGGAGCCAGCTGGATAATCGGGTATTGCTTCATTTTCTGAATAATATCCCGGTTTATGATTTTAAGGCGTCATAAGAACCTCGGCAAGGTAAATAGTATTTGCAATAAGCAACCATTTAACCGGTTGGAGTAAAGAATCCAACCGGTTATTTTTAACTATTCTTAAAATAATTTGAGTTTGTCATTTTTGATTAGCTCAGCCAGTTTCTTCACATTGGCTTCAATTTGTTCGATAATTACCATAAATTCTTCATCGCTTTTTCCGGATGGATCTTCCAGACCCCAGTCTTCAACATACTGGCTGGGCAAGTAGGGGCAGACCACATTGCAGCCCATTTTGATGACAATATCAATGGGTGGAAGGTCAGTCAGCAACTTGGAATGCTGGGTCGCTTCCATGTCGACGTCGTAGCGTTCTTTAATCAAACGAACAGCATCCTGATTGATTTGTGGTTTAGTTTCAGTTCCGGCTGAATAGCTTTCGAATACATCACTGGCAAATATTTTTCCGATCGCTTCGGCCATCTGGCTGCGGCAGGAATTATGAACACAAATAAAAGCGACATTGGGTTTGCTCATTATCTTCTCCTGTATTATAAAATCTAAATGGAATCTTTGTAGGTATTAATCAGGTCAATGACGTTTTCCCGGATTTTATAACGTAGATGACGGGCTTGTTCAAGCTGCTCAACTTCAGTTCCGGTAAAATCAGCCGGATCTTCAAAGGTCCAATCAAGCACATTCATGGCCAGTGGAAAAACCGGGCAACGTTGACCATTTTCCAGATCACAGACCTTAACAATGATGGAATACAGCCGTCCTTCTTTAAAATAATCAAACACCGAATTGGTCTCGTTTTGGCTGATATCATAACCGATTTCAGCCATAACTTTGACAATCAGGGGATTGATGGTGCCCGGTTCCAGACCGGCACTTTCGGCGATGAAGTAGTCTTTTCCCAAATCATTTAAAAAAGCTTCGGCCATCTGGCTTCTGGCTGAATTGTGAACACAAACAAAAAGAACTTTAATCATATTTCTGACTCCTTATAACAAAGATTTGGCTATAAGCATAACATAATCAAAAAATGCGAACGAGATAACTTGTGTTAAATTTAAAAATTTAATTAGAGTTTTCCATTTGGCACAAAAAAACGGCAGGCGCGTGATAAACGCTTGCCGTTTTTTTGATTGCTCTTTAGCTTAACTGTCAGTGTTATGAGTAGAAGATTTACGATCAGTAGCCTGCCATAATTTTATCAAGGGCTTTCTGGACATGCTCGATTTCTTCATCAATATCTTCCAGATTGGTATATTTTTCATTGTGCTTAATATCATAATCCGGGGTCATCACAATTTCATCGTAAAGTTCGTAGCCCATGTCTTCATAAGCCATAGAGGCACAGGTCGAGGGACAGCCATTCAGCGAAATATATTTTTCACTGTCGCCGGCTGCTTCAACTTCCTGGAGAATGTTCATGCTGACATGGGGAAGGATGGTGATATTCTCCTCATCAATGATTCCAAAATACTGGGCAACTGTTTTTGTCATCATACTGACATTGCAATGTCCGGGACAGGGATAAATTTTAAGTTTCATAATGGTTACCTTCTTTCATTTGGTTTACTAAAAATCCAATGTTTCAAAATATTCTGCCACGGTTTGATCCATGGTGCTTAAAAGTCTTGTGATACCTTTCAGTTTTACCCGATAGTGCATTTCAACACCGATTTTTTTGCTTTCCAAAATTCCTGCTTCACGAAGAATTTTTAAATGCTGAGAGAGATTTGCCTGGCTGAAATCAAAAGAAAGGTTGAGGTCACACACACAAAGTGATTCTGTCTGGAGTGATTTTACTATTTGTAAACGGATCGGATGCCCCAGCGCTTTAAAAATTTTTACGGATACATCTTCTGAATTCATGAGTGACCTCTTTTCTTTTATATTAGTGGTGTAATTAAAGATGAAAAAATTGGTTAAATCAATAACATTATAAGCAATTGCTTATAAAAAAGCAATCTTTATCTTTTGCTCTTGACACCCATAAACGAGAGGCGTATAATGGCTTTAACCATAAGGAAATAATTATATTATATAGGAGGCAGAAGATATGAGTCAAGAATTACCAGGTTTTATTATGTGTGTCTGTACCGGAAAATGTCCTGGATTTCAGGCTATGGATATTTGGGATTTTATCAATCAGGTGCGGGTTGAGTTACCGGTTGAATACGCCTTTATTCATCCGCAGCTATGTGAGGAAGATGGGGATCGTTTCTTAGCCGATTTTTTAAAGTCCCATCGAAAAGTGATCATTGGTGCCTGTGCGCCTAATATGCAGCGTAAGATGTTTAAGGATGCCTTTAAAGAAGCGGGACTTAATATTGAAGAAGATGCTGTGATGCTGGACATCCGTGATATGACCAACGAAAAAGCCTTTGAAGTGGTAGAAAAGAAACTGGAAGAAATGGGATACGAGGTATAGTCATGAGCGAATCAACTTTTATGGGTGTCGAACGGGATCGGATTGATTGGTCGCCCCGAATTGATTTTACAAAATGTAACGATTGTATGGACTGTGTGGAATTTTGCCCCCATCAGGTATTTGAAGTGGATGAAAATGCCAAACCAAAACTAAAAGTTAAAAACCCTAATAACTGCGTTGTTTTTTGCCGCGCCTGTAGTAAAACATGTGGACCGGATGCAATTACCTTTCCTGATAAACCAGAAACTACCAAGATGATTAAAGCCATCCGTAAGGCAGAAAAAGAGGCCGCAACTGATGAATGAGTCTATTTGTGTATTACCTTGTAATGGTTTGGATAAATGCGCCGGTGACCTGTCGCGACGGGTGGCCCTGGAGCTGACGCAGTCGGAAGAAGTTGAGCTTATCTGTCCGGTTTTATTAAATCAGAACAAAACCCGCTACGAAAAAGCTCTGGCGGCCGGCGATTTAACCGTAATTGATGGTTGCAATACCCGCTGTGCCAGTAAATTGGCCGGGGATTTGGATCTTGCCATCAAAGAAAAAGTCAATGTCAGCGAGGTTGCCAAGGCTCTGGATATCAAGTTGGGGGTCGAAATTCGGGATGATCAGGACACCCAGGCTGTTGTTCGGGAAGTACTGGAAAAAATCAACAGTTCCGCCGCAGAACAGACCGAATCTGAATTTATTGAACCGGATTCAATTGAATATAATACCTTTTCTCATGGCAAATTTATTTTCAAGGTGCCACAAAGCAATTACTTTTTCAATGAAAATGACTGTTGGGTGACGATATCTGGGAATATGGCTCGGGTAGGGGTCAGCGATTATGTGCAACAGAATCTGTCTGATATTCTCTATGTGGATCCGCCGGAAATCGGCGATAAATTCGAACAGTTTGACGATTTAGGCAGCATCGAATCCAGCAAAGCAGTTTTTGAAATTATTTCTCCGGTCTCTGGTACCGTGGTTGCCGTTAATGTCAGTTTAAATGATGCCCCGGAACAGGTCAACGAAAGCCCCTATGAAAAGGGCTGGCTGGTGGAAGTGCACCTAAGTGATTTTGAAGAAGATCAGGATCTGCTCCATGATTGCCCGGCCTATTTTGAATTTTTACAACGAAAGGTAGCAGAAATCGATGTCTAAAATAAAAGTAATTCCCTGTAGTGGGATTGGAAAAGTATTTGGGCTATTGGCTCGGGAGTCCGTCTTAATGGTAACTGAGGAGAAATGTCCCAGTGATACCGAAACACTTTGCCTGGCCCATGTGGTTACTGGCGATGACGAAGTGGTGGCAAAAATAAAAGGTGAAACCTGTATTACTATGGATGGCTGTGCCAAATACTGTGCCCGGAAGAGTGTCGAGGAAACCGGTGGGATCGTCGTAAAAAGTCACAAGGTCCCAGATTTTATGAAAGCCCATCGTGGCGAAGAACACGGAACCGGAACCGCTCTCACTGACGATGGCTGGAAATATGCGGAAGAACTGGCCGAAATTTTGGCCGAAGACGTCAAAGAAATAAAGGCAGGGGTGAATTGATATGATAACAAATAAAATTGGTGTTATTTCATGCAGCGGTGAAGAATGTCTGGGTGGGACAATTTCCCGGTTAGCGGTGCGCAAAATGATGGAAGAACTGAAACCTGGAATGGTATCCACCTTATGTCTGCCCTTATTTATTGCTGGTGACGGTGGCGAACGGGAATTTGCCGAAAAATACCCCACTATTGCCGTAGATGGGTGTTCAAAATGCTGCGCTAAACGGGCAATAGAAAAATTCAGCAATAAGGTAGCCGGCAGTGTGGATGTAGCTGAGATCATTGGCGAAGCCAAAGCGCTTGATAAACCACTATCCACCCGAAATCTTACTGATGAACAGTTGGAATATGTGAAGCAAACAGCTGATAAAACCTGTCAGATTTTTGATGAGATTTTAGCAAAATAATAAAAGCACAAAAAAATAACAGCAAAAGCCAGATCATTGACAGCGAAGATCTGGCTTTTGTATTACTGGCTATTAATTTGTATGAACTGAACTGAGTTCAGTCGGTTTCATAGCCCATAAGCTGCAAATGAGCTTCCAGACTTAAATAATTAGGGGCGTATTCTTCATCTTTCATCAAGGTGCACTCGTTCAGCCGACAGGTGCCTAAAATCAGTTTGGAAGCAAAGCCCATACAGGAACCCTGGCCACAAACCTTGCAGCCAACTTTTTTGGGCAGTAATTTATAAAGCTGAATCGCGCTGGGACGTTCCCGGGTTTCTTCATTGGGCTCGATGGACTCTTTGTTTTCCCAGGTCTCATTGATCAGATTATAGATATGATCGATCATTTCATAACACTGAGCTTCATTGGTTAACTGCGTGCAGGTCAGATTTCGATCATTGATATTGATAATATGACTGCCGATCTTATAGGTGAAGGTGTGTGCTGATGGAATATAAAGACCGGTTTTAATCACGGTATTGAGATACGGCATCACTTCAGGAACCGGATTACTGAGCTTAGCACGAAATTTAATCCGACCACCACCGGTGGTACAGGGCTTGATGTAAATAAGACTGATTGTTGAGAGGTACATTAGTTATTCTCCTTTAAATAAGATTTTAATCCATTAACCAGGGCATCAATATGAGGTATCTCATTAAAATAGCCGATGCCGATGCGACAGGTGCCCCGGGTAACGGTGCCAATCAGACGATGGGCACTGGGAGCACAGTGCAACCCGGAACGGATCATCACATGGCACTCCTGATCCAAATAAAAAGCAATTTCTTCCGGGACGTGACCTTCGAGGTTAAATGGAATCACACCAACACTTTTAGAAGAATCCCGGGGGCCGTAAATTTCAATCCCTGGGACAGTGCTTAACGCGTTTAGTGCATAGTCCATCAGGATATCCTCTTTATGTCGGATTGTTTCCAGACCCTCACTCTCCAGAAATGTAAGGGCTGCACCCAGACCAATAATTCCGCTGACATTCATGGTACCGGCTTCCAGATGGTTGGGATAATAGTCCGGTTGGTATTCATAGGCTGAGTCACCGCCGGTACCACCGGAAATGAGGGGATGTATTTCAGCATCGCAATTTACGATCAATCCACCGGTACCCATCGGACCTAATAGGCTTTTATGACCGGTAAAAGCCAGCAGGTCGATGTTTTGTGCCTGGACATCAATCGGAACAACCCCGGCAGTTTGGGCGGCATCGACCAGAAAAAGGATGTTCTTCTCGCGAGCTAAGGAGCCGATTTCACTAATCGGTTGAATGGTTCCCAGTACATTTGAGGCGTGGGTGAAGACGATAATTTTTGTGTCAGGGGTTATCGCCGCTTCTACATCCCTAATATCTGTTTGGCCCTGGGTGGTGGCGGGAACTACCGAGATATAAATCCCCAGATCCCGCTCCAGGGTTTTGAGACATCGCCAGACGGCGTTATGTTCCAGGGAACTGGTGACTACATGATCGCCGGGTTTTAAGATTCCCTGGAGCGCCAGATTTAAAGATTCGGTAACAGAAGAGGTGAAGACCACCGTTTTGGGATCATTATGATTAAAGAGTTTTGCGAGACTTTTTCTGGTCTGATAGACAAGACCATCAGCCAAAATGGCTTTTTCGTAGGAGCCGCGCCCAGAAGTACCGCCATTATTGACAATATAATCATAAATTGCTTCCGGAACTGCTAATGGCTTGGGGAAGGTGGTTGCGGCATTATCTAAATAAATATCCATAACATACTCCTTCTATAATCAAATAATAATATGCTTAGTTGCTTCCTTTATCATAGACGCTATTTGTAAATTCGTCAATAAAATTAGCAGGTAGAATTTAGGGTGATAAAATTTCTGAGAATATGAATATACTCGAAAAAGGGGTAAAAAAATTACGGTTGACAAATTGGTGTGATAACGATATCGTATGAATAAAATATCATATGAATAAAAGGTTGTTTGTATTGGGTGAACATGAAATTTTCAAATAAAAAAGGAGTTGCTATGAAAATTACGATTATTGGTGCTGGACCGGGCGGCTATGAAGCGGCCATTATGGCAGCTAAACTAGGAGCAGAAGTGACAGTTGTTGAGAAAAAAGAGGTTGGTGGAACCTGTCTAAATATCGGGTGTATTCCGACTAAGTCGTTACTGGCATCGGCAGATGTTTTGACGACCTCATTGGAAGCCGAAAAGTTTGGCGTCTGTAATGATCATACAACTGTTGAACTCAAACAGATTATTGAACGAAAAGATAAGCTGGTAACTGGTTTAGTTAAAGGAATCGAATTTCTTTTTGAATCAAACGGCGTTAACCTGGTTCGCGGGATTGGTAAACTGATTGACTCAAAAACGGTAGAAGTTCAGCTAAATGATGGCGGCGCTGAAATACTGGTGAGTGATAAAATATTGCTGGCGACGGGTTCAGTCCCCATCTGTCCGGAAATGTTTCATTATGATGGCGAGAAAGTGATTACCAGCACCGAAGCACTGGCTTTGAAAACGCCGCCGAAATCAATGATTGTGGTTGGCGGGGGCGTCATCGGGTGCGAATTGGGGCAATTTTTCAACCATCTGGGAACAAAGATAACGATTGTAGAAATGGCCGATCAAATTTTGAGTTTCGAGGACGAGAGTGTTGCGAAACAACTATTACGTCAATTTAAACGGGAAAAAATAAAAGTTTTGACTGCCAATGGTGTTACGGACGTAAAGGTTGAGGACACCGGAGTGGTGGTAACATTAACAAATGGCGCAATTTTAGAAGCCGAAATGATGCTACTTTCGATTGGGCGATCCAGTTATTCAAAAGGATTAAATCTCGAAGCATCAGGAATTAAAGTTGATTCCAAGGGTCAGATCGAGGTCGACGAGAGACTGGAAACCAGTGTAAAGGGGATTTATGCCGTTGGAGATCTGATTAACACACCCTATTTGGCCCATGTTGCCTCTAAAGAAGGTATTATTGCGGCAGAAAATATGCTCGGAAAAAATAAGACAGCTGTTCATAAAGCGATCCCCAGATGCGTGTATACAGATCCCCAGATTGCAGCGGTCGGGTTAACCGAAAAAGAAGCACAGCAAAAGGGAATCAATTACAAGATCGGCAGTTTTGATTTCAGAGCTCTGGGAAAAGCTCAAATCATCGGGAAAATACAGGGACAGGTTAAAATCATTGTGGATGAAAAAGATGTGATCATCGGAGCTTCGATTATTGGGCCTGAGGCGACTGACCTTTTGGCAGAGTTAACGATGGCAGTCCACCTTGGATTAACGGCAGAAGTGCTTGGGGATGTGATCCACCCTCACCCAACGCTGTCCGAAGCGATCATGGAAGCTCTTCATGATGTTCATGGAATGTCAATTAATAAAGCTTCTTTGCGATTTTAAACGACAATTTAAGTAAAGCCTAAATAACGCTTGACAAAGTCGCATGAATAAGTTATCATATGAATATAAAGACATATGAATTGACGATCATATAAGAAAGAAGGATTATCATGTACAAAAATTTCACACCCGATAAGGTTAACTTAACTAAATATTTGTTTTACACCGGCAAAGGTGGCGTTGGTAAAACCTCCACCGCCTGTGCAACAGCAGTCAGTCTTGCCGATCAGGGAAAGAAAGTTTTTCTTGTCAGTACCGACCCGGCTTCAAATTTGCAGGATGTATTCGAAACCGAATTAACCGGACAAGGCGTCCCCATTAAAAACGTTCCTAATTTAATGGTAGCCAATCTGGATCCGATTGAAGCAGCTGAAGAATATAAGGAATCCGTGGTCGGACCTTATCGAGGAAAATTACCAGATGTGGCCATTGCCAGTATGGAAGAACAACTAGCGGGATCGTGCACCGTTGAGATCGCCGCCTTTAACGAATTTTCCCGCTTCATCACCGATGAAAAAATGAACAAAGAGTATGATTATATTATCTTTGACACCGCACCAACCGGTCATACTCTGAGAATGCTGCAATTGCCGTCAGCCTGGGACAGTTTCATTGATGACAGCACCCATGGCGCTTCCTGTCTGGGTCAGTTATCCGGTTTAACCGAACAAAAGAAAATGTATGAAAAAGCCGTGCAAACCCTATCTGATGGCGATAAGACAACGTTGATTCTAGTTTCTCGACCAGAACCATCGCCACTGGCAGAAGCAGCCAGAGCGTCGAAGGAATTAAAAGAGATCGGGGTTGAAAATCAAATTCTGATTATCAATGGCGCACTTGAGAATTTTGACAAAACGGATGATATTGCCATAGCTTTTTATAGTAAACAAAAAGATGCTGTTAAAAATATTCCTAATAGTTTAAAGACTTTGGATATTTATACCTTACCGCTTCGTGCCTACAACGTTGCCGGGGTGGATAACATACGTCGCCTGTTCACCGAAGATGATGTGATTGAAGTGGAAAAAGTTAAGGAAATCAGCGATTTACCCGGTTTGGAAAAACTGGTTAAAGACATGTATGATACAAATAAAAAAGTAATCTTTACCATGGGTAAAGGTGGTGTTGGTAAAACCACTATTGCAGCAGCTATTGCGCTGGGTTTGTCAAAGATGGGCAAGAAGGTTTACCTGACCACCACCGATCCAGCTGGTCATATGAGTGCATCGACCATGGGTGGTGAAAACATCACCGTTAGTAATATTGATGAAGCTGAAGAATTGCAAAAATATCGGGATGAAGTCATCGGTAAAGCAAAAGCAGCCAACATGAGTCAGAATGATATTGACTATATTATTGAAGATCTAGAATCCCCTTGTACCCAGGAAATTGCGGTATTTAGAGCATTTGCCGAGCAGGTTGAAAAAGCCGAAGATGGGGTAGTTGTGATTGATACCGCACCAACCGGTCATACCTTGCTACTGCTTAACTCAACTGAGAGCTATCATAAAGAAATGGAACGATCCAATGCGGACATTCCCGATTCAGTTGTCAATCTGTTACCGCGTCTGCAAAATCAGGCTGAAACTGAAGTTGTCATTGTAGCGTTGCCAGAAGCAACCCCGGTCTTTGAAGCCCTTCGGTTAGAAGCAGACTTAAAACGTGCCGGTATTATGAATAAGTGGTGGGTCATGAACGCCAGCCTTTTGGCGACTGATACCAAGGATCCGTTTTTACGGGCAAGAGCTAATAATGAAGAGAAATGGATTAAACGAATTGCTGAAGATACCAAAGGAAACTATGTGGTTATTCCCTGGAAAAAATAAACAAGTCGGTTTCAGTAGATAACAAGAATCAGGTTAATAAATTTAAAAATATAAACGATTTAAATGTACGCGAAGTTGAGGACATAAACTTGACAAGTCAATAGATTTGGTTTATCATATGAATAAATAGAAATATGAATGGTCATTCATGATAGCTTCATCTATAAAATTCAGAAAAAATGAAATGGAGAATAAGATATGAGTAAAGTAGAAATTTATGAGCCAGCCATGTGCTGTTCCACCGGGGTCTGCGGACCAGGTGTCGATCAGGAACTGTTAAGAGTTTCAACCTTTTTAAATGAACTGGAAGGAGAAGGGCGAAAGATCATTCGTTACAATCTTTCCAGTGATCCGATGGCATTTGTTACAAATAAAGAGGTCAATGATACCATTGCTAACGAAGGAACGGAAGCCCTGCCAATCACAGTTGTAGATGGCGAAATCAGACAAAAGGGGTCTTATCCATCCAATGCAAATTTTGCCGAATGGGCTGGAATGACAAGAGAAGATATTCTCAAGATGGTTCTTAAAACTCAAAAAGCATCTTCAAGTGGCGGTTGTTCCTGTGGCAGCGGCAGTGGTTGTTGCTAAGTTTTATTAAAATTAAGCGGAACTGAAAAGTGGTGATGAAGTGATTGGGTGTATATGGGACGAATTCAGCGGTCCTCTTAGACGGTATATTATCAAACGTGTTGCCAGTGCGGAGGACGCTGAAGATATATTGCAGGAAGTCTTTCTCAAAATCCATAACAACCTGAAGAATCTGGAAGATGAAAAAAAGATTCATGCCTGGATCTATACCATCACCCGAAATACCATTACAGATTACTATCGAAAAAATAGCAGAATGCCGGAACTTATTGAGCTTGACGAAAAGATTTCGGAGAATCGTTCATTGGAATTGACGGCCAACCTGGAAATTGCTGCATGTCTCCAAGGGATGATCAAAGTTTTACCTGAGAAGTATCAAGAGGTAATTCTTCTTTCCGAGTTTGAAAAGCTGTCCCACAAAGAAATAGGAGAAAAGCTGGGGATTTCTGTCTCCGGTGTGAAGTCCCGGGTTCAACGGGGCAGAAAAATGCTCGAAGAAATGTTACTGGGTTGTTGTCAGCTTGAATTTGATAGCCTCGGTCATGTGATTGACTACGAACATAAAGAAAAAAATTGCAAATTTTGCAAAAAAAAGGACGCTTAAATGCGTCCTTTTTATTTTTTTGCGTCTTTATAAGTGAAGAAATAAAATTCAAAAGGAGGTTTGTGAAATGAATCATAAAGAAGAAGCAAGGGCATATATCAGAGAAAACTATGCTCAGGTGGCGCAAAGCGGAGCTGCAGGAGGCTGCTGTGGTGGTAGCTGTAGTTGTAGCGGCGGTGATCCCATCGATATTATTAAGGCGACCATGGCCATCGGCTATGATGCTGCTGATCTGCTTAATGTACCGGCAGAATCCAATATGGGTTTGGGCTGCGGTAATCCCGTTGCCATTGCCAGCCTGAAAGAAGGGGAAGTTGTCTTGGACCTTGGAAGTGGCGGCGGTTTTGACTGCTTTCTGGCAAGAGCTCAGGTTGGGGCAGCAGGTTATGTCATTGGAGTGGATATGACACCGGAAATGATCAAACTGGCTCGGAATAATGCTGCCAAAAGCGGTTACACCAATATGGAATTCCGATTGGGTGAAATTGAACATTTGCCGGTAGCCGATGCTGCTATTGATGTAATAATTTCGAATTGTGTTATTAATCTTTCTTTGGAAAAGGAAAAGGTGTTTAAAGATGCCTATCGTGTCCTTAAATATGGCGGTCGGCTGGCGTTGTCCGATGTGGTTGCCACGGCAGAACTGCCGGAAGAAATAAAGAATGATCTGGCCATGGTGGCTGGGTGTATTGCCGGTGCTGAATATGTGGAAAAAATTAGAGCGATGATGGAAGAAGTCGGCTTTCAGAATATCAAGCTGATACCAAAGGATAACAGCAAAGAAATTCTGGGCACCTGGCTGCCCGGTAAAAAAATTGAAGATTATGCCGCGTCGTTTATTATTGAAGGAGAAAAAATATAAAGAGGATTTTGAAAAGGCTTCGCAAAGAATTTTATTGCCTTATTGAAAAATAGATACAATTGCATTGCGAATCGATCTTTTTTCGAGTACACTTAAGAGAATCAATCTTCTCGAACGCTGATAATATTTAAACAAGGTATCATTAAAAGGTTTAAATACGGTTGAAATGGCTATAAAAAAACTTGAAAGGAAAGAGATGATGCTCCTAAGGCATGATCAGGTGGATTGAATTGGAAAAGAAAAATAGTGCGGAGAGCAGGGCGGTATGTTAGAATTTGCAATCCTTGGTTTTTTATTAGACCGGGATATGACCGGTTATGATATCAAGCAAATGATGGTAATGCGGACCTCTAATTTTATTGATGCCAGTTTTGGCAGTATCTATCCAATGCTGAAACGACTGGAAAAGGTGGGATTGATTACTTTTGCCGAAATTGTTGAAGGCAATCGGTTCAAAAAAATGTATACGATTACACCTAAAGGCCGGGATCATTTTATCGAATGGCTGCAAACGCCCTGCACATTTTCCCCTTTTAATCTGGAATTTCTGGCAAAACTGTTTTTTTACAAGCATTTAAAGAAAAATGATGCGATTCTCAATATCGAATTGTTTCGCGGGACGGTTCAGGATGCCATGGAAAAGTTATCAGAAATCGAAAGAACTATCGGCGATGGGATGGATCCCTTTGAATATGCCAGTCTTCAGTTTGGCAGGACCTATTACGAGATGGTTTTAAACTGGCATGAAAAACTGATTGATGACCTGAAACGTACATCTCTAGAATAAATGGATAAAAAATTAACCGTGCAGCTATTACGGATGCACGGTTTTTTAGAGTTCATTATTATTTTCTGACATAATCCGTAAAAAAACATCAGCAATTTCCGGGTCGAACTGGGTAAGTTTACCATCAATTATTTCCTGAATGGCCGCTTCTGGGGTCAAGGGTTCTTTATAAGGGCGGCCATAGGTCATGGCATCATAGGCGTCGGCGATGGCGATAATCCGGGCCGGTAGGGGAATTTGTTCGCCCACTAAGCCTTTGGGATAACCTTGGCCGTCATACCGTTCGTGATGGACAAGAATGATATTGGCGAGTGGGGCATAATCATTAAGGGAACTTAAGATGCTGAAACTGATTTCCGGGTGTCGGCGGATTTCCAGCCATTCAAAATCACTGAGGTCGTCCACCTTATCGAGAATCTCATTGCCAATGGCTATTTTTCCAATATCATGTAAGGCCCCGGCAGTCTTTAGTTCGTTTATTTCTTCTTTGGTCATTCCCATTGAGGCACCGATCAGGCCACTGATCTTACTCACCCGTTCCGAGTGTTCCTGCTCCCGGGGGAGTTTTTCATAAAGTGTCTTCATAATAAACTGGATGGCTTCGTTGCGGGTGCTGTTACGTTCAGAAATTTTGTATTGATACATTTTATTCTCAGCAGCTTTGAATACTTCGGCAATTTCTTCGTCCGCAACGGTTTTTACACTCCAGCCGCTGGAAATAGAGACCTGACCGGCTTCCAGATGCTCGTGGCTGAGAGCCGTATTGATCCGCTTTGCCAATTCCTTAGCCTCCTGGAGCTCGGTCTGGGGGAGCAGAATCACAAATTCGTCGCCACCGATGCGGGCGATAATATCATCACTGCGGCTGATCTCCTGCATCGTCTGGGCAACTCTTCTTAACAATCGATCTCCAGCCATGTGACCGAAGGCATCATTGGTTAGCTTTAATCCGTTGACGTCAAAAATAAGTAGGGATAAGGGCAGGTTTCTTGGAGTGTTCAAGCGTTTCAATTCCTCGTCGAAATAGCGACGGTTATATAAACCGGTGAGATGATCGTGGAAACTCAGGTATTCAATTTGTTCCTGTTTTTCCTTTTTATCAGTAAAATCCCGGAAGACAATTACAACCCCGGTAATATGACCATCGGGATCTCTGATCGGGGCAGCGCTGTCCTCAACGGGAATCGCCCGGCCGTCTTTAGAAAGCAGAATGGTGTGATTGTTCAGCTCGATGATTGCTCCGGTTTCCAGTACCCGACGAGCGGGATTTTCGCAGCTTTCCCCGGTGTACTCGTCAACCAGCGTGAGAACCTGTTCCAGTGGTAAGCCATAAGCCTCCTGCTGGCACCATCCGGTTAGGTTTTCGGCGACCTTATTGATAAGGGTGACACAGCCCCGGGCATCAGTTGAAATGACACCGTCACCAATGGATAACAGGGTAGTTCGAAAACGTTCTTTTTCGATAAAGAGCGATTTTTCAATGGCCTTACGTTGGGTAATATCGTGGATGCTGACCACAAATCGGGGCGATTCATTTTCCTTGAGATAAAAAATTTCAGCCAAAAACCACCGTTCATCGCCAGGCAGCGGAGACTTATACTCAAAATCCTGTTTTTTTCCGGTCGCATAAGCGGTCTGATAAATTAAAAGCATTTCGTCAACGAGTTCTTTTGAGAAGATATCGGTAACATGACTTCCAATGATCATATCTCTTGGAATAAAAAGAGTGGACTCGTCGTGTACAATAACATTGGTGAAATGATAATCGGTACTGACTTCAAAAACGATATCATGGAGGGTCGTAAGCAGTAGATTTTTCTCAGCCAGATCCTGTTTCTCTCTGGTTATATCATGAAACAAGGTAATAAAATAATTGGTTGCGGGCGAATAGACCTGGACCCGATACCAGCGGTTTAAAAGCGGTGAATACTGTTCAGTTTCACCAGTCGTATTATTAAGGGCAATTTCACCATAGAAATTGATCCAGTCAAACCTTGAATCTCCGATTCCCGGTAAAACCTCAGTAACCGTCTTTCCGACTATTTCATCCCCGATCAGACCGGTTGCAGTTTCAAAGGCGTGATTTACCTCGATAAATTCATAATCCACGGGAGCGCCCTGAGAATTACAAATAATTCGGTGATAAGCATAGCCGACATGCAGATTTTTGATGATTTCATGATAAAAACTATTTGACATACTCCCTGGCCTCCTTTACAAAAATTAATGGATTCTTTAATTATTCGACATAAAAGTATTTGTCGGATTCGCTGTTTCAAGGAATAAAATGTGATCTATTTTATATTCCTATTATGCATAATTTTAATAAAGAATACAATAATTTATTTACAAATCGGGAATAAATTCAGAAGTTATGTCGGCAACTTAAAAGCGTTTTGTAAAGCTGAGATACGGGCATCGAGGGCAGATTGAACAATACTTTTTTTTAGATTAATATCAAAACCATGAAAAGTCCCCTTCAGGTAATTAAGAGTGACCTTATTTCCGCAATCTTCAAGTTTTTTTGCATAGGCTATGCCTTCGTCTCTCAGGCAATCCCATTCCTCTACTTCAATGTAGGAGGCCGGCAGGTTTTCGAGGGATGGATTGCTGATCGGGGAAATGTACTTCATCATTTCCGTATCAGCGTTTTTCAGATAGTAACGCCACATCTGCTTGTTGAGGTTGGCATTCCAACCGGGTGTATTGACGAAGTTTCTGACCGATTCAGTTTGCTGTGAAGCATCTGTCACCGGATAAATCAACATTTGAAAACAGAGACTTGGTCCCTTGCGATCCCGGGATAGCTGAGTGACGGCAGCGGCCAAAGCTCCACCGGCACTATCGCCGCCAACTGCGATTCGGGTTGGATCAACTCCTAATTCGATAGAATGTTCTTTGACCCATTCCAGGCTGCTGTAACAATCCTCAAGAATGATCGTTGCGTTATGATCGGGCGCAAGACGATAGTGGACAAAGACAATTTTACAACCGGCTCGCAAAGCATATTCACAGGTTTTCTTATGCATATAGCCGAAATCCCGGAGGACAAAGGCGCCGCCATGATAATAAACAAGACAGGGCGATGGTTCCTGGTCCGGGTTATTGGGCTCATAGATGGTCAGATCAATAGTGCCGCCGTCTATGGCTGAAATGGATACTTTTCGTTTGACCAAACTTTTTTCACGTCGTGACAGGGCAACGCTCATACTGGCGATGGAATTGATCATTTTAATGAGAAAAGGCGATAATTTTAAATTTGGCACGGCTGTCTTTTCATATCCGCTGAGGTCTTTATGGAGGACAATTTCTAAGTCACTCATAGTTGTGTTGGGCATAAAAGTTAAGCTAACTTTCAGGCACTCTCCTTTTCACTTTGTTTATAAACAGCAGGGAATCTAATTGATTCAAGTGTTTTTCCATCGTTTTAAGGTAGGGAAAAAGGCTTCCATCTCTTTCCTTGCTTCAGCTTCGGTAATTCCTGGTTTTTCTTTTAAGAGATAGGGAACACTTACCTCAATCATCCGTTCTTTGGTGATGTTAGTTGTGAATTCGCCATTCTTATAACAATCGTCACAATAATCTCTGCTTTTGGCGCCGTTTTTTTCTGTACCGTAGAGTTCATCGGTTTGGCCCATTGGTTTTCCGCAGCTTTGACACAGTTTTTCGTTCATCATCTAATCTCCTATTCATTGTTTCAAAATTAAGGGTTGTGTTTTTACCAAGAATTCATTCCAGATAAATAATCGTAGGGGAATTCAAGTGTGGTCATACTATATGAACCTATTATACCCGGGGTTTCCGCAACAAAACAAGTGATGAATGAGGCAATAGCAAAAAAATGTTAAATGATTCGAGTAGCAGGGAGGCTTAATTTAAAATCAGTAAGTCAGAAAGCGAAAACGAATGAAAGCATAGTAAAAATTGAAAAAAATGTCTGGATGAAATTATAAAATAGACTTATATTACAATATGAAAAACTTTTTTTGAATAGTGGAGTTAAATAAAGGGAAAAGTGTTGAAAAGTCAAAAATCGATTAATAATAAAATGAGCATCACGAAAAACGATTACATTAAGCAAATAATAGTATATTATCCAAAATATACTAAAAAAATGATTGACAGAAGCAATGAAGACGAGTACAATATTATTGGAAATAGAAGTATAATTACAATATTTACCACGGTTTTTATAAAAATTATCAGAGTAAATCTGAGTGATTTTCTGTTCTGATCCAAATATAGGTAATTGGGAAACTGATCGCTAAGCACTTTGCAATTACTTAAAATTATAAATTTAAGGAGCTTGATAAACATGATTATTATCGGAGAAAAAATTAACGGTGCGATTCCTTCCACAGCAAAAGCAATCGCCGCCAAAGATGGCGAATTTATTAAAAATCTCGCTAAAATTCAAACCGCAGCTGGCGTGGATTATATCGATGTGTGTGCGTCAGTTGATGACGACATCGAACTGGAAACCATGAAATGGTTGATTGATCTGGTTCAGGAAGTCACCGACACCCCCATTGCGGTGGATAGTCCCAATGTCTATACCTGTATCGAATCGATGAAATACTGTAACAAACCCGGTTTGTTTAACTCCGTATCCTTAGAAGGCGACAAAATTGACGCCGCTTTTAAAGCCATTGCCGATACCAAGTGGGAATGTGTGGCGCTGTTAAACAGTGATAAAGGGATTCCTAAAACTGCCAAAGACCGTCTGGATGTCTTTACTGATTTAATGGCCAAGGTTAAAGAATATGGCATTGATCCATCAAGAATGCACATTGATCCCTTGGTTGAAATGCTTTGTACTTCCGAAGATGGGATTGCTATGGTTATCGAAGTGATCCGCAGCATCAAAGAGCAATACCCCACCATCCATGTCACTGGTGCCGTCAGCAATATTTCCTTCAACCTGCCAGCCCGAAAAATGGTCAATATGGGCTTTACCGTCCTGGCCATGAATGCTGGTCTTGACAGTGCTATCTTAGATCCAACCAACAGCGACTTAATGGGCATCATCTTTGCCACCGAAGCGTTGTTAGGCGAAGACGACTATTGTATGGAGTACATCGGTGCGTATCGCGAAGGAATTTTCGGTCAGAAAAAATAAAGTGCTAGAAACGGATAATCATATGATTAGAAAGGACAAAATTAATGTTAACTAAAAAACAGAATCTTATTGAAGTAATGAAGGGCGGCAATCCCGATCGCTTTGTAAAACAATATGAAGCCTTTGCCATGATGATGAACACGCCAATCACGAGAATCAAGCCGCCAATAGGCGGAGAAATTGTCAATGAATGGGGTGTCACGATCCGATGGCCTGAAGGTCAATTGGGTGCCTTCCCAGTTCATGATGAAGAACACATCGTGATTAAAGATATTACAAAATGGCAAGATTATGTAAAAGCACCGTCCGTAGAACAACCAGAGGAAAAGTGGGCCGTTGCTATTGCAGAAGCTGAAGCGGTTGACCGAAATGATCAATATGTAACTGTTTTTGTAGCACCAGGTATTTTTGAACAGGTTCACTATCTGTTGAGTATGGAAGAAGCGCTGATGGCATTTTACGAAGAGCCAGAAGCCATGCATGAACTCATTGATTATATCGTGGAATTTGAACTCAAGCTTGCAAAAGAGTTTATTGATCACTTACACCCGGATGCCCTTTTTCATCATGATGACTGGGGTAGCCAGATTAACTCCTTCATTTCACCGGCGATGTTTAAAGAGTTCTTTGAACCGGCTTACAAGAAAATCTACGGGTATTATAAGGATAATGGTGTCGAACTGATCATTCATCACAGCGACAGCTATGCAGCCAACCTGGTCCCGTCAATGATTGAAATGGGAATTGATATCTGGCAGGGAGTTATGACCACCAATAACGTCCCTGAACTTATCAAGCAATATGGCGGAAAAATTACATTCATGGGCGATATTGACAGCGGCGTCATTGATTTCCCGGGCTGGACTCAGGAAAATATTGCTCAAAAAGTGGAAACGGCCTGTCGTCGATGTGGAAAATTGTATTTCATACCTGGTGCCAGTCAGGGATTGAATGTCAGTTCATTCCCAGGTGTCTATGAAGCAACGGATGAAGAAATTGATAGAATGACGAAAGAAATGTTTTAATTTAAAAGGAGGTTTTAGCCAGTTGTTAATCTGGGCTGAAACCTCCTTTTGAGATTAAAATAGTTATTAATAAAGAAATTTGATTTGATGGCAGTCAATGGTTTTGGCGATACGAATACCCTTGTAAAGAAGGGTGGTGACAGCATGTTGATCAATGCCAAGTAAGCGGGGAAGAATCCCGTTGAGCAAAAAAACCAATTCGTCGATGGAATCATCCAGCGGCTTTTCAAAATAATTCAAAAAATACTCCCGACGTCCACCGAAATCGATGAAAAGGAAGTTATCGAATTCTCTTTCACTGACAACCAGATTGTACTCTTGAATATAACCAAGGTAAGTGTTGCGGATAAAGTCGCCAGCAATTCGATAGTTTGATGCTTTTTTGAGAATTTCATAGTAAAAGCGTCGATTGTTTTCATTGTTGAGAATCAGATCAAAATAGATATAACTCAATGCTGCATGGTGCAGGATGGAATTTTCAAATCCATCGATTGATAATGCGTTCAGACACTTGCCAATTTGCTGATAATAATCTGAATATATTTCGTGGACAATGTTATCTTTTGTTTTGAAATAATAGGTAAAAAGACCAATGGGTGTATCAGCTGCGGTTACAATATCTTTTATCTTGGTATTTTCATAACCATGTTCATAAAAGCACTTTTTTGAAATTTCATAAAGATGGTTTCTTGTCTGGATACCTTTTTCGTACATTGTGCGCTCCTTGAGTTTTATTGATTAGATCTGTTTATATCCTATCATATTTCCGCCCGGATTTAAATCTTAAAAATCATAAAATTATAAAAAATAATAATTTTATGATTTTAATTCTGGCGCAAAAAATCGAACAAATGCGGCGGTTTTTTTAAAATCTGATATCAGATTCAGTTGACAACATGAAGAATATGTAATATATTACCTTTTATAGAAGCGTTAGTTTTGGATGTACTATATCGGAAAATAATGGAGAAAAGAGGGCGATTATGATTACCATATTATCAGATCACACCAGACAAGAAGTTGGCGAAAGACTGGATAAAAAATTAAGAGAGCAGAAAATAGCGACTGAGTTTATTTCCTTGACAGATATGAATGTAGGACCCTGTTATAGTTGCGGCGGCTGTACTGATAAAACCTATGGACAGTGTATCCATCGCGATGATGGCGATATTATTTTACCAAAATTGATGAGAACCGATGTATTGGTCATGGTTACTCCGGTTAAGTGGGGAAGCTATTCATTTAAAACGAAACGTGTCTTTGATAAATGTGCTGTTATTGGAGATCGGCATTATTATTACAAAAATAGAGAGCTTGTCAAAGGAAAGATTGGTCGGGTTCACACTTTTGTAGCGATTGGTGTTAAGGACCAATGGCAGAACGATGAAAAAAGTGCTTTTGAAAATCTGGTTGCGGAAAACATCAAAATAATGAATATCAAGGGTCGCGTGCATCTGGTTGATGATAGCAACATCAGTGTCTTTCTTGACTCGGCAGCGGAGGATTTAAATCAATGAAAAAAGTGGTTATTATTAATCTAAGTCCCCGAAAAAAAGGGACAAGCATGATGCTGGCCAATCGTTGCAGAGAATTTTTGTCTGTCCGGGATTATCAGGTGGAAATCCTGCATTTATATCCAAACTTGAAAAACCTGAGTGCGCTTATGGCGGCTATTAATGAAGTCCAGTCAATCATTATGGTTGGGCCCTGTTACATTAATACTTATCCGGCAGACACGGTTTACCTTTTGGAAGAGCTGGAAAAAAACCGCGACGTCTTGCATGGACAAGATCTTTATGGCATTATACAGGGGGGCATGCCCTATGTTCATACCCATGAATCAGGTTTGAAGATGCTGGAATTATTCGCCGGAGAGAATGATCTCAGTTTTAAAGGGGGATTTGTGATCGGAATGGGGGCAATGCTAAATGGGCAGCCCTTGGACAAGCTCTTGAATGGAAAAAAGGCTGAGCGTGGATTTCAACACTTTCTGGAAAATGTGGTAAAGCAGGAAAACTCATCATCAGAACTATATTATCAGGCCCAGTTAAAAATGCCTGGAATGGTTTATTATTTAATGGCAAAAATGATGAACCGCAAAATTGACAAAGAGCGACGGGGAAAAGGCATTGGTGATCAGGTTAAAAGACCCTATGATGATACCGGCATTAATTAGTTTTAAAATGAAAAAAACAGATTGGCAGACCGGCGATAAAAACCTGGTATTATGCATTTTTATATAAAATAAGGGTAAAAAGTTAAAAGACAAAATAAAAACATCAGCTTGAAAATTTATTAAGGAGGTGGATTCATGGATCTGGAAAATTCGAATCAAAACCTGGGATCTACAAAAAAAACATCAGAAGATTTACGACACGAAAAGCCCCAACTTTTCAAAGCTAAAAAAATTTGGTTGTGGGGGATGGCCATAGTTTTATGCTGTTTGGTCATGATCGTTACAGGGGGTTGTTTTAGCGGAGCAACCCAGGAGAACAGTAAAACGGCCACGGATGAATCCATGGTAACTGATCAGGCAAGCGGCGAGACCGCAAATGCTGTACCGGTACCTGAGGCTACGGCAAACGCCAGTGTTCCCTTTGATACATCTAAAATAATTTATTCGGGAAATATCAGCCTGAACACCGAAGACTACCAAAACACCTTTGCAAAAATCAGTAGCTATGCCGTGGAAATTGGAGGATTTGTTCAGGATTCCGGCTCAAACTATGCGTCGGAACAGGCAGGTATCCAGGCTAATTCCGGTTATCTTACCATTCGGGTGCCGTCAGCGAAATTTTCAGAGGCGATGACGCAGATCCAGACATGGGGTAGCCCCATCAGTGCTAATGTCAACAGTACCAATATTTCGCAGCAGTATCAGGATATTCAGGCGCAGCTTAACAATCTGAAGATTGAAGAAGGGCGATTGTTGGAATACTTAAAACAAGCGACCAATATTACCGACATGCTGGCCATTGAAAGTGAGTTAAACCGGGTTCGAACAGAAATTGACAGCCTGACGACCACCATTAAAAACTGGGATACCGAAATGGCCTACTCAACGATTTACGTTTCCTTGTATGAAAAGCGATTATCTTCAACTGCGGTCAGTTCTCCATTTTCAGAAATATTCGCAAAAATTGGAGAAGGTTTTGTAACCTCGATCAATTTGATTCTCTATATCATCGCTTTTCTGGTTGTGTTAATTTTTAGACTGATACCATTTGCCGCTATTGCCGGATTGGGGTTCTTTATAGTTATAAAGATCAGAAAGAAAATTAAAGATAAAAAAAACAGTAGCAGGCAAATCGAAACAAACAAAATGGAAGACGAAAAAACGGACAATGAAAACTGATTAAAGGAAAAAGATGCCGGCTGTAGCGGGCATCTTTTGGTTAGCAGCTAATTATTGCGATCAGACTGTTGTTCCAGTAGGTGGTATTGGTGGGGTTGTTCCGGGATCGGGTCGCGTTCCGCCAGGACCGCCGGTTCCAGTATTACCGTTACTGGTGACAATGGTGGTTTGCTCAATCGCAATGGTTTGGCTGCCAGCAGTTAAGGTGTAGGATGATCCAACACTCATCGCAGGGGTGCTGATCACCACCGACTGGTAGGCTTTTTCAGGTGTATAAGAAACCAGAACCTTGCCGCTGGCATCTTTTAAACTGACCTCAGTTCCCGCTGCTGTTTTTGAAGTGAGATTATAGAGAATGGATGCCTGAGTTGAGGTAGTGGAAAAGCTCTGGGCCATGCCGGAGCTTCCCACAATCACAATATTTCCGCCACTGACATCAGCACTCCCGTCATAATCCATTGCACCGTCACCGTCACTAGTAGGACCGTCGACATAAAGGGTACCGCCAGAAATGTAGAGATCTCCGTTGGAGTCGATGCCGTCACCAGTTGTATTGAGATGGATGGTACCGCCGGCAATTGAGATGTAAGCATTGGTGTCAGCAGCTATCCCACCTCCTCCACCAGGTGTTTGACCACCACCGGGCATCTGTGCGGTTTCAGTTGTTTCTGCTGTTGCAGTTTCGGTGGTTGTTTCGCTGGCTGCATTCAAGCCGTCGTCGGTGGCGGTGACATCGATGTCGCCGCCTTCAATGACAATGGCGGTGCCTTCAATACCTTCGCTACAATTGCTGATGTTAAAAGTTCCACCGGTAATATAAACATAGCCTTTAGTGGTGTCGCTGTCGTGTTTTGATGTGAGACCTTTTCCCTCGGCGGAGCTGATGTTAAAAATGCCATCTTTAATTTTAATGGCATCCTTGCCGTTTAGACCGGCTTTTATTGATGAGATGTTATAGGTGCCACCAGTTACAACCAGATCATCCTTGGAGACGATCCCATGTTTATAGTTAGCTGTGATATTCAGGGTGCCGGATCCGTTTATGGTTAAATCGGTCTTGCTGAAAATGACGGCGTCAACGGTGTTGTCGTCAGTCTGAATATATTCTGTTCCATCGGTCAAGGTATTGGTTGTCCCATCAGCCAGGGTGATAAATACCTTGTCAGCACTCTTAAGATAAATGGGGGCGCGGTTGCTATTATGGATGGTAACGCCGTTTAAGACAAGCTGCACCTTTTCGGTATCTGTGGTTTCCACCCGAATCTGGCCTTCGGTGAGATTGCCGGTCACGACGTAGGTTCCTTCTTTAGTAATGGTAAGAATGCCATTTTCGGCAGTAGTGCCGGTTCCGGTTACCTGGATATCGGTTCCGTTAAAAACTGCCTGGGTGGCGGTGCTTGGGTCATAACTGCTGTCCTGTTCACGGTTTGAGAATTCTTTGTCCACTACAATCGTAGAAGTCGGTGAAGCGATGGCTGAATCATCGGTATCCTCGCTGCTTTCATCATCAGAGTCGGTACTGCCAGAATTAGTGCCGTCCGAATCACTGTTATCTGTATCAGTTTGCAGAATCTGAACTTCCAGCGTTTCCAGTCGCCGGCTCAAACCCGTCGTTCCCAGTTCGGCACTGTTAGCGACCCAATCGGTGTCGCCCTGATTCTGAATGTGGCCCCGATACTCTACCGAATAACCAGACAAGGCATTGCCATCATCATCCACCAGGCGAATTCTGATGGCTTCGATTCGTTGGCTTTTATCCCTGGTTCCGGCATACTCACCGTCAGAAACCCAATCCATCCAGCCTTCATTTTGAACATGGACCTGATATTCAATGTGGGCATTTTCAGGTACGGTTCCTGTTAATTCAATCCAGAAGCCCTCCAGACGCAGACCTTGACCTTCGGTGCCCAATTCGGTGGGTCCTTGAATCCAGGAATTGTCCACGGGGTAGTCCCCGGTGTTTTGAATATGACCCCGATATTCCACGCCCATACTACTAGTGACTGCTGTTGTAGCGGCGGTGTTGATAGCGTCTGTTTGATCGGATGCAGCAAAAACACTGCCGGAAAAAGCCATTGATATCATTGTGATTGCTGTTATGACTGTGACTGTTGATTTTTTCATTTTATTCCTCCATCGTTTGATATGCAGATCTGGTTAGATACCAGAACTCACTTGCTTTTACAGGATAGTCTTTTAACGTGTTTTTTAAGTGAACAAAACGTGAGAAATGAATGAAATAGTAATACGAAGTCTGATTTGAGGCAGAGATCATTTGTTGAAAATTGAACAGTTACGAATGAGAATAGCCTGACAATGTTAGACAAGGCGATTTATGTTATCGATTAAATGCTCAAAAAAAATACAAGTGTTCAAATAATGAGCGACATAAAAATATTAAATGCTCAAAAAAAATACTATTTATTTAGGCGGTGTTCTAAAAAGTCATTAAAACAGGCTTTTTTTTATTTGGCACGTTTATTGCTATATTACAACCATCATAAGTAACGCAGTGAAAGTGATACAGTTCAAGCTAATGGAGGAAACAATATGAAGGTAGTGCCTGTTCGTGAATCAGTGGGTATGTTCCTGGCACATGATATGACCCAGATCATCCCTGGGGAGTTTAAAGGAGCAGCATTTAAGAAGGGGCATATCGTGCAGGAAGAAGACATTCCCCGATTATTGAACATGGGAAAAGAACACATTGCCATTATTGAGTTCAATGATGGGACAATCCATGAAGACGATGCAGCTCTAAGATTGGGACAAGCTGCATCAGGAATCGGAGTTGAATACGTCGGCGCATCCGAAGGAAAAGTGACAATGACCGCAACTCAATCGGGGCTACTTAAAATAAATGTGCCGGTTCTTCAGGAGATCAACGAACTGGGAGAGATGATGATGGCCACCCTTCATACCGATACCATGGTAACAAAGGGAACTTTAGTTGGCGCTACCCGGATCATCCCACTTTCCATCGAAAATGAAAAAATGATTAAGATGGAAGAATTGTGTGCAAGAAGTAAGCCGATCGTTGAAGTGCTGCCACTGAAAAAATTCAAAGTAGGTGTCGTCACTACTGGCAATGAAATTTTTTATGGCCGGATCGAAGACCGGTTCGGCGATGTGATTAGAGAAAAGTTTGCCGAACTTGATTCCGAGGTATTTAAACAGGTGTTTTCCCGGGATGATTCGGACATGATTGCTAAGTGTATCCTTGGTTTAATCGCAGAAGGGGCCGACATTATCACCGTTACCGGCGGAATGTCAGTCGATCCGGACGATGTAACGCCGGAAGGAATTGGAAAAACCGGAGCCAAGTTTGTCTCCTATGGAGCACCCACCTTGCCCGGTGCCATGTTTTTGCTCTCGTATTTAGGGGATATTCCGGTGCTGGGATTACCCGGTTGCATTATGTATAGCCACCGAACCGTTTTTGATCTGGTGGTACCAAAGTTGATGGTCGGCGAAAGATTAACCCCCAAAGACATCTCCAAACTGGGACATGGCGGACTATGCTCCACCTGTCCGGAATGTCATTATCCCAATTGTGGATTTGGAAAAGGTTGATTTTTGCATCCATATATAGTAATTAGTTTTTAATATTTTAAGGAGGATTTCACGTGGAAAAAAAGACATTGTTCATTAACGGGATTCAAAGGACGGTAATTGTTGATCCGGAAACAACCCTGGCAAATTTAATCAGAAAACAGCAGGGGCTAACCGGAACAAAGATTGGTTGCGGCAAAGCAGAATGTGGAGCCTGTTCAGTTATTTTAAATGGCAAAGTCGTCCGATCCTGTGTGACCAAGATGAAACGGGTTGACGACGAGTCTGAAATCATCACGATTGAAGGTGTCGGAACTCACGAAAATCTGCATCCATTACAATTGGCATGGATGGTTAATGGCGCTGCTCAATGTGGTTTCTGCTCACCTGGTTTTATTGTGTCAGCAAAAGCGTTGCTGGAAGAAAATGCCAGTCCAACTCGTGAAGAAGTTCGGGCGTGGTTCCAGAAACATCGAAATGTTTGTCGTTGTACCGGTTATATCCCCATTGTAGATGCGGTTATGGATGCAGCAAAACTAATGCGCGGCGAAATTGCCAAAGAAGATCTGTGGTTTCAGTTAAAAGATGGTGCATCGATTATGGGTTCAAACATGGCCCGTCCTTCAGCGCTGGCAAAAGTTACCGGAACATGGGATTTTGGTGCCGATTTAGGATTAAAACTGCCTGAAAACACTTTGCACATCAAATTGGTTCAGGCTCAGGTTTCTCATGCCAATCTTATTTCTGTTGATACCTCAGAAGCAGAAAAAATGGAAGGCGTATTCAAAGTTATCACGGCTAAAGATGTTCCCGGAACCAACCGCATTAACGGTCTGGCCTTCCCAACGAATTTAGGGGATGGTCTGGAACGTCCGATTTTAAATGATAAAAAAAT
>Ga0351904_1018_pt1 | contig 37435 bp, 44 predicted proteins | sample BONcelHT113001E3_FD_205826 | JGI IMG/M metagenome (GOLD analysis project Ga0351904, IMG submission 205826) | Enriched cells from coal bed in the Powder River Basin, Montana, United States - BONCAT cells T11 rep1 HSBNCT.T11.300.1.E3 ...
CAAATGCGCTTGTTGCTGGAATGGCAGGATCCTGGGAGTTCACGTCGTCGTGACCCTGGATCAGGCCAGGCCCAGGAAGGGGGAGCGTGACGATGATGATGCCTGAGTTGATCAATCCGCACGATCGGTTTTTCAAAGAAGCGCTCTCGCGGCAGGAGGTCGCGGTTGACTTCCTGCGTTACTATCTGCCGCCGGAAGTCACCGCGCTGCTGGATCTGTCATCCCTGCAGTTGAGCAAGGACTCGTTTGTGGATGAGACGCTGCAGGAGCACTTCTCGGACTTGCTGTATGAGGTCGGCTTGCTGGGTGGTCGCGGGGTCTACATCTACGTATTGTTCGAGCACAAGAGCTACGCCGATCCGTTGGTGGCGCTGCAATTGCTGCGCTACATGGTGCGGGTGTGGGACTATGCGCTGCGGCAGCAGGCGCGGCTATGGCCAACGCGAAGCGTGCCGGTGGTGATGTATCACGGGGCCGCGCGGTGGCCGATTCCCCTGGACTTTCAGAGCTTGTTCAAGCCGCCGGAGGCGCTGCGGGAGTATCTGCCGGCTTTCCGCTACTGGCTGTGCGATCTATCGGCGTATAGTGATGCGGAGTTGAAGGGGGAGGTGGAGCTGCGGGCCGCGCTGTTGTTGCTGAAGCATGTTTTTCAGGCCGATCTGCACGACCGTTTGCCGGAGCTGGCGCAGTTGTGGTATGCTTTGTCGCGCCAGGGGACGGGGCTGGCGTATGTGGAGGCGATGTTACGCTACCTGGTGAGCGCGACGGATCGGATCACGGAGCGTGATCTGCGGGAGGCGGTGGAGGCGGTGATTCCGGAAGGGGGTGCGCTGATGATGACGATTGCGCAGCAGTGGCTTGAACGGGGGTTGCAGCAGGGGTTGCAGCAGGGCGAACAGCGGGGCGAACAGCGAGGGCAGCGTGCCGGCTTGCGTCAGGGGTTGCTGGCGGGCATCCGGCTCGGGTTGAAGTTGCGGTTCGGCGCTGAGGGCGTGGCCCTGCTGCCGGAGATCTACCGCATCGAGGATGTGGCGCTGCTCCAGGCGCTGCAGGATGCGTTGGAGACGGTCAGTTCGCCACCCGAACTGCGCCGCCTGTATGCGGGGACGAACTGACGCGCGCCAGGGCGCTGTGTGCGGGTTGGGGTTGCGATGCACGGAGCTGGGAGTTCGCTCGTTGAGCATCCAGGCGGGGCGACTGAGGCTGATCTTGCACAGCAAGAAGCTCACGCCCCGCGCTGTGTGGCGATGTTGCGCTACCTGGCGACTGCGGCCGAGCGCGTGACCGAGCGGGAGGTGCGGGCCGCCGTGGAGATGAGCTGCGGCGCATTTGCCTGGCGTAGAATTCCGATAATGAGTCAAGGAATAATGATCTGATGCAAACTGATATTAATACTTTCATTACGCAATCACCCCAGATACGGGGAAGCCGACCGCGCATCGCCGGTACCGGCGTCACGGTGCGACGCGTCGTGAACTGGTATAAGCAGGGTTTTGATCCAGAAGAGATCGCCGACCAATTCGGCCACCTGACATTGGCCCAGGTCTATGCAGCCCTGGCCTACTATCACGCGAACCGCGATGAGATTGAGCAGGACCTGGAAGCAGAGGAACGGGAGACGAGCTTGCTTTTGCAGCAATACGTGCAACTTGCGGAAGCCGCATGACACACATTCGTCTGTACATGGATGAGGACTCGATGAACCGTGTCTTGGTTCATGCATTACGGGCCCGCAATCTCGATGTAGTGACTGCCATTGATTGCGGCATGGTGGAACACAGCGATGAGCAGCACCTGGACTATGCCACTGCTCACGGCCGAGTGCTCTTCACATTCAACGTGGCGGATTTTTATCGGCTCCATTGTGAGTATCTGGCGCAAGGGAAACATCATGCAGGCATGATTTTGGCGCCGCAACAACGATACTCAGTCGGCGAACAGACGCGTCGGTTGCTGCGTTTGCTCGCGACCAAGTCGGCGGGGAACATTCGAGATGCGGCCGAGTTTCTCAGCGCCTGGTGATTCTTCTTCGTGTCAACCGATCTCGAGATTGGTGTCGCCGGCTTCATCGCTCCGGCGGGCATTGCGGCCGTGATCACGCCGCGCGCGAAGCTGAAGTACCTGGACGACTGGACCGCGGCCCGTCAACGCAATGCCGACCGCTACCGGGAGCGGCTCACGGAGGCAGGAGGCAGGAGGCAGGAGTCAGGGGTCAGAAGGCAGGACGTCGTGGACCTGCCGTATGATGCGGGCTGCGGCCGGCACATCTACAACCAGTTTGTGATCCGCCTGGCGCAACGCGACAGCCTGATGGCGCACCTGAAAACGTGCCAGATCGGTCACGAGGTGTACTATCCCGTGCCGCTGCACCTGCAGGAGTGCTTTGCGAATTTGGGTTATCGGGCTGCCGATTTTCCGGCGAGTGAACAGGCCAGCCAGGAGACATTGGCGCTGCCGATCTATCCGGAGTTGACCGAGGCGCTGCAGGCGACAGTGGTAAACGCTGTCGCGGCGTTCGATGGGGGAGCTTCGGTCCCGTGAAGGTGCTGACCGTTGTCGGTGCGCGGCCGCAGTTTATCAAGGCCGCGGCCGTGCGCAAGGCGCTGGCCGCGGCCGGCCACCAGGAGTTCCTGGTGCATACGGGCCAGCACTATGACTACGGCATGTCCCAGGTGTTCTTCGAGGAACTGGGACTCCCCGAGCCGGACGTGAACCTGGGAGTTGGTTCCGGCTCGCACGGCCGGCAGACCGGTCAAATGCTGATCCAACTCGAAGAGGTAATGCAGGCGCAGAGGTCGGACTGGGTGCTGGTTTACATGGAATGTGCTGGTGGGGACCGAAAAAGAGGCGATTGCCGCAGCCGTCTTGCGGCAAGATTGGCCATTGATTCCGCCCCCTCCGTTCTTTGGAGCCGGGAAAGCGGCGGAACAAATCGTCCGAGTTATGAAATCTGCCAGGGGCGAACAAGAAACGTCCGTGGTTGAAGTGTTCGGAAAACTGCTGTCCCAATGACTGACATCGCCATTCGCGTCGAGAACTGCATCCTGAGCCGAGTCGAAGGACTGAGCCAGCTCTACCACATCGGCGCTCGTCAAGAGCGGCATGATACCCTGCGTGACGCTCTTGGAAGTTGGAAGTTAGCGATTAGAGATTGGGGGAGACGATTCCGCCATCCCACTTCCAGCCTCCAACCGCCAACTACCGATGATACCGACCTCTGGGCTTTGCGCGACGTCTCCTTCGAGAGCTTGCCCTGAGCGCAGTCGAAGGGTGCAGCGCGGCGAGGTGGTGGGCATCCCTTCGACTACGCTCAGAGCCTGCCCTGAACGCAGTGAAGGGACAGGCATCGGCCGCAACGGCGCGGGGAAGAGCACGCTGCTCAAGATCCTCTCCCGCATCACCGAGCCGACCAGCGGCCAAGCCGAGATCCACGGCCGGGTCGCCAGCCTGCTGGAGAGCCTGTCCTGAGTGCAATCGAAGGATGGGCACCGGCTTCCACCCCGAACTGATCCTTCGACTTGACTCAGGACCCGCGACAACATCCGCTACGCGTGAACGGCGCGACGCTTCGCGTGGGCATGAAAAAGGCTGAGATCGCGGCTAAGTTCGACGAGATCGTGGCCTTCGCCGAGACGCCGTCCTGAGCGCAGCCGAAGGATCGAGCGCTTCCTGGACACGCCGGTGAAGCGCTACAGCAGCGGGATGTACGTGCGGCTGGCCTGCGCGGTGGCCGCGCACGGGGAAACGTTTGCATGTTCATTCGACTGACGCCAATGGAGCAGTGACTTGACCCCAGAGGAAATTCGAACTCTCATCAGCCAGGGTGAAGGGCAACGGCTGGAACTGAAGCGCTCGCTGGCCGAGCTGGAGACGGGCGTGCGTGCGGCAGCGGCGATGGCTAATACAGACGGCGGTCTCTGAGAGGGGGAGACAAGGGGACAAGGAGACAAGGTGAATGAGTCAGGCAATCAAAACGCACAGAGACCTCGATGTGTACCAGATGGCATTCGAGGCGGCGATGCGGATTTTCGAGCTGACAAAGGGATTCCCAAAGGAAGAGACGTACTCGTTGACAGATCAGATTCGTCGTTCGTCGCGTTCCGTCTGTTCCAACATTGCCGAGGCGTGGCGGAAAAGGCGATATGAGGCAGCTTTTGTCAACAAGCTAAACGACTCAGAGGCCGAGGCAGCAGAGACCCAGGTCTGGCTGGAATTCTCGGTCAAGTGCAATTATCTCGATGCAGCGATTGGGCGTGAACTGTACACCACCTACGACAACATCCTTGGGAAGTTGGTGAACATGATCCTGCACCCTGAGCATTGGGCGATAGGGTGACGGAGACAAGGAGCAACAGAGTTGCCTCTCCTTGTCTCCCCCTCACCTTGTCTCCTTGTCTTAGGGCGGGTGGGGGCTGCCGACGTGCAGATGAGCCGGGTGGAATATGAGCGGCTGTTGTTGGCCCGTCGTCAACCGCCCTTCGACCAGCAGTTGGTAGAAGGGGCGACCTACGCCGATTTGGGTGAGGCCAAGGTACAAAACTTCCTGCGCCGGCGGCAAGAGGCCTATCCTGACGCGACCCCACCTGGCGCCCCGCTGCCACAAGTGGTGGTCGAGATGCTGGAAGGGGCACGAGAACGAAATGGGGGGCTGGCGCCCACCTACACAGGCTTGCTCTTCTTTGGGCGAGACCCGCAGCGCTTCCTGCCCCGCGCTGAGGTGAAGCTGGCACGCTTCCAGGGCACGACAATGCTGGCTTTCATTGACCGCTTGATTGTTCACGGCACGCTGCCCGAGATGCTGGATGAGGCGGAGCGCTTCATCCGACGGAACACGCGCACGGCGATGAAGGTCGTGGAGTTCGAGAGTGTGCAGGTGAGCGAGTATCCCTACGACGCGATCCGTGAGGCGCTGGTGAACGCCATGGCGCACCGGGATTACCACCACAGCAGTGGCATCCAGGTCAATATCTTCGACGACCGGCTGGAGGTGATGAGCCCAGGGGAAGCGCTGATCCCGCTCAGCGAGTTGGAGGGCTCCCACGTGACGCGCAACGAGACCCTGAGCCGTCGGTTTCGGGACATTGGGGAGATGGAGCAGTTCGGGACGGGGATCACGAAGCCTGTCCTGAGCCTGTCGAAGGGATGAAACGGCTGATGCGGGAACACGGTTTAGGGGAGCCGGTCTTCGAGGGGCGGGGGAGCTTCTTCAAGGTGAGCTTCTATGGGCCAGGCGAGCGGATTCTGGACCTGATCCCGCGGGCCGGGGTGGTGGATCTCAGGGAACTGGGGCTGAATGAGCGGCAGATCGAGGCGCTGCGGTTGATGGTGAACGCGGGGCGGGAACTATCAAATAAGGACTATCGGGAGATGTTTGATGTCAGCAATGCCACGGCCTACACCGACTTGAGTCAGTTAGTGGATCTGGGATACGTTAAAGGTGTTGGCAAAGGGCGGGCAAGGCAGTATATGGCTGCGGGAACTTAATGAATCTTCGGAAAACTTAATGATTTACTTAACGATTTCCCGCCAGCATTGGGTCTGAATGAACGGCAGCGGCAAGCCATCGAGTACATCCAGGAGCATAGTAAGATTACGAAGCGGGAATATCAAGAGCTTGGCAAAGTGAGCCACGAGATGGCTCATCGAGAATTGTCAATATTGACAGCAAAAGGGTTGATTGAGAAGCGCGGTGCAGGAAGATGGATTCACTACATGTTTGTTGATGATTAGGTTGATGATTTTTGACGATTTCGTGCAAAGAGAAAACTTAGTCAGAATTCATGGCAGAGAAGAAGTATGAGTGACATCGCCATCCGCGTCGACCACCTGAGCAAGCTCTACCACATCGGCCGCGCCCAGCAACGCCATGATACGCTGCGCGATGTTTTGTCGTCGGTTTTTAGTCGTCAGGCGTCAGGTCGCAGTTCTCAGTCGTCAGTTTTCAGCCGTCAGTCACATCCCGGCACTGACAACTGTGAACTGAAAACTGATAACTCGCAACTGAAAACTGACGACTCGTGCCTCCTTGCTGGCGGCGGGGGATGCGGCATTTCAGAAGAAGTGCTGATGGTGGTAAACTATAGATGCGTTCACGGCTGACGCGCCGACAATAAAGATAAGAAGGCAGAGAATGATCGCAGTCAAAGCATTGTATCGAGCGGGCGAAGTCGAATTCCTGCAACCTCCTCCCGCGCTGGCGCAGATGCCGGTGATCGTTGTTTTTCTTGATTCAGAAAGCGTCGAGAAGGTCTTCGCGCCCACGGTCGAGCAATTGGACGCCATGGATTGGGGAGAGCCGATGGATGCCGAGGGTGCGCAGATGTTGGTTGCGCTGCACGAGGAACTGGCGCCGTATCGGATAGCGGCAACCCAAGCCTGGGATCCAGACACGGAGGCATGACCGGGTATGGCACAAGAACCCATCCAGCGCGGCGATGTCTTTTGGGTCGCCTACGCTTTTCCTCACGAGAGAGCTTTGCCCATGGTGGGCGAAGATGATATCGAGAAACAAAGGCCGATCCTGATCCTACAAAACGCCGAAGATAGCGGGAACTCCTATTATCCGCTTGTACAAGCGGCGCCAATCACCACACAGAAGACAGAGCGCGTCTATGCGCAGGACGTTTTGTTGCCGGCTGGAGAAGCAAACTTGCAGCACACATCAAAAGTGTTGCTGGGCTTGACACAGCCTTTCCTGAAGGCCCATCTTGGGCAACGATCTGGCAGTATCTCGCCTGCCAGGATGCGCGAGGTGGACGCCAAGCTGCTGCGACTGTTTGGACTTGTGCAAAAACGCCCATGACCGACCTCGCCATCCGCGTCGACCACTCCTGTCCTGAGCCGGGTCGAAGGATGAGCAAGCTCTACCACATCGGCCGCGCGCAGCAGCGCCACGATACTCCTTCGACGGAGCTCAGGACAGGCCTGCGCGACGTGTTGTCGTCAGTTTTCAGTCGTCAGTCATCAGGTCGCAGTTCTCAGTCGTCAGGTCGCAGTTCTCAGTCGTCAGTTTTCAGCCGTCAGTCACATCCCGGCACTGACAACTCGCAACTGAAAACTGACAACTGACGACTCGTGCCGCATCACCGAGCCGACCAGCGGCCGCGCCGAGACCTTCGGCGGCCGGGTCGCCAGCCTGCTGGACGCTTCGCGGGGGCACCGGCTTCCACCCCGATCCTTCGACTGAGCTCAGGACAGGGCTGATCCTTCGACTCGGCTCAGGACCCGCGAGAACATCCGCTGCGCGTGAACGGCGCGATCCTGGGCATGAAACGGACTGAGATCGAGCGCAAGTTCGACGAGACCTGTGCTGAGCGGGGTCGAAGCATCGTCGCTTTTTCCGAGACCTGTACTGAGCGCAGCCGAAGTATCGAGCGCTTTCTGGACACGCCGGTGAAGCGCTACAGCAGCGGCACGCCTTTGGCGCGTACGCCTGGCCTTCGCGGTGGCCGCGCATCTGGAGCCGGAGACCTGTCCTGAGCGAAGTCGAAGGATCCTGCTGGTGGATGAGAGCCTGTCCCTTCACTGCATTCAGGGCAAGCTCTGAGCAAGTCGAAGGATGCTGGCGGTGGGGGATGCGGCGTTTCAGAAGAAGTGTTTGGGAAAGATGGGGGATGTGGCGAAGGAAGGAGATGCGACGGTATGAGCGACGCAGCAGGCAGCTTTCCGATGATCACCGAAAATGATCTCCATGCTCATCTACGAGCTCGCATGGCACAGCGTGGTGTGACCCTCGAGGAAATCCAGCAAGCTCTCAGATACGGCTGGCGAGCGACAGATTGTCGCCCTGGCACTTTGGGCCAAGTGCTGGTCTTCCTCTACCGGGCCGAGTGGGAAGGACGATTTTACGATGAGAAGGAAGTCACGGTATACTACAAGGTAAAGGATGGTCAGCTCATCCTGCTGACAGTGAAGGCTCGGTACGGAGAAGGATTCCTGAGGGGGGCTACCGATGAAGATTGAATACGATCCACTGCGCGATCTGCTCTATTTATGGTTTGGCGTGCCAGGCGAGAAGGCCGCGCACACTGCGACCGTCACAGCCGGCGTGCATGCAGATTTCGATCGCGGCGGTCGCCTGATCGGCATCGAGGTGCTCGATGCTTCCGCAGTGCTGCGTCAGAAAGTTCAGTTCGAAGTGCAACTGCCATCTCTGGTGGGCGATGCGGTTACAGCATAGACAGTTTCATCAGCTTCACGCTGCCGGCTCCTCGTTATGACCAACATCGCCATCCGCGTCGACCACTCCTGTCCTGAGCCGGGCCGAAGGATGAGCAAGCTCTATCACATCGGCGCCCGCCAGCAGCGCCACGACACTCCTTCGGCGGAGCTCAGGACAGGCCTGCGCGATGTATTGACGTTGGTTTTCAGTCGTCAGGTCGCAGTTCTCAGTCGTCAGTTTTCAGCCGTCAGTCACATCCCGGCACTGACAACTGTGAACTGAAAACTGATAACTCGCAACTGAAAACTGATAACAGAACTTGTGCAAGCAGTAGGAGATCGACAACATGGAGAGACTTGAGCACAGTATGACCATGACACCAACGACGCCGTTTGAGGTAGCCCTGGATGTGCTTGATCGTTTACCTTCTGACGATCAAGAGGCTATCATCGAGATCGTGCGCAGGAGAATGATCGACCGCCGACGCCGTGAGATCGCAGCCAATGCACAGACCACGCTGCAGGCGTTCCGGGAGGGCCGCGCCAGCTACGGCACAGTGGACGATCTGCGCCAAGAGCTGGAAGCATGAGAAAACTGGTTTGGGACAGCAGTTTTCGCCGGGCGCTCAAGGGACGAACTCGCAACGATCCAAGCCTGCAAGAACGGATACTCGATACCCTCGATGCGCTTGTGGCCGACCCGTTTCAGCCGAAGCTCAAAACACACAAGCTCAAGGGGCGTCTTGATGGCCTGTGGGCCTGTTGGGTAGAGTACGACTGTCGGGTTATTTTCTTGTTTGAGCCGGATCTTAAAGGCGGCGAAGACGCCATTGTGTTGATCGATCTTGGCTCGCACGATGAAGTCTACTGAGGAATTGTGCGTTCCAACCATGTCCGACATCGCCATCCGCGTCGATCACCTCTCGAAACTCTACCACATCGGCCGCGCGCGGCAACGGCATGACACGCTGCGCGATGCGCTGGCTTCAGTTTTCAGTCGTCAGTCGTCAGTTCTTGGTTCTCGGTCGTCAGTTCTCAATCGTCAATCACCCTCGCCCACTGACCACCGACCACTGACTACTGACAACTGACTACTGACCACTGACTACTGACTACTGACACCTGCCCGGAGCCACCCTTTGAGCGTCAGTACCGCCACCCCATCGCTGCCAACCGTCGTCATCCAGGCTACCCGCGGCTGGGCCTCGCTGGGCCTGGCTGACGTGTGGGAGTACCGCGAGCTGCTCTACTTCCTGCTCTGGCGCGAGGTGAAGGGCCGCTACCGGCAGATGGCCTTCGGGCCGCTGTGGATCATCATCGCGCCGCTGATCCAGATGGTGATCTTCACTTTCGTCTTCGGGACCCTGGCGAAGCTGCCTTCGGATGGCGTGCCCTACCCGATCTTCACCTATGTCGCGCTGTTGCCCTGGCAGTTTTTCGCCAACGCCGCCCGCAATTCGGCCGGCAGCCTCTTGAGCCAGCAGAACGTGATCGCCAAGGTCTATTTCCCACGCCTGGTGATCCCGATCTCCACGGTGCTGTCGGCCATCGTGGACTTCCTGGCCTCTTTCGTGGTGTTGGTCGGGATGATGGTCGTCTATCGCGTCGTGCCCACCTGGGCGGTGCTGACCCTGCCGTTGTTCCTGCTCCTGGCCGGTGCGATCGCCCTGGCCGTGGGCCTGTGGCTCGCTGGCCTGGCCGTGAAGTATCACGACGTCGCGATTGCCGTGGGCTTCGGCATCACCATCTGGCAGTACCTGACCCCGGTCGCCTACTCCGCCAGCCTGGTGCCGGAGCAGTGGCGGTGGCTCTACCAGTTGAACCCGCTGTACGCCGTCATCGAGGGGTTCCGCTGGGCGCTGCTGGGCACGGCCGCGCCGCCCACCTGGGCGCTGGTCGTCTCGACGTTGCTTGTAGCGGTCATGTTGGTCACCGGCGCGTTCTACTTCCGCCGCACGGAACGCACCATCGTGGATGTGCTATAATGTCCGATGTCGCCATTCGCGTCCAAAACCTGACCAAGCTCTACCGCATCGGCGCCAAGGAGCATGCGCCGCGTACCCTGGGCCAGACCGCCCGGAGCCTGGTGACCGCGCCGTTCGATTACCTGCGCCGCATGAGCCGGCCGCCGACTGAGGAGGAAACGTTGTGGGCGCTGCGCGATGTCTCCTTCGAGGTGAATCGCGGCGAGGTCGTCGGCATCATCGGCCGCAACGGCGCGGGGAAGTCTACGCTGCTGAAGATCCTCTCGCGCATCACCGAGCCGACCAGCGGCCGCGCCGAGATCCACGGCCGCGTCGCCAGCCTGCTGGAGGTGGGCACCGGCTTCCACCCGGAGCTGACGGGCCGCGAGAACATCTACCTCAACGGCGCGATCCTGGGCATGAAGCGGACCGAGATCAACCGCAAGTTCGACGAGATCGTGGCCTTTGCTGAGATTGAGCGGTTCCTGGACACGCCGGTGAAGCGCTACTCCAGCGGCATGTACGTGCGCTTGGCCTTCGCGGTAGCTGCACATTTGGAGCCAGAGATACTCGTCATCGACGAAGTGTTGGCGGTTGGAGATGCGGCGTTTCAGAAGAAGTGCCTGGGCAAGATGGGGGATGTGGCGAAGGAAGGTCGGACGGTGTTGTTTGTGAGCCATAATATGGCGACAGTTCAAAGATTGTGCCCTCGTACAATACTCGTCTCTTCTGGTAGCTTAGTTATGGATGGTCCGTCTGCAGAAACTATCGCCTCATATGTATACGAGAAAGACGAGGAAGAGGAGTTTCCTAGCCAGAGAGAATTTGAAGCCTGTTCGGCGCCCGGGGATGAGTTTGTGAGACTTAGGCGTGTCCGACTTCTCCCCACTGATGTCGTAACCAAGTCCTCGTTTGATATGGACGAGGAATTTTCAGTCGAAATAAATTATCAAGTACTGAAGCCCATATCCAATTTTCACCTGTATATAAGGGTACATACTCACGATGGAGTTCTGGCATTTTGTTCAGCGGACTGGGATGGTGGCGAAGATCTTCAGAGCTCACATCGTTATCCAGGACAATATGTAGGACGTTTCATAATTCCGCCTCATCTCCTGAATCGTGGCTCATACATGCTCTCAGTACTGGGTGTTATTCCTAGTGTTCGCGTTTTGTTCCAAGAGTCACCTGTATTGATGTGGAGAATAGACTCCCGTGGAGGTGTAGGGGGAGTTGAGAGCGCAGAACGCCAAGGCATTATTCGCCCTCTACTGCGATGGTCTCATGGAGCGAAGGAGAATTAGATGACATTCAAGGAAAACGAGATTTTACTTGTCAATCCCACTGGTGGGTGGGATCACAAGAGGGAAGACCGCTATTTCTTCCCAATAGGGTTGTTGTATCTGCAGAACTATTTACATAGGTACGATATTCCCTCCACAATAGTAGACGTGAAGCCCGATAGACTATTCCCTGATGATTTCAGACAAAGGGTTCGAGGATACCGCCCCAAGGTCATCGGCTTTACCGGCAGCCCGTTCGAAAGACACACATTGCATAAGTATATAACTGACATCAAAAGCTATGCTCCTGGCGCTTTAATAGTTGTGGGCGGCCCATATTTCACAGCTACTGCGAAAGACTGTTTGACTCATTTGACCGACGTTGACGTAGTGGTCAGGGGTGAAGGCGAGATAACGTTACTCGAACTAGTTCGAGCATTTGCCCTAGGCAATAGCTTTGAAGCTATTGCCGGTATTACTTATAGGGATAAATCCGGAAATATCATCGAAAACAATGATCGACCGCCGGCCAATCGTGATGATTGCGAGATCGATATAAGGCTAATTCGAGATGATAGTACCTATAGTCCTTTCGTGTATTTGAAGAATTTTGAGGAAGAGAAGATTCTCGCTTTACCCATTCTTCTGGCAAGAGGATGTACTAAGAGATGTACTTTCTGTTTCAATAATAGTAGTAGGTTTAGATCCCGTTCCATTCCTTCGATCATCGAAGAGGTCCGGCTAAAGCGTGAGCATTTCAATTGCGACTATTTTTGGATGGTCGATCCCACATTTACCCTCAGAACAAAGTTTGCATACGAATTGTGCGAAGCGTTAAGGAAGCATTGCCCAGGTATAAAGTGGTATTGCGAGACTCGGGCAGACTGCAGCTTGGCACTCTTGAATGAAATGGCGAAAGCGGGCTGCATCAGCATCGATTTCGGGTTGGAATCTGGTTCTCCGAAAGTATTGAAGGCTATTAGAAAAGACCTCGATGTATCACGCATCGTTGAGGTCACCAAAGAGTGCAAAAAGCTTGGGATGAGGGTTTTAGTTTTCACAATGTACGCCCTACCTGAAGAAACCTACGATGATTTCCTAAGAACGATGGATATATTAAGGTGGACGGGTTTGTCAAGACACGGATTGGCCCTGATTAAGGTACCGTCTCCTCCTGTTCGTTGAGATTGCTGGCAAGGTTAGTTGCAGCTTGCTGGTTGAGAGATTCTGTAACTATCACGCTGACAGTGCCGAGTTGCAGGCCGCCGCCGGTTCGTGCTACACTGGCCGAGCTTGCGGTGGAGGGTACGGCAACGCTGGAGAGCGACCGGAGCGCCGCTGCAAGCCCGATGTCGGGGAGGCAGGGCAGCATCGCTCTGCCTCTCGGCGTTAAGGCACTTTGACAAACTACATCGGTCGACAAAGCGCTAAACTCACGTCTCAAGTGACGGCGAGCCTGGCTTGTGCGGCGCCAGCGGTGATCTCACAGCACCTGGCTGGGTGTGTGATCCTCGGCCGCGCCGGATGCGGTTCCGCGCGAGCTCCCGTACAGACGGGCCGGCGTCCGGTAGTCCAAAGCCTGATGTGGTCGCCGGTAATTATAGAGATCAAAGTAGGCGGTCAAGGACCGGCGTGCCTCCTTCGGGTTGGCGTAGTCCTTCAGATAGACGTCTTCGTACTTTACACTGCGCCAGAGCCGCTCGGTAAAGATGTTGTCGAGCGCACGCCCTTTGCCATCCATGCTGATCTGAACACCGGCGTCCAGCAGCAACTGGGTGTACTGTGGACTGGTGAAATGGCTGCCTTGATCGCTGTTCCAGATCACCGGTGTGGCCTGGGCCAAAGCCCGCGCCACGGCGGTCACGACAAAGGGCATTTCCAGGGTTTGATCCAGTTCCCAACTGACGACGTAGCGTGAGAACCAATCGATGACCGCCACCAGGTACAACCAGCCGCCGTGCAACCGGATATAGGTGATGTCGATGCCCCACACGTGGTTGGGGTAAGCCGCCGTGACGTTGCGCAGCAGATACGGATAGATCTTGTGCTCCGGGTTACGGCGGCTGAGATTCGGCCCCGGATAGATGGCCGCGATGCCCATCTCCCGCATGTAGCGTTGCACGGTCTCGCGGGCCACCCACAGCTTGTGACTTTCGCGCAACTCGACCCTGATCCGCCGGGAGCCATAGAACGGATACGCAGTGTAAATTTCGTCGATGGCGTGCTTGATGGCGACTTCTTCCAGCGTCACCGGCCGCGGCACATAATAGAGACCTGAGCGGTTCAAGTCCAACAACGTCGCCTGGGTCGTGAGCGGCAGTTCCGGGTGCTCCCGTTCAAGCAAGGCCAACCGTTCAGTTCTGGGCAAGCAGGCCAGCTTTTTTTTTCAACCAGGTCAACTCCGTTGTTAGCCGCCCGATCTCGGCGTACAACTCGGTGACCTGGCGTTCATGCTCGGCGGCCGTCTGCGCCGCCTGATCGCCTTTGCTGAACAGACTGGGCAGCCCTTCCAGAGCCGTTGCTTTCCAACGTTTCAACTGATTGGGATGGACGCTGTGTTCAGCAGCCAACTGATTGAGGGTCTGCTCCTCTTTCAGAATTTCTTGCACCACCTGAGCCTTGAACTGGACTGTGTATTGTTTGCGCATGGCCGGTATTGTACCTTAACTTCGGCCTTTTCCCTGTCCAGTTTTTGCCGTCCATTATATATTGTGGAAAATCAAGCAATATATTTACACCGTCGACATTAATCGTACCCTTATTCTTCCAGGCACACAACTCGAACGACAAGCCCGAAGCATGAATGTGTTGCCGGTGAATTTTTCGTGGTATGACCCAAACTTCAAAGATATTCCAACATGGAAATCCTTGATGAGTGATGAGGAAATTGCCAAATGCAGAAAAGCGCTTGAGAATTACCGATATGCACTTCACCACTCAAAAATCATGTACATAAAAAAGAGGTCAAAAGAGGCGTTTATCACTCCGCTTGGGCAAAATGAGACTGCGATGAGGGCTATACGTAAATTCCCAGTCATTCACAAACTCCTTAGATCGTCCGTGAGATGGATATTCGGAAGTTAAATTGCTAATTGCTAATATCGAAGGAGAACCAAATAACACTGCACTTTTTGTGGCGGTTCTATGGAGCAACCGTAATGACTCTTGATTCCTTTGGCCGTGACAAATCCATCTCTTTTGTGCCGAGGAGTAACCTTTGCACTGGTTGTGGCACATGCGCAGCCATCTGCCCGCAAGATTGCATTGAGATAGGTATCAATCGCGCCAAAGGCTTGATTGAACCAGTGGTGGACCTGCAACGCTGTACGCAATGTGGCCTTTGCGTCCAGGTATGTCCTGGCTGGCAATTGGACATTGACTCTCTCAGGCCTGCACATGAATTTGCTGAAATGGTGCCATTACTCGGTAAAGTCTCGGCTGCATTTATTGGCTGCTCTTGCAGTGATAACGTGCGAGTTCCCGCTGCTTCGGGGGGAATGGTTAGCGAGGTTCTCATTTACCTGTTGGAGCAAGGTCTCATTGACGGCGCGATAGTAACTCGTATGAACTCGCAACGGCCCCTTGAAGCTGAGGCCTTCATTGCTCGGAATCGAGAAGAGATACTATCTGCTCAAAAGTCAAAATACTGCCCGGTAGCAGTGTGCTCCATTCTCGGAGAGGTTCTTGCATCAGAGGGGAAGTATGCCTTTGTGGGCTTACCCTGTCAGGTGGCAGGAGTGCGTAAAGCCCAACTTCATAACAAGAAACTGGCGGCGCGCTTGCCCTACATTCTGGGACTGTTTTGCAGTCGAACGCCAAATGCACACGCTACACGCCATCTGCTATACAACCTGGGTATTGATCCGCACGATGTACAATCACTTGACTATCGTGGTGAGGGGCACCCCGGCAAGATGCGCATACGACTGAAGAACGGCTCTGATGAACTTGTCGAACACTTGGATTACAGGTATTGGGGATACACATTCTTGAAGTATTTCAAGCCGATAAGATGTTGGCTTTGTCCAGACCACAGTGCGGAGTTAGCAGACATCTCCTTTGCGGATAACTGGACTGGCCTTGAGCCGTTTCAGGGAGATGCCAAAGGTGCTTCCACGATGGTTGCCCGTTCCCCACAGTCCGTCGCGTTGCTGAGCAATATGGTGGGTGAGGGGCGTGTGTTACTTTATCCTATTCCTGCTCAAACCGTTGTGAGCAGTCAAGATTTGGCCAGTAAATCAAACGTTTCTCCGCGGCTTTGGATTTGGCGCAAAACGGGACATCTTGCTCCAGATTTGAGTGAATACCGCGAGACCCAGCCGAATCCAAAAGAGATTCTTGCGGCCGTTCCCGAATTCGCACGAGTTCTTGTGAGCACGCGCTACCGCCACCCAATGCTTATGAACGCGGCGATTCGCGGCATTTGGATTCTGGAGCGAGTGCCGAGGCGGATCCGCCGAGTGGTGAGTCAAGTCCGCCAGATGATGTGGCGGGTCCGAAGAATTCCCCGATTGGCAATATCTGGATTGAGGGCAGTGACATTTTTGAAAGGGCCTGAAGTTCACAGATCGAGCAAGCACAAGGTGGTGATGATTGGGGGCTTTGGGGGGCATGATATTGGGGATGAGGCGATGCCCCATGCTGATATACTCAATCTTAGGGCTAACATCAGCGATCTCGAAATCGTGATGTTCTCGCCCGATCCTGAATACACACTTGAGTTTCACGGCGAACGCTCAATTCATGATGTCGCAGAACTCGCTTGTGGCCAAAATGCGGGCGTTGGGCTCAGGTTTCGGGTTGCTATCAAGACTTTGCTTTTCTTGCTGGGCGCTCTGGCTGAGCGTTTCGGGCTTCATTTGCGGTTGTGGTCCACAGCGAGAGCGGTTCTTGACGAAATTGCCAGTGCGGATTTACTTTTCAATGTAGGTGGGGGGAATCTCAACAGCGTCATACCTACGGAACTATACAAGAAATGCACGACGTATCTGGCCGCCAGAATTTTGAAAAAACCTATCATCCTGTCGGGGCAAACCATCGGACCCTTTACCAAACGACTGGATGCTCTCTACGCACACTTCTGTTTGAACCGCGTCAATATGATAACCTTCAGGGATAAAGACACTTCTCATCAACGTCTTCGGGCAATTAGGGTGTCGAAACCTGCGATGTCAGATGCGGCTGATGATGCAATGACGATTCCCACGCTACCGAGAGAGCAAGCAGAAAATTTACTGCGGTCAAATGCTTCTGCTTCGTGGTGGAATTTTCGGGCTCCTCTTGTCGTCGTTATGAATCTGAAAGGGTCACTAAGAATCTTCAAAGGGGAGGGACGGGGTTCTGGCTTGGATCGTGAAATTGACCTGATGGCAAAGATAGCGGATGCCCTTGTTCAGATGTATGGGGCGAAAGTCTTCTTCTTGCCTACTGATTATTGCCCTGGCGTGGATGATCGTGATGCTCACCGTGACATCGTTTCTCGTATGGAATTTGGTGCAAGGGCGATATGCGTAGAGGAAGAATATGACGATACTACCCTAAAGGGGATCATCGCGCTGGCAGATGTTGCAATCGGGGCGCGATACCATTTCGCTGTCTTTGCAGCGAGTGAATTGGTGCCGTTTTTGGGTATTGCCAGTGGGATATATCAGCAAACAAAACTCAAAGGACTGGCGGACTTATGTGGATTACCGCAATGTTTCATCCCTGAAGACATGGAGTTTGCGACATTTGATCAGGTATGGCCAATGGTTCAGAGAGCTGTGAATGAAAGAGACCTGATTGTCAATCAACTATCAAGACAAGTTCCTATACTTAAGCAACGCAGTCTAATGGCTGTCGAAGAGGCTGTTAAGGTCCTGAGTGCCCGTGCGTATTAACGATTAGATGGAGATTGACGCAGCGATGCTATCAGTGATTGTGCCCACCTATGGACGCTCTGCATGTTTGAGAGACGCCTTGGTTTCGCTGCTTGAGCAGGACTTCCCGCCAGAGCGGTATGAAATCATCGTCGTGGATAATAAGCCTACCGGAGAGGTTCGCGAGATCGTTCGGCAGATTGAGCAGAAATGGCAGCGATACCTATGCTATGTAGAGGAGCCGAATGTTGGATTGCACAATGCACGACATACAGGAGCGAAGACAGCCCGCGGGGAGATTCTCATCTATGTGGATGACGACATCGAAGCATGTCCCCCCTGGCTAGGGGCCATTTGGGAGTCCTTCCAGGACCAAGAAGTGGTCCTCGTGGGCGGCAAATGCCTCCCCAAGTTCGAGGCCGAACCGTCCGACTGGGTGAGCGGTATGTGGCAACCCAATGCGGCAGGTCAACGCATCCTGGGTTATCTGAGCCTGATTGACTTGGGCGACGAAGTCATGCCCGTTGATCCGTTGTATGTTTACGGCTGTAATTTTGCCATCCGGCGCTCTGTGCTTATCGAAGCAGGTGGATTTCACCCCGACGCCTTGCCCCAAGAGTTGATCCGCTTCCGGGGTGATGGTGAGTCGCACGCATCGCGTTTTATCCAGGCCAGGGGCTACAAGGCGCTGTACAATCCGCATGCAGCCGTCTACCATCGGGTGCCCAAAAGCCGCATGACCATCGAGTACTTCTGCCGTCGCGCCTACAACCAGGGCATTTCCGATTCCTACACTGCGATCCGCCACGCCCCTGGGTTGGATCTGTGGCCCTCGAGGGTGGCAAACACCGAGTCTCCGCCCAGTCGCTATGCGACTCTCTACCAGCGGATACGTCGCAAGCCGGTGGCGGAAATCCCCGGCGCTGTCTGGCGCTGGGCCAAGCGAGCGGTGATGCGACCACGGCAAGAGCCTCTGCCCGCCACCTCAGGTGCGACAGACGATCCTCACACCGGGTTGCGCCAACAAATCGCAGCAGCCTACCAAGCCGGGTACCAATATCATCAAGATGAGGCGCGCAGAGATCCAAAGCTTGTAGAATGGGTGCTAAGACCGCATTACTGGGATGCTTCGCTGCCTCACAGCAACGATTGAAAGGTATTGGTTTTCGTATGGAACTAATCGAACGTATTTTGTGGCAGGACGCCCCGCTCTGCTATATCCTTCGGACTACCTACTTGCCCGACCGCACCACCTTCCTCACGCCCCCTGAATTTAAGCAGCAGGTCGGCTACGTCGTCTACCCGGCCGGTGCAGAGATCGCCCGCCACACCCACCGCCCCCTGGAGCGCCACCTGGTGGGCACCTCCGAGGTGCTGGTCGTCAAGGCCGGTCACTGCCTGATTGACATCTACAACGACGACCGCGAACTGGTGGCCACGCGCGAACTGCACCCGGGGGACATCATGCTCATGGTCGGCGGCGGCCACGGCTTCCGCATGATCGAGGATACCGTGTTCCTGGAGATCAAGCAGGGGCCGTACACGGGGCTGGACGAGAAGGAACGGTTTTGATCTACCCGGTGGGCTGCGTAGTGTCGGCATAAGTGCGATCCTGTACGAGGAGGTCAGTCGAGTTGAAGCAAGTTATAAAGCGACTGCTCAGGCGGTACGGCTACCGTATCGAGAAAAACCAGTATGCACTCCATCAACCACCTGTCAGCAACAGCATGGCAGCCGTCTTGGCGCGAGTGTCCCAGCACGACTTCCAGCCAGCCACGGTGATTGACGTCGGTGTTGCCACGGGCACAGCGCCGTTGTACCTGGCTTTTCCGAATGCCTTCCACCTCCTGATTGAGCCGTTGGTTGAATTCTTCGGTCCGATTCAGGACTTGCTGCGCTCATATCGGGGACACTATGTACCCGCCGCAGCCGGCTCGGTTGATGGCGAGATCACGATCAACGTCCACGCGGATCACCTGGATGGATCATCGGTCTTGCGCGAGGAAATGGGAAGCGAGTTCGACGGTTCGCATCGAGTTGTCAAACTGGTCAGGATTGACACGTTGACGGCACAGATGGGGCTTTCAGGGCCTTATCTGCTCAAGGTTGATACCCAGGGTGCTGAGTTGGAAGTGCTGGAGGGCTCCCGACAAACGTTACTGGATTGCGAACTGGTGCTTCTCGAGGTCTCGCTGTTCGAGTTCATGAAGGGCGCTCCTCAGTTTGGTGATGTGATCATCTATATGAAGGATCACGGGTTCGTCGTCTATGACATCTACGATGGAGCAAGAAGGCCTCTCGACGGCGCGCTAGGCCAGCTTGACCTGGCTTTTGTAAAAGAACAGGGCATATTCCGGTTGGATCATCGCTATGCCACACCGGAGCAGTGGAAACAGCGGGCAAAGTAATAAGGGAAGACAGATGATTCCAGTCAACGAACCGCTGCTGGACGGCAACGAGCAGCGTTACCTGCAACAGTGCATCGAGACCGGCTGGATCTCCTCCGAAGGCCCCTTTGTGGGGCGGCTGGAGACCGGGCTGGCGGCGCGGGTGGGGCGGCGCTACGGCATCGCCGTCTGCAACGGCACGGCCGCGTTGGAGGTGGCCGTAGCCGCGCTCGGCCTCGGCCCCGGCGACGAGGTGATCCTGCCGGCCTTCACCATCATCTCGTGCGCGGCGGCCATCGTGCGCGCCGGGGCCACGCCGGTACTGGTGGATAGCGACCCGCGCACCTGGAACATGGCCGTGGCCCAGGTGGCCGCCGCCGTCACCCCGCGCACGCGGGCCATCATGGTCGTCCACATCTACGGCCTGCCGGTGGACATGGATCCGCTCCTGGCCCTGGCCGCGCGGCATGGGCTGGCCGTCATCGAGGACGCCGCCGAGATGCACGGCCAAACCTACCGCGGGCGGCCCTGCGGCAGCCTGGGCACGCTCAGCACCTTCAGCTTCTATCCCAACAAACATATCACCACCGGCGAGGGCGGCATGGTGCTCACCGACGACCCCGCGCTGGCCGAACGCTGCCGGTCGCTGCGCAATCTCTGCTTCCAGCCCCAGCGCCGCTTTGTCCACGAGGAGTTGGGCTGGAACTACCGCATGAGCAACGTCCAGGCCGCCCTGGGCGTGGCGCAGTTGGAGCGGCTCGACGAGTTCGTGGCGCGCAAACGGCGCATGGGCGCCCGCTACACCGAGCTGCTGGCGGATCTACCGGGGCTGGAGCTGCCCCTGGCGGCCACCGACTACGCCGAGAACATCTACTGGGTCTATGGCGTGGTGTTGAGCGACGACCTGCCCTTCGACGCCGCCGAAGCCATGCGCCGGCTGGGCGCCCAGCGCATCGGCACGCGGCCCTTCTTCTGGCCCATGCACGAGCAGCCGGTGCTGCGGCGCATGGGCTTGTTCGAAGGCGTGCGTTGTCCCGTGGCCGAACGGCTGGCCCGCCGCGGCTTCTATGTGCCCAGCGGGCTGGCGCTCACCGACGACCAGCTTGAGCGTGTGGCCGTGGCTGTACGCGCCGTATTGTTCGCATAGTTTTCCATACCGGGCGCGTCGCCCCGTCCAGTGAGAACGCCTCGACAAGTCGAGGACTCCGGAGTGCCGAACTTGTTCGGCCCGTTCTCAAGACAGCGATATAACAGAGAGCGATCCATGAGCATCTTTGGTGCATACGCCCACTTCTACGATGCCCTCTACCAGGACAAGGACTACAACGCCGAGTGCGATTTCCTGGCAGCGATCTTTGCCCGCTACGCGCCCGGCCCCATCCGCACGATACTGGACCTGGGCTGCGGCACCGGCGGTCATGCCTTGCTCCTGGCCCAGCGCGGGTACCAGGTCACCGGCGTGGATCGCTCCGAGGAGATGTTAGCAATCGCCCAGGCCAAAGCAACCTCAACGTTCCAACGTTCCAACGTTCCAACGTTTCAACGTGGCGACATCCGCACTCTCGCCCTGGGCCAGACCTTCGATGCCGTCATCTGCATGTTCGCCGTGATGAGCTACATGACGACCAATGCCGACGTGGGCGCGGCGCTGACCACCGCTCGCCGCCATCTGGCGCCGGGCGGCCTGTTGATCTTCGATGGCTGGCATGGGCCGGCCGTCCTCACCGAGCGCCCATCCGACCGCTACAAGATCATCCAGACCGGCGATGAACGCACGATTCGCTTCGTCCAACCGGCGCTCGACGTCGTACGCCACACCGTGGACGTGTCCTACAAGGTCATGCGCATACGTCGCGACCGGATCGTGGAGGAGGTGGACGAGGTGCATCCCATGCGCTTCTTCTTTGCGCAAGAGTTGGCGCTGCACCTGGAATGTGCCGGGTTTCGGTTGCTGCAGCTCTGTCCCTTTCTGGAGCTGGACGGCGAAGTGGGGGAACGGGTTTGGAATGTGACGGTGGTGGCGGAAGCAACGTGAATCAACGTGTGACTCGAGCTAATAGACAAACCATTTCAAGTCCATACAAATCGCCCGTATGATCGCCTCATGGATTTATATGAACTTCATGTGATTCACCTGAAAGAGGTGGCCAATTGGATAACAAGCCGGGAAAGGGACGAAAGCGGGTCGCTATTGTCTATCCATTTACCAACCTGGACAGTGTGCCTGGTCTTTACAACGCGGCGATCTTGTTGGCTGAACACGGCTACTGGGTAGATATCTTCACTCATTTCAGCGATGTCCATCTACGCCCCACCTTTGCCTCTGAACGCATCGAGGTACTGCCCGCCTATATTCCGCCTCGCCGTGAGCGAGCAAGACGATGGCGCTTGATGCCAGGGCGCGCTTATTGGGCGTTACATTTGTTGACTCGGCATCAACAAGCACCGTACATTTGTGTCATCGGCGTAAATCCTGAGGGATTGACGAGGGCCCAGTCCATCACACGTTGGATCAAAGTGCCGCTCATTTACTATTCACTCGAACTACTCCTTTCCTATGAGTTGATTACAGAACAAGAACGTATCCAGAAAGCCCAAGAAATAGAGTTGAGCCGTCTGGCTGCCTTCGTGATCATTCAGGACGAAGAACGTGCTAAACTTTTGATTCAAGATAACGACCTGTCTCTCAACCGTGTCCTTTGCGTCCCTAATGCCCCGCTGGGGCCAAGCCATTTCCAACGCTCCGACTATCTGCGCCAAAAGTTCAACCTTTCGCCCGATGTCAAGATCATTTTGCACACCGGGTCGGTCGGCGCCTGGGCAGGCACACACTACCTCATGCGTTCGACTCACGACTGGCCGGAAAATTGGGTACTCATTTGTCACACGAGATATCGAGAAACGGGTTTTCTGCCTGAATACCTGGCAGCACTGCAGTACATTGCAAAACCGGGCCGGGTGATCTTCTCGACAGAGCCCCTTCCTCAACAAGAGTATCCGGCCCTGGTGCAGTCGGCAGATGTAGGCATTGTCTACTACTGTCCTACGCCGGGATCGGTGTACACCCAGGACAACATCCGTTACATTGGGCTATCCTCCGGCAAGCTGGCGTACTATCTGCAAACCGGCGTTCCGGTCGTAGTGAACAATATCCCTTCGCTCCGCCGTCTCGCTTCGACGTATCAATGTGGCGAGGTGATAGAAGATCCGGCGACTACACGGCAGGCGATCGAGCATATTCTCGCCAACTATGCAACCTATAGTCAGGGAGCCAACGCGTGTTTTAAGCAAGAATTCGATTTTGCCTGCAAGTTTGAGCGGGTCTTGCAGGCGTTGGAGCAGATGTAGAGGATATGCAAATTTTCTTTGCCTCAACTCATACTATCAACAACTACATGCCCTCTTCACGCCTGTGGTATGTCAATCTCTACCTACCCCTCATTGATTTAGGGCACGAAGTTGTGCATTTTAAGTATGACCTCCTGCCTCACTACCAACATGCCGACGTAAACCAGCCCGATCATCAGGTGTTCATTCAAGCCAATCGGCCTCGATTGGAAGAAGCGTTGTTGTACCAGATTGCGGCTCTCCATCGGGAGAAGCCCATTGATCTGTTCTTTAGTTATTTCTACGGAGCGTTCTGCCGCCCCGAAATCATCGCCGAGATCAGACGAATGGGTATTGTTACCGTCAATTGGTATTGTAATGCCTCTTATCAATTCCATCTCGTCGAAGATATCGCTCCGGCTTATGATTATTGTCTTGTGCCAGAGAAATTTCGCATGGTTGATTACCGCCGCATCGGCGCAAATCCCATCTACTTCCAAGAGGCAGCCAACCCTAATTTCTACAAACCGTATCCTCTGAAGCAAGAGTTCGACGTTGTGTTTGTTGGCCAGAAATATGGTGAACGGTCTGATTACATCCGCCATTTGTGGAAACAGGGTATAGATATTCGTGTATGGGGTCAAGGCTGGCTGGATGCCGCACAAGAGCATGACTCGTCGCGTTTCCTAACCAAGCTGCTCAAATATGCTGGGAAGACCACTAGGCTCGATGGCTGGAAAGTGGCCGCGCACACCATAGTTCGGAAACTTCGTCAACCCGCATCAGCATCGCGAATCATCGAGCGGACAGGGGGTGATTTACCAACTTCAATGCTGGGACCGCCTTTGTCCGACGACGAGATGGTGAAAATGTACAGCCGCAGCAAGATCAGCCTGGGTTTTTCCACTTGCGGGGAGACGCATAGGGACGCTCAACGTATTATGCAAGTGCGCTTGCGAGACTTCGAAGCACCCATGAGTGGCGCCTTTTACATAGTGGAATATATGGAGGAACTAGAAGAGTTCTTCAAAATTGGCAAGGAGATTGTCTGCTACCACGACAAAGCCGATCTTGCCGACAAGATTAAGTACTATCTGACGCATGATGAAGAGCGAGAACGGGTTCGGCAGGCTGGGCACGCTAGAGCTTTGGCTGATCACTCATGGCAACGAAGATTCCAGGTTCTGTTCGAGAGCCTGCAACTGGTGTGATTCCAGGTACTGTGTAAATCGTTCTGAGAGTCCGGGCGTATTGAATTTAGAGAGGAATGGACTCATTATGAGATCTATCCAAGCGAGTCTCACGAGTCGGGCATGGCGGTTCCTATTGCTGGAGGCGCTGCTAGTCGTATGGGGGCTTGTTTTGGCATGCGTACCGGCTTATGGACAAAGCGGCGACCAGGACTGGAGTGAACCAGTCTTGTTATTTGAAAGCACAGGACGGGCCAACACCACCCGGATGCTGGCTGACCGAACTGGAGTCGTCCATGTTTTCTTAGAAAACAATCCGAATCCAGCAGGCGCTCTCAACTTTGCCATGGACGATACAATGGTCTTCTACACTCGCCGGGAAGCTGGCGCTTGGTCGCGGCCCGTAGATATTCTACTCTATCCCGATGCTTACCTGCCGTTTGGCGTTGTGGTGGACGACAAAGGGCAGATTCACGTGTTCTCCCAGGCCCCAGCCTGCCTTAGTTATGTTTCGGCAGTTGCTCAAACTGCAGACTCTGCGCGCGGCTGGCTAAAGCACAAGTGTATGGATGAAATGTGGATTGATGTTCCCGCGGCCGCGCTTGATTCCCTGGGAAACATCTATGTAGCTTACGCGGTGCCACCAAACGACTGGCAGATTGCTTTGAATAGATCCTCTGATGGCGGTGTGAGCTGGTCTGGTCGGAGCGAAGTTGCTGTCGCAGCAAGAACGGATGTTGGGGTTGCTTTTCCGGCGCTCGCAACGGACAGTAAGGGGAGATTGCACGCCGTATGGACAGAGATTTCCTTGCCCACCGGCTATCCTATGTTGAGTCTTCTTTATGCCTACTCGACGGACAAAGGCCAATCTTGGTCCGCTCCCATCGAATTAGCAGAAGGCCATCAAGGAGATCCTAACATTGCTGCATTCGAAGATGCAGTTCATGTGGTATGGAATGGTGATGCAAGTCTGCGTGGCCGTTACTACAGATCTTCCGAAGATGGTGGGCTTACCTGGTCGCCCGTACAACAACTTCTGCCAACTGGAGGACTTCAACGGCCGCCTGCCATCGTTGTGGACAGTACGGGCGCTGTCCATATCTTGGTTGCCAGTGACTCGGCAGCGTACTACTTTGTCAAAGACCGATCAGGGTGGTCCAAGCCGGTCGTCCTGGCGGATTTCTCGCAAGTAGGAGGCCTACGTGGCGGCGAGGTAACTAGTCCTCAATTGACGATAAGTAAGGGCAATCTCCTGTTTGCGTTGTACTCCAAGGATGCAAACAGCGTATTTGTGCGCTCTACCAAACTGGATGTGCCTGGTCAAGCACCGCAACCGTGGTCCACGATCACACCGAGTGCAACGCAAGTGATCATGCAACCGACAAGGCATCCGACAGCCAGTCCTACCGCTCTAGTAGTCGGTGATTTCGTGGGAAGTCCATCACCTCCGTCCAGAGACTCGAGCACATCTACGCTCTTGATTGGTATCAGCTCATCGATCTTTGTTGTGGTTGCTGTCGTTACTATAGTTCTTCTCCAGCGGCGTAAGCAGTAACTGCCGTTCATGTGGATTTGAGTGCGTGTGAGCACGCGGCGATAGAACGGATGGGTCACATGCCCAAGGTTAGTACAGTCATTCCGGCCTACAACAGCGCGAAGTATGTGTGTCAGGCAGTCGAGAGTGTTCTTGCACAGATCTACCAGGATTACGAAGTCATCGTCGTGGATGATGGCTCTACCGACGATACGCGTCAGCGACTGATGGCATACGAGGGACGTATTCGCTATATTTGTCAGGACAATGCCGAGCGATCCGCTGCGCGCAACAACGGCATACGGCAGTCAACCGGTGAGTACATCGCCTTCCTGGACGCAGACGATCTTTGGCTTCCCAGAAAGCTTCAAGCCCAAGTCGCTTTCCTGGAACGAAACCCTGATGTAGGGCTGGTGTATAGCTATGCTCGCGTGATTGATGCCGATGGCAAAAATAAACCCTTCCTGAAAGGCGATTTTCCTGAGCAGGGTGTATCCACAGCGCATGTCTTCCACCACCTTATGCTTGGCAACTTCATCCCCTGTCCCACCGTAGTGGTCAGGCGGGCTTGTCTTGATGTGGTGGGCTTGTTCGATGAGTCGTTTTGCTATGTAGAAGACTGGGAGCTCTGGCTTCGCGTTGCCTTGCGCTATCCCGTCGGCTTCATTTCTGAGCCTTTGGCCTGTCACCGAGTATACGGCGAGTTTTGGCCTGCCAAACTTGATAAATACCACGTCCAGGATGCGACCGTGAGAGTGCTCGAGAAGATCTTTGCCCTAGCACCTGAGCTTGCAGGCATGGCCGATCTGAAGCAGCGATCTCTGGGACAGGCTTATTGGCTCGGAGCTCGGATAGATTACGCCCTGGACCGCTTGTTCGAGGCACGACAGAGACTAGAACAAGCGGTTGTCTATGACCCAACGCTTGTATCCAACACTCAGCGGTTTTTGGAATCGGTACTGACCTTTGCCGAGAAGCTGTATGATACCCAGGACACACCGCTGGCCGAGGCACAGACATACTTAGGCAGGGTCTTCTCTAACCTTCCGGCATCATTACCCCATCTCCGCGGTCTCAAGCGCAAGGCATTAGGGGCGCTATGCGCGTCGCGTGTTTACAGCGGACATGTACTCCAAAATCGAGCCGCAGTGCGCTCAAGTGCGTGGCGTGCCGCTTTGTACGATCCATCCTGGCTCATAAACTTGGGGTTCCTTTCGCTTTGGACGGAATCACTGATCGGGCCTATGCCCGCAAGTCTGCTGCGCAAGTTGATTCGCCGGGAGATAAGGAGGCAACGGTGTCTCTCTTGACAACCGGGCTTAGATCCTGCCAACGGCTCAGATGCTTACGCCAACAGAGACCGGTCGTGGGTCACTACATGTGGGAGTTTCTACCGTTATCAGAAACCTTTACCTATCGGTTCATTGCACGCCAGTCCGCTTGCCGCCATATCGTGCTGACGCACTCACGCTTGAATGAAAGTGCATTCCCTTACTCGGACGTTTTCGTGCTGTCTAAGCGACCATCGGGCTTTCTCAGGGCTTTTTCGAGAGGAATCAGAGCGCTCGGCATAGATCATGCTTATCCACCGTCGCTGGCTCTGGCTGATTGGATATTCCTGGAACGCGGGATTCAGGTTTTGCATGCTCACTTTGGCTGGACAGCAGCGCCGGCAGCACAGCTTGCTAGAAGGTGGGGCATTCCCCTTGTCGTCACCTTTCACGGCACTGATGTAACATCTTGGCCTGACAAACCTGAGTTCCAGTTGCAGTATCCGGCCGTATTTGCGACTAGCAGTGTCGTGACAGCTCCTTCCTATTTCTTACAACAGCGGCTTGTCGAGATCGGCTGTCCGGCCGAAAAAATCGTTGTTGTACGTTGTGGCATCCCCGTAGATGAGTTCTCCTTTGATCCCGAAACGCGTCGTCTGCGTGACAGCGATTCGCTGCGGTTTCTGGTCGTAGCAAGACTCGTCGAGGTCAAAGGGGTAGAGTATACGCTTCAAGCGTTTGATCGAATTAACCATCTGTATCCCAAGACAAGCCTTACCATCGTCGGCGATGGTCCAGAAAAAGCAATTCTGGAGGGGTTGACCCGGCGATTGGATTTGAACGGCTCGGTGAAATTCCTGGGCCAGGTGCCTAACTCCGTGATCCGACAACACATGCAGGAGTCGGATGCCTTTGTACTATCCAGTATTACCACTGCTGATGGGAAACCTGACTCGGCGCCCGTGGTTCTGATGGAGGCCCAGGCGTGTGGTCTGCCTGTGATTTCCACCGCCTATTCTGCGATTCCGGAGATCGTGTTGGACGGCGAGTCGGGCTTTCTGGTACCAGAAAAGGACGTAGCGGCTTTGGCCAACAAGATGATCCAGTTGGTGGAACACCCCACGCAGCGCCTTGGAATGGGCGATCGAGGACGCGCGCACATCCAGACTGATTTCAACATCCAACATGAAGGAAAGAAACTAGATGGAATCTACCAAGAGCTTGTGTGGAAAAGGCAACACCGATCATGAGTAAAGTAAGCGTAATAATCCCCGTGTACAACCGCCCTGTCTACGTCGTAGAGGCCATCGAGAGTGTCCTGAATCAGACGCATAAGGACTGGGAACTGATCGTGGTGGATGATGGCTCGACGGATGAGACGGGCGGTATCATTGTAGGGTACCGACCCCAAGTTACGTACATATACCAATCGAATGCAGGTGTAGCCGCTGCTCGCAATCGGGGCTATCACGCTTCCAGTGGAGACTACATTCTATTTCTCGATTCAGATGATTTGCTGTTACCTCACACGCTAGAGATGCTATCATCATATCTAGATGTTCATCCTCATATAGGCATCGTGTACACTGATGCAATTCTTCTTGATGACTACCATAATGAGCTCGGATCCATGTCAGCCCTTACTCCGCGTCCGCAGTACAAGACAGCATTGGAGAGCCTAGTCCTCGTCAACTACATAACCCCGTCAAGGTTGATAAGACGCACCTGTCTTGATGAATTGAACGGACCTTGGGATGAGAATCTTTATGGCACTGAGGACTGGGATCTTTGGATTCGTCTTGCTGCCACCGGTTTCGAATTCGCCTATGTGGACAAAGTCACATACAGGTGTCGCTTTCATGTTGGCAATAAGTCTTCCCCCTATTCATCTGAACACCATAAATGGCTGGCAGCGCTGCAAAGGAACAGATTCAAGGTGCTTGAATCGGGGTTTTTCCCTGAGTTGTCTGAAGACGTGCGATGGCATTTTCTGTATGACATGCTGTTGAACACTCTTCGGGGAGATACAGACCGACAGGATCAGACTCTCCAATTAGGTAGGTTTAGCACTCTTTCTAAAGAGAAACAAGCCGCTTTATTACGCCACCTAGCCATATCCAACATCCTAGATAATCAACATCCGATTGGTAGAAAGCGTTTGCGACAAGCCGTGGAACTGGCCCCCGGAGATTGGAAATCGCGAGTTGCGTTAGTGGTTTCATCGTTGGGAAGGTTGCCTCTCGCCGGTCTGGTCGCGTTGCAGCGTTTGCTGATAATGTCTCGCAGAAGAAAGATATCGGAGACGTCACTGTCATTTCCTTATCAACAATAGGTGATAGAGTGCGAGTGCTATTCATCAACGAGGCATCTTTTATTGGCGGTGCTGAGACTAATCTACTAAGCATTCTGAGGGCAGCACCCCGATCCTCCATTGAACCGGTTGCGGTGCTCCTGCCCTGGGAAGGGCCACTTGCCGAAGAGATTAGGTGGTTGGGAATTCCGGTAGGCTTCGTGCGCTATCATAAGTTCAGCCTCCGCAACCCCTATCTGTATGTCCAGACCTTATGGCAAATCTCAACCTGGATATGGCGCACCCGGGCGGAGGTAATTCACCTCAACCATCAATGGCTTGTGGAATACGCTGTTCAAGCAGGTCGGATAACTAGACGTCCTACGGTCTGTTATATGCGGGGCTGGAAAGAAGACGCCTTTCTTGCCACACATAGTAAGTGGCTAAGCAACGTCAATACCACGATTGCTGACTCGGAAGCAGTACGTCGCTTGTTGCTAGACTGGAGTATACCGTCGTCCAAAGTGGTCACGATCTACAGCGGTATTGATACTCAGTGTTACGAGATGGCGTATTCAACTGGCAAGTTACGTTATTCACTTGGAATCACTCAAGAGACTCCCCTTGTAGGGTGCATCGCGCGCCTTGCTCCAGAGAAAGGGCTCGAGGATCTTCTACAGGCAGCCTTGTATGTTGCCAAGAGGATCAGCGATGTCCTTTTCATTTTTATCGGAAGCGACGAGTCACACAATGGCACATATAGACAGAGTCTTGAAAATTACGCGACGAAGTTAGGTATTCGCAACAAGGTTGTGTTTACTGGGTTTCGGAAGGATATTCCTGAACTCCTGCAAGAGCTTGACGTGGTGACACTGCCGTCGCATACTGAGTCTCTGGGCTTGTCAGTCTTGGAAGCGTTGGCCGCCAGCCGTATTGTGGTGGCCACGTCTGTGGGTGGCGTACCAGAGATGATTGCTGACAATCAAAATGGCTTCTTGGTGCCGCCCAAGCAACCTCGCGCACTCGCTCAGGCACTTATTCGAGCATTGGAGTTATCCCCAGAAAGGCGCACAGAGATGTCTCAAAAAGCCCGACAGAGTTCTTGGGACTTCGACATACAAACACAAGTTTCGCGCCTGGAGGTGCTTTACAAACAACTGGTTGACTCTTCCTCACTTGGTTCGCCAAGGCGGGGATTCCTCTCGGAAAGGCGTTCCTAACAATGATAGAAGTTCTGCTCGTTAGTCCCCGTCTCTTGCCAGAGAGCCTCAGTTACTGTGGCGACCACGCATACACTGACACGCTGCTCCAACATCCGCCCGCTGGTGTGTGCTATCATCATTACGACGAATTGTTGGCGAGCGGTCAATTGCGGCGTAATCGCTTTCTCCAAGCCGCTAGCTACTATCTTACGCAGGGGGGTTTCCTGCCCCCCGATATGTGGTTCGAAGCGTTGTCCGGAGACTTCGCACCGGATATTCTTCACATTTATGGCTTCTCCGCAACTGTGTCGCTGAAAAGCAAACGCCAAATCCCAGTTGTCTTGGGTCAAGGCACGGGGGGAGCTCTTGACTTAAGGTTCTATCACGGCTGGGAACAAAAGCGTATTCGACAGACGCGTTGGCGCAAAATGCTCTATCTCAAGCTCGTAGGCGCCTATGACACGAGTCAGAATCCCCGCAACGCGGCTGCGATCCACGTCTGGTCCGAGTTTTCAAAGAGTCTGCATCTTGCCGAAGGTCTGTTACGCCCGCATCAGATCGAAGTGATTGCCCCTGGACTTCCATATTACGGACATCGCAGACAAGGGCTGAACTCGGATGTCGTGACCTTCCTCTTTATCGGACGTGATTTTGACCGCAAGAACGGGCCTCTTATGGTAGATGCCTTTCATCGGGTTAGAGACAAACACTCGTCGGTTCGGCTTATCCTGGTGGGGATTACGCCGGGAAGTCAAACAATCACCGAGGAAGGAATCACTCACCATCAGTTTGTGCCGCGGCATGAACTGTACGAGCGCATCTATCCTCAAGCCGATGTGCTTGTTCTGCCAAGCAAGGCTGAGGGCTTTGGTTTGGTCCTGCTAGAGGCTATGTCGTTTGGTATGCCCGTGATCAGTATCCAGGCATGGGCAATGCCAGAGATTGTGATTGATGGTGAGAATGGGTTCCTGGTCGCGCCGAATTCTGTGGACGAGCTTGCTGATCGAATGTCCCGATTGGTTGAGCAGCCACCATTGCTGGCACATATGCGACAACGCGCTCAAGAAGTATTCATGGAGAAGTTCTCCATTGATGAACACAATCGAAGATTGCGGAAAATTTACGATCAGGTGTTGGCTGCTAATACGCGTTAGAACGGCCATCAGTGGCAGGTGGCATGTTAAGGACTTCCGCGGGCCAGATTCCTTGGCCTGCCAATAGTCCAGAATCTATCAGAGCCGAAGCATGAGCACTAAACTGCTTCTCAGCAAAGTCTAGGGGAGGTTGGGCGATGATCATTTTAGGCGCCGGTATAACTGGAGTTGCTGCTGGGATTGCATCTGGGTTTCCAGTTTATGAGATGGCGGAAGCTCCTGGCGGTATATGCTCTTCTTACTACGTGCGGTCTGGCGAAACACAGCGTTTGCGAGAGCCACCAGCGGACGGCGAAGCCTATCGGTTTGAAGTAGGTGGTGGTCACTGGATCTTCGGCGGTGATTCCGCGATTCTGCACTTCATCCGATCCCTGACGCCACTGCAATCATATACACGTCGGTCACGTGTATATTTTCACGACAAAGAACTATACGTGCCCTTTCCGCTGCAATATCACCTGGCTCATCTGGGCAACGATATGGCGGTCAAGGCTTTGGACGAAATGCTGACCAGCTCACGTGGAACTCCGGAGGCGATGTGTGATTGGGTGGAACAGAGTTTTGGCAAGACTTTGACCAAGCTGTTCTTTGGGCCATTTCATGAACGGTATACAGCCGGACTCTGGGCGCGCATAGCCCCGCAAGATGCATATAAGTCACCGGTGGATTATTCGCTGGCATTGCAGGGTGCCTTTGACAAAGTCCCACCTGCTGGCTATAACACCACGTTTGTATATCCCATCGAGGGACTGAATACTCTAGCCGAACGCATGGCGGCACGCTGTCAAGTTCATTATGGCAAAATAGTCGTTAGGGTGGATGTGAAGAACAAGGAAGTCCATTTTGCAGATGGTTCAAGCGTATCCTACAAAGAGGTGGTCTCTACCCTGCCGTTGAACCACATGATCAGGATCGCCGGTCTGGATTTGGGAGTGGAATCTGACCCTTACACTTCAGTACTTGTCCTGAACATCGGTGCTGTTCGCGGCCCGAAATGCCCTGGAGACCATTGGTTGTATATCCCGGATAGTTGCTCTGGTTTTCATCGAGTAGGTTTTTATAGCAATGTGGACACCTCTTTTCTTCCAGTTTCATCCAGAGAAAATGCGGATCGGGTAAGCATTTATGTGGAACGGGCCTATCGGGGAGGTGAGAAGCCATCTGAAGAGGATATCAAGGTGTACAGTCGCTCGGTCGTTCAAGAGCTGCAGGAATGGGGGTTCATAGAACGGGTCGAGGTCACTGATCCGACGTGGATTGATGTGGCCTATACCTGGTCTTGGCCAGGATCAAAATGGAAAACACGGGCGTTACGGGCACTGGAAGAGCATGGTATTCATCAGGTTGGCCGTTACGGCAGATGGGGTTTTCAAGGAATTGCGGACTCAGTTCGAGATGGCTTCTACGTAGGTCAGGCTCTTCGTTCGAATGGTCTGTAGGATCGCGGAAAACTCGACGACTCATGAGATGAGCTTGCTCCCAAATCTACCAAGAAACACACTCACAGGAGGGCGACAATGACATACTCTGCCAAACTATGGCCTTCTGCACATATGGTTATGGTGAACTGGAATCAAAGGGCAAACACGCTAGAGTCTATTCGTTCTCTGTTGAAACTGGACTACTCGCGCTTGTCTCTCGTTGTGGTCGATAATGGATCAGAGGATGGCTCAGTGGACGCCATCAAACGGGAGTTTCCTGGAATCACGATTCTGGAAAACGCCACAAACCTAGGTGCGCCGATAGCACTGAACCAGGGCATGAAACACGCCCTGCAACACGGAGCCGACTACATTTGCTTGATGGACAATGATATTCTGGCTGATGAGCAAATGCTGAAGGAACTGATCACTGTAGCAGAGTCAGACCCCAGGATCGCGGCAACCGGCCCCAAAATGTACTACTATGACTCGCCCAAAACCATCTGGTGTGCAGGTGCAAAAATCGTCTGGAAATCAGCGGAGACATTTCGACTTCAGGCTGAACAGATTGACGGAGACAATGAAAAGCCTGAACCACAGGATGTTGATATGATACCTTCTTGCGCTTTGTGCATCAAGCGAGCAGCTCTAGAGGCTGTAGGACTGATGGATCCTCGCTATTTTGTGTACTATAACGACTCAGATTGGTGTGCTCGCGCCATCTCACAAGGTGGGCGGATCGTCTATGTGCCATCCGCCAAGCTATGGCATAAAGTATCCGCGACTACGAAAGCTGCCTCACCAACGGTTGATTACTATATGACACGCAATAGATTCCTTTTCCTAGTTCGCAATCTTTCTGGGATCCGGCGCTACCAAGCGCTTCTGTATACTGGGATGCGCAACCTACTAGCCATCGCCGCATACACGGTAAAGTCGCACAACGGCCATCGCATCCCCCATCGCAATGCCCGATTACTGGCATTGCGCGACGCCATGCTGGGTCGCTGGGGCGAAATGAGCGTTGCTGCTAAAAAGCTATGTGGGTCAATCTCTCAAAGAACATCAGTTAGATGAAGACAAACTTAGCCTCGGCTGGCAGAGTGAATACGACCCGAAGGCAGTTCCTCCCATCGTCAATCCTGGTGGCAAACATTCCTGTATGGCTGTGGGGAGGCATCGCTGTTGGACTTATCGCACGGATAGTGGTTGCGTGGTTACCGGTGGAAACCAGTTTTGCGCTTTCTGTCCCTGACGATGCTTACTATTATTTTACTATTGCCCGCAATGTTGCAGGGGGCAACGGGATCTCCTTCGACGGATTGTCGCCCACCAATGGGTTCCATCCATTGTGGCTGTCCATAATCACACCTTTTTGGTGGATAGCCGGAAGATCCCAAACTCTGCCAGTTCACCTGTCTCTGACGACGGGAGCGCTGTTCGATCTGGTCACGATGGCCGGAATTGGGTACTTGGCGCTGGTTCTAACGAAGCAGATCAGAATCGCCGGTCTAGTTGTGCTGATAGATGCCTGGAATCCTTATAACCTTGCGGCTTCAGTCAACGGGCTGGAGACATCTGTGGGCGCAATGTTGTTCGTTTGGTCTTTGGCTGTGTACTGGCGCCTCCGTCTATTGAAGCGGATAAGCTGGCAGCAGTGGCTGGCAATTGGGGCGCTCTGGTCATCACTGCTGTTGGCGCGCACCGACTACGCGGTCATCATGCTGCCGTGTGGAGTGGATCTACTATGGAGGCAGCGACATCAACTGAAGTTTTGCTCGGTGGCGGTACTGGGTGGCCTGATTTGGACGCCTTGGTTAGCCTGGAATCTGGCAACGTTTGGCTCCTTCACCCAGGTAAGCAGCAAGGCCTATCCTTATTACCTGCATGCTGTCTGGGAAGCCGAAGGGCATACGATACAGGAATGGCTGGTCAGAGAAACTCAGATGGCATACGGGCTATTGGCTAATCTCGCTCGCCTATCGGGTTTCGATAAAGGTATTCTGTTACTGGCGCTGTTCTCCACAGGCGTTCTGATCTGGACGTGGCGTACTAAAGGGAAACTGGCTCGCGACTACACAATGGGTTGGGATGGCTTGTCCGGGTTGCTCTGGCCGACTATCGGCGCAACCGTCCTGCTTTCCATCCATGGCTTGGTGCGATGGATGTACATTCCCTGGTATTTTGTGCCACTCAGTATGCTGTCAGTGCTCTGGCTGTCGGTCCTGTTGCGCAGGATTGATCTGAAGCACCCGCGACTTTCCACACTTGTAGCTGCTCTTTTGCTGGTCTTTCAATTGGGGCAGAACTTCTCCGTGCTAAGCGAAGGCGGGATGTGGGCATCACAGGCTCGGGTGGCTAAAGCATCAATGACCAGGCTCGTCCCGATCTGCGATCAATACGACATGATCGGTATTTCAGACTCAGGATACTATGGCTACTATCTCCCTTGCCGGGTCGTAAATCTGGATGGCGTGGTTAACAACGTAGCCTTTGAGGCAATTCGCGAAGGGCGATTTCGCCTATACCTGGATGAAATTGGCGTCCAATATGTGGAATTGAATCAGATAATTACATCAGCAGTAGCTATTCAGGAAGGAATGGTTCCTTCGAGGCCACCCTTTTCATCACAGAAGCAAATTCGGGACTAAGCGTGCAGACCCTATTCCTCTCCACCTGGTTTCCTTACCCGCCTGACAACGGCTCCAAGCTGCGCGTCTATCACCTCTTGCGGGCGTTGGCCCAGGATCACTCGGTGACGCTCATCTCCTTTGCCTTCGATACGGCTCAACCGGAGCCACCTGGGGACCTGCGCTCCTTGTGCGCCGATGTCCAAATCGTGCCGGTCAATCCCTTTACAGCCAACGCTGCGGGGGCCTTGCGCACTTTTCTTTCGGCCAGGCCCGTTGCGTCCCGGCCGATCCCTGCCATGAGCCGGCTGGTCACGGACGTGCTGCGCTCGGGCGCGTTCGACGTCATCATTGCCTCCACCGAGATGATGGCCGATTACGCGCTGATGGCGCCCGCCGGGCCGATCAAGGTCCTGGAGGAGCACAACTCCATGACCCGTTGGATCCGGGAACGCTATGACGGCGCGCGCAAACCCTTGCAGCGAGTTCGCTGTTGGGCAAGCTGGCAGAAACGTCGCTGGTACGAGGCCCGCTATTATCGTCACTTCAACCTCATCACGATGGTATCCGAGCCGGATCGCGCCGCCACTGTGGCGACCCTCGGGGATTCCGCAATCCCGGTCGAGGTCATCCCCAACGGCGTGGACTGCCAGCACAACCAGCCCGGATTGGCCCAGCCCCAGCCCAACACCCTGGTCTACAACGGCGCGCTTACCTACAGCGCCAACTACGATGCCATGCGCTGGTTCCTGGCCGAGGTTTATCCCCGCATCAAGGTGCAAATTCCCGGCGTCTCCCTGACCATCACCGGCGCCACCCACGGCGTGGATCTGGCCGGGTTGGCCCTTGACGACACCGTGCGCCTGACCGGGTTCGTGGCTGACGTGCGCCTACCCGTTGCCCAGGCTACTGTCTGCGTGACGCCCATCCGTCAGGGCGGCGGCACTCGGCTGAAGATTCTGGAGGCCATGGCCCTGGGCACGCCGGTGGTTGCCACGACCAAAGCGGCCGAAGGGTTAGAGGTCACCGATGGCGAACACCTGCTGCTGGCCGATGATCCCGCGGCCTTCGCCCACCGCGTTCTAGAATTGCTTGCCACGCCAGACCTGCGCCAACGTCTCACCGCTAACGCCCGGCGGCTGGTCGAACAACAGTACGATTGGGCGGCTATCGGTTGCCGCTTTGTCACCCTGGTCGAAGCAGCGGCAGCCCGGAAAAACAGCGTGTCTCAATGATCGCGGCCTTACGGGAACGTCCCCCCGCCTCCAGTGTCATCACTTGGCTCATTGTCGCCGTCGTCTTGGCGGCTGCCGGGCTGCTCGGCTTTCGTGCCGCGCCCCGTTGGCTGGCGCTGTCTGCCGCCGGCCTGGCCGCGCTCGTCCTGCTGCGCCGGCCGGCCCTGGGGCTGGCCGCGGTGGTAGCCGCAGCGTTAGTCACGTCCCTGGAGATCGGCACCGGCACCGAAGTCAAGCTCAACCCCGCCACCCTGCTGATCCCGGTACTCTTGGGCATCTGGCTGCTGGGCATGCTCTTGCGTCGCGATCTACGCCTCGCGACCGCGCGAGCCAACCGGCCGCTCATTCTGTTCCTGCTGGCCGGCCTGCTTTCCCTGGGGGTTGGTACCGCCACCTGGGACCCGATCGTCCCCCGCTCCGGCAACTTCCTATTGGTACAACTGGCTCAATGGGCCATCTTCGCTTTCTCTGCCGGTGCATTCTGGCTGACCGCTAATCTGGCGCCGGATGAAGGCGACCGTAGTGAAAC
>Ga0351904_1025_pt2 | contig 36879 bp, 31 predicted proteins | sample BONcelHT113001E3_FD_205826 | JGI IMG/M metagenome (GOLD analysis project Ga0351904, IMG submission 205826) | Enriched cells from coal bed in the Powder River Basin, Montana, United States - BONCAT cells T11 rep1 HSBNCT.T11.300.1.E3 ...
CATCATCGCCGAGGAACCCTTAATGGTATGCATAAACCGGAAGATCTCGCTGACATCGTCAGGGCTGAAACCGCCGCTTTTTTCACTACAAATAATAACCTGCTCCAGCTGCTCCAGGTTTTGGGTCGTTTCAAAGATGTAGACCTCCATCATCGGTTCGTTTTCGAAATTTTTCGTCACATTCGTCACCTCACGTACATCAATTTTTCTGAAACTATCTTTGCCGCTAAATAAATTTTCTTGTTCTATCTGATTAAATATGCTCAATATTTTAATGCCGGAAGCTGCCCCTGATTGCGCAAATCTACATGTCTACGCAGTAAGGGTCTTTTCCCTGTCTTTTATACACATATTTATTCATTTTAAACAAAAAAATGATTTGGTCGTTAATATTTCGTCCAATTCAGTATTTTTATTTCATATTATCATAAACCATGATCCAGAATCATCGTTGTCTGATGCTCAAAAACCAGTTTAAAATCTTTTACCAAAAAAAAGACGTTTTTACCACCCTGATCCTCTTACCCGGATCAGCCGTAAAAACGCCTCTTTATAAATTAAACCGATACTACTTTCTACTACAATATATTTATGGTTATAGTACCTAACAACCCGTTAGGACATTATCCATCTTGTTGCTTAAGCTGTTAGAATGTAGGGAGCAATAGGTATATCGTCTTGCTTTCTTGGACTTTGCGTCCGTAAATTAGACTGATAACCAGCTCCTCATTCGCAGCGTTCGTTTTATGCAGGTTGAACTGCTGTCCCACAGTACGTTCGTGTCACACCACAGTAGATTGAATAGGCAATGAGTAAAACTGGTATTTATCCATTGCAATAATCTTAAGGAGTGACAAATTTATGAACATGAACGCAGTAGGCATTGATGTTTCCAAGGGCAAAAGCATGATCGCTATTATCCGCCCATATGGCGAAATTATTTCTTTGCCTTTTGAGATTCAACACACTTCTGATGAAATCAGATGCCTCATCGATCAGATCAAATCCATTGAAGGCGAATCCCGCATCGTTATGGAGCACACGGGTCGTTACTATGAACCACTGGCTCGCGAGCTTTCTCAGGCAAATCTTTTTGTGAGTGCCGTAAATCCTAAGCTTATTAAAGATTTCGGTGCCAATTCTCTACGCAAAGTCAAATCTGATAAAACAGATGCTTTAAAAATAGCGCGTTATGCTCTTGACAGTTGGAATGATTTAAAACAATATAGCCTTATGGATGAAATTCGCACTCAGTTAAAAACAATGAACCGTCAGTTTGATTTTTACATGAAGCACAAAACCGCTATGAAAAATAACTTTATCGGGTTACTTGATCAAACCTATCCGGGTGTTAATACTTACTTCAACAGCCCTGCTCGCAATGATGGTAGCCAGAAATGGGTTGATTTCGCTGCTGCATATTGGCATGTAGACTGCGTTCGTAAAATGTCGCTTCATGCTTTCACCAATCATTATCAGAAATGGTGCAAGCGAAATAAGTACAACTTCAGTCAATCAAAAGCTGAAGAAATCTATGGAACAGCGAAGGAACTTGTTCCTGTACTTCCTAAAGATGCTTTGACCAAACTCATTGTCAAACAAGCAGTCGATCAATTAAACATTGCTTCCAAAACGGTAGAACAACTTCGTATTCTGATGAATGCAACCGCATCCAAGCTGCCTGAGTACTCTATTGTCATGGCTATGAAGGGTGTCGGTGCATCACTCGGTCCTCAGTTGATGGCTGAAATCGGTGATGTTAGACGCTTCACACATAAGGGTGCGATTACTGCCTTTGCAGGCGTTGATCCAGGTGTTAACCAATCTGGAACCTATGATCAAAAAAGTGTCCGTACTTCCAAAAGGGGTTCTTCGACCTTACGTAAAACGTTGTTTCAGGTCATGGATGCTCTTATCAAGACTAAGCCGCAAGATGATGCTGTTTATCAGTTTCTCGATAAAAAACGTGCTCAGGGTAAACCTTACTACGTCTACATGACTGCAGGTGCTAATAAGTTTCTGCGCATTTACTATGGAAGAGTAAAAGAATACCTGCTTTCTCTTTCATAACAATCACATACATATCCTTATTTTCAGACCAACGATAGTTGCTGGTCTTTTTGTCGTGCTTCATTTCTTGAATATAATTTTTTTATAAAATCATCAATTTCCTATTGACTTTTTATTTGCAGGCTTATTTAGCGCATCATACAGTAACACGTCAAACCCATGTCATCGGAAGTATGAGACTCCATTAAGTTAAAACCAAAGTGTTCATAAATCGGCAGATTATCGGGGTTAAAGGTCTCCAGCACAATGGGCTCCTTATTGGCCTCACATTTTTCAAGAACGGGAGTAATCAGTTTTCTGAATACTCCCGTTCCTTTTACAGACTCGTCAGTGGCGATGATCAACAAATGATATACGGCACCGTCAACATAAGCGGTATGCCAGTTTTGAGGAATGATCTGGGCCTGCCTGACAGCCCGATCCTGAAGCACCTGCAATTCTTCTTGATTCACCACCGCCAGTAATTTTTGAGATGATTGCTGCATCACGTTCATCAGCCGGTCTTCGGGCAAATCCCTGGTTGAGTAGCCAATCAGCAGACCTTTGCCATCCGCCTGCACCTGCACTGCATTCTCTTCCATAAAGGCCTCAATCTGGCCTTCGAACTGTGCTTTAATCAGCAATTCGGCCCGGTCCAGGTCTTTGACTTGAAAAATTACGCCCGGATCTTCCAGAAACCGCGTTTTCATCAGTTCTACATAGGTTCTTAATTCACTTTCTTTTAGCATTTGCTAGCCTCCATAATTTCTTTGGATTGATCTTTTCAGGTGTTGCTATTTTAATAAGCATCACGAAATAGAAAACGTTTTGCAAAAATGGTCAGAACCAAGGGATTACAACGGTATCGATATCTCAAACAATATGGGCAAAAATCATTAATGATTTAATAAATCGTATTTATTATGGCCGTTTTCCGGAAGTTTCAGAGGTTCCAGTAACTATCTTCACAGCAGATGACACCTGCATACGAAGATCGAAGGATCCACATCTCATTCCCAATATCAGTTCAGCAATTGTTAAATATATCAATAATTTTAATTCTGACACGATCTTCATAATTATACGCCTCAACCGCTTAAATGGCCAGCAGAAATCACATTTTTTCGCCACGCTGTTTATTTTTATAACACTAAAATTTTTCTCTTCGCTACTTGCAATCAATGCACTGATATCTGATATAATAAAAAAAGAAGTTCTCTACTCAACACATTTTAAATTTTTTTTACCCAGACCGCCGGAAGGTTTCCTCTTCCTGCAGCCTGATGAAAGGTGGTAACTATGTTAGCTAAATTAGAAACGATTCTACGTCAAAATTCTCTTTGTGTTTTATGTACCGAAGCCGCGGGAAGCCCTTATTGCTCATTGATGACCTATCTCCCAAGTGATGATCTCCGTGTTCTTTATCTGATCTCTACCCGGGAATCCCGGAAATTTAAGAATCTGCTGGCCAATCCCCGGGTCAGTGTCCTGGTGGATAGTCGCCAGTACCCGACCGCCGGTGCCAACATCGTCTCGGTTACCTTTACCGGATTATTCCAGCCCCTGGCAGATGCTGAAGCCGAGCGGGTCAAGACCGCTTTTGCCCGGGAGCATCCGGAACTGACAGAAATTCTCAACCATCCCGACAGTGTTATCTTTGCAGTCAAATTAACGTCCTATCTGCTGTTGGATGGCCCGGTGGATGCCGATCAGGGCGATTTATAAGGCCGGGTATGCAGCCCAAAATAGCGAGTAAATTAACGCTTCTGCTAACACACGAAAAAAGATGACACCGAAATGTCATCTTTTTTATTACAGCTTTTATTACAACTTTTATCGCTGCTCTTATTCCACAATTACCGCCACCCCATCAGGGATCACCGTCACGGTGGCAGCTTCCTTATTCAGATAGTCCCGGGCCATCGCCAGCGCTTCCTGGACATCCCCGGCTGGGGTCATTTGGAACTCCTCAATCATGTCATCCGGGGCGGCCGAGATATAAATCACCTTGGCCTTTAATAAAATCCGCGCCAGAATCTGGGCTTCCCACTGATCAGGGATGGTTTCGTCCCGGGGGGTGTTGACAAAACCGGCCAGCATCTGCTCGAGATTCTTCTCATCCCGGAAGGTATTGAAAAAGGCCGCGCCGCCGTGGCCATCGTTGGATTTGGCCAACATGATGATCACACCGCCGGGTTTGACGGCGGCTTCGGCAGCGGTCATGCCTTTAACCGCCTGGTAAATGTTCTGATCCAGGGGATAACCGCCGTTGCTGGTGATGACGATATCACTGGGGGTTGCCTGAACCTTGCAGAGTCCTTCCAGAAAGGTCCGGCCTTTGATATGGGCAGCGTCGCAATCGCCGGCAACGGCATAAATCACTTCTTTTTCAGAATTGATCACCACATTGACCACAAAAGCCAGTTTGGCGGTGCGGGCGGCGTAGAGCATATCAATATGGAGGGGGTTCCCTTCAATCACACCGGTGCGGGCTTTGGGGTGGGCAATAAATTCGCCGCAATGATTGGCCAGCACACTGACCCGGCTGGCGATGCCCGGCAGTACACTTTTTCGTCCGCCGGAAAAACCGGCAAAGAAATGGGGCTCAATAAAGCCTTCCGAAACCAGCAGATCGGCTTCGGCGGCCAAACGGTTGATGATCAGCTCCCCGCCGGAGGGCAACGTGCCGATTTTCACCAGACTGTTGTCATCCCCGGAATCATGAACGACAATCCGCTCCTGATCAACGATGGCTTCGCCAAATTTGCCAATCAGCTCCTCCCGGGTCGTCAAGCGGTGAAACCCGGTGGCAATTAAAATGGTGATCTCGGCGGCGGGATTACCTTTGCGGATTTCGCTAAGCATCAGTGGCATAATAATTTTACTGGGCACCGGCCGGGTATGATCACTGGCAATAATGACAATCTTTTGTTTACCAATCGCCAGCTGGCACAGCTTAGCAGACCCCTCGGGCCGCTCAAGTGCCGCGGCCACCAGCTCGCTTTGGCTTTTATCGGGATGATAGTCTTCAATCTGGGAGACGAGGACGCCATTAAGATAAGCCTCCTCAATCTCCAGCCGTTGTTTTTCTTTTCCATAGGGTATTCTAATTTCCATAGTCTGTTCCTTTCTGATTAGACGAAAGACACTAGAAAATTTTATTCTTCTAGTGTCTCGATTTACACGTTTGTTTTATCCAAAAGTACTCAAAAGCCCTTCCATCAATGGTGCTCCAAAATAGACCACCAACCCAATAATTAAAACGTAGATGGCACAGACCTTCAGAGTTGCCTGAAGAATCTTTCCTTCGCTGCCAATAATACCAGTGGCGGCAGTGGCGACGGCAATACTCTGGGGTGAGATCATCTTACCGGCGGTAGCACCAGCCGTATTAGCAGCCGCCAGCCAGTAAGGACTCATGCCGATGGCGTTGGCGGCCTCGACCTGAAGCCCGCCGAACAGCACGTTGGCAGAGGTATCACTACCGGTGACAAAGGTTCCCAGGGCTCCGATCAATGGCGCAATCAGCGGATAGAAATCGCCGGTGATCAAAACCAGAATCTGGGCAATGACGCCGATCATACCGCTATATCCCATCACCTTGGCCAGCGCCACAATCGACATGATGGTAATCGCTGATTTAAACATTTGCTTAACCGTTTTACCAAGAATAGTACTGATCGCACCAAACTTGACGCCCTGAATCAGTCCGCCCAGATAGGTGGCAATGATAATCAGGGTACCTGGGGTAGCCAGCCAGTAGAAGGTCATCGGCTTGCCATGAGGTCCGGTGTAGATCTGAACCGTGGTACTGACCTGCTTCAACAACCCATTAATCATCGGGAACAGCGATGAACAGAGAATAATAATGGCAAACACCAGAATGAAGGGCAGCCAGGCCTTGACGGCGGTTTTGAAGGGGATTTTTTCCACATTTTTAGCAGCGGTATCCTTATAAAACACCTTGGCCATCAAAATCACTACGCCCATACAGATAACCGAGCCGACAATTGCCGGCAGTTCAGCGCCCAGGTACTTGGCCACAAAAATCTGCGGCAAACCAAAGGATAGACCGGCCATCAAGGTAATGAAGAAGACCCCTTTGATCGCTTTGACACTTTTCCCGGTAATACTGACTAGAATAAAGGGAATAATCACAATCATCACAAACAACTGAATCGCAATGGTAAAAGACAAATCGTTTACATTTAAGCCCGTAACTGAGGCCAAGGTGCTGACTGGCAAACCAATGGCACCAAAAGCAGTGGGGGTGGTATTGGCAATCAGGCAAATAATGGCGGCAAACACCGGGTTAAAGCCCAGCGCTGCTAAAATGCTGGCGGGAATGGCAACGGCTGTACCGAAGCCGGCAATCGCTTCCAGAAAACCGCCAAAACCCCAGGCCAGGATTAATACCAGAATCCGTTGATCGGTAGAAACCGAACTCATCATTTTTTTGATGGTTTCCATGCCACCGGTGTGAGTAACCAGATTATAGGTAAAGACGGCGGCGACAATGACCAGGAAGATCGGCCAGATCGCCATGGCAGCCCCTTCCAGAGCAGCAGTCAAACCATCGATGACCGGCATCTTCCAGACCAGAATACTCAACACGACGGTCAGTGCCAGGGCAATGGGACAGGCTTTTTGCCCGGGGATCTTTAAGACCCCCAGGGAAACAATCAGCCAGGCCACCGGGATCAGGGCGACGAAGAAAAGTAACAAGTTATCCATTTCTCACCCTACATCTGACAGACTTTTTTAGGATTCAGCAGATTCTTGGGATCAAAGGTTTGTTTGATCCCGGCCATCAAGGCCAGATGTTCCGTTCCAAAATCATTGAGCAGATATTTTCGTTTGGCGTAGCCGATGCCGTGTTCGCCGGAAACCAGTCCGCTAAACGTCAGGGCCTTAGCATACATCCGGTCCATCGCTTCTTCCAGTTTGGCTTCCCATTCCTGTTGGTCAAGTTTGTCCCGACAGACATAGATATGAAGGTTGCCATCGCCGGCATGACCAAAGCTGGGGATCCGGACATCCATTTCGGCGGCCAGCTCATGAGTAAATTCAATAAACTCGGCGATCCGGTTTCGTGGTACCACGACGTCGCACTCATCCATTTCGGTGGTCGAGGCTTTAATCGCCTCCAGGAAGGCACCCCGGGCTGACCAGACCGATTCTTTACGCTCGGCGGTGTCGACAATATAAACATCTTTGGCACCTTCGGACAGACAGAGGTTAGCGACGACTTCGTATTCAGCTTCGACCTGTTCCTTGGAATTGCCGTCAAAGGTCAATAAGATATAGGCGTTGCTGCTGGAATCCGGGAATTTTTTACCGAGAAAATCTTCAGCAAAAAGAATCGTCTGGCGTTCCATAAATTCAATCGCGGTGGGAATCGCCTTGGATTTAATAATCTTGGGAACGATCCCGGCCGCATCACTGATATTATCAAAGGGAATCAGCAGGCTCAGGGTCATCTTTGGTAAGGGCAAAAGTTTGAGGATCGCTTTGGTGATCACACAGAGGGTTCCTTCGGAGCCGACGACCAGATCTTTTAAGCTGTAACCGGAGCTGTTCTTAACGATTTTGCCGCCCAGCTCGATGATTTCGCCGTTGGATAAGACCACTGTCAGACCGCGGACATAGTCCCGGGTCACGCCGTATTTCACGGCTCGCATACCGCCGGCATTGGTGCTAATATTACCGGCAATGGTTGCCGATTTTTCACCGGGATCGGGCGGATAAAAGAGATCATTTTCTTCGACAAATTTGGACAGTTCCATCAACAGGACGCCGGGTTCCACGGTAACGGTCAGGTTTTCGGTGTCCAGTTCGAGGATATTGTTCATCAGTGTGGTTTCTAACATAATCCCGCCAAACAGTGGGACACAGGCTCCCACCAGCCCGGTGCCGGAACCCCGGACGACAACGGGAATATTATGATCATAGGAATATTTCATAATTTTTGATACTTCTTCGGTGGTGGTTACCTTAATTAGCACTTCCGGATAGGAATGGATGCTGCCCAGCTCATCATGGCTGAAATCTTCACCAATTTGGTCACCGACAAAGATCCGTTCAGCAGGAATCAGGTCCTTTAAAAAATCAATATCCTTTGCTTCCACTTTTTTATAATTCATCTTAGCCAACCATCCTTTCTGGTGTTTCAATGGCTTCAGGCATCGCCAGGGTTTTCCCGACGGCAGCGCTTTCCGGATCAGCAATCATTTTTAACAGTTCGGGGATGATTTCGTATAAATCACCGACCATGCCACAATGGGCAATATTAAAGATTGGTGCTTTGGGGTCATTATTGACCGCGATAATATATTCGGAATTCTGCATCCCGGCGGCAAACTGGACCGCACCGGAAATACCTAGGGCAATGATCAGTTTCGGTTTAACGGTTCGGCCGCTGAGGCCAATCTGCAGGCGGGCATCAAACCAGCCGGCTTCGATGCCGGGTCGGGTACAGGCCACGGTAGCGCCGATTTTTTCAGCAAACTCATGGATCATCTCCAGATCTTTTTCGCATTTTACGCCCCGGCCAACCGCTATAATGGTTTCGGCTTCCGAAAGATCAAGGCCTTTTTCTTTTTTAATGACTTCCAGCACTTCAATGGCTGAAATCAGTTTCTCTTTGCCGATTTCCATAATTTCCACACTGCCCCAGGGTTCTTTAACCAGTTCCGGAGCGGAAAATACTTTATAACGGACGGTGCAGAACTGTGGTCGGGTGTTTTCAGTCACAATCTGGGCCATAATATTCCCGCCAAAGGCTGGTCGAATCTGAACCAGATCGGTATTGTCTTTCATTTCCAGAATGGTACAGTCGGCGGTGAGACCGGTGCGGTAACGGGCAGCGACGCGTGGCGCCAGGGAACGACCGACGTTGGTGGCACCAACTAAAATTGAGGATGGCTTTACTTTTTCGATAAAGTCTTCCAGGACGTTAGCATAGGGTTCGATCACAAAATGTTTCAGTTCCGGCTGATCGTAGACAAATACCTTGTCGACCCCGTAGCTAAGCAATTCGCTGGCTTCGGCGGTGATATTGGTCCCCATAAACAGGGCGTAAACCGGATGACCGATCACTGCGGCCAGTTCCCGGGCCTTACCGATCAGTTCAAAGGTGACCGGATGAATCTTACCTTCAATGTGATCGACATAGACGGTAATGCCCTTGTACAGGCTTTTGTCGATGGCGATCTTTTCATCTTCTTCCAGTACCAGCACGCCGGCTGGTCCGTTTTTCAAACACATCTTGCACATTTTACAGGCGGCGGTGACTTCCAGTCGAGCGTTTACATAAGAAAAGGCATCGAAGGGGCAAATTTCTGCCAGTGCCTCAAAGGTTTTTTGATCAACGTTTTCCTTGATTATTTTAATTCCTGCCATGATTTTTTCCTTCCTAGCCTAAATATTTTTTTTCAGTTAAAATTCCCATCAGGGCCTGTGCCAGAGCTGGTCCATCGCCCTCAAAGCTGGTTTTTTCGACGTTGCTTTCCGGCGGGAAGATTCGTTCCACCTGGGTTGGCGAGCCGCTGAGGCCATATTTTTTTTCATCGGTGTCGTACATATCTTTCAGGGTCAAAACTTTAATTTCGGGATTTTCGGAAATTTCCAGTTTTCGTTTATAGGAAGGTAAGCGCGGGGTGTAAATGTCCTTATCGACAGTGATCAGGCAAGGGTATGGCACCCGTTGGATTTCCAGCGACTCTTCCATGTTCATTTGCAAGGTCAGACCCTTTTCATCAGCCATCAGAATTTTGATGACGTTGGTAACGTGGGGAATTCCCAAAAATTCAGCCATTTCCGGACCAACCTGGGCGGTATCGCCATCGGTGGTCTGCTTGCCACAGATGATCAGATCAAAATCACCTAGTCTTTTAGCCCCCTGGGCCAGCGTATAACTGGTGGCGACCACATCAGCCCCGCCAAATTTTCGGTCAGATAATAAACAGCCCTCGTCAGCGCCCATATAGAAAGATTCGAACAGCACTTCTTTACTTTGCATCGGACCCATCGACAAGGTGGTAATGGTGCCGCCTAATTGTTCTTTTAAACGAAATGCGGTTTCCAGACCAAATAAATCATAGGGATTCAATTTTGATTCAACCCCATCCCGAATCAGGACACCTGTTTCCGGATCCACTTCCACGTTGGACGTTCCCGGAACCTGTTTGATACATACCAGTATTTTCATACTTACCCTCCATAAAATAAATTAAATTGACATTTCGAGTTACCATGAGCGTTATGCTCCGTTTCACAAATGCCGAACGATGCAAATCATTTGGTTAAGACCTGAGCGAAATTTCTTTTGCTGTCCATTTCAGCAACAGACAGCAATGAAAATGTTCTTTCATCATAAATTCCGCTGTCGACTGAGCTGGTCAATCGACGAAAACTGTTAAACCCTCTTAAACCCATTCATAAACCACTTGACAAATTTCTGATAAAATTCTACTATTGGTCTGGTGGTCAGACCACTAACCTGTTGCCATTATATGTGTTTCGTAAATATTTGTCAAGTGGTAAAATAACGTTTTCAGAAATTATTTATTTCCTGATATTTTATCTTTTTGAATTTTAAAAGCGGCTGTGGTACAATGATTTATTATGACTTTTATAAAAAATTGAATGAAATGAAGTGAAGTGTTTAGATGTTTAAAGAAATTACGCACACAAAAATATATTTGCTGATCCTCGAGCAGATTAAAGAAAATATTATCAAGGGAAATTTAAAAAGCGGCGACCGGCTGCCCTCGGAACGGCAATGGGCGGAACAGCTGGGGGTTTCCCGAGCGACGATCCGGGAGGCGATCCGGGCCCTGGAGATGATTGGCCTGGTGGTCTGTCAGCAGGGCGAAGGTAATTTTATTGCTGATAATTTTGAAAATACCCTGACCCAGCCGCTGACAATTATGTTCTGGCTCAGCAATGGGCAGCTCAGTGAGGTTCAGGAACTGCGGCGGGCGCTGGAAACTGAAGCCGCTAAACTGGCGGCCAAAAAAATGACTCCGGAACGGTTTGCCAGTCTGGAAAAAATCTGTGATGCCATTGAAACTGAAACTGACGAGTCAGTCCGGGCCGAACTGGACAAGCGCTTCCACTATGAAATTGCCATGGCCTCGGAAAACAAGATGATCCATAACGTCCTGCTATCGTCGGCAACCCTGATTGAAGCGCTGATCAAGGATATCCGGATTGCTATTCTCGATGATACTCAACGGGGACCGGTGATTGACAAACAGCACCGCAAGATCTTAAACGCCCTGAAAGCAAAAGAGCCCCTCAACGCCGCCTTTGCCATGTCCCAGCATATGGATCTGATTGACGGATTTGTGGCCGGGCTGGAAATTGATGAACACTAAAAAAATTTTTTATCTAATATTGGGATGTATCAGTCTGGCACTTGGCACAATTGGCACCTTTTTGCCAATGCTGCCCTGCGCGCCCTTTTTACTGCTAGCAACCTTTTGCTTTACTAAGAGTTCTGACCGCCTTCATACCTGGTTCATTCAAACAAAGCTGTATCAGAGTAATCTGGAATCCCTGGTTAAAGGCCGAGGAATGACCAAAAAGGCCAAATTACGAATCATCTCAATTGTGACCATTACGATGCTGTTAGGTTTTATTATGATGCGGGCAACGACAATTGGGCGAGTGGTTTTAAGCATTATCTGGATCTGCCATCTGCTTTACTTTGTGTTTGGTGTCAAAACCCTTGCCGCAAACGATCTTTAGACGATAAAAAAAGCCAGCCACTGTGATTTAATTCACAAGCGGCTGACTTTTTTATTTACCCAATAATTTATTTCATCTTTTCAGAAAAAATTATAAACGATTTATTCAAGGCCCTGATATTGAGTCAGAAATTGCTTTAATACAGTCTCGATGATTACGCCACCCCCCACTGTATCAGATTCGATATTCAGTGGCATAATCGGGTCATGGAGAGACATCCGCAACAGGCACCAGCCGTTTCCGGCGGTGGCATCACAGCTCACCCTGACGCCTTCATAGTTGGGACGTACGACAGTCCAGCCCGGTTGACTGGCGGCGAATTGTTCAAATTCAGCCAAAACCTTTTCACCGTACGACTTAAAGTCCTCAGCGGCAATCTTTAACCGGATTTCTTTGGCTTCGACCGGTTCCTTGAGTCCTTCAAGAAACGAACTGATCGGCTTGCCGGCCTTATGCAGTTCAGCGAATTTGATCAGCGCCATAGTCACCAGATAAGCGCCATCATCCAGAAAATAGTTAGCTTTAATGGCCCCGTGGCCGCTGGTTTCCATGGCCAGGTGGGTTTCGATACCCGCGTTATTTAAACGGATGGCCTCATTAATGACGTTTTTATAGCCCCGTTTAAAGCGATGATGTTTCCCGCCCCGGCTCTCAATATACTCGGTTAACCCGGTGGACGTAATCGAATCAGTGACAATCGTCGAGCCGGGATACTCGACCAGCAGCATGCTGGCAATAAAGGCGATAAAGCCATTACGATTGATGGCGTTACCTTTTTCGTCGATAATCGCGGCCCGATCCACATCGGTATCAAAGATGATCCCCAGATCAGCCTGGTTATCCCGCACCGCTTTAGTGACATGTTCAATGGCCACTGCATCTTCCGGGTTTGGCACGTGGTTGGGAAAATTGCCGTCGGGGTCCAGATATTGACTCCCGGTTGTTTCAGCTCCTAACGGCCTCAACACCTGGTCTACAAAAAAGCCCCCGGCTCCGTTACCGGCATCTACCACAATTTTTGCGCCAGCCAGCGGCTGATCAGTGCCAGTTTTAGAGCGAATAATATTTAAAATGTTCTGGGAATAGCTGGGCAAAAAATCATAGTCCAGGGCCTGGCCTCCGGGGGTAAAGCCGGTTTCAATGGTCTCGGCCATTTCCAGAATCGCGCTGATATCCTCTTTATTAAGACCGCCGTCTTTAGTAAAAAACTTCAGTCCATTACGGTTAAAAGGCAGATGACTGGCGGTTACCATCACCGCCCCATCTGCTTGCAGAACCGGATCGATGGTGGTCATAAACATCGCCGGGGTGGTACTGATGCCGCATTGATAGACCTGGTTGCCTTTACTGACCAGACCCAAGGCCACCGCCTGCGCCAGATGGGGTCCGGACAGTCGGCTGTCTCGGCCAATGGCAAAGGTCAGCGGCGTCTTCTCCAGCTTTTCCTCCAACCACGTGGCAAAAGCAAAGGCAATTTTCATGGCCATATCCTGGGTAAAATTGACATCTTCACCGGGAATCCCCGCCAGGGCAACTCCCCGGACGTCGGAACCATTCTGTAATTTTCTGATATCTTTAATTTCCATTTATTGTTAATCTCCTGGTAATGAATCACGTACTAAGATCCGGGCCATTTAGGCTATTCTGTTCTGGTCGAGCGAAACCTCGAGTACTAGGCGAATTAATTTATTCAAGGCCGCCGCGTATCAATAATACGCAAGGATTTGAATAAATTGATCCAACGACGTAATCGGGCATTTTAGCCAACCAGAGATGAGCACATTACGGCTTTGATGGTATGCATCCGATTCTCGGCCTCATCAAAGACCTTGGAATGTTTGCTACGGAAAACCTCGTCGGTAACTTCCATTTCGTCCAGCCCAAATTTCGCCTTGACTTCCCGGGCTACCGATGTTTCCTGGTCATGGAAGGCTGGTAAACAATGAAGGAAGATCACCGCATCATTGCCGGTGGCCTTAATCATTTCCATGTTAACCTGGTATGGCGACAACAGCTTGATCCGCTCGGCCATCTGATCTTCTTCGCCCATCGATACCCAGACATCGGTATAGATGGCATCGGCGCCTTTAACCCCGGCTTTGATGTCAGCGGTCAGAGTAATGGTTCCCCCAGTTGTTTCACAGAGGGCTTTCATTTCGGCTACCAGGGCCTCTTCTGGGAACAGTGATTCCGGGGCTACCGCCACAAAATGCATCCCCATTTTGGCACAACCAATCATCAGGGCGTTGCCCATATTGTTACGGGCATCCCCCACATAAACCAGTCGTTTGCCTTTAACTGCGCCGAAATTTTCCTGAATCGTCAGCATGTCGGCCAATACCTGGGTGGGGTGGTCTAAATCAGTTAAGCCATTCCAGACCGGTACCCCGGAATAATCTGCCAGCATCTGAACGGTTGTTTGTTCAAAGCCACGAAACTCAATGCCGTCATAAAAACGCCCCAGAACGATGGCGGTATCCTCAATCGATTCTTTTTTGCCCATCTGACTGTTGGTTAAAAAGGTGACGTTGGCCCCTTCATCAAAGGCGGCTACTTCAAAGGCACAGCGGGTTCGGGTTGATGATTTTTCAAAAATCAGTACAATGTTCTTGCCTTTGAGCAGATCGCCCACCACCCCTGATTTTTTCTTGGCTTTCAGTTCGGCTGCATAGTCGATCAGATACTGTATTTCCTCTGGGGTAAAATCCTTTAGCGTCAATAAATGACGTCCTTTTAAATTCATAATGCTTCCTCCGTTTATCGCTTCTATAAGCTTATTTTAACTGATTGTTCATACCTTTAGCAAGGTAACTATTCGCATGAAATTAGATTGATCGGTTATTACCTAAGTGCCGTGAGCTTCGTTGCCGGTTTGCGCGAAACAATTTCTACACTGTACGGCGGACAGGCTATCGCCTGTTCGCCTACACGTTACGAAATAGTTTGCGGAAACCGACATCAAAGCAACTTTTGTTCGAATCTTTTAAATTTGTTTTTACCAGACAAGTGGCTAAATCAAAACCCGTCCCGATAGAGGGGCATGGTCATGCAGCGGGGACCGCCCCGGCCACGAACCAGTTCGGATGCTTCGATGCCGATGACTTCGATTCCGTTTTGACTAAGCACCTCATTGGACTTCTCATTTCGGGCATAGGCGACGATAACCCCCGGGGCAATCGCCAGGGTGTTGGTGCTGTCGTTCCATTGTTCCCGGGCCGCGGCAACCGGGTTGCCACCACCGCTCTCAATCAGGTTAATGGCCGGCAAACCAAGCACTGATTTAAGGGCTTCTTTGAGGCTGTCTTTGCGCTCATAATGGAGATAGTCTTTTTTTCCGGGCGTCATGATGACCGTTTCCACCTGTTCCAGAATCCCCGGGTAGACAATGAATTTATCCACGTCGACCATCGTAAAAACGGTGTCCAAATGCATAAAGGCGCGGTTGCTGGGGATTTTTACGGCCAGCACCTTTTCGATGCCGAGATCGGCATTAAAGAGGTTTTTAGCCAGTTCCTCAACCCCCTGAACCTCGGTCCGTTCGCTGCAGCCCACGGCCACCACGGTGGGGCTTAAAATCAGGATATCGCCGCCTTCAACTGAAAAGAAGTTGGTATCCTGGTAAAAGGTTTTATTGCTGCAGCTGGCAAACAGCGGATGATGTTCATAAATCGCGGACATATAACGACTTTCCCGTTTTCTGGTGCGGGTGGCCATGGCGGAAATACACATCCCGTCATGAATGGTTACCGCTGGATCTCGCATAAAGTATAAATTCGGCAACGGGTTTAAATAAAAAGCATAGGGTTCCGGGCCTTTTAAATAATCGGTCAGGACCAGATGTCGTTCCATATGACCTAACTCTTTTTGCAACACCCCTGCAATCAAGGCATCACCCAGAGCATTGCTGTCCAACGACATCAAATACTCATTTAAGAAGCCATCGATGTAGTTGCCCGATGAGGGATTCTTGTCGATGACTTCAGCAATAATGTTCTCCCGGACGGCCGTATTTTTTAAAATGTCTTTTAATAAATCCTCCACATACAGCACCTCAGCCCCCCGTTTTCTGAGGATCGCAGCAAAGGCATCGTGCTCCTCCTGCATCCGAGCCAGCCAGGGAATATCCTCAAACAATAATTCCTTAAGCGAATCCGGAACAATCCGCTCCAGTTCTTTGCCTGGCCGGTGGACCAGGACCTTTTTCAGGATTCCAATTTCAGATTCTATTTTTAAGTTCTTATCATTCATATTTTATCTCCAATTTTGTAATACCCGGTTATTATACCATCGGTTTAATAAAAATCCTACTATAATTAAGATAACAATTTAAGGCAACAAAAAAAGAAGAACCCGAGTTCTTCTCCTAATGTGGAACTTTTTATCTTGTCGTTATGAAACTAACAGTGCACCATCAGCTTCATTCTCATCTAGTAATACAATTTTTACGCTTTGAGTTAAGAGATCAGAATAACTAAAAGACAATTTCTGTTCTTTTCTTTGATCCTCTTGAACTCGTACAGTAAAAATACTGGGATAAGTGCTTTCAATTACCCCTTCTTTTTGGTAGAGTTTTTTCTTGCTTTTATGTGCTTCAAGTTTGACTCGTCTGCCCAAATAATTTTCCACCTCGCGTCTAATGTCCATAATGGTTGCTTTTGGCATGAACTTCACCTCTCTGTGGTTTTCTCTAGGTTAGTATAACACAGATTTGCGGAAAAGTAAAATTTTTTATTATAACAAGACCTGCTTTTTTTGTCAATATGTAATTTTGATTTTCGTTTACATCTTGTTTAACGTTTACATTTCTTAAGTATTTATCTTTTTGATTCCCTTAGTCTTGTCTGCCATCGCTAATCAGTGTTTTTTCTTTTGGGCATTGGGATCCGGATTCGGTGTTTCGTTAAACAGCGAATACATTTCCTTGCCATAGCGCAACGCTTCCACAATCCGCATCGGGTTATGCAACCAGATGGCGTCATCCAGCTTGGTCAGCACTTCAAAGGACTCAAATCCCCAGGTGCATAAAACCGGCAGCATTCCGGCTCTCAGAGCGGTTTCATAATCAACAGTCGAATCCCCTACATATAGACACTGCTGGGGTTTTACACCCATTTCTGCAGCCAGTTCCAGGGTCACGACCGGATTTGGTTTTCTCAACTCATCGCTGGTAAAGCCACGCACGTCAACATAATCATAATCGCTGAACAAAGCACTTACCAGCGATTTTGCAGCAATATCCGGTTTGTTGGTACAGACACTCCAGGGAATATCGTGGGCCTTTAAATAATCCAGTAATTTTGTTATCCCCGGATAGGGTTTAGTTTTTTTGCGATAATTAATGGCATACTCGGCCGAAACCATTTCCGTCAATCGATCCACAAACGCTTCATCCTCCCGATATTTTTCCGGTAGTGCATCACGGGTCAGATTTCTCAGTCCTCTGCCAATCATTTTTTTTCCATCTTCATAGGAATGGATTGGAAATTGATGATATTTCATAATCCCATTGACCGAATCGATCAAGTCTTCCAGTGAATTGACCAATGTGCCGTCTAAATCAAAGATAATCCCCTTATATTTATGCATGTCATCCTCCTCTTCTGCGATTGCATGTTTTTTATTATTATACCCCATTTTTTGAATAAATTTTGTTTTTTTAACTACTTTGGATTATAATAAGATTATTCTTTTCTCTGGAGGTAATATTTTGGGTTATAAGGAAGATAATTATCTGAATCTCAGTAAATCTTTAATAAAAAAACTTGAAAAACGAAATTTTAAGGGCTATTTTTGTAAAACCACTCAGGAGGCGCTGGAACTGGCCTTGTCACTGATTCCCGCCGGGGCCAGCGTGACCCATGGCGGTTCTGAATCGATCAAGGAAATTGGTTTACTTGATGCCGTTAAAAATGGTGATTATCAATATATTGACCGCAGTCTGGCTAAAACCCAGCAGGAAAAAAGAGAAGTGGTTGCCCAGGGCGTACTGGCCCACACCTTTCTGACCGGAACCAATGCCATCACCATGGATGGCGAGCTGGTCAATGTCGATGGAATGAGCAACCGGGTGGCGCTGATGTGTTTTGGTCCAGAGCAGGTGATTGTCATCGCCGGAATTAATAAGGTAGTTGCCAATACCGATGCTGGGGTTTATCGGGCCCAGAATATTGCGGCACCAGTTAATGCCATTCGGTTAAATGCTAAAACCCCCTGCTATGACACCGGCAACTGTGCGCAGTGTCATTCGGAAGACTGTATGTGTGCAAACATTGTGGTCACCCGACACAGCCGCACGCTTGGCCGAATCAAAGTGATTCTGGTGGGGGAAAATATTGGCTATTGAGATGAACACTGAAGCGAGTACCCTGAATGCGTTAAATCAGGCCTTTTCGGCCTATCCTCAAACGATCAAAAAAGAACCTCGGGTGGCTTATGCCGGCACCCGGGGTTCTTATGGCGAAGCCGCCAGTCTGGCTTTTTTCAAGCAGGATTGTGAGTTGTTTGCTTATAAAACCTTTGAGGATGTTTTTGTGGCCCTGAGTCAGGGGTTTATTGATTATGGGGTGCTTCCCATAGAAAACTCATCCACCGGGTCCATTGCCGCCGTTTATGACCTGCTGTCGCGGTATCAGTACTATATTGTCGGCGAAGAGGAGATCAAAGCCCGACACTGCCTGCTGGCACCCAAAGGCGCTAGCATTGAGACGATCACCGAGGTTTATTCACATCCCCAGGGATTTTCCCAGTCCGAGGAATTCCTAAATGACTATCCGCACTGGAAATGTATTCCTTACTTCAATACCGCCATTGCCGCCGAATATGTGGCCGAGCAAAATGACCCGACTATGGCTGCCATTGCCAGCCGCCGGGCTGGCGAAATTTATGACCTGGAAGTATTGGCTGAAAATATCAACTTTTCGCAAACCAATGTGACTCGATTTGTGATTATTTCCCGGGAGATTGAATTATTTGAAAATCCCACCCGGGTCAGTATTGCCTTTCGTCTGCCTCATCGTCCCGGGGCGCTGTATGAAATCATCGGGATCTTTTCAGTGTTCTCATTAAATCTTTGTAAGATCGAATCCCGGCCGCTATTAAAAGAGAATTGGGAATACCTGTTTTTCATCGACTTCACCGGCAATATTTCCCAGAATACCCTGGTCAACCTGCTGCCGATTATTCAGGAAAAGGCTGAGTATTTTCAGTTTCTGGGGTATTATCCGCAGTTTGAAGAAAAATAGTATTATTTCATTTACTTAGCAACAAAACCCCAGGTTTTTTCGACCTATCATTGTCGTTAAACCTGGGGTTTTTAATATTTACTATTTAATCATAAAAGGCCATTCTGACCTGTCCATTAGCGTCAGCTGCGGGGCTATAATCGTCGGAGTGACAATTGGGACAGCGGGCCTTGGCAGCAAACCGGTAATGCCCGTTCTCACAGGCCCCGGCAATCGCTTCAACCTTTTCCTTATAAGAGAGTGCCGGATTCTGATCATTAATTTTTTCTTGAATCTCTTCCTGACGGATCACTTTTTCTTCGCCACAGGTGTCACAATGAAGCAGAGAAAAATTCAGACCGCCGCCTTCTCTGACGTCAAACTCGGTTTGGCATTGGTTACAACGTGCTTTAAATTGTCTGCCCAATTTTACCGCCTCCTATTTAAATTGATAAATGATTTAAGCTAAAAGCTGTAGTACCCCTTGAGGTTGCTGGTTAGCCTGGGACAGCATCGCCTGAGCCGCCTGACTGAGAATGTTATTTTTGGTAAATGACATCATTTCTTTGGCCATATCGACATCGCGGATTCGTGATTCGGATGAAGACAAGTTTTCTGATGATGACTCGAGATTCTTAACGGTATGCTCCAACCGGTTCTGATAGGCCCCCAGCCGGGAACGTTCCGCCGAAACTCTGGAAATCGCTGAATCACAGGAACTGATGGCATTGTTGGCTAAAGCATAGCTGGTTACCTGTAAACTGGAAACGCCCAGAGCGGCTGCCCGCATATCACTGGTTTGAATATCCATTGACTGGCCAGTATTGGCGCCAATTTGAATCGCAAAAGACTGCGCCGCCGAATCAGCCAGATCTGGCCAGGTGATGTTAAAGCCGGACAAGGTTCCATCGGCAATGGCATCGGGCATAATCGATTCAGCCGTTTTGGCATTTGCCGGAACGCCGGTCGCATCTGAACCAGTGGCTGAACCGGTATCAAGTTCGGGGCCTGCCGTTAAAACAACACCTGTTGTCGCACCCAAGTTACCTGTATTCACCGTTGCTTTAAACTGAGAGATCCATGAAGCAGTGCTATTAAAACTTAAGCCTACATGTGCAACCTTTACTGAAGCCAAAGCCTGATCCAGATTATGGGTTGGATTTGTCGCCAGATAACTGGTTACTTCTTTGATCCCTGTTGCCCCGCCATTAAGACGGATCTGCTTATCCAGATACCGCACTGCCAGATAGGCTGAGGCATAATCATTCGCTTGACCCTGCCAGTCACCATAAGAGCCACTGTCAATATTGCCAACAACCGCCTCCACCGAACCTAATGATGCGATCCCCCCTTCAAGCCGTTCATCGCCACCATGGGCAAACTCCGCCATCCCCTCATTAAACCAGATGGGTAAATCGGCAAAGTTCATCGTCGACATCATTACGGCATGGGTCATTTCATGGGCTATCACCCGGTCCACATATTGAGGAGCCGTCCCACCATCGATTGTATCAGTCGGTTGGGAGTAAGCCAGATTAATTTTCAATGCTAAGTTTGATCCTTTCCCGGTAATGCCAGGAGTACCCAGCGTATTGGCCGGATCTGTGGTAAAACTGCCCTGAACATAAGCGGCATAGTTGCTGGATGGATCATTAATGATTTCAACACTCATATTAATTCCACTTGCCGTTAACCCAAAGCTGGCTGTTACCAAATCTTCCGCTTCCGCCAACCACCACTTTTTGAGACTGGAAATCAGATTTTGTTGATCGGCCGCACTGACCGCGGCATTGCCCTGATTAAGCAGCTTCTTGGTATTAAATTCGGTATTATTGCCAATCCGGTCAACCTCACTGGCCAGCTGATCGATCTCGCTTTGAATCGCTTCCCGATCGGCAGTGGCATTGACGTCATTGGCGGCCTGCACCGACAGCTCCCGCATCCGCTGGATAATTGAATGGGTTTCACTGAGGGCTCCTTCTGCGGTTTGAATCAGCGAGATGGCATCCCGGGCATTATTACCGGCCTGCCCCAGGCCCCGGATCTGGCCCCGCATTTTTTCAGAAATCGCCAGACCGGCGGCATTATCCCCAGCCCGGTTAATACTCTGCCCGGAAGACAACTTTTCCAGGGACTTACTGGCCTGGTTAGTATTATTGGTCAATTGTCGATAATTGTTAATTGCCATGATATTATGGTTAATTCTCATTTAGTCACCTCCTCTCCGATTGAATCTACCTAGTAATCATGATCAGATAAAAATACGAAGCAAATTTGCTCAAATGACGATTCTTAATAAACACCACTATTCAACATTCGCATTTCAATATATATCGGCCAAACTGGATTAGAGCATAAGCTTTTTTATTCAAAGTTTGTCATTTGCTAAAATTTCTTGCTTGAGATAATTATTTTACTCCTTTCTTGAAAATTTCCATAAAAAAACCGACGGCATCACATACCGTCGGTTCTTATTTTTATTCGATTCTATTTTTTCTGCAGTTCAATCCCGGTATCATGACCATTCAAATTAAACATTTCGCCGACACCGGCTTTGACGGTGATCGTGTCAGCCAGGGTTTCGGTTTTAATAAAATCGGTATAGATTTCAATCGCCCGATCCATCGCTTCGTCACTGCTGTAGCTGATATCGATGCGGTCCATGACTTCATAGCCGTTGGCTTTTCGCAGCTGCTGAATCCGCGAAACAAATTCCCGGGCACAGCCTTCATCCAATAGATCCTGATTTAGGCTGGTATCGAGGATGATAAACTTGTTATTAAACATCTGGACATTGAAGCCTTCTTTAGCCGAAATCCGGATATCGATGAAATCTTTGCGGAGTTCAAGACTTTCACCATCCAATTCAATGACAAAGCTGCCATTATCTTCGAGCTTGGCCACTACTTCACTGGCTTCAACCGAGGCCAGGGCCTTGCCCAGCAGTTTGACGTTTTTACCCAAAATCGGTCCGGCCACCTTGAAGTCCGGTTTCAGAGCATAGTTCATAAAGTCACCAAGATTGTCTTCAAAAACGACTTTTTTAATATTCAGTTCTTCTTCAATCAGGACACAGAGATCGCCCAGGGTTTCCCGGTATTTACCATCGACAATAATCTTTGACAGTGGCTGTCGAACCTTGATCTGCGCTTCTTCCCGGGCCCCGCGGCCGAGACTGACCAGTTCCCGGACCAGATCCATCGGTTCCTCGATGGCATCCTGAATCAATTCTTCATTGGCAATCGGATAATCGGCCAGATGGACCGAAACACCGTCGGTCAGTTTTTGATACAGTTCTTCGGTGATGTAAGGGGCAAAAGGAGCACACAGACGGACCACCCCTTCCAAAACTTCCCAGGTGGTGTTGTAAACCGCTTTTTTATCTTCCGTCAGCTCGGTTCCCCAGAAACGGCGACGGTTCCGGCGGATATACCAGTTGGATAAATCTTCGTTGACAAAGTTCTGGATTTTCTTGACCGCTTTAGTTAAGTCAAAAACTTCCATTTCTTCTCTAACTTCTTTGACCAGGCGGTTGTATTTAGACAAGATCCAGGCATCGATTTCCGGCCGCTTGGTATAGGGCACAAAGAATTCCCGGGGATCGATGCTATCGGTATTGGCATAAAGAGCAAAGAAATGATAGGTGTTCTTCAAGGTGTTAAAGAATTTACTTTGTACTTCTTTGATGCCCTTGACATCAAAACGGGTGGGGGTCCAGGCTGGTGAGACATAGAGCAGATACCAGCGCAGGGCATCGGCCCCATATTCTTCAAACATTTCAAACGGATTAACGGTGTTGCCCTTGGTTTTAGACATTTTCTGTCCATCGGCATCCAGAATCAGGTCATTGACCAACACCTTTTTGTACGGTGCTTTGCCAGTCACGAAGGAAGAAATCGCCAGCAATGAATAGAACCAGCCGCGGGTCTGATCGATGCCTTCACAGATGAAATCAGCCGGGAATTGTTCTTCCCACAGTTCTTTATTTTCAAACGGGTAGTGATGTTGAGCAAAGGGCATCGAGCCGGAATCAAACCAACAGTCGATAACGTCTTTAACCCGGGTCATCGTTTTGCCGCAATCCGGACAGGTGAAATGGACATCATCAACATAAGGACGATGCAGCTCAATGCTTTCATCGATATCCTCAATCGCTCGTTCCACCAGTTCTTTACGGGAACCGACGGTTTCCAGCTTGCCGCAATCGTCACAGCGCCACACCGGCAGTGGTGTTCCCCAGTAGCGGCTGCGCGAGATTGCCCAATCATTCAAATTTTCCAGCCAGTTGCCGAAGCGTTTTTCGCCGACAAAATCCGGGTACCATTCGACGCCGTTATTATTTTCGATCAGGGTGTCTTTGATCTTGGTCATTTCCAGATACCAGCTTGGTTTGGCATAATATAATAAGGGAGTTTTACAACGCCAACAATGGGGATAATTATGAAGTACCTTTTCTTTTTTGAACAGTTTGCCTTCAGCTTTTAACCATTTGATGATATCGAGATCGGCATCGATAACAAACTGTCCCTTCCAGGGGGTGTCGGTATACTTTCCATCCTCGGCGACTGGCTGCAATACCGGCAGATTGTACTGACGGCCAACCTTGTAGTCATCTTCCCCAAAAGCTGGAGCGATATGAACAATCCCGGTGCCGTCTTCGGTGGTAACGTAATCGGCACAAGTGACAAAAAAGGCTTTCTTATCGGGCATCACAAATGGCATTAGTTGTTCATATTCAACGTATTCCAGGGCTGACCCTTTCATTTCTTCGAGAATTTCATAGTCTTCACCGAGTAATTTGGGCGCCAGCACCTTGGCACAGATATAAACTTCGTCATTGCTGCGGGCTTTGATATAATCCGCATCGGGATGAACGGCCAGGGCCACATTGGCCGCCAGAGTCCAGGGGGTGGTGGTCCAGACTAAAAAGTATTCATCGGCATCCTTGCGTTTAAAAGCGGCGACGACAGTATTGCTTTTGATTTCCTGATAGCCCTGGGCCACCTCATGGGAGGCCAGACCGGTGCCACAGCGGGGGCAATAGGGCATGATCTTGTGACCTTCATATAGAAAGCCTTCTTTATTAAACTTATCGAGAATCCACCAGACGGTTTCAATATAGTTATTATCCAACGTGATGTAGGGATCTTCCATGTCTATGAAATAACCCATTTTGCGGCTCATTTCCTTCCACTGTCCTTCATAATTGAAGACCGATTCCTTGCATTTTTCGTTAAACTTATCGATGCCATAGGCTTCAATTTCCGGTTTACTGGACAGACCCAGCTGTTTTTCAACTTCGATTTCGACCGGCAGCCCATGGGTATCCCAGCCGCCTTTACGAAGGACCCGGTAACCGTCCATAACTTTGTACTTGCAGACCGTATCCTTCAAGGTTCGGGCCAGTACATGATGGATCCCGGGACGGCCGTTGGCAGTGGGAGGGCCTTCATAAAAGACGAAGTTTTCTTGTCCCGCCCGATTGTCGATGGTCTGCTGCAACAGATTCATGGCTTCCCATTGTTGTGAGATCGCATCTTCGCGGTCGCCGATTTTTCCTTCTATTAATGTTTTAAATTGTGCCAATTTTCTACCTCCATTAAGTCTCTCTGAGTTAAATTTTCTTAGTTAAATTAAGTGTTTGAAGTAAATGCGCTGAATTAATTGCACGATCCGAATGCGCTCATCGCTCATGGATAAATTAAATGCTTTACAGAACTGTTCCCAAATAAATGTACGACACGATGCCGCCGAACAAAACCGCATCAACAAAAAAACGCCCCCTGAAAAAATCCAAGGGACGAAAAATCGCGGTACCACCCAAGTTGGCAGAAAACTGCCCACTCTACGAAGTTAACGATTCCCCGGGGTTTCCTAATCTGGTTTTAGCGATGACTTAATCCAGTCTTCAGAAATCCTGTTCAAAGGTGATCTCTCTGAGGCGTCTTTTGACAATCTTTCACCAAAATGATTATCTCTCTGTTAAAGCCTTCCCCACAGCGTCCTTGTCCTGACATTTATATTTTTAGTTGAGATACTACGATAATTTATAACGATTTAAAAGTAAAAAGGTCTGTTCTATATTCTATCCAATATCCTTAATAAAATCAAGTTTTTTGAAATCTTTATTCAAATAATTAAGAATCTCGGTTATAATAGACTAACCACCCAATTCGTGATCAGCTCAGTTCATTGGGGGGAGCTGTGCATTGCAGCTGCCGTTTCTCAATTACCTGCTGATTGCATCCAAAGGAGTTATTATGAAAATACGTTATGTCGTTCTTTCGATCGTACTCATTGGGGTTCTTATTGTCGGCGCCGTCCTGGTGATGCCCAAGCTGATCAGCGATGAAGCAACCACCACTGATGAAGCCAGCAACAGCACTACCACTGCCGTCACCAAAGAGCCGGAAACCATAAAAAACAATCTCCCGGATACAACGGCCACCACTGCCATTGTCGTTCCCCCAGAAATGCAGACGGTGATCGAGGAAAACACTGCCGAAATCTATGTCGACGAACCTGGTCTGCTGGCCGGTAATTATCCCAGCCAACTGGTACCACTTTATGGGGTAACCAGTGTTTCCGAATCCAACCAGATTACCAATGCCTCGGGAAAACCAGGCTGGAAAGCCACCTATGTTTCTGATTATAGTACCGATGAGATTCTGGTTTTCTATCAGAGCCTGCTGGCCAGTGCCCCTGATTATAGTGAGGAACCTGTTTCTGAATCAACCAGCCTGAAGGGAACCGTTAGTGGCTATACGATCAGCATCACGATTTCTCCCAATAACCCCGATAAAACCGACCTGCCAGGCAACTCTGCTGTCAGTATTTTTATCGAACAGGTCTGATCGATGGGTTCAGATTTTTAGAAAAATAACTCAATTCAAGACCTTGTTTTGAAAAGAAATATGCGCTAATCTTATACTAAGCCAACAGTTCATTGTCGGCTTAGTATTTTTTTAGAATCGAGGACTTATAATGAATGATCAAACCAAAAAAATCACCTATACGGCGTTATTGATGGCCCTGACCTTTGTGATGACATCGCTGGTGAAGATTCCGCTGCCGACGGGTTATATTCATCCTGGTGATGGGGCGGTGCTGCTATCCGCTTATATTTTAGGACCCTGGGGCGGTCTGATTGCCGCCGGGATCGGTTCGGCCAGTGCCGACTACTTCGGTGGATACAGCGCTTATATGCTGCCCACCTTTATCGCCAAAGGCTCGATGGCCTTTATTTTCGGCTATCTGATGAAGCGTTTTCCCGAAAAGAATCTGCTGTACTTTGCGTTTCCGGCTGTGATTGCGATGACCGCCGTTTATTTCGTTTCTGAAGTGATCATGTACGGCAACGTTGCTGGTCCTTTGGTGAACGTCCCCTTCAGTGCTCTTCAGGGTCTGGTCGGGATCGTCCTGGTCACCATCCTGCACAAACCGCTAGAACGCTTTCGCCTGAAACCAGTCAAGTTTTAGGAATCAAAAAAAGACCCGTTGGGTCTCAGACTGTCAAAAAAGATAACCCAGTACCGACAATTGTTACATCATGTTGTACGCATCGGAGCGGACACGGCAGAGCCTGCGTGAAGGCAATGAGCCAATCACAAGCTTGCTTGTAGTTGGCGACTGCCCACGACTAATAAGAAATTGAATTTCTTATTAGTGTCCGATTCCGCGGCGAACAACAGATTAACAATTGGTCGGTACGGTAGTTTATCAACAACCTCAAAGACCGATCGGGTCTTTTTTTTATTTGCCCCGTCTTTCGCTGATGGTTTACATGTAACCCTTCATGGTATCCAGATATTCTTCGGCATTGTCCCGGATGCTCTGAATCTCTTCGGGTTTCAACTCTCGGGCAACTTTGGCCGGGCTGCCCATGATCAATGAGTTGGGCGGAAAGACCTTTCCCTGGGTCACCAGCGAGCCGGCTCCAACAATCGAGTTGTCGCCGATTTTGGCACCGTTGAGAATAATGGCTCCCATCCCGATCAGGACATTATCGCCGATTTCACAGCCGTGAATAATGGCATTATGGCCGATGCTCACGCCGGCACCGATGACCGTGGGATAACCCGGGGCGACATGGACCACTGTCCCATCCTGAATATTGGTCCGATCGCCAATGGTGATGCTGTCTACATCACCCCGGATGACCGCCTGAAACCAAACTGAGATAAAATTACCCAGTTTTACTTTTCCTACAACATCGGCACTTTTTGCAATAAAAACGGTTTTACCCAACATCATTTTGTTCACCCCACCTTTTTTTCGTTTCGATCATTCATTTCTATAATTCGTGACTACATGATACTATTTTCAGGACTTTTTGTAAAGTTATTCCATGATCCCACCCATTTATGGTAAAATATCAGCAAAATGAAAACACAAAGGACGTAGTCAATGAATATTGCCAGTATTGAAAATCTTAAAAAAACTTATGGGGTGAAAACTCTTTTTAATCAACTCTCATTTTCCATCGCCGATACGGACAAGATCGGGGTGATTGGCATTAATGGATCGGGAAAAACCTCGCTGCTGCGGATTATTGGCAACCTCGATAGCCCGGATGCTGGCGAGGTTAAGTTTTTCGGTACCAAACGGGTGGAAATTCTGTCTCAGGACCCAGATCTTGACCCCAATACCACGGTACTTTCTCAGGTCTTTTCGGCCAACTCACCAGAAATGAACCTGGTCCGGGATTATGAGTCCACCCTGGCCGCCCTGGAAGATTCCCCGGAGGATCCCACCCTGCAAAAGCGACTGATGTCACTGTCTCAGCGCATCGATGATGAAAACCTCTGGAACCTGAAATCCCAGGTGGAAACGATCTTATCGCAGCTGGGCATTCACGACTATCATAAACAGATTGGTCAGCTTTCCGGGGGCCAGCGCAAACGGGTGGCGATGGCCTCGGCCCTGCTGACCCCCTGTGATCTGCTGATTCTCGATGAGCCGACCAATCACCTCGACAATGACACCATTGCCTGGCTGGAAAACTACCTGCTAAACCGTAAAGGAGCCCTGTTGATGGTTACCCATGACCGCTATTTTCTGGATCGGGTTGTCACCAAAACGATCGAATTGGATAAGGGTAACCTCTATGAGTATACCGGCAATTATTCAGACTTTTTAGAGCAGAAAGCCAATCGCCGGGAAGCCCAAACCGCCATCGAAGCAAAGCGTCAAAACCTCTATCGCCGGGAGCTGGCCTGGATCCGCCGGGGCGCCCGGGCCCGCACCACCAAACAAAAAGCCCGAATTCAGCGGTTTGACGAGATCAAAGAACGGGCCACTGATCTTTCCGAAAACCAGATGGAAATCTCGGTGGGCTTTTCCCGACTGGGTAAAAAAGTCATCGAAATTGAGCATTTAAGTAAGTCCTTCGGCCCACAAAAAATCATCGCCGATTTTAGTATGATTCTCGGCCCCAGCGAACGGATTGGGATCATCGGGAAAAACGGCTATGGCAAGTCGACCCTACTGAACCTGCTGGCCGGAAAACTATCTCCGGATGGTGGCACCATCACCCTGGGTGATACCGTTAAACTCGGTTATTTTTCCCAGGAATCTGAGGATATGGATTTGAGCCTCCGGGCCATTGATTATATCCGCGAAAAAGCCGAAGTGATGGAGAATTCCCGGGGCGAAACGGTCACTGCCGCCCAGATGATGGAACTGTTTCTGTTTGACAAAAATAGCCAATGGGTTTATATCTCCGAACTCTCCGGTGGCGAACGGCGGCGGCTCTATCTACTGGGAATCCTGATGATGGCCCCCAACGTGCTGCTGTTTGATGAACCCACCAACGATCTGGACATTGACACCCTGACGATTCTGGAAGCCTACCTGGACGAGTTTCAGGGTTCAGTGCTGACCGTTTCCCACGACCGCTATTTTCTGGACCGCACCTGTGAACAGATTTTTTCCTTCAACGGCAAGGGCCAGATCACTACCCAAACCGGTAATTATTCGGATTATATCAAAAAACATCCACTGACCGGCCTAGGCCACCGCGAGGACACACCGGAGCAAACAGTGAAAAAAACCGAAGCCCCGCCCAGCGAAAAACCCAAAACCCGCAAGCCCGGTCTGACCTACAAGGAAAAACGGGAGCAGGAAGCCCTGCTGCTGGATTTGGAAGCCAAGGATCAACGGCTGGATTTTGTCACTAAAAAACTGACGGAAATCACCAAAGACTACACCGTTTTGCAGGAACTGGCCGAAGAAAAGGCAGTTCTCGAAGAAGAACTGCTGGAGATTATGGATCGCCTGGAAAAGCTCGAAAACCTGGAAAAAGGCGACTAATCTGGCCGATTTAAGTCTGACCCAAAACGAACCGATTAACCTAATAAAATTTGATTATAAGGAAGGTACAATGAAAATTATCTCGTGGAACGTCAACGGCATTCGGGCGGCCTCCCAAAAAGGCTTTCTGCCCTTTATTGAAGCAGCCACTCCGGATATTCTCTGCATTCAGGAAACCAAGGCCCATGATCATCAGCTGGAAGATGCTTTACTCAACATCCCCGGCTATTCGGCCTATTTTCACTCCGGCGAAAAAAAGGGTTATAGCGGTACCGCCGTTTATTATAAAACCGAGCCCCTGGCTATCCGCACCGGTTTATCCGATCCGGAATTCAATAACGAGGGCCGCACCATTATCATGGAATACCCTGATTTTATCCTTTACAATGTCTATTTCCCCAACGGCCAGAAAGACGCTGAAAGGCTTGCTTTCAAGATGGACTTCAATCGCTGCATTCAAAATGATGTTCAGGAACTGCTGGCGGCTGGTAAAAACGTGATTGTCTGCGGAGATATCAACATCGCTCATCGCGAAATTGATTTGAAAAATCCCAAGGAAAACGCCAAGCGTTCTGGGTTCCTGCCGGAAGAACGAGCCTGGGTTGATGATTTCCTCAGCATCGGCATGGTCGACAGCTGGCGGGTGCAACATCCCGAAGCAATCAAATACAGCTGGTGGTCTTACCGCTTCAACGCCCGGGCCAACAACGCCGGGTGGCGGATCGACTCCTTCTTTGTGTCTGAAAACTTCATGTCCCAGGTTGACAGCACTGATATCTTAGATGAGGTGATGGGCTCGGATCATTGCCCGATTGTCTTAACCCTGAAATAAAAAAAGCACCCGGCGGGTGCTTTTTTCTTATTATTTTCTAATTCTCGGACTTCAATTTTAACCGGGCGACGGCTTCTCGGGCCGTGTCCCATTCATTATAATAGAGGGTTTCGTCTTTCAAGATTTCCTGTTTTTCGTGGCCTTTTCCGGCCAGCACCAGCACATCACCCGGGCGGCACAGGGTGGCGCCATAATAGATGCCTTCCTGACGAAGTTCCACCGTAGCAACCTGATCGGTTTTCTCGCGAACACCGGCCGCCACCGCATTGATGATGTCGAGCGGGTTTTCACTGGCGGGATTGTCCGATGTCACTACCACCAGATCGGCATACTCTCCCGCGATCCGGCCCATGATCGGCCGTTTTTCCTTATCGCGGTCACCATTGCAGCCAAAGACCAGGATAATCCGGCCGGTAAATATTTTTCGCACTGACTGGAGCAGCTTTTCCAGAGAATCCGGAGAATGGGCATAATCGATGACCACATCAAAAGGCGCCTCCACCTCCAGAATTTCCATCCGCCCTTCAACCCCCGGCATCGTCGCCAAAGCCTCCCGGATCACCGCCATCGGCACCCTTTCGGTCAGCGCCGCAATGATCGCGGCGATGGCATTATAAACCATAAACTCACCAGGAATATTTAAAAATAGTCTTTCTTCCCGCTCAGCCGTAACTAAGGTAAATTCCGTTCCTCTAGCACCAAAGACCAGATCCTTAGCCCAATAGTCACGGCCCGCTTTTAAGCCATAGGTGATCACTGGTACGCTTGACTTTTCACTTAGTATATCGCACAGCCTCCGGCCCCAGGGGTCATCACCATTAACAATACTAGCTTTTTTCACCTGGAAAAAGAGCTTGGCTTTGGCGTCAAAGTAATTTTCAAAGGTTTTGTGATAATCCAGATGATCCTGGGTCAGGTTAGTGAAAATACCATAATCAAAATCCACCCCATTGACCCGATCCAGAGCCAATCCGTGAGAGGAAACTTCCATAAATAAGTGGGAACAGCCCCGCTCCTTCATTTCTTTGATAATCTCCTGGACTTCCAAGGATTCCGGGGTAGTGCGGCCGCGATTGTCAACCACCTGATCACCAATCAGATTATGGATCGTGCCAATCAGGCCACATTTTTGGCCTTCAGTTTCAAAAATATGTTTAAGCATATAGGTCAACGAGGTTTTACCGTTGGTTCCGGTAATCCCTGTCACCAACATCGACTCTGAGGGTTTTCCGTAAAAACAACTCCCCAATATCCCCAGGCCATAGCGAGAATCTGCGACTTTGATATAGACTACCTCCGCTTGATAGTCGGACAGGTCATCCTGATGAACCACGGCAGCAGCGCCCTGGCTGATAGCCTTGCCGATGTATTGATGACCATCAGTAACATAGCCGGGGATGGCCACAAACAAGCTGCCCGGCACCGCTTCACGAGAATTGTAGCAAATCTTTTTTATATCACAATCAGGCTGATTGTTTCTGATTTCAATTATTTTTAATTCGTCCAATAATTTTTCCAGTTTCATAGGTTTTCCTCTCACTTGTTCATCTTCCAAAATAACTCTTTTATTATTATACTGTTTTCCAAATTGTCTGTCTATCTCTCTCTTTAGCTGCCATAATCCAAATGTGACGCAGTTCATTATACACTATCTTGCCATAATAAAAAAAGAGACACTTTTTAGCATCTCTTGATTTTTCATCACATTTTAAACATATTGGCACAGGATGCTACTAAACATTCCACTCCGAAATCATCCTTGGTGACTACCGTTCCCGGTTCAATCACCACCACCCGGTGATCCCATTCCAGTGAAAGAAACATTTCCAGCAGTTCCACATCTCCCTGGGTGATAATAAAATCCAATTTAAGAACCTGGCTCAGATGCCGGGCACAATGAATCCAATCTTCCAGATTATAAGCACCAGAATCAATCATCATCAGGGACTTGTAATTTTTAAACATAATCCCCATAATCATCTCTGCTCGTTTGGGACCATATTTATTAATGGCATAGTGATATTCTTCTTTTAAGGACTTCTTCCCCAACATCCAACCTTTGGTAATAAAATAGGTTTCACCCCGGATGGATTTAAGTTTCTCTTTATTATGAAGCAGGATCTGAATACAATCTTCAGAACGCAACAGGGCCAGTCTGGAATAATCACTTCGTAATCCGATCAATGCTTTTCCGCAGTTGCCGTAACCCAAAAGAATCGTGTCATATTCCTGGTGATTATCAATCTCTTTTTGTAGTTCCTGGTTTAACATGTCCGGGTTGTTATGAAGTTCTGCACTCATCCAAATGGTATCATAATTGATGCCGGTATTCTTCATCGCTAAGCTCATCTCATCTTGAATCATTCCACACGCAATCAGTAAGATACTTTCTTTCATCCCATACCTCAGTTATTCATAACTAATCGAAGGAAGCAATTGCCTCCAACCCAGAATCCTCACCGGTAAAGTACATAAGACCCCATCCAATGGGGTGATCTTTTTCATCCATCAGCTTCTGCTCCACAACCAGAACAGGATCGCCTTCCATAATATCCAGCACCTGACTTACTTCCCCTTTTGCCGCCATAGCCCGGATTTTGAGCTTTTTGGTCATCGCAAAAATAGAGTTCTTTTTTGCCACCATTTCCGGAAAGGTGGCGTAGCGAATCTCTTTTTCCACAATCGGAATACCGCGATAATAGGGAATATATTTGACGTCAAAAGCCTTGACGATACCATCACTGACAAAAACTCGTTTCACTACAATAACATGTTTATTTTCAGGGATTTCCAGATTAAAACCAACCTCATAGCTGGGTTTCACCACATTGACCTCAATCAACCGAATTTCTTCACCTTTTTTTTCCGTTGTCATCATTTCATCAAAGTGAAGCGTATAGGAGTCAAGATTAGGCTCGCAAACATAGTTGCCTTTGCCCGGAATGGAATAAATGTATCCCTCATTGACAAGTACTGCCAAACCTTTTCTGACCGTCATGCGACTGACATTAAATTCTTCACAGAGTAGGTTTTCTGACTGTATGGCATCACCCGGTTTAATTTCTTCACTGGTTATTCTATTTTTTATTGCATCAACTATTTTTAAATATTCGGGGGATCCCATTTTTCTACCACCTTGGTCTATTTATCATTATTTTTTTTGCCGGTTTTTTCGATCATCCATAATTTGCATTTTTCGACACCGGTCATCACATCTTTGGTCGCAAAATCCGCACCAACAATCTGAGCCGCTTTTTCATCAATGACAGCACCACCGATAATAACCCGATAATCATCCCGGATTCCCCGGTTAACCAGTTCACAGACAACCGCCCGCATTTCATAAATGGTTTCCTGCTGCATGCCGCTCATTCCAATAATATCTGGTTTGACAGTTTCAATGGCTTCAATGACCTGATAAAGGGAAACATCTGTTCCTAAATCTATCAGTTCAAAACCAGCGGTTCTGGCAAATGAGCCAAAAATATTTTTACCGATATCATGACAATCACCAAATACCGAAAAAAGCAGTAATCTGCCGATTTTGTTTTTCGGAGTTACTTTAGTAACTTCCTTAAGTTCTTCGAGTTCCATCACTTCCTGAAAAATGATCCCGGCAAAAATTAAATCCGCAATAAAATAATCGCTGGTTTCGTATAATTTACCAACCCGCTCCATTCCAGTTTGCAGCCAATTGAAGATATCAATTGGTTTAAACCCTTTTCGAATAGCAATTCGCACGAGCTCAAGGGTTCGATCTTCATATAATCCTTCGATGGATCTTACAATGCTATGTTTCATAATTTAAGTTCCACTCCCTTAAAGGTGTAAATTGAATACCACTGCCATGTTTTAGCGACCTGGCTTTATTTAAATGATCACACCTGGAATTTCTAGTTTATTATTTTCAAAATCCTCTTAATTATAACCTAAATTATTTTTTTTGATAATGGTATAATTGATATAAATCTTACAAATTTTAACATCTTTGAGTTTAGAGGCCTTTGCTCTTCATAAGAGAAGAGCAAAAGTTACTAAACTGTCAATTTTTATGTCTATGCTTTTTTCGCATAAGAGAAATGATAACAAACCGGAATAATAATGGCACCGCCAATTATATTTCCCAGTGTTACCGGAATAATATTATTCAGGAAAGCTTGCGCCCAGGTTATATCAGCGCCACATAAAATCCCCATGGGGATGAAGAACATATTGGCCACACTATGTTCGAATCCAGATAATACGAAGAGCATAATCGGGAACCAGATTGCGAAAATCTTGCCGATGACGTCTTTAGCACCAGATTGCATCCATACTGCCAAAACAACCAGAATGTTACAGAAAATAGCACGAATGATAACAGGAAATAATGGAATCGCAACCTTAGCTTCAGCAATACCAATTGCTTTGGCTGTCATGGCTTCGCCATAGAGACCGCTTTGTGACATTAACCAGGCCAATAAGACCGAACCGATTAAGTTGGCAACCCAAACCACACCCCAATTACGTAGCATCGCACCGACAGTAATTTCCTTTTTGAAGACCGATAAGGTCATCAGGTTATTACCTGTAAATAACTCTGCACCGCACAACACAACAAGCATCAGACCAACCGGGAAAACACCAGCACCGATGTATTTGGCAAACGTGGCTTCAAAACCAGTGCCTGCTCCAGAGGTAATAACAGTAAAACCATAAGCACCAAATCCAATAAACACACCTGCAAAAATACCCAGTATGAGCATTTTACTTATTGGTAACTTGGCTTTGTTATTACATCCATTCACCATGTTCTCGCAAATTTCCGCGGGACTAAAAAAATTATTCACCCTCTCCTCCTTAGAATAAAGTTTTCCGATTTTCATGAAATCGTTTGTCGAAATTATACCATACTTATATCGACCTGTATATACAAATATCTACAAATCTTATAATTTTAGGGCTAAAAAAGACGTCTTTTTTAGCAATAGCGTTTAACCTTTTCTGTACCTTCACAACAAAAAAAAAGATAAAAAGATGAGCGTTTACGCTTCCTTTTATCCTTTTTTTTTATTTTAACTGGGGCTATTATTGGATTATTGACAATGCCGTCGCTTATACCCAGCTCTGGCAGATTTTTACGCCTTCAGCCGCATTGGTGGTAAACTGGTCAGCACCCACATACTCACAGGATTCTTTGGTTACCGGATTTCCGCCGATGATCACCTTGGCGTCGATGCCAGCCGCTTTTAGTGCATCCACGGTTTCTTTCATGGAGTCGATGGCCAGTGTTAAGACCCCGCTCATGCCGATAATTGCCGGTTTGCAATCTTTCGCTTTTTCCACAAAGATTTCTGGCGCCACGTCGATTCCCAAATCAACCACTTCAAAACCAGCGGCTTCCGACATACTTTTAAAGATATTTTTGCCGATATCATGTAAATCACCATGGACAGTTCCGATAATGATGGTTCCTGCAACAGCCGAGTCTTCGCTGCCTAAAACAGGTTTTAAGACATTAATTGCTTCTGTTAACAATTCCCCGGCGAAGATCAGATCGCCCACAAAATATTCACCTTTTTCAAAAAGATCACCAACAATCGCCATCCCGCCCTGACAGGCAGCTACCGCTTCCTGTGCTTCTGCTTCTGAGGGATTAGTCGCAACAAAATCATTGAGTAGGTCCATTACATCTTCTTCTTCTAAATCTCCAACTGCCTGCGTCAAAACCTTTAAATCCAGCATTTTAATACCCTTCCTTTTGAAAAAAAATCATCTCATAAAAACTTGTGTGACATGTGTGTACATGTTTAGTCGTATGATACACCTTTAGTGGCTTATTGTCAAGTAAACGCTTCCAATTTTAACGGGTAAATTTTCCCTCTAAAAAAAGATCACCTAAAAAGGCGATCTTTTTTCATCTCTATTTGATTTTCTGCCAGAAGCCCCGGTATCGGAGGATCCGGGTGGTGTTTAAGATTGTCAGGATGGCGGCGCCGACATCGGCAAAAATAGCCAGGTACATTTCACCCATGCCAAAGAAGGTCATGGTCAGTACCGTGATCTTAATCCCCAATGCCAGAACAATGTTCTGAATCATAATCCGGCGGGTATATTTAGCAATATCCACCGACTTAACAATATCCATCGGATCATCTTTCATCAGAATGATATCGGCGGCTTCAATGGCAGCGTCTGAACCCAGAGCGCCCATGGCGATGCCAGCATCGGCCATAGCCAGAACCGGGGCATCGTTCATGCCATCGCCGACAAAGATGGTTTTCCCATCCTTATTATCCGCTTTGATTCTTTCAAAGGCAGCCACCTTATCCTGCGGCAGACAATCTCCCACTACTTCATCCAGCTGCAGCTGCTTGCCGATCTGGTTGGCGACTTGTGAATTATCGCCACTAAGCATCACTGTTTTTTTGACGCCCAGTTTCTTTAATTGCTGCAGAGCGGCAAAAGCATTTTCTTTGACCATATCCCCCAGCACCAGATATCCGGCCAATTGATTATCGATGGCGATATACACAATGGTACCCGCTTCGTTATTTTCAGCCAGGTCAACCTGATGATCCGTCAGCAGACTCTTGTTTCCAGCCAAGATCACCCGATTATCAACTTCGACCCGGGTACCTTTGCCAGGGATTTCCGCGTAATTTTTTAGCTGGGTTTCATTCACATCCTGATGGGCATAAGCAGTGATCGCTTTACCGATAGGATGGTTCGAAT
>Ga0351904_1027_pt1 | contig 34916 bp, 21 predicted proteins | sample BONcelHT113001E3_FD_205826 | JGI IMG/M metagenome (GOLD analysis project Ga0351904, IMG submission 205826) | Enriched cells from coal bed in the Powder River Basin, Montana, United States - BONCAT cells T11 rep1 HSBNCT.T11.300.1.E3 ...
TCTCAAATGGATATTGATGGATCTAAAAATGTGGATATTAAAAGTATTCAAATAAATCAATCCAAATGAAGTGATAGAAATTAATTTAAGGATCCCAACTGAGATTATGATAGAAATTAGAATTATAAATTAAAAAAAAACATCTACTAAAGCTATTGGTGATTTAATGAGCCTGATTATAACTTACATTGGAAGTAAAGGATGTGTAATGGCTGCAGACAAACGCAGCATAGGATTTTTAGGGGACAAAAAACAACGAGAAGTCCTGGAAGAGGATTTATATTCGGGTAAAATTAATACCGATGAAAAACTCCTTAAAAGGGCGGAAGAACTGGATATCAACCTTAAAATTATTGATCATGGAGAAAAGATCCGTAACCTTGGCAAAGTGCTGGTGGGTGAGGTTAAAATTCGTGCCACCCATGAAACGAAACGTAAAAGAATATACGCCACCACCAATGGTTACCATCAGGTGGAGCTCACTGGCTCAGAGATTCAAAATGTTAAAAGCGGCCAGAGTTCAATCGTGATTTTTGGTAATAAAATTACTAAAGAAATTGCTGGTAAAAGCTTACAAAAACATTTCAAATCAAAAATAAGCCTTAATGAAGTAGGAAAAATATTCCAGAAGGTTATGGAAGATGTAGCAAAAGCAACACCTTCAGTAAGTACGGAGTATGATATATTTATTATCCATCCCCAGATGAATCATAAGCAAGCCATGGAACTACTGAGAACATCCATAATCAGCGATGTGCAAGAACTGGAGAAATGGCGAAACGAGCTAAAAGAGGATATGCTGGCAAAAAGACGGGACATTCAGATGGCCTCCAGGATCATGACCCAGGGTGAGGTTGGTCGAGTAAAAACTATTGAGGGGGATAGAGTTGAAGTCATCCTCTCTGAGGGTGTGGAAGCACTGGATATGAACTGGAATGTCCTTGCGGGATCTGGTGACATAATTATAATGAAAATGGAACAACCCTCACCCCTTAATCTAGGAGATTTGGTAGTTATCGAAGATGAAAATTTGTGTATAAAGAAGAATAAAAGCTCTTTGAGCTGTGATATAATACTATGTAAATCAGATTAACGAAAATAATAACTATTGTATCATAGTATGGAATTACAATAAGGTAAGACCAAGAAAATTAACACACAGATTTAAATTGTAATATAAATTAAGGTGAATTAAAAAATAAGGTGAATTAAACATGAAGCTAACTTTTTTAGGAAGTGGTGGCGGACGCTTTCGCCACCATAACCCAGCGCAGGATGACCGGTGGATTTAGAATCGACGGTATAGATGGTAAAAACCTGCACCTGGATCCGGGCCCTGGGGCTCTGGTACGCAGTTACCAGTTCGGTGTGAATCCCCTTAAACTTCACGGAATCCTGGTATCACACTCCCACACCGACCACTATAGCGATGCTGAGGTCTTAATAGAAGCCATGACCCGGGGAATGACCCGAAAAAAGGGACTGGTGATTGGGAGTGAGAGTGTTATCAACGGATACCAGAAATGGGGGCCCTGCATATCTCATTACCATCTTTCAAGGCCACAAGTAGAGGTCATGGAAGCAGGAGATATTAGGAGAGTAGGTGATCTGAAAATCACCGCCACCCCCACCAAACATGGAGACCCTAAAAATATCGGTTTTCGCATGGAATGGGATGGATTCACATTATCATACACCTCTGACACTGCCTACTTTGAAGAACTTCACCAGCACCATCAGAATGTGGATGTTCTAATTGCCAGTGTGATCAGACCTGGGAATGAAAAGATCAGAGGCCATCTCTGCGCTGATGAATTCCAACAGTTGGTGGATGAAAGCGCTCCCCAGCTAGCCATAATGACCCACCTGGGAATGAAACTCATTACCGACCATCCCGTGGAAGAGGCTTCTAAAATAACCAACAAAACTGGTGTTAAGACCATTGCTGCCTATGACGGGATGGTTATTGATCTGGACAATTTCCGTGACAAACAACAGACATTGGATAACTATTAATATAATAAAACACTTATAAAGCGAAAATAGGACATAGATTTAAGAAAAATCCAAAAATAGGGAAATTTTTCTATTTTATTCATAGATCATTAAAGGCTAAGAGAAATAAAGATTATGAGAAATGAAGATTAGAATAAGTATTTCTTTTGTAAGAAGAAAGTTTTAAATGAGATTTAATAAATAAAAAGTGATGTTTACAGGCCTCGGTGGCTCAGTCTGGTAGAGCGCGTGACTCGTAATCTCGTGGTCGGGGGTTCAAATCCCCCCCGAGGCTTCAATTTCTTATTTTTGTAAATAATAATTAATAATAAATTACAAACTTCAAAATATATATTAAATATTAATAGTAAGTTATACATAATAATGCCTGAGTACGACCGGTTATAGTAACTAAAAAATCAGGTTATAAATAAATATCTCGATTAAAAAATGAATTAACAATAAAATACTATTCATAAAACCTGAAAGTGGGTGTTGAATGGATTTATCAAGCTTATTACCAAATTTATTGGTTCAACGATTACTTGGTTTCATACTTGGATTAGTATTATTCTACGCAGCTTTGAAACTGCTTAACGAATTAAAAAATAAAGAAATCGCTATTTCAATGGTTTTCCTGCATAAAAACCGGATGATTATAATCTTTTCTTTACTGTTTATCAGTGGCTTATTATCATTTGTAACGGGTTTAATCTATGTTTTTATTGGTAATGGCATATATATCGAACGATTACTGAATTTAAATGCCGTTGTACTTTTAATATTCGTTGTTTCACTGCAAAGAATAATGAGAGGAGGGAAATAACATGGACACGTTGATCAATGCCATGACAATTATAGTAACTTTTACCGTGTTCTTACTCTCTTTGATGATTTTCCTAAATATGTTAAGATATAAGGAAGCTGCTTTAAGCCTTATATTTAACAAATTAGATGAAAGCATATTAATATTCAAAATTTTAGCTATTGCTGCTTTGATTTTCGCCATCGGGAGATTATTAGATCTTCTGAATATAACTTCAGCCTCTCCACTGGTTGATGATGCTGCCACTATTCTAAATCTTACAACCACCGTAGTCCTGATCTTCGCATTTTATAAATTATTTATTATAATGAAAATAAAAAACCTTACAGTTTAATAGCGTTAAATGAATTTTTATACTTATAACTGTAAAAATAACTATTAGTAACTTAAACTATTCATTTTCGAATAAATTATATAAAAAAATGAAATTATTGATATTTTATTGAATATACACTAAAACTATATTTAAACTTAGGTAATTATTATGAAAGTGATATCCAAGGAAGGATTGGTGATGTGTCGGGAGCATTATCACTGTCAGTATGAAAGCTGCAAGCATTATTCCTGGCACCAGGAGAAAGAATCATGTAAGAGTCGCAGATGCCAGAAACTACGCCAGATGGTTAGCTGCACTAAAACACCAGTTGAAAGATGATAATTAGTGCTATTTATCCCCCCTTAAAGAACAGATTCTTAGTTAAAAAGATGAAATAATTGTTAATGATTTCTAAATACACCTTAAAAAGATTAAGACCGGTTAACCTGTCTAGGGTTTATAAAACCGGATCTTAACAGGTGATCGGTAAGGACCATTGCCATGGCAGATTCAGCCACTACTGTCACCCTGGGACAGATACATGGGTCGTGCCGACCTTTGATCTGAATCTCAGTTTCTTCCATTTTTTCAAGATCCACTGTTTTTTGAACAGTGCTTATGGAGGGAGTGGGTTTAACTGCCATTCTAGCAACTATAGGCATACCATTAGATATTCCGCCAACAATTCCACCACTGGTGTTGGTAGTGGTTTTAATATGTTTTCCTTCCATGTAATATTCATCGTTAGTGACACTGGCTGTGGATTCAGCTAACAGGAATCCGAAACCGATCTCCACACCCTTTACTGATCCGATCCCCATTAGAGCCCGGGCCAGGTCTGCGTCTAACTTGTCAAAAACAGGATCTCCCAGGCCCGCGGGAACACCAAATGCCAGAGTTTCCACCACTCCACCCACAGAGTCCCCTTTTGCTTTGGCTTCCAGGATCTTCTCCTCCATGAGTTTTGCTGCCTTCTCATCAGCACATTTAACCAGGTTTCGGGAGGAATACTCTTCAATAAATTTATGGGCAACATTTTGGGCCTTCACATCAGCTACCTGAGTTACATGGGAGATAACCTTAATTTCCTGAAGTTCCAGGAGTTTTTTAGCAACTGCCCCCCCAATAACATGACCAATAGTGTTCCGGCCACTGCCTCTGCCCCCTCCACGGTAATCATAACATCCGTACCGGGAGGTCCAGGTGTAATCACCATGTCCAGGGCGGGGTTTATTTCGGAAAGGTTCATAGGCAGATGAATCTGCATCTTTATTATATACCACCGCAGCTATAGGGGTGCCATCAGTTTTTCCCTCAAAAATTCCTGATAAGACTTCAACCTGGTCTTTTTCTCCCCGTGAAGTGGTTATTTTACTGGTTCCGGGCCTTCTTTGATTTAGTTCCTTTTGTATGTCTTCTGCTCCTAATTCCAGTCCAGCGGGACAGCCATCAACCACAGCGCCCAGGGCTGTGCCATGACTGGATCCAAAGGTGGTTACTCTGAACATGTTGCCGGTTGTATTTCCTGCCATGAATCCACTTCCTTTTTTTAAATCTAATTGAAGTTATGGGTAACTGTAATAAATAGAATTATGGTATTTAGTAATAGAATTATGGTAGATAATTAGAATTATTGGTTGACATGTTAATTATTTGCTTTCAACCTTTTTAACTTCAATTTTATAGTAATAGATTATTTTTTTATAATTGCATATAATGCCTGGTTGTATATTTTTCCGTTTTTAACACAACTTTTTTCCATAATACCCTCCAATTTAAAACTGTTTTTTTCAAGTACTCGCCTTGAGGCTGTGTTGTGTTCCAGTGGCTTGGCAAATATTCTTTCAAGCCCTAAATCATTGAATCCATATTCAACTATTCCTTTTAAAGCTGAGGATGTGATTCCTTTACCCCAATATTTCTCCCCCAACCAGTAACCAATCTCTGCAGAAATCCTTTCAATATCTTCTCCTAAATTGAGTCCCACACCCCCAACTGCAACATCATCCAATGTTATTGCCAAAAAACAGTTTTTTTCTTGAGAACTGGTAATTTTTATCCATGATTTACCATCTTCAAGAGTGTAGGGATAGGGAAAAAGATCTCGCATACTGATGGCTATATTGTAATTATTGGCATTTTCTACTAAACTTTCAACATCCGAAGAATTCCAATTCCTTAAAACACAACTATCACATTCAATTCTCATTATATATGCACCATTTACTTTTTTTCAAGTCATCACTTATTAATAATGGCCAATATATCTGAGTGCAGGATGATATTAGGGGAGTTTGGTCTAAGTACCATTGGAAGAAAATTAGGTTATAGATATTAAATGAACGGAATTGAACTTACTAAATGAAAGAATTGAGCTATTAAGTCCAAGGAAGAATTGAGCTAAAACTGAATAATTGAATTATAGGTACTTTGGACAAGGGTAAGGGTCCTAACATGAGTGATTTTATTTTAGAAATATATGAAAAACTTTACAGCCTTTATGGTCCTCAGGGATGGTGGCCATTAATGGATCTGGAATCTGAGAATTTAAATAAAACCGGGGCCACCCATGGTTACCATCCACTGGATTATGATCTTCCGGAAACAGAAAACCAGAAATATGAGATTATTTTAGGCGCGATATTAACCCAGAATACCGCCTGGACATCAGCAGAGAAGGCACTTTTGAACCTTAAAGAATTAAACGCCCTGCAACCGGATAAACTCTTAACCCTTGATGAAGATATACTTAAAGAAGCAGTTCGTCCCGCTGGTTTTCTCAACCAAAAATCAATGTATCTAGTGAACATCACCCAGTTCTTCCTATCCTTGGAGGGAAAAACACCACAGAGAAAAGAGATTTTAAGGGTAAAGGGCGTTGGAAACGAAACTGCTGATTCTATACTACTTTATGTCTATAAACAACCAGAATTCGTGGTGGATGCCTACACCAGGAGGATTTTAAGCCACCTGGGACTGTTGGATGAGAAAATAGGTTACATTGAACTTAAAAAGATCTTTGAAAGTAGTCTACCTGTGGATGTGCCCTTGTACCAGGAATACCATGCACTGATAGTTGAACATGCCAAAAGATATTACCAGAGAAAGCCTTATAATGACGACGTCTTATTATAATACATCTTAAATAAAGTGTCTAATAAAAATAATAATACTCAAATCCTTTCTTTATACAATAATTCTTTGAATCTGATTTTAAATTCTGTGCCATTACTTCGATCAAGTTCAATCACCCCATCCACCTGGTTGACTAAAGTATTAACCAGTTGTAATCCAAGTGATTCTGTTTTCTGGTAATCCAATTCTTCAGGGAACCCCACTCCATCATCACCAATGATTAACTCGTATTCGTCCTCCTGTTTTCGGAGTGATATCTGTATTTCACCAATACCTGTGGGAAAGGCATATTTCAAACTATTGGATACCAGTTCACTTATTATCAACCCACAGGGCACGGCAGTTTCAATATTCAACTGGACTTCATCCACATCTAAAAGTACTTTAACCTGTTCTTCAACATTATAAGAATAGAATAACCCCCTTACCATGCTTTTAACATAATCCGCGAAGTTTATATGGGACAGATCCTCAGATTGGTATAATTTTTCGTGGACCAGTGCCATGGATTTAATCCTGTTCTGACTTTCCTTTAATGCGGTTTTGGTTTCCACATCATCCAGTCTATTGGCTTGCAAGTTAATAAGACTGGATATGATCTGCATATTATTTTTAACCCGGTGATGTATCTCCTGGATCAGGACTTCCTTTTCCCTTAAAGAAGCTTTAATATTTTCTTCAGCAATTTTGCGTTGGGTTATATCCATGGCAATGAGGAGAATATGTTTGATTTCATTTTGGTAGGATATGGGAATTAAATGATTTTCCACCAATCGTATTGCACCATCCTTATCAATGATCCTTGATTCATATATTAAGGGCTCCCCATTGAATAGTTTGGGGAATTCTTTTTGATGGAGGGGAATATCCTCTTCAGGGAAAATTTCCAAATCTGAGAAGTGTTGGTTAATTAATTCCTGCCTAGAAAGTCCAGTTATCTTAACCGCCGCGTCATTAACCCCTTTGAGAACACCATCAACTCCCAACAGTATGGTGTAACCCGGGTTTAAATCAAATAGGGTCCGGTATTGTTCTTCACTTCTTCTAAGTGAATCCAGAGCCATTTGTTTTTCAGTGATATCCTTTCCAAAAACAGAAATTCCCCTGTTGGAGGGGTAAACATTGATATCAAAATAGTGTTTTATTCCTTTGATTCCATAGTCAGTAACAAAATTCCGCGGTTTCTTTGTTTTAAGGACGTAATTGTATAGGTTATCTGTTTCTGTCCCGGCAATATCGGGGAAGATTTGGTATAATGATTTTCCTATTGCCTGTTCTGGAGGTATGTTTGTAAGTTTTTCTGAAGCCCGGTTCCAGTAAGTGTATCGGAGATCTTTATCCAGGGCAAAGAACAGGTCCGATATACTGTTGGCCAGATTACGATAACTTTCTTCACTCTTTTCAAGTTCTAGCTGAGCCTGATTCCTTTCTAAACTAATTCGGTACTCATCCAAGACAGATAAAATAGTTTGGGCTAATCTCCTTATGTGAGGTGGTGATTTAATTACAAAATCCGCGGCTCCCTTTTTCATGGCCTCCACTGCCACTTCCAGAGAACCTGTGCCTGTGAGTATTACAACTGGAATATGGGGATTGTTTATTCTGACTGTTTCCAGAACCTGCAGACCTTGATAACCCAGTATGTTTAAGTCAGTTAGAACCACATCGAATTTATTTTGAGTGAGAGATTCCTCAAACTCTTCTTTTGAACCAACATGGGTTACTTTAAATTGTTTACTCTCCCTTTCAAGGGAATCACGCACTAATCCAGGTCGAATGCCGAATCTTCCATATAAAGAATTTGAATTGTTTTGGCCATAGATTATTCCCCCCTGTGGGCCGATATTAATGAACCAATAATCTCAACTGAAAGGGCCAAATTTTAGGATTTTTTAATGAACTATGTTCTACCAATCCTAAATTCCATTCTTAACTTTAAATCCTATCCCTATACACTAATTCATTGAATTTAATTCTGAATTCAGTTCCTTGAGTTCGCTGAATAACGATCTTTCCATCAATCTGGTGGGTTAAACTATTAACCAATTGCAAACCAAGGGTTTTGGTGTTCTCAATATCCAAAGAGATGGGTAAACCAATTCCATTGTCACTTACAATAAGTTCTAGTTCACCGGATTTTGATTTTAGTTCTATATTTATGGCTCCTTCGCCTTCCGGAAAGGCATATTTGACACTGTTGGTTACCAACTCATTTATGATAAGCCCCAATGGTATGGCAGTGTCAATACCAATATTTAAATCCTGGATTTCCAGTATCGGTTTAATATTCCCATCTTTGATTCCATATGAATAGAATATATCGGAAACCAGTTTTTCCACGTAGTTTTTGAATTGTATATTGGTGAAACTGGGAGACTGGTAAAGTTTTTCATGAATCATGGCCATAGATTTTACCCGTCCCTGACTTTCCTTTAAAACATTAACTGACTCTTCCCCATCAACATGTTGAATTTGCAGATTTAACAGTGAAGATATAATCTGCATATTGTTCTTCACCCGATGATGAATTTCCCGAAGAAGAACATCTTTTTCCTGGAGGGATTCTTCCAGTTCTTTTTGTGCCATTTTCTGTTCAGTGATATTGGTGGAAATCACTAAAAAGTATTTTATATCCTCCCCCTTTTGGATAGTAGTTGCACGGGTCTGAATCCAATGAACATTACCTTTATTATCAAATATTCTGCTTTCAAAGGGTTTAATGGGTTCTCCATTTAACACTTGAGGGAGTTTCTTTAAATGCTTCTGCATATCATCTGGAAAAACCATGTCCAGCTCTGTGAAATGCCTGCCAACTAATTCTTCCTGGGATAAACCAGTGATTTTGATTATGGAATCATTAACTTCCAGGATCATACCATCTTTACCTAGAAGTAGGGTGTAATCAGGGTCTTCTTCAAAAAGAGTCCGGTATTTTTCTTCACTTTCACGTAGAGCATCTTCCATTTCCTTACGTTCTTTGATGGGGTGTGTGGTAACCACAATACCTTCAATACCCGGAACATCCATCATATTTAGAGACACTGACTCCACTGGAAGGTATTCTCCATTGGCTTTACGGATTCTGAATTCAGTGGGAGTACCAGGGTTACATTTCTTATAAACTTCACCTAAATCATGACTAACCCTTTCCAGATCATCAGGGTGTATGAATTCCAGGGGGCTTCTCCCCAGAAGGGAACCTTCCGGATATCCCAGGATGCGGGTAGATGAGGGTGAATCAAAAACTATTAAACCATTTTCATCAAGTATCCTGATGAGATCCGTGGAATTGTAGATTAGAGATTTAAATGTTTCTTCACTCTTTTTTAACGCCGCTTCATCCTTTCTTCTCTGGGTTATATCTCGAGAAACTCCATGAATCCCTATTAAATTACCCTGATCATCATGAACGCAGCTCACGCTATTTTCCAGCCACAGGGTAGACCCATCTTTATGATAATATTCTAGTTCAAGGGTTAATGTTCTATCCTTATCCTCAGGGTCCTGTTCCTCAAGTAACAATTGTTCTTCCAATACGGACGTTACTATGGCCAGAGATGGAGGGGTTAACTGTTCCTGGATTTTTTGTTTCATCCATTCTTCCTGTGAGAATCCCAGTACCTTTTCAATGGATGGGCTGACATAGGTGGTCTGGAGATCAAGATTCTGAGTCCATACAATGTCGTTAATTTTATCTGTAAGGAACCTGAATTTGGCTTCACTCTCTTTTAGTGATATTTCAGCTTTCCTGCGTTCAGTAATGTCATTGATTATGGAGAATAGGAGAACTTTATCTTTAGAATGTATGGGTGAAGTTAATACTTCTACTGTCCTGATTTCACCACTAGCAAGTTTATGAGGAAATATAAAATTGTAACCCCCATTTTTCGCACGTTCCATTGCTCTGTTCATTTCTTCAACGGATAACTGATTAATCTGGACAATGTTCATTGAACGCAGAGTTTCTAGTGAATAACCATAAAATTCTGCAGCGGAAGGATTGGCATCTATAATATTCCCAGTTTCTGGGTCCAACAAAACCATTACCGCAGTGTTTCCCTCAAATAATGTCCTGAATCTTTCTTCACTATCATGAAATGCATTTTCTGCTTTTTTACGTTGGGTGATATCAAGAAGAGATGCAACGCTCTTTTTTGTTCCAGTTATGCTTGCCACGTTCAATAATATATCTTTAATACCACCATTGCGAGTTATAAATTTGAATTCATAAGTTTCAGGAGCTTTATCTGCTTTAATTCGCCTTAAATCATGATATTTTTTCATTCGAGTCAGGTTATCTGTGACCACGAATTCCGTCCATTTCTTTTCACCTTCGATTTCATCTTTCATGAAACCAGAAAGTCTTTCAAATTCAGAATTAGCTAAGGATATAGTCATATCTTGATCTATTATGATGGTTGCAGTTCCAGTGTGTTCAAATATGGTCCGATAATAATTTTCAGATTTTTTTATCTGATTTTCCGCATTTTTGCGTTGGGTTATATCCCTCATGAATCCTTCTGTGCCCTGGATTTTGCCCTGTTCATCATAATGAAACTGAACATTCATCGACACCCAGAAAGAGGTGCCATCCTTTCTAAGACCTTCACATTCATAATCTTCAATTTTTCCATTTTTATTAAGCTCTTCCATTAAGGAATCCCTATCTTCAGGGTTTTTATACAGTGCGATAGTGGGGATACCAATCAGTTCATTAGTGTTACTAAAATGGTGCATACTCGCTGCAGAAGGACTGGCCATTATTATACACCCCTCCCGGTCTGCACGGAAATAGGCATCCTGGATGTTTTCCAAAATGCTGCGGTACCTTTCCTCACTCTTTCTTAATTTGATTTCCATCTCATGTCGGTAAAGGGCAAGTTCAATAGCATTTTTAAGGCTTACTGGATCATAGGGTTTTATCAAGTACCCATAGGGCTCAGTGAGTTTTGCTTCCTGGACTGTAGACTCTTCAGAATGAGCAGTTAAATATATGACTGGTATATCCAGATCCCTAATCTTTGATGCAGCACTTATACCATTAATTTTGCCTTTTAAGACAATGTCCATCAAAACAATGTCTGGCATTAACTGGAAAGCTTTTTCAATGGCCTCATTACCACTGGAAGCAACATGGGGGACTTCATAACCAAAAGATTCTAAGGTACGCTTAATATCCATGGCTCCAATACTTTCATCCTCTACCAATAGGATTTTCACTCCGCCCAATATAAACCACCATTTTTTTGTTACAATAATAAGATAATAAAAGCTTTGAATTCCTTCACTTTTATAAATTATATATTATCTTAGAGAAAAATCCTGAAATAAAAATTTCTATTTTCTCATCCCATCAACACACACGAATAACTGCTTAAATCCTTTATTTTGTACTTTGATTTTATAGTGATAGTAAATTCTCACCCCCCGTATGACTCAAATTTCTATTTTCATCTTTAAACTTTTAATATTCCCATCTTTAAGCTCTTAAGAGTAGACTGAATATCAATTAAATAGGCAAATGACCCTTAACTCTTATCCCTCATTTTAATCTTTTCCTGCTCTTTTTTAATCTTTTCTTCAAGTAGTGTATTCTTAAACAGGAGTTCCTCCTGTTTTTTCACCCTTTCAGTAATATCAATTGAAAAAACGAATATTCCTTCGGGAATAGGATGAATACTGATCTCAAACCATCGAACCGTGCCATCTGGATAAGTAAATTTATTATCCAGGTGATGAGAATTACTTTCTTCCATGGAATTTTTAAGTACGCGAAATAAATCAGTTTCCTCAATTCCAGGATACATCTCCATCATGGTGTGTCCCAACAATTCAGTTCGACTGTAACGTCCCTGTTTTGAGACCGCATCGTTTACATAAAGATACCGCCAATCTGGACCAATGATCTGACATCCTTCCATCATATTATCCAGTGCAGTGCGGTATTTCTCTTCACTTTTTTTAAGGGCCGCTTCAGCAATTCTACTTTCAGTTACATCCCGGACTATGGCCTGGATAAGGTATTCATCCCCTATTTTAATCCGTTTTAAAGTTACTTCCGTATAGAAAGTAGTACCATCGTATCGATGATGTTGCCATTTGAAATGCTGAGGATGACCCTTAAGAGCATTATTAATAAATTTAATTCCCTTAGTTTTGGATAATTCACCATCTTCTTGTAGTTTAGGTGAAAATGCATAAGGAGTTTGCCCTATTATTTTGTTTAGGGTAATACCAAAAATTTCCAGACCTTTTTTATTACATTCAATGAACCGGTCCCCTCTCAATATAAATATTCCATCAGCAGCATTATCAAAAAGACTGCGGTACTTCTTTTCATTTATCCTTACTGCTTCTTGGATTCTTTTAAGTTCGGTTACATCCAAAAGAGATGCCACACTCTTTTTGGTCCCTGGAATCATACCAATATCCAGATGAATATTTTTAGTATTTCCCTGTCGGTCAATGAATTTGAAAAAATAATTTAATGGTGCTGAAGTAGAATCAGACCTGCGCAGACGATGATATTCCTTCATTCTCCCCAAATCTTCATTTTCCACAAATTCAGTCCAGCTTTTCTTACCTTCAATCTCTTCCCGTGAATAACCACTCAAGTTTGCAAATTCAGAGTTAGCCAGAGATATAATTGTGTTCCCCTCAATGATCACCGTTGCCGCCCCGGTATGTTCAAAAATTGTTTTATAATAATTTTTAGATCTTTCGAATTCTTTATATATCTTATTTTTATAGATGGCAAGATCGATGGCATATTTTAGTTCAACATCATTAAATGGTTGACTTAAATAAGTATCTGGTTCTGTTAATTTATCTCCGGGAACAATTATTTTTTCAAAATGGGCAGGACTTGTTAAGTAGACAATGGGCAGATTTAAATTTTTTATTTCCTTTTTTACGAGTTCTAAATCATTATTCGGGCTTAAATCTATCAAAACAAAATCCGGTCTTAAATCATTGGCTTTGGTAATAGCATCTTCCCCAGGGTTATCCATCAATAAAACAGAATAGCCGAAGGATTTCAAAGTCTTTTCTAGATCCAATGCAGCTTGATCATCATCTCCAATCAGGAGTATTTTTAAATCAACCATCAACAAGCCCCCGTATTTATTTTAATTTTAATTAGAATATTATAGTAAAAATTTAGTTCCCCTTAAACGATTCCCTATAATTGAATAATCCAGATAACTTCATAATCCTCTAATAATTTCCCATTACTCATTCAAATGCGTTCTTTGTATTCAAATTCTTTGAATTTCACTCTGAATTCCGTTCCATGACTCCGGTCCAGTGTGATCTCGGCTCCCAGTTGATGGGCAAGATTTGTAACCAGTTGCAACCCCAGCGATTTCAAGTTTTCAAGGTCCATCTCATCAGGGAAACCAATTCCATTATCACTAACGATTAACTCATACTTATCCCCTGCGCTTTTAAGAGATATTTTTATCTCACCCTTTCTTTTATTGGGAAATGCATATCGGAGGCTGTTGGAGACTAATTCATTAATTATGAGGCCCAATGGAATGGAGGTTTCCATACTCAGGGCAACACTTTCCATGGTTATACTGGGTTTTATAGTATCTCTGTAAACCCCATATGAGTAAAAAATTCCGTAAACCAGTTTTTCAACATATTCTTTGAAGTTGATATGACTCAGATCAGAGGACTCATAGAGCTTTTCATGGACCATAGCCATGGATTTAACTCGGGCCTGGCTCTCCCCTAAGACTTTTTTAGTTTCATCTTCTTCCACGTACTGTTTTTGCAGATTCATGAGGCTGGTAACTATTTGCATGTTATTTTTAACCCGGTGATGTATTTCCCGTAGTAAGAGTTCCTTTTCATTCAAATTGGCGATGATCTTTTCTTTATACCTTATTCTCTGGATGGCCATAGCATAATATGCAGATATTCTCTCCAAAGCTTCAAGGTCCAGGTCATTGTATTCATGGGCAGAATTTGCCAGGGCAATCTGACCCAATAATTCATCCTCCACAACTACCGGTACAGAAATAAAACTCTTCAGGGGTATGTGGCCTTCGGGTATTCCCTTAGAAGAGTTATGTGTTTGTGGTGAATTGGTGTAAAATCCAGTTAAAGTGTTAAGGGAATGACCCCACAGAGCAGGATATGAACCATCCTCGCCACAGGGGAATCTGATTTTATCCTTAAGTTTAACCGGACATTCCTCCATCATCGCGGTGTGGGTTTGAACTACCATGTCCCGGTTTTCAGGATCAATAGTGGCTACGTAGCCTTTTTGGCTCCCGGTGAGCTTTTTAGACTCTTCTAAAATTGAAATAGCTATGTTTTCCATGGATGACTCTTCAGAAATCATTGGTACGTATATTCGGGAGAGTGAATGGTTTATTTCAAGTTCCCATTTCAGGTCATCCAGATATTCCCTCTGTTGGGTGATGTCCTGTGCCGCACCATAAATACGTAACCTACCGGGTTTTATATCTTCCACACATCGAACATGGTTTCGAAGCCAGCGTACTTCACCGGTACTGATGATAATGCGGAAAATGCGAATATTAGTTGAACCCGCAGTTAAATCTGAGAGTTGCTGATGGGCGATGTTTTCATCTTCCGGATGGACCGTGAACATCCAGCAACGGTTTGCCATAAGTTCTTTCTCGGTGTAGCCGGTTATGTTATAAAAAGAATCAGTTATCCAATCCACCTCATATTCACCAGATTCTCCATGCAAACATGAATAGGCAAAATCATTAATTAATTGTCCCACCATCCGGTGCCGGTGCTCAGATTCCGTTAAGAGGTCCTCAGTTTTTTTCCGGGATGTTACATCCCGTACTATGGCCTGGATTAAATATTCATCTTCAATTAATAGCCGGTTTAAAGTTACTTCAGCGTAAAATGGGGTCCCGTCATAACGTAGATGTTTCCACTGGAAATGCTGAGGATATCCTTCCAAAGCCTTTTTAATCAATTCAAAGGACCGATTCTTGGATCTAGTACCATCTGGTTGTAGTTCTGGTGAGAAAACATGGGGTTTTTCACCTATTATCTGATCCCTGCTCACCCCATACATCTCCAGGACCTTGGGATTACATTCAACGAAACGATCATCCTTCATTAGGAATATTCCATCATCAGCATTATCAAAAAGAGCACGATATTTATTTTCACTCACTTTAAGAGCATTTTCAGCCTCTTTGCGTTGAGTTATATCCACCATAAGCCCGATTAAACCAGCCACATTTCCCTGGGCATCATCAAAGGTGGTCTTGTTAAAAAGCACAATGTGCCTTGAACCATCAGCATACTTAACCGGGGCCTCATAAACCTGCAAATTTTTAGTTTCCATTAATTCTTCATCTTTACGATGATATTTTTCTGCCAAATCATTAGGAGATATATCATAAACAGTTTTTCCAATAATATTTTCTCTTGATAGGCCAATAAAGTCTTCAAAAGCAGCGTTACAACCAACATACACATAATTCTTGTCTTTGTAGAATAGAGGGTAGGGGATGGTGTCCACTAAATGCTGCAGGAAATGGTACTGGTTTTGTATCTGATTTTGTATCCCCATTTTCTCAGTGATATCGTGAAAATACCATATTCTACCCGCATAATTATCTTCGGAATCAATTAAAGGTGCAGAATACCTTTCAAAAACCCTACCATCCTTGAATTCAATTTCATCCCTATTTATTTCAGATTCATTAGAATAAATGTATTTAACTTTCTTCTCAAATGATTTGGGGTCTCTTAACTGTTTGAGGGCAAAATTAACGATTTTTTTATCATCTTTAGATGTTAAGAGTTTTTCATTGATATTCCACATTTCCACAAAACGCGGATTGTATAGAATTATTTTACCATTTGGATCTACTACCAGAATTCCATCAATGGAAGATTCCAGTTGTGCCTCCAGGAGAGTGTTCTTGAACTCTATTTCCGATTCTTTCTTTTTCTGTTCAGTGATATCCAGGCAGATTCCACTCATTCTTATGGGTTTATCGTCCTCACCATAATAAGTGGTTCCTAGAGCCCTAATCCATATCTCACCCCCATCAGGGGGGATAACTCTGTACTCATTTTCCATGAAATCATGGCCCTCAATGGCACGGTTAATTCTGTCCATGGCAGGTTCACGGTCATCAGGGTGCATTATGTCTAACCATGTGTCAAAAGATGTTTCGGCTGTGAGTGGTAATCCTAAAAGTTCGTAAAACTCAGGAGACCAAGTTAATTTCCCAGTTAGCATGTCCCAGTCCCAAAATCCACTCTTGGCTGCTTTTTGAGCAAACGCCAGCCATTCATTAGATAATCTGAGATGATCTTCACTTTGATGCAGAGCTTTAACCATTTCCTGGCGATCTTTTTCGGCTTCTATAGAGTCAATGGCCAGGGAAATGTCCATTCCCATCTCCCTAACTAATTCAACTTCTTCTTTATCCAGGAAAAATCCTGATTCTTCTGAATAAATATTGAGAATTCCTATTAACTCTCCCTTAGATTTAACAGGAATCATAGCTAAAGACTTATAACCTCTTTTTAAAGCTTCCTGACCCCATTTAAGATTTGATTCATTTTCTATATCTCCTATTATAACCAATTCACCAGTAACATCCATATTTACGAGTATATTCCTGGCTGGTTTTTCATGAATGTTTAGGGATATGTTATCCAAATAACCATCATGGTATCCATAATGACTTACTGGTATGAGGTTACCAGTGTCATGGTCAATCATACCCATCCATGCCATCTTAAATTTACCATAATCAACACAAATTTGGCATATTCGCGTAAATAATTCTTCCACATCCCCAATTCTAACCACAGCCTGATTAACCTGGCTAAGCGTAGCATATAACCTGTACAATCGATTTATTCTTTCTTCCGCAGTTTTACGTCCAGTTATATCCAGAAGAGAAGCAACACTCTTTTTGGTCCCTGGAATCATACCCACTTCTAAATGAATGTATTTTAGGTTTCCTTTACGGTCAATGAACCTGAAATCATATATTTCTGGGGCACTTTGGGGATCGCTTCGGCGAAGACTATGATATTCCCTCATCCTTTCCAGATCATCCTTTAAAACAAATTCAGTCCAGCTTTTTTTACCTTCTAATTCTTCCAGCCAGTAACCACTGAGTTTTTCAAATTTAGCATTGGCCAGAGAAATGATGGTATCTTCTTCAATGATCACTGTGGCAGTTCCAGTGTGGTTAAAAATTGCCCGGTAATAAGATTCAGATTTTTCCAATGCTTTTTCCGCTTTTTTCTTTTGGGTGATATCTCGTATGAATGCCTCGGTGCCCTTTATTTCGCCATTTTCATCATAATAATACTGGGCATTCATGGATACCCAGAATGATGTTCCATCTTTTCTTAAGGCTTCACCCTCCATATTTTCAACTTTACCCTCTGATTTAAGTTTCTCCAGCATGATCTGTCTGTCTTCCGGAGATTTGTAAAGGGAAATGGAAGATATGCCCTTCATTTCTTGAGGAGAGTCAAATCGGTACATACGCGAAGCAGAGGGGCTGGCCATTATTATGTGACCTTCCTTATCCCCCCGAAGATAAGCATCCTGAACATTTTCTAAAATTGTGCGGTATCTTCTTTCACTTTCTTTTAACGCTTCTTCAGCAATTTTACGCTGGGAAATATCCTCAAAAATAGTGGCAAGATAACCCTTCTCTTCACTGTACGCAGTTACCGAATAAAATTTTTTAAATTTCTCGAAATACATTTCGAAAACATTACTTTCACCAGTTAAAGCCACTTGCCCACAGAATTCGATAAATTCAGGATTAGTATCTTTAATTTCAGGAATTACTTCGGTAATTCGCTTTCCAATAATATCTTTTCTTTTGAGATTGGTTAATCTTTCAAAAGCTTTATTGGTACGAAGGAAAACAAAATCAACTGGAAGGTTTTCATCATCAACAATTATTTGATGGTAGGCAAACCCATTTAACATGTTCTCGAATAATGAATTATATTTGGATTCACTAGCTTTAAGTTCCTTTTCAGTATTACTTTTATAAATAGCAAGCTCAATACCATATTTTAACTCTACAGCACTATATGGTTTAATTATGTACCCATAAGGACCGGTTAACATTGCTTTTTTAACCATACCTTCTTCGGAATGAGCTGTTAAGTATATAGTAGGTATGTCCAGCTTTTTTATTTCCCGGGCAACTTCAATACCATTAAGATTTCCCTTTAAGATTATATCCATTAAAACTAGATCAGGCATTATTTCATATGCCTTTCTGATGGCATCTTCCCCTCTGCTGGCCACATGGGGAACTGAATAACCATAGGATTCTAAAGTTTTTTTAATATCCAGGGCCTCAATGGAATCATCCTCTACCACCAGAATTTTAATATCACCCATTCGTATACCCCATTTAATTATGTTATATGTTTTATTAATAGTGTATGTCCGAATTTTTAGGATTGTTACTATGGCCATTTACACCCAAAAAAGATAAAATTAGTATAAAGCTATTTTAATGAGCTATATTTTTTTAATTTTAAAAATAACCTTTAATTTAAAAAAGAATCCTGAATGTTGGTATGATGGCTAAAAATAAATATAATTAAATAAAAATTAGGATAATAGTTGATTGAATAAAGGAATTTTCTGGTGAACTTACCAAATTATCAATTATTACATCTCCCTATTGCTTAAATTACAGTGGATTAAATATTTTATGAGTTTAATTTAAGTGGATAATCCATAAAGAGTGATCAATCCATAATTTGTTAGTATAAATGGCTGAAACATGGTGATAAAATGCATTTTCCAACCCGTCGAATGCGTAGACTAAGAAAAACCTTTCAAATAAGGAAAATCCTCCGAGAAACAACTTTAAATGCTGAAGACTTCATTTACCCCCTTTTTATAAAGGAAGATTTGGAGGAGGGATCTGGAGAACACATCGACACCATGCCGGGCCAGTACCGTTACAGTCTGGAGGACGCGGTAGAGGAAGCAAAACGGTTGGAAAAATTAGGCCTCCAATCAGTTCTATTATTCGGGATGCCTGAAGAGAAAGATGAAATGGGAACAGCCGCCTATGCGGAGGATGGTATAGTCCAGCAGACTGTCCGACGCTTGAAGGCTGAAACTGACCTGGTGGTTATCACCGATGTCTGCCTATGTCAGTACACCACCCATGGTCACTGTGGAATCGTGGAAAACGGTGAGATCATCAACGATGAAAGCCTGCGACTATTGGCTAAAACTGCTCTCTCACATGCTGAAGCCGGTGCTGACATAGTAGCTCCTTCAGACATGATGGATGGCAGGGTGGAAGCTATTCGTGAAATGTTAGATGATGGGGGTTTTCAGGATACACTGATCATGTCCTACGCTGCCAAGTATGCATCCAGTTTCTATGCACCATTCCGGGATGCAGTTTGCTCAGCTCCGTCTTTTGGGGATCGTAAAACCCACCAGATGAACCCGGCCAATGTTGAGGAAGCTCTCCTGGAAGTGGAGTTGGACCTGGAAGAAGGAGCGGATATTATAATGATTAAACCAGCCATGGCTTATCTGGATGTGATTCGTGCAGTTAAAGAGGAGTTCAGAATGCCTACCGCTGCGTATCAGGTTAGTGGTGAATATTCCATGTTACGGGCCGGTATTGAAGCAGAATATCTCACCAATGATGCCATATATGAGTCATTATTATCCATTAAAAGGGCTGGTGCTGATCTAATCATTTCCCATTTTACCCCTGATTTTCTGGAAGGAAAACTGGATGAAATCTGTTAAAAAAAATTTTCAAGGTTTTATGGGGATAAACATTAGATTCTGTTATAAAAATCATTATAAACTAATCATATAAGTTTAATCTTTTAGATTAACCAATCAAAGACATTAATCAAAAATTGAAATAAGCTAACAGTGTTTTTGCAAATATAAAAAGGTGAAATCCATTGAATCCCAGTTATATTTCTAAATGTGCCCAAATAGCCTCCGTTCTAGAAGTAAGTGGTCATCCAAAACCAGGCAACGTGCACCGAACCCGGAACTTCCCAGACATGGTCTTTGAAGATTTTCTCTTGAGTGGAATAGCTATTGGTGAGACCATGGGAGAAGCTGCCGAAAAAGGGTTTAAGTGCCGGGAAAATCCTGAAAAATGGGATAAAATAGGGTTGGGGAAACTGATCCTGGAAGCAGTACGAGAAACTGACCACTGGGTGGCCAACAACACCAATCTGGGCATTGTAATGTTACTCACCCCCATATCTGTGGTGGCAGGAATGTCCGAGGATGAAACTATTAATTGGGAAGTTTTTCGTGATAAAATTGACCAGTTGATACGATCAACCACTTCTGAAGATGCAGTTAACCTTTACAGAGCCATTAACATTGCTGATGCAGGAGGTATGGGTGAACAGGATGATCTGGATGTGGCTAGTGAAAATTCTCTCCAAAAACTACGAGACGATGATGTTAACATGTTCAGTGTACTGGAAATGTCTTCAGCATGGGATAAACTATCCTATGAACTCACCCATAAAATGCCAGTTACATTTGAAACTGGTTATCCTGTGTTTCGAAAGGTTAGATTAGAAAAGAGTATAAATGAAGCCACGATACAGACTTTCCTCACCATTTTAGCCCAGGTTCCAGATACCCTCATCAGCCGCAAGTTCGGGGATTCCAAAGCTAGGGAAGTTTCAGCTAGGGCCAAGTCCATACTGGAAGAAGGTGGAATATTAACCAGTAAGGGTAGATCCATGGTGGAAAAATTCGACCATGAACTGATAAGCAGTGGTTTAAATCCAGGGACCACTGCAGATTTCACTGCATCATCGATCATGGTGGCTTATCTTGATGGTTACAGGGAGTATACAGCTAAACTAGTAGAATAAAATATTTAATTTAAATGGAAAATCAAATGAAATATTAAATTATTGAAATATTAAATTATAAATAATGAAATTAGATGGAGAATAAATGAAATCAGATTAAATTAATTGATTTAATAGAATTATCATTATACCCAAAAAAATGATTAAAAATAAAATAGGGGATAGAATAAGGATTAAATAACAAAGAATCATCCATAATAAAAATTCATCAAAGATAGTGATTATCGAATACGGATTATCGAGGTTTACAAAAATGCTAGAGAAGATCATCAATGAAATGCACCTCTACGAAAAAAAGGTCCTGAAAGCGTTAGGGGAATCAGGAGGTCAAGCCATACCGGAAGATGTGGCTCAAAGTACTAATTTGGATATCAAACAGGTTATGAGTGCTGCCGGAGCACTGGAATCCAAGGGAATCATAGAAATAGAACGTGACGTGGAGGAAGTGCTGAGTCTGGGCCCATCGGGATCCACCTATGCCCAGGAAGGGTTACCAGAAAGGAAAATCTTAGAAGCCCTCCATAAAGATCACACCATTCACATGAAGGATCTAGCCCAGAAATCCGGGATCGAACCTTCCGAGGTTAAAATAGCCATTGGATGGATCATGAAGAAGGGATGGGCAGTTCTGGATAAAGGAAACGTTACCATAACTGATGATGGTGAAAACGCCCTGGCAAAACCAGGTATTGATGAGATCCTCCTCAAAACCATTATGGATTCCACCAAAATATTAACCCTGGATGGTTTGTCAAACTCCCTGAACGAAGGATTCCAACTCTTGAAAAAAAGGAAAGGATTAATTAATTTAAATAAAAATTCAAGTTACACCCTGGTCACTACTAAAAAGGGTCAGGATATTCTGGATCATGGTTTCCAGATACGTGAAGAAGCCACTCAGCTTACCCATGAACAACTTAAAACTGATTCCTGGAAAAACTTACACTACCGTGGTTATGACATTCAAGCGGAACATCCGCTCATATTCCCAGGTAAGATGCATCCCCTGCAGCGGACCATTCAGGAGATCCGTCGCATATTCCTGAACCTGGGTTTCAACGAATCCAGGGGAACTGTCCTGGAATCTGCATTCTGGAACTTTGACTGCCTCTTCCAGCCCCAAGACCATGCCGCCAGGGAAATGCAGGATACATTCTATGTTAAATCCCCACAGAGCACCCAGTTACCAGCAGATGATCTGGTGGGAAGAGTTGGTCAAGCCCATGAGGATGGTGGCCAAACTGGTAGTGAAGGATGGGGATACCAGTGGGACGTGGATGTGGCCCGTCAATCTGTGCTCAGAACCCACACTACTTGTGTTTCGGCCCGTTACCTTGCTGAAAATGAACCTCCTTTAAAGATGTTCTCAGTGGGCAGGGTATTCCGTCGGGAAACCATAACCTACAAGCACCTACCTGAATTCCATCAGGTAGAGGGTATTGTAGCTGCCGAGGAGATTAACTTCAAAAACCTCCTGGGAATACTCAAAGAATTCTATCACCAGCTGGGCTTCGAAGTCCGTTTCCGTCCAGCTTACTTCCCTTACACTTACTTATCCACGGAATGCGAGATCTACCTACCAGAGAAGGAAAGCTGGATTGAACTGGGAGGATCTGGAATGTTCCGTCCGGAAGTACTTGAACCATTGGGAATAGAAACACCCGTGGCCGCTTTTGGATTAGGAATCGAACGTCTGGCTATGATACGTCTTGGAATTAAGGATATCCGGATGTTATACCAGAGTGACCTGGGATGGCTGCGTAAATTACCGGTAACCCAAACTTACAGCCAAAAATAATACTTTGAAAAACATAATATAATCAATATTAGGATTAAGGGAAGATCTAAAAGGAGAATAATCGAATAGGAAAACCAGGGGAGAGATAGGTGAAACAATACATTGCACTAGCAGCAATAGCTTTTATAATGATTATAGGAGCTATAATTAGTCTGGACTTACTCCCAACCTCCACCATACCCCTTGATACCGTCGAAGTCCGGGAATACCAGGGCGAAAAACTCTCTTCTGTAAATGATTTCCGTGAAAACTCAATTAAAGGACCGCAAAAGGTAAACATAACAAGTTACCGATTAGAAGTAACTGGTCTGGTAACCAATCCCCAAAATTACACCTATGACCAGGTTAAAAGTTTCCAAAGTTATCAGAAAGTGGTTAAACTTGACTGTGTTGAAGGATGGAATGTTAATATACTCTGGCAAGGTGTGCTGGTAAAAGACATCCTGAATGAGGTTAAACCATTACCCTCTGCAAATACTGTTATCTTTTATGCGGTGGACGGGTATTCAACCTCTTTCCCACTAGAATACCTCCAGAATAACCAGATTTTAATGGCATACAAAATGAACAACGCCACCCTACCTCCAGAGAGAGGATTTCCTCTGCAACTGGTAGCAGAGAGTAAATGGGGATACAAATGGATAAAATGGATAAACAAGATTGAACTTTCCGATAACCCCAACTATAAGGGATACTGGGAAAGTAGAGGTTATTCTATAAGTGGAAACCTCAATGAAAGTTTTTTTAAATAATTAAGTCGCTACTCCATTTAATGAATGGTTATCAAGAGGAAGAGTTATTGTAAATGGAAATTATTGCAAGAAAAAGGTTATTTAAAGTAGTATCATCATTTGAGCTGATTGCATGGACAGGAAAGCCATTAAAAAAACTGTTCACCTGACTTTGTTAATACTGATAGCCATAGTTATCATTTCTGGCCTGGGAATAAGTTATTATCAGACCATAGAAGGCATTACAGGTGGTTTACTGAGTAAAAACCTTTCTTTCCAGTTGCACACACTCTTATTTTTACCATTTCTCCTAATCCTCCTTATTCACATCTTTTTTTCATGGTTATGGCCTAAAAAAAAGAGTGACAAATAAATATAAAACCAGTTATAAACAATACATTACTATAGATAGTTTGATCCTTAGATTCATACTGATAAATATTAAATTTATAACCGATTTAACTTTATAACGGATATCTCATTAGCCAGATATCCAGTCACTTGATGATACACACAATACATCGATTACTAATTTCTTTAGGTATTTTTTTCTATAATAATTAGTTTTAGCATTATTAAAAACAAATCACCCTTAAAATATATATTGCATTATTTGAGGATGAATATGGTTCAAAATAATATTTTCGGTGCCAAAATACTGGATCTGGCCCTGGAAGTTGAGGATCACTTGATAATATCTGATCTTCACCTGGGATACGAAGAAGCCCTCAATTACCAAGGCATAATGATACCCAAATTCCAGTACCCCAAAATCATCAGAAGAATGGAAGAAATCCACTTCCGGAGCGATTGCACCCGCATTATCATAAACGGTGACCTGAAACACGAGTTCGGTAAGATAAATCGCCAGGAATGGAAGGAAACCCTGAAATTCATTGACTACCTTCAGGAACACTTTCAGGATATCATCCTCATCAAAGGCAACCACGACCCCCTAACACCAATAATCGCCCAAAAAACAGGATTAGATGTACATCCCCATTATTCAACTGGTAATTTTATGGTAATGCATGGTGATAAGATCCCTGAAAAATGGGATGAAATCACCGAAGATAACATTGTAATTGGACATGAACACCCTGCAGTTGGGATTAGAAGTGGAGAAAGAATGGAAAAAGTTAAATGCTTCCTGGCAGGGGATTTCCGGGATAAAAAAATCATCGTAATGCCTTCTTTCAACTTCATAACCGAAGGATCAGATGTCCTCCATGAAAAACCTCTCTCTCCATTCCTGAAAGAAGCTAATCACGATGAAATGAAGGTTTTTGGTGTTGAAAACTTTGAAACCTTCTATTTTGGGACAATAAGTCATCTTTTGAAGGTTCAACAGGAACCTTATCCCTATGACGCCCATTTTATAGACTTTGACTAAATTTGTCTTATTATTAATATAATCATCAATTAAGAACTGTAACCCATTAAAGAAGTAGTATAATTAACAAATTTACCGATAGAATGATAGTAAAACAGAATAAAAAATATTCTGATAAGGATATTTATAAGATTTTACATCCCTGGGCCAGAGAATGGTTCCAGGGGAAGTTTAAAACCTTTTCAGAGGCACAGCGCCAGTCAATCGTGGACATACATCAAGGAAAAAACGTGCTGGTCTCCTCACCCACGGGTTCGGGTAAAACCCTCACTGCCTTCCTGTCAATTATCAGTGAACTCACCCGCCTGGCAGACCAGGAGATATTAGAGGACCGGGTGTACTGCCTGTACATATCCCCACTGAAGGCCCTGGATAATGATATTGAGAAGAACCTGGAAGAACCTTTAACTGAGATTGAAAAGATATCTGGCCGTGAGCTGGGAATCCGTAAGGCGGTGCGCACCGGGGACACCAGCCAGTATGAACGGTCAAAGATGCTTAAAAACCCACCTCACATTTTGATAACCACCCCAGAATCTCTTTCCATCCTTCTCTGCGCACCCAAGTTCCGTGAGAAGTTATCCAAAGTCCGTTACGTTATAATAGATGAGATACACTCCCTGGCTGAGAATAAGCGTGGCGTGCACCTCAGCCTCAGCTTGGAAAGATTGGAACACCTCACTGGGGGATTTGTGCGCATAGGACTCAGTGCCACTGTTCATCCCCTGGAAAGGATGGCTGAATTCCTAGTGGGCTACCATTATGGTCAGCCACGAGACTGTCTCGTTGTGGATGTTAATTACCTAAAACAGTTAGACATGGAGGTTATTTGTCCGGTTAAGGACATCATAGCCACCGAACCAGATGAAACCAATAAGGCCATGTATCGTATGCTCCATGATCTTATCCAGGATCATCAGACCACCCTTATCTTCACCAACACCCGTAGTGGTACGGAGAGTGTGGTTTTCAACCTTAAAAAGAGATATTCTGATAGTTACCATGATCAGAATATCATGGCCCATCATTCCAGTCTCTCCCGGGAACATCGCCTGGAGGCAGAGAACAAATTAAAGGAGGGAAAACTCAAGGTAGTTGTTTCCTCCACCAGCCTGGAATTAGGGATTGATATAGGTTATATTGACCTGGTCGTACTGGTTTCCAGCCCCAAATCAGTGTCCAGGGCACTGCAAAGGATTGGTAGGAGTGGTCATCAGCTCCATGAGAAATCCAAGGGAAGGATGATGGTGGTAGACCGGGACGACCTGGTGGAATGCGCCCTTATTCTAAAAAATGCTCTGGAAGGTAAGATCGATGAAATACACATCCCCGAGAACTGTCTTGATGTTTTAAGCCAGCAAATCTATGGTATGGCCATTGAACAGCGCTGGGACCTGGATGAAGCCCTAGAACTTATTAGAAGTAGTTATCCCTACCGTGAACTCAGCGAGGAAGATTATAAAAGTGTGCTGAGTTATCTGGCGGGTGAGTACACCCGCCTGGAGGATCGTTATGTCTATGCCAAGATATGGGTTGATTGGGATGAAAACCGTTTGGGTAAGAGGGGTAAACTGGCCCGTATGCTCTACTCCACCAACATTGGAACCATCCCTGACCGGAGCGCGGCCGTGGTTAAATGTGGTGGTGAAGTGGTGGGTCGTGTCGAAGAGGATTTTATGGAGAAACTTAAAAAAGGAGACAGTTTCGTCTTAGGTGGTCGGATATACCGTTTCAATTATGCCCGGGGAATGAGTGTCAATGTCAGCCCAGCCTCGGGTCCCCCTACTATTCCATCCTGGTTTTCAGAACAGCTTCCATTATCCTTTGACCTGGCTCTGTCCATACAAAAGTTCCGGGGGATTTTGGAATGGGAGTTTAAAAAGGGCAGGAGTAGGAGTGAGATCATTGAATTCATACATGACTACCTCTACCTTGATCATAATGCTGCTAACTCCATATACCAGTACTTCCGGGAGCAGTACCTCTACGCTGTGGTACCCAACCTCAAAACCCTCCTGGTTGAATATTACACAGGTTTTGGTGGTCGTAAATTCGTGGTGTTCCATTCTCTCTTTGGAAGGAGGGTTAATGATGCCCTCAGCCGTGCCCTGGCCTACGTTATCGCCCGGAGGTACCGTCACGATGTGATGATCTCCATCTCCGATAATGGATTCTACCTTTCCAGTGAAGGTAAAATCGGTGCCCTTGAAGCTTTCAAGGAGCTTAGCACCGAAAACCTGGAAGAATACCTTAAAGAGGCAATTGACCGTACTGAAACATTAGCTGGGCGTTTCCGCCACTGTGCCGGGCGTTCACTCATGATTCTCAGGCGTTACAAGGGTCAGGAGAAGTCTGTGGGTCGTCAGCAGGTGAAGGGTAAAATACTCTTAAAGTTCGTTAAGGAACTGGATCCCAACTTCCCCATACTCAAGGAAGCCCGAAGGGAAGTTACCGAAGACTTCATGGATGTTAAAAATGCACAAAAAGTTTTAAAATTGATAGAAAATGGTAAGATGGAAGTAAAACAAATTAATACCAAAATACCTTCACCCTTTGCATTTAATTTAGTTTCACAGGGATATTTAGATGTTTTAAAGTATGAAGAACGAATAGAATTCATTCGTAGGATGCATGAGGCGATAATTAAAGAGATTGGCGGATGAATAACTCCTTCTCCTTCTTACTGAGAAGAACCTTTAATTCTATTAAAAACTTTATATTCTATAAAAATGAATCCATATTCCTTGCAATTCTAATTTAACTTATTTTAAACTTTATTTATTAAATTAATTTATCCCAAACATTATTTATTTAAATTCACTTACCTCAAACATCACTTATTAAATTCACCTTATTTTAATCCTTATTTTTTAAATTCATTTAATATCTGCCCATATTCAATTAGGTTTTCTGTTATCAAAATATCGAAATCAGAGAAATTCTGTAGAATTTAATTGTTTTAAGAGTTGATGGAATTTATTGTGGATCATTTTATTATTAGTTACTAACAATATTTAAGTATATTATCAATTATTATCCGGCATAAAGGAGGTGAAAAAAGTTGAAAACCAAAATAACACTAATCACGCTCACCTTTTTCATCATGTTAACCATTTCAGGAACAGTATTTGCCGAAGAGTCAGATTTAAACACTTCGGAAGTTGTTCAGGGAGAAACTAACCTTTCTACTGTCAATGACACACCAACTGATTCTGGTCCCGGCGAAACTGGTGGAAGTTTCCCGGATCCTTACAATACCAGGACAATGGAAAGTTTTACCACCATCCAGGATGCCATAGATGACCCTGATACATTGAATGGGGATACAATCTGGGTGCAACCGGGAACCTACAATGAACATGTACTTGTCAATAAACAGCTTACCATTATGCCCTGGCCTTCAATGCCAGGCACCGTGACTATCAATGCTGGAGGTACTGGTTCAAGTATCCGCATAACGTCCACGGGTAGTGGTTCCACCATTCAAGGTTTCATTCTAACTGGAGCCACCCAATCCTCCACTGCCGGTGTTTATCTAGACACCAATGCCAATAACTGTAACATTCTTCAAAACACCATGACCAATAACTGGGCAGGAATGTTCGTATGGTCCAGTTTCAACCAGATATACGAGAACATAATAATGGACAACAATCGTCACGGAATACGTCTGGTTTCTGGTTCGGGATACAACAACATCTACAGTAACATCATCAAAAATAACAATTTAAACCATGCCTCCGGGGCTTATGGGGGAATAACTACCTCCACAGTTGCTACTGGAAATGATAACATTTATCTGAACCAGATAGTTGGTAACTATGGTTATCAGGTATATGGGCAGGGTCAAAACTCCCTTACTGCCAATAATAACTGGTGGGGAAGTAATTCCAGCCCAACTGGGATTTACGGTAACGTTATATGCAGTAACTGGTTGGTATTGGGAATAACTGCTAATCCTTATTCCATTGCAAATGGACAAAGTTCAATTATCACTGCTGATTTAACCCATAACTTCAACGGGGCAACCTACAACAATATCGCATTTTTAGGCCATGTTAAGGATGGAATTCCCATAAGTTTCATCTTCACTGGATCTCCACTGGGAACGCTAGACCTAAACCCCGCTTACACTTTAAATGGGAACGCTACTACAACTTTCACTGCCAATAGCCCAGGAACCTCCCAGATAAATGCAACACTGGATTCTGCTAACGTGCACACCACTGCAGATGGAATGCAGACACCCTGTGATATTGTGATTACAGCTGCGTCCCTAGTTACTATGACTAAAGAATTCAGAACCACTCCAGACGGTCCGGCCATTACCACCGCCAACTTGGGGGATACCATCTATACCGTTATCACCCTAATAAACCATGGACCTGATCCTGCGACCATATATTTATCAGAAACACCTGTGGGTGTGGATTTAAATCCAGGATTACGGGTAGAGGCACATTTCCATAGTCAAGGTTTGGTTATGGGTCAACCTGTTGAATATGATTATACCTGGGATGTAGGTCCTTACACTGTAGCAGAATTTCTGGCAATTAATCCAGTTCCAGTATTCCCTGGAAATTCAACATACCCTGGATGGGCTACTTTCACGATTAAAGGCATAGTTAACCAGACCGGACTAGTGAACAATACCGCTAATATAACCGCACAAAACACCACCCACCCCTTACCATTACCCTCAGCAACAGCACAACTAACCGTTCCCGGAGCTCATGTAACCCTGGAAAAAACTGTCACCGGAACCACTAACTACTGGGAACTGGTAACCTTCCACATCACCGCACACAACAACGGACCCACCGATGCAGAGGGAGTGCAAGTCACCGACCTCCTGCCAGCAGGATTAACCTACATCTCCAGCACACCATCCGGAACAACAACCTACAACCCAATAAACGGAATCTGGAACATCGGAACACTAACCTACGGAGGACCAGACGCCACACTAAACATAATAGCCAACATAACCAGCACCGGCCCCATAACCAACAGGGCCAACGTAACCGCACAAACCACCTTCGACAATCAACCATTCAACAGCACCAGTTTAACTCTGGAAGTGCCTGATGCAGCCCTATTAGAGCTCAACAAGACGGTGAGTAACAGCAGCCCCCTGGTGCATGACACCATAATTTACACGTTGATTGTACAGAACCATGGCCCCAATGCAGCCACATCAGTGAATGTGACTGATGTACTACCTCTGGGTGGTTTGAACTTTATTGGTGTGGATTCTGTGGATTACGGAAGCTACTCCAATGGAGTATGGAGTATACCCAACCTACCAGCCAATACCATAGCTCATCTGGTTTTAAGGTTCACTGTGGAACGTGCCGGTACCATTGAAAACCAGGCCAACATCACATCCCTAACCTGGGACCCGGAACTGTATCCCCATAACGTGAACGTGACAATCAACGCCCAAAATCCAGCTGAACCAATAAATACCATGATCAACGCCCAAAACTGGGAAAAAACTGTGGCAATGCAAGAAACTGGAATACCAATATCTGCAGCTTTACTAGGCTTGCTGATGATATTCAGTGGTTTAATTTACGTCAAACGCGACTAAAAAAAATAAATTCCCTCCCATTTATTTTTTGGGAAATTACCTTCCAATTTTTTTTATGTACACTACCTAAACATACCCCAACCTAAAGATACGCTGCCGCATACTTTCTACATTATACATTCATTTACTCATTACTAACGTACCCTTGATCTTATCTACCCCCTGATATCATTACAGTTAAAATCTATCATTACAGTTAAATAATCTGAAGTTATAATTATTAATAATTATAAGGCCAATGGTGACGTTATGAACAAAATAGAAGACATATCAAATTCCCAAATCCGTTTTATACGCGTATTATGGTGTGATAATGCTAATATCATCCGGGCAAAAGCCGTTTACATAGATTCATTGAAGGATCATGAAGTATCAGTGGGGATTTCCCGAGGTCAGCAAGGAGTTCCAGTGATGTACGATGGAGTGGTAGCCGAATCTGGTCTGGACCCCGTTGGCGAAATAATATTAAAGGGTGATATGTCAACTTTAACACCAATACCCTATGCTCCCGGCCACGTCAGAGTTATGGGTGACATGTTACAAGATGGAAAGGTTTGGGGGAACTGTCCACGCGGATTTTTGAAAAAAATGATCACCGCCTTCCAAGAGAAAGGTTTGGAGGTTAAAGCAGCCTTTGAGAATGAATTTTACCTTTTAAAAAAGAATGAAACCCTAAATAAGAATAATGAGAAGGGCAATGGTAAAAACATCAGTAATAATTTATCAATTGACCCCTCCGATTTTACCCCATTTTCTTCTTCATTTTCAATGGATTTAAACCACAACATCATAATGGAGATAGTGGAAGCCTTAACTGCCCAGAACATTACTGTTGAACAGTACTATCCCGAGTCTGGTCCAGGTCAGCATGAAATAACCATTAAATATACCGATGCATTGCAGGCTGCCAGTAATCAGATCATCTTCCGGGAGACAGTGAAGGCCATAGCCGGTAAACATGGCCTTTTGGGATCATTTCTCCCTAAGATCTTCCCGGATACGGCAGGTAGTGGTTGTCATCTGCACCTTAGCCTGTGGCATGATGATAAAAACATTTTAGGTGACCCTGCAGATGATTATGGCCTTAGTGAAACTGGGAAACAATTCATAGCCGGAATACTCCATCATTTACCAGCGTTGATGGCCGTCACCACTCCTATTCCCCGATCTTACCGTAGGATACGCCCCCAAATGTGGAGTGGAGCATATCAGGTATGGGGTTTGAACAACCGAGAGGCTGCCATCAGGGTGATCAGAGAGGATGACGGTAAGATAAAACATTTTGAACTTAAAACTGTGGATGCAACTTCCAATCCGTACCTGGCCTTGGGGGTAGTTTTAGCGGCAGGACTGGATGGTATCCATAAGAAAATGACCCTGAAAGAACCAGTACAACAGGACCCAGCTACCCTCTCACCATTGGCAATGGGTAAAATAGGGGTTAAACTACTGCCCCAGAATATGGGGGAGGCCCTGGATAATCTTGAAAAAGATGAAGTTATTTTAAATGCCCTGGGCGAAGATCTTTCAAAATCATACATGGCAGTTAAAGCAGAAGAATGGTCGTTCATAGGTAAAATAGACTCAAAAAAAGAAGTTGAATTACTCGTAGATAAATATTAAACACACTGAAAAAGTTTTTATTAAGTCTGAATATAATAATCTTCTTTTTTTTAAGTAGATTACCCAATCATAGTAGATTACCCAATCATCTATTATAAAATCCCATATCTACTTAAAAATAATATTTTACAAGGATTTAGATTATCAGGGTAAAGAAAATTACTTAAAATAAAAGTTCCATAAATAAATATTAGTTTAAGTGCATATGATGGGGTTATCATTATATCTTAAACATCTTCTGATAAATCAAGAATTTCTTTTGGGCCAGATTATATTTGATCTGTTAAACATCAGATCATATGCAATCTGTTGAATCCTGTGTAAACAAAAACTATTCTAATGTACCAGATGGCTTTCAATCTCGAGGAGAGCTTCAGAGTTTCATCATCTGCCTAATCAACTAAATACTATTAAATAGGCATGAAGGAGGTGAAAACATGGAAAAACTCTTCAAAGGAACACTCATTACTCTTTTTATTACCCTTCTAGTTATTTTAGGTGCTGGAGCTGTTTCTGCAGCCACTTGGAATGTTGGTACCGGTCCTGGGAACGATTCTACTACAATAGCTGGTGCTATTGCCATGGCCAGTGATGGCGACACCATACTCGTTCATGAAACAGGTAGTAACTATGTTGAAAATATCCAGGTTAACCGAGAAAACCTGGTAATCCAGGCAGATAGTACTGCAGTGACCATCGATGGAAGTGGCGCCAATAACGAACCCGTTGTCCGTATACCTGATTCAGGATCCGGTACCACTATTGATGGTTTCACCATAACCGGAGCTAGCGGGGGAGATAATGCAATAGGAGTACATATTCAAAACGCAGATTACTGCTGGATAATTAACAACATCATCACCGGCAATGAACGACAGGGTATTCGTGTGCGAGGTGATGCCACTAATAACAACATCCACGATAACACCATCACTGAAAACGGTAGAAATGGTATTCTAGTTACCGGGGAAAGTGAAGACACCAACATATTCCGCAACACTATCGAAAACAATGAATGGAATGGTATAGAGCTAGACCAAGAGGCTGAAGATACCCAGATCATTGGTAACACTATTCTCAACAACGGACGGAATGGTATACTCATCGATGGAAGCGATGAAGTAACCGGTGTCACCGCTAAATACAATCGTATCTACGGCCATACCGACGGCACCTACTTTGACTTCTCCAACAAAGACGAGAATTATCTTATGGCCGATGCCAGGTACAACTGGTGGGGCAGTAACAATGACCCAGTGACCCAGATCGAATATGATGCTATAAACGTGCTTTACAATCCCTGGTTGTATCTGACTTTCACTGCTAATCCAACCAGCATAGTAGCAGGGGCCACTTCCACCTTAACTGCCAGTTTCAACAACCTATTCGATGGAACCACCGTTACCCCATTTAATCCAACTGATTGGAAAACCCATATACCCGATGGCACCCCAGTAACATTTACCACCACTCTAGGTAAACTGGGTAGTGACATGCTAACTGCTTACACAGCTAGTGGTGTTGCTACAGCAACCCTGACAGCAAACGAAGGACCCGGTATTGCTTATTTAACTGCTTACCTCGATGCACTAGTACTTAACCCGTTAACTGCCACTGTGACCATCACTGCAGCACCAGTAAGCGCAGCCAGCACCACAAAAACCATTGGCATGCAAACTACAGGAGCACCAATAATACCCCTGGTTCTGGCATCATTGTTGATAATTGGTGGACTGATAGTACCACGAAAAAAATAATCCCCATTTTTTATTTTTTATTTTTTTTAAATGATTTCGTATTGAAAATTAAAAATAATTGGTTTTAGCTTTTCCCCAGATTGATGCAGATTAAATAAGTATCACTTAAGGGAGAATGTTGGTTCCTTGGAAACAGATTTTATGAGTGTCTGTGCATCTTGAACCTCTCGAGATGTGCCACTTATTGCTAACCAGATTGAACCTTCAGCACCGGCAACTCCACCTGCAGCTACTATCTCTGCTTTAGCACCTGTTAAATTAGAAATAGCTTCAATTTCAGTGAAAACCTCACCAACCACCGGTAATAATCGAGGGCCATGTACACCAGGAGCATTGAGTTTCAGTGCGAGTTTATCCAGATCAGAATCAACTCTTTTTTCCAAGCCCACCGGCAGAATTAGTCGCACCCTACAACCCACCACTGCCTGTAGTGATGCTCCAATGGTTCCACCCTGAGGATGGCCAATGTAGATAGCAGCCTTCCTATTAGAGACATCCAGGGCATTAGCACCTTTTAAGATAACATCACCCTCTTTAAGGTCACTTACAATATCAAATATGGTGAGACCCTTCTTCCAAACACCTTTAACTATAACCACGTCACCGGGAAATCCAGTTTCATCTTTCAACCTACCAGATTCACGGGTCAATCCAAGGGGAGGTACTACTATGCCCCTGAAAAACCTTTTTCTGGAGAAACCTTCCAGTTGCCCCAGAGATGATAGGATCTCTTCAGCTACATATCCATTGGTTGTCCCGGCAATTATAACCAGAGTACCTGATTTTAGTGCTCCTTTAATGGCCAGATGATTCGTTAATGCCTTTGCAATTAGCCTTTTACCTGCTGCGGGTGTGAT
>Ga0351904_1030_pt1 | contig 30972 bp, 32 predicted proteins | sample BONcelHT113001E3_FD_205826 | JGI IMG/M metagenome (GOLD analysis project Ga0351904, IMG submission 205826) | Enriched cells from coal bed in the Powder River Basin, Montana, United States - BONCAT cells T11 rep1 HSBNCT.T11.300.1.E3 ...
CTCATCCTTTGATTCCATATTGGCGCCATTGTCGATCAAGAGTTTTATGATTTCAATATGACCGACAGAATTAGCCGCTCTCAACAGTGCCGTTCTTCCATATTGATCATATGCGTTTACATCTGCCCCTTTTTCTATCAGGATCTTTACAATTTCCATGCGACCATTGCTTGCAGCAGATATCAGTGCTGTTGAGCCGCCGGGCCGCCTCGCATTTACGTTTGCCCCTTGTGCTATGAGGCTACGAACATTATCGGTATAACCGTTCATGGCGGCATCCAAGAGTTTGTCCTCAAGCTCCCCTGCCGAAACAACCAATACCGTAGCAAAAATAAATGTAAAAGCTAAAGCAAGATGCCGGACAGCATGTTTCATTTTTAAACCCCCTTTTTTTTCAAGTACGAATATTTGATAGATCAACGTGCTCCTGCCCTCTCAAGCATGCGCACGATCTCCTCTATCTCGCCCTGTTGTTTTGGTCCATAACCGAAATCGGCCTTCCCCACGCTTTTCAAAAATCGAGCGGTTCTCAGTGCTGTTTGGCCACTCTTGGTGGTTATGTTGAGATTTGCCCCTTTTTCTATCAGTATCCGTACTACGTCGGAATGGGGAGAATCTCCTGAAGCATGCATCAACGCTGTATTTCCGTATTCGTCCCTCTCGTTCATGTTTGCTCCTTTTTCTATCAGGGCACGTACAACGCTCACGGAACCGGCTCGTGCAGCATGCATAAGGGGTGTCCAGCCGTTTTTGTCGTAAACGTTTAAATCCGCTCCCCTGTCTATCAGGAAGAGGGCAACTTCTTTATTACGATCACCCATCCTGACTGTGTTTGTAAGCACAGTCATTCCGAGAGTATCCCTTGCGTTGATATTTGCCCCTTTTTCAACTAAATTACGCACGCTTGTAAGATCACCGATACTTGCATACATAATTAATGAATTCTCTAATTCGCCTGCAAGGGCGATTGAAAAAAGTGCCATCGAAAACTGTAATATCAAGACTAGACAGAAGAATATCTTTTTCATATTTTACCTCCACATGACTTTATACTTCTAATAACAATAAATTGGCATATCTTACTGACAATTCATATCTCTGTGATTATCGCAGCCGATTTTTGAACCGTAGTTACAGCCCTTCTTATAATATATACAGGCTTTGGCCCCATCACCGCGGCGATCAAGGACAACACCCATGTTTGTATACCTGGCAGCGTTATTGGCATCCGGGTTTACTTCCATAGATTTTTGCATGTATTTGAACGCGTCATCCAGGTTTGATTGATTCATGTAAGCCTCGCCGATATTATAATACACCTGGTCAATTTGAGGATGTTGCGGGTACAACTCAATGGCTTTTTTCCAATGCAGGATTGCCTCATTGTATTCTTTTGAACCTTTATTGTAAATTGCAACCCCTGTGCTTACCTCCTTTTCAAAGTCTTCCCACCGCCTCTTTTGAATGTCCAATTCCGCCAGCTTCTGTTTGACCGCATTAGCGTCTCTTGCGTCAGGTGCAGCAATCAGATATTTCTCGAGGCTGCTTATCGCCTCATCCCATTTATACTGTTTCTCCTGTACAATGGACAGATTAAAGTAAGATTCCGAAAGCCATGGAGCCAATACCGATGCTTTCTTAAAATGCTCCCCCGCCTGCCTGAAATCCTCTGTATGCTTTGCCAGCTTCGAAGAGGCTATGCCCTTTGTCATTTCATCACGTGCCTGTTGGGGTGTTGTCGGTGGAGGTACAAGAGAACCTGCCAGCTTAACTATTACCATCAGGTCATCGGGTAGCACGAATCCCTGTTTAGCAACCTTCCGGAGCCTGGTCTCGAAATCCTGTTTCGCAGAGCCGCCGCCTTGTCTGCGTATTGCTGAAGCGGTCTGCGGATGATTCATTTTGTCGGCAATCATTGCAGGGGTGTCACCATCATAATCCTTAGCATTAGCATCAGCCCCTCTCTCTATAAGAAACCTTGCCACCTCAGTCTTGCCACATCGGGCAGCCCTATGCAGCGGTGTGTATTGCCATCCGTCTTTTGCATTGACATCAGCCCCCTTCTCTATCAGAAGCCTGACGAAATCGATCTTGTAACCACATACAGCCCAATGCAACGGAGTATTTTGTTGTCTATCTCTTGCATTGACATCAGCCCCTTTTTCTACGAGAAGCCTGGATACTTCGGCCATTCTGCTCCAGATTGACCGGAGTAAAGGGCTTTCCTGATAGTCATCTTTTGCATTAACATCAGCCCCTCTCTCTAAAAGAAACCTTGTTACCTCGGTCTTGCCGTAATAAGCAGCTTCGTGCAACGGTGTTTTTTGCTCGTCATTTCTCGCATTGACGTTGACCCCTTGCTCCAAAAGCTTGCGAACCCTTGTTATATCTCCCTGCATTGCAGCATCGTGTATTTCTCCGGCATACACCGGAACTGCTGTTGCGACTATCAGAGCGAAGATCAATAAGCCGGCAAGAGGCATCTTTTTCATGGTTTACTCCTTCAACTGTTTTTTCTCCTCTTTCTTCCGCATGCCTAACTGATGGACTACAAAGTATTGCTGGTCCTCATAAAAATCGGAGGGACTGAAATTAACAAACTGTTTTTTGTTCAGGCCAATATCGACTCCGGATATTTTGACATTCGCGCTTTGCGTCTCGGGAACCCTGCGACCTGCACGCAGGAGCAGCCATCGGGAAGCTTCGGAACAGACCATTCCGGTGTCGCTGCTTCCTGTGTGCGGAACCCCGGAGGGCCAATATGTCGTTGTATTTCTCAATTCATGAGCGCCTTTCCACATTTCCTCGCCCTCATGCCGTGAAAGCGGCTGACCGACCAGTGTGGCCACATCCATTTTTCGCGCACCATATTCCCTGAGGAAAGCCTGCTCTTCTTTAATAATCGGTCCTTTGCCCGTGTTGTCCATATACCAACGCTTACCGTTGCGTTCGCCCAAGAAGATCGCGGTATGAGATGCCGGGGAACTCCAGTTGCCCGAGCCCCAGCGGTCCATTAAATTTATGCCGTTACTTACCCCCACTTCCCAAAGACCTGCTTTTTTCCAATCCTTTTTCGGCCAGGGTGCCACCAGAATAATATCCCCGGCTGCCAGGTTGTCTATATTTTTGACCGGGTTTGGCGGCTCCTTTGTTTTGAACGATCTGAATATTTCCTGTACCTGCTCATTGGGTTGGGCAGAGCGCTTAAAGATAGAATCGGAAAAATTGTCCAGAAGATCCTTTCTCAGCTGAGTGGGTTTATCGACACCGGATTGTACCTTGATAACGCCGATATTGATATTCTTCCCGACATCAAGTTTTGATGGTCCCTTTACCCTTGTATCGACAGGCGACGAGCCTTGCGATCCTTTATCAAAAAGTGTTTTTAGTTCAAGGCTGCCTGTACCGGTGTCGCCAATATCCTTTAAGCCTAAATTACCGGCATCGGTACCCTTGAGACCAAGCTCGCCTTCAGTTATGCTCTTCATGCTTTTCAGAGCTTCCTGTTTACTACGTTCAAACTCTATCTGTCTCTGTTTTGCCGCTTCTTCCTCTTTTTTTCTTTGTGCTTCAAGGTCCTGTTGTCTCTGTCTTTCGGCCTCCAGGCGTTGGCGTTCAATCTCTAACTGGCGCTGACGCTCGGCTTCATAGTCATAGGAAGGTTGAGGTGTATATGATGGGCTTTGCCGATGAGAGGGAGGGGTGCATGATTGGTTGCCTGAATTATAACGCCCGCCGCATACATTTTCACACCAGTTTTTGTATGCTCTTGCCCAGCTGCCGCCAAACCCTGTCGGAGGGTTTGAACAGTTACCGGCAAAAGATGTAAGGGGAATTATTATTAACGCAACTGCTAAACATATTGGAAAGACGCAAACCGTTAATATATGTTTCTGTTTTTTGAGATATGCCACCTTTAATTGTTCGATGATTTGATCTGTTTCAACAAAGGGATATATTTTTATGACGGCCCCGGAAATTATCTTCAAAGAATTTCCCCATGCTATATTTTTCTTCATGTTATTGTTATTTATTTCCGATGTCAAGCGCATATTATACCTTCTTTGCAAATATTAATAATAATGATATCTCCTTATCACCACAGGTCTTTAAAAATTGTTGCTCCAGTTTAACTATAAGAATTGACAAGGAAAAGACAAAATGTTACAAATATCACTCGATTTGATTAATGTTTTCATGGTGCTGATATGAAAGGAAATATAACAGAAAAAGAACAGGAAAAAACAGAAGCGCTTAAGATATTAAGACACAGTGCTTCCCATCTGATGGCGCATGCTGTTAAGCAGCTTTTCCCTAACGTTAAGGTTGCCATTGGCCCCTCTATAGACACGGGGTTTTATTATGATTTTGATTATGGCCCGGGTTTTACAGATGAAGATCTGGTTAAGATCGAAGAACGTATGAAGGAAATTGCAAAAAAGAATGTTCCCATCGAAAGAAGGATGATAAAGAAGGAAGAGGCCCTGGATATGTTCAGGAAACAGGGTGAGATATATAAAGTGGAGCTAATTGAAGGTATTGATGACGAGGAAATGAGCATATATACCCAGGATGATTTTACCGACCTGTGCAGGGGGCCACATCTTCCGTCGACAGGAAAAATAAAGGCCTTTAAGCTTCTCAGCCTTGCCGGGGCATACTGGAGGGGCGATGAAAAGAACAAAATGCTTACAAGGATTTACGGGACAGCCTTCGAGGACGAGAAATCTTTAAAGGATTATCTTCAATTTCTTGAAGAGATAAAAAAAAGAGACCACCGGAGACTTGGAAAAGAACTTGATCTATACAGCATATCCGATGAAGTCGGGGCCGGTTTTGTCATATATCATCCTAATGGTGCATTATTGAGGTACCTCCTTGAAGATTTTGAAAGAAAAGAACATTTGAAAAGAGGTTATCAGTTTGTTTACGGGCCCCACATACTCAAGATGGATATGTGGAAGAAGTCCGGACATTATGAGAACTATAGAGAAAATATGTATTTTACCAAGATAGATGATGTTGATTACGGGATCAAACCCATGAACTGCCTGGCACATATCATGGTATATAAATCTGACATACGGAGTTACAGGGATTTGCCGCTCCGGTATTTTGAGCTTGGTACGGTATCAAGGCATGAAAAATCAGGGGTGTTGCACGGGCTGCTGAGGGTAAGAGAATTTACGCAGGATGATGCCCATATATTCCTGCGGCAGGATCAATTGCATGATGAAATACTCAATATCATGAATTTTATTAGTGATACGATGAAAATCTTCAATTTTGAGTATGAAATAGAGATAAGTACAAGACCTGACAAATTCATAGGCGCCCTGGAAGATTGGGATAAAGCCGAAACAGTTTTGAAGGAAGTTCTGGAAGCACAGAATATCCCTTTTGATATAAATGAAGGCGACGGGGCTTTTTACGGGCCTAAAATTGATGTTAAGCTTAAGGATGCAATAGGAAGAAAATGGCAGTGCGCTACGATTCAATGTGATTTTGCCCTGCCTGAGAGGTTTGATCTTCATTATGTAGATAGCGACGGCATGAGAAAAAGGCCTGTTATGCTGCACAGGGTTATTCTTGGAGCTATTGAAAGGTTTATCGGCGTGCTTATCGAGCATTATGGCGGCAAGTTTCCTGTATGGCTTTCCCCGGTGCAGGTAATAATAATGAATATTACCGATGAACAGTCGGAATATGTTAAAATGATTTACGAAACACTGGTTAATCAGGATATAAGGGCTGAACTTGATACGAGAAATGAAAAGCTCGGATTAAAGATACGTGAAGCTATAGTAAAAAAAGTTCCCTATATGGTAATATCAGGCAAAAAAGAGATGGAGTCAAATACGGTTACCGTAAGGGTAAGAGACGGAAGCGAGTTAAAAGATATAGAACTGGAAGATTTTGTAAAGAGAGTGAAAGAGGATAATATTTTCAGGAGGTGAGTCTTTATAGGAAAGGATAGTGGTGTAAAAGATATAAATATTAATGAACGGATAAAAGCAAAAGAAGTAAGGTTAATTGACGAAGCCGGAACGCAACTTGGTATTGTCCTTACATCTGAAGCGCTCAGGATGGCAAGAGAACAAGGGTTTGACCTGGTAGAGGTTTCCCCGAAAACAATTCCTCCTGTTTGCAAGATTATGGATTATGGAAAATATAAATACCAGATTGCAAAAAAGTTGCAGGAAGCAAAGAAAAAGCAGAGTATTGTTCAGCTCAAAGAGATGAAATTAGGACTTAAGATCGATGAACATGACCTTATGTTTAAGATTAAGCATATTAGAGATTTTCTGGGTGAAGAATGCAAAGTGAAGATTATAATCATGTTTAAAGGGAGAGAAGTCTTCCGTACAGACATGGGAGAAAAACTTGCCCAGAAAATAATAGCAGAGATAAAGGACGTAGGCGAACTTGAACAAAAACCAAAATTTGATGGTAGAAATATCGTGATGGTATTTGCTCCACTATAAGGAGGCTGATTATGCCAAAGCTTAAGTCCCACAGGGGATTGGCAAAAAGGGTAAAGGTAACTGCAAAGGGGAAGATAAAAAGGGGCAAGGCATACCACAGCCACCTTCTTTCTTCTAAATCACCAAAGGAGAAAAGAAGACTGTCCCAGTCCGATACTGTTCATTCAGCTGATATGAAGAGAATAAAATCGTTAGTACCTTATTTATAATAATGAAAGAGGTGTAGAGAAATGCCCAGGGCAAAAAGAGGAGTAAAAGCAAGAAGAAGAAGAAAAAAGATTTTGAAGCTCGCAAGAGGCATGAATGCGAGCAGGCGCACAACATACAGTGTTGCAAAACGAGCAGTATTTAAAGCGCTGAGCTATGCATACCGCGACAGAAGGCAGAGAAAGAGAGATTTCAGGTCATTATGGATATCAAGAATAAATGCTGCATGCAGATCCTATGGCATACCATACAGCAGGTTTATCAACGGGTTGAAGGCGGCCAATATTTCTTTGAACAGAAAATCTCTTGCGGAGATGGCAGTCAATGATCCTACCGGATTTGAAAATGTTGTGGCTAAAGTAAGACAAGTCATGGTTCAATAGACTGCTATTTATATAATAAACAAAATAATCTCGGGTTTCGAACTTCAGGCTATAATCCGTAGCTCATAAAACATAACCCGGATGTGGTTCAGGATGGACATACAGGAATCTAAAAATAAAATTGAGAGTGAATTCTCTTCCATAAAGACTGTTGATGATCTAAATAACGCAAGGATCTCCCTTTTAGGCAGGAAAGGTCTTTTTATTGAATTAATAGATAAGATCAAGACACTTGAGAAAGAAGAGAGGAAGACTTTCGGCAGGGAGATAAACGATCTCAAAGGATGGACTGAAAACAGGTTTAAAGAGTTAAAAGAGTATTTTGAAGCCGAAGAAAAACGAAAAAGAGACCTTTCATCCCGGATTGATTTTACAGTACCAGGCAAACGGCCTGTTATCGGTAAAAAGCACCCTGTTATGGAGACGCTTGATGAAATCATAAAAATATTTTCATCACTCGGATTTTCTGTAGCCGAAGGCCCTGATATTGAGATTGATTACTATAATTTTGAAGCCCTGAACATCCCGAAAGACCATCCGGCCAGGGATATGCAGGACACTTTTTATATTAAACCCGGTGTTGTTTTAAGAACACACACATCACCTGTTCAGATAAGGACAATGGAATCGCAACTTCCTCCTGTCAAGATTATTGCACCCGGTGCTGTGTACAGGTGTGACAGCGATGTTTCACATACCCCCATGTTTCATCAGGTTGAAGGACTCATGGTAGATAAACGCATCAGGTTTTCCGATTTGAAGGGCATATTGAGCATTTTTATCCAGGAAATGTTTGGCAGTAAAACGCCTTTAAGGTTCAGGCCGAGCTATTTCCCCTTTACTGAACCTTCAGCTGAAGTAGATATCGGGTGTGTGATATGCGGCGGTTTAGGCTGCAGGGTTTGTAAAGATACGGGTTGGCTTGAGATACTTGGTTCAGGCATGGTGCATCCGGAGGTATTCAGAATTGTCGGTTACGATCCTGAAGAGGTTACAGGGTTTGCCTTTGGTATGGGTGTAGAAAGAATTGCAATGCTGAAGTTCGGAATAGATGATATAAGGCAATTTTATTATAATGATATACGATTTCTTTCACAATTCTGAGGTAACATCTTGAGAATTCCCTATGAATGGCTAAAAGAGTTTGTTGTTATGGATACGGATCCGCATGAGCTTGCTAAAAGGCTTACAATGCGCGGTCTTGAGGTTGAGTCGCTGGAGGAATATATTCCTTCATTTGATGGTATAATCGTCGGAAAGGTTTTGGATGTCGAAAAACATCCCAATGCTGATAATTTGTCATTGTGTAAAATTGATGTTGGTAAGGATATCCTGTCAATCGTATGTGGTGCAAAGAATGTTGATGCAGGTAAAAATGTACCTGTGGCAATCATCGGCTCAAGTCTGGCCGACGGAACAGTTTTGGAAAAAAAGGAGATAAAAGGCATAACTTCTTTGGGTATGCTCTGCTCAGAAAAAGAGCTCGGCCTCTCTGACGACCACAGCGGTATCTTCATTTTAGATAGTCATCTTCAAGCGGGCAAGCAGCTCAAAGATATTGAAGATTTCAGAGATTTTATTCTTGATGTAAATGTACCTCCAAACAGAGGGGACTGTTCTTCTGTTTACGGAATAGCGAGGGAAGTCGGAAGCATCCTGAACCAGAAGGCAAGGATGTTGCCCTTTGATTATATTGCAAACGAAAAAGATGAAATAAATGACCGTATTTCACTTGAAGTTCTAAGTCTTGATGGATGTCCCAGGTATGTATTGCTGATGCTAAAAGATATAACCATCAATAAATCTCCTTTTTGGATGAGAAGCAGGTTGATTAAATGTGGAATGAGACCGATAAACACAATCGTTGATGTTACAAATTATGTGATGCTCGAACTCGGACAGCCCCTTCATGCATTTGATTACAGGAAGCTGAGAGGAAATAAAATAAGAGTTAAGCTTGCAGATTCCGGAACTGTCTTCCGAACGCTTGACGGGGAAGACAGAAAGCTCGAAACAGGCGATATACTAATATGTGACGGTGAGGGACCTGTTGCAGTTGCTGGTATAATGGGCGGCGAAAACTCCGAGATTGCTTCTGATACAAAGGATGTTGCCCTTGAAAGCGCTTTTTTTAATCCGCTGTTTATAAGGAGAACAGCAAGAAGATTGGGCCTGAAATCAGAGGCTTCATCGAGATTTGAAAAAGGTATTGACATCGATAATGTTGATCTTGCTGCAAAGAGGGCAGCCTTTTTAATGAACAAGCTTTCCGGTGGAACGATTTTGGGTGGAAAACGTGAAATATACGATAAAAAGGAAGTAAAGCAGATTTTTGTGAGTTTCGGTAAAATAAATGATATCCTCGGGGTAGCCATAGAACATAAAGACATTGTAAATGCCTTGAGATCAATAGATTTATACATAACAAAAGAAGAAGAAAGCGGTTTTTTGGTTTCAGTGCCTAACTTCAGGCATGATATAAATGAGTATGTGGATATAATCGAAGAAGTTGCCCGTATATATGGTTATGATTCCGTACCGGCAACAACGCCTGTTACAGCCTTGAAGATTCTCAAAAGAGATACAAAGGACCGGCATTTCGCTGTTATGAAAGACTACTTAAGATCAGCCGGTTTTTATGAAGTAATAAATTTTGCATTTTTTTGCGTAAAAGATATAGAAAGTTTTTTAATCCCGTCTGATGACCAAAGGACTTCCTGTATAAAAATATTGAACCCCATATCAAAAGAATATGAGGTGATGAGAACTTTTATTGCGGCCGGGATATTAAAAAATATTGCATATAATTTAAACAGAGGCTCGAAGAATTTAAAGTTTTATGAGATGGGAAAAGTGTTTTTCCAGCATGAAGACGGTCTTCCGCTTGAATATCCCTCAGTCTGCTTTGCCTTAACCGGAAAGGAAAGGGAATACTTCTGGAGAGAAAAATATATCGATTACGATTTCTTTGACATAAAAGGCGTTTTGGAAGGCTTAGCCGCTTTGTTCGGATTGGAATTTACATTTGAAAGAACCATGGAGCTTTTTCTGAACGCTAATAATGCCGCCGATGTATTCCTGGACGGTATAAAGATCGGCTGGATAGGGGAAATAGCCGGAGAAGTTTTGAAGTCATACGAAATTGAACAAAAAGTTTATGGAGCTGAATTAAGATTTGACATAATTTTAAAAACTGGTAAAATTGAACCAAAGTACAAACCTATGCCAAGATACCCGAACGTAACAAGAGATTTTTCATTTTATGTAGATGATGGGATACAAGTGTCCATGTTAATTGATAAAATTAAAAAGGTTTCGCCTCTGATACAATCGGTCGGTGTTTTTGATATGTTTAAAAAAGAGATGAAAAGCATATCATTTCGTGTAGTATTCCAGTCTTATAAAGATACATTGAAGGACGAAGAGGTTAACGATTTACAGGGAGTTATCATACAAGAACTTACAGCTGTAAATGGTATTACATTGAGGACTTAAGGAGGGTATATGACAAAGTCAGAAATAGTTACAAACGTATATGAAAGGCTTGGTCTTTCAAAACGTGAATGTGCAGATCTGGTTGACTTGTTTTTCGAGATCATAAAGGAAACACTGGCAAAGGGAGAAAATGTCAAGGTGTCAGGATTTGGTAATTTTATCATAAAACAGAAGAGGTCACGAAGAGGGAGAAATCCGCAGACCGGTGATGAGATTGAAATAAGCAAAAGGAAGGTCCTTAATTACAGATTGAGTCAGGTTTTAAAAGATGAGATAAACAGTAAATAAAGCAAATGACGTCAAATATCCCTGACAGGATGTTTTACAGGATAAAAGAAGTGTGCAACATTACAGGTCTCAAACCGCACGTGTTGAGATACTGGGAACAAGAATTCAAGGATATAAAACCTTTAAAAAGTGCTGCAGGGCAAAGATTGTATAAAAAGAAAGATCTTAATGCAATATTCACCATAAAGAAACTTCTGTATGAAAGAAAATTTACCATTGACGGAGCAAAAAAATATATGTCTGCCAGGAAAAATATTCTGGATGAGATAAGGGAAGAACTGACAGAAATAGTAGAAATATTAAAAGAAAGGGGCTGATATGAAGAAAGTAGCGTCGGTTTTTTTATTGTGTTTCCTTTGTTCTTGTGCTGCCGGTCCGATTTACATGGCCAAAAACCAGACAGAAAGTATGAAGGTTTCTTATGAAGATGCTAAGTTGAAGAAGCTTTATGCGGATAATGAGACTCTGCTTAAAGAGATTTACCTCAGGCTTAGCAATTCCAATGTTAATATTTATAAAGAGGGTATAGGCCTGACAATACTTAACGATGATAAAAATGAAAAACTCCATTATATAATGATGAATGTCAGACCGTCTGAGATTGTTTTTGACGAAAGATCCACAAAGCCCGAGGAGAGGTTCTCCAATGTGCTTCAAACTTACTTCCCTAAATATTTGAACTATATAAAAAAGGAAGATCTCAGCAGGGATGATATTGAGGGATTGGCTCTCGGAATATACTGGCCGGTCAGGGATTACTCGCAATGCAATCAGTATGGAGGATTTGTCGAGTATATCCATATTTATTTTACCAGAGAAGATGTGTTCGACCTTCTCGACAGAAGAAAGACCTTTGCGGCAGTAATTAATGATTCTGAAGTTATCACAAGTCTTAATCTGCAGCCTGCAAAGAGTGTCAGACCGGTATTTTAGTTTTTATTCCTGTTGTTTATCCAAGCCTTCACGTTTTACTGTTACCCTTACCTGTGACAAAGTGTTTTATCAAACGGTATGTCAGATATGTATAATCTCACTGACCTTTCCTATGTTTAATGATGGAAACGGGGTAGGGGTAAATGAAAGAAGAAATATTATAAGTATAACGAAAGCTATAATCTTTCTTTTATCATCAAGTTCGGTTTCAGCGTCAAAGGGTTGCGGGTGGCGCATACCGAAAAAAAGAAGAATAATGACAAGCGTTAGCCATCCGGGATTATAAAAAATTGAAAATACCCCGAGCACAATGATGGTTGCGCCAAAGACCCATTTGCTTTTTTCACCGAACACCGCATAGACAATATGACCGCCATCAAGTTGCCCGACAGGCAGAAGGTTTAGTGCCGTTACAAACAAGCCTACCCATCCTGCATAACCAAAAGGATGCAGAACAAGGTCGGAACCTTTCGGTATATCCCCTATTAATGACTGCTGAACAATCTTGAATATTAGAGGATCGCCGAGCTGAAGGTATGATGCATTGCCGGTCACGGATTGGATTGTGGATAGCTTAATGCCTAAAATTATGAATGGCAAGGACACGATAAAACCTGATAATGGTCCTGCTACTCCGATATCAAATAAAACCTTTTTATTGATAAAAACACCTTTGATCTTTATTATTGCTCCGAATGTGCCAAAAGGGGAAAAAGGAAAAGGTAAAAAATAAGGCAGAGTTGCCGGTATACCATATTTCCTGCTCATAAAATAGTGGCCCATTTCGTGTGCAAGCAGGATAGATATAATTGATAAGCTATATAGCGGTCCTCCGATAAGGTATGTAGATGCAATGGTGAGCAAAAAAAGAATTATCTGGATCACTTATGCCTCTATTAAACCATGTTCCATATGTATGCGGTCTTGCTTGGTGCCGCTCTTTATTTTGGTGTCAAGATCCATAAGCATGTTAAGGAAGGACAACAGGTCCTTTTTTTTAAACCGTTGACCTGTTTTTGACAGCTTATATGCATAAAAAGTCTTCTGATAAGGGAGATACAATTTTTTATCAAGCGGTGTCATCTCAATGCTTTCTTTCCATTTATTGAATATTTTTGAGAAAGCAGGGTAATCGTGATTTGCTTTCAGGATTTCCTCCATATCTTTTGCCTGAAGCATTAATCTTGCCTGTTTTACTAAGAAGCCTTGAATTGCCAGTAAATTCATTCCGCTCAATAAAAGTGTTTCTAATGTGTTCAGCATTTCTTTTTTATCGGTCTGCGCTATAACATCAAAAAAATTCAGCAAGTTTTCTTCATGTGTCTCGGTAACAATAGATCTGACGTCGCCCGATTTTATCTCCTTTTTAACACCAACGTAATTTATGAGTTTCATCAACTCTGTTTCGAGCACTGATTCGTCTATAACTCGCTCTCTGAAAAGTTTAAACCCTTTGTCTGTCATTACTTTATTATATTTTTTTAACAAAGCGAGAACCCTGTCCTTAATCCGTTTCTCCCTGTCTTTTTTAATAATAATTGTTGTGCACTCAATCGGGCTTTGAGTATATGGTGCAGCAGTTGTAAAATATATTATAATATGCATCTTTTCTTTCAGTAATACCAATTGTCCTTTTATCTCTTCCAAAAGCTCTCTTTCAGGATCCAAAAGCACCAGTACCGTATTGTTCTCAAAAAAAAGGGCGGACGCTTTTTCTATCACTTTATCTTTAATGTCTTTTTTTGTAATAATAAGAATTTCAGGATTATTTGTAAGTTTTTCTGAAAAAATACGGACATCTTCCGTTATGTTTTCCTTTGTTCCTATAATTGTCGTGATGTTGTTCATGTGGCTTAGAATACTATAATGTGCGGTATTTTTCAATTGACATCAATAGCCACATCTAATAAGATGCTTTGTATGAAAGATTTTTTCAAAGATATGTTTTTAGATTTGTATGAAAATTTTACGGAAATCTTCCTTAACATCCTTGTCATGGTAATTGTTATGATAGGGGGATTTATTATAAGCTGGTTCATAAAAAAGCTTCTTGGCAAGTTCCTGATTTTATTTAGATTTGATAAATGGGCAAACGATATCGGTATCGTTAATTTATTGGAAAAAGGAGGGGTTAAAACACTCCCTTCCTTAATACTAAGCAAGATTGTATATTGGATATTTATCATTGCTTTTTTTTCTTTCGGCTTGAATTTTATAGGCATATCGCAATTTACCGAATACGCCACAAGAGTTTCAAGCGCCTTGCCCCATATCGTTGTATCTCTTTTTATTATTATACTGGGAATCATCTTCAGCAATTTCATCAGCAAAGTGATTTTTATGACGTGTGAAAACGCAGATATAAGATATGGCGACCTGATAGCAAAAGGAACGAGGATATTCCTTATCATTATTACATTCGGCATTGTATTTGAATATATAGGTGTGGGGAATACCATTATAACAATCAGCTTTCTGATAATATTCGGAGGAATCATCCTGGCCCTTTCTCTTGCGCTGGGCATAGGTCTAAGCAATGTTGTAGGGGATTTAATAAGGGAAAGAGTAAAATCAAAGGGAGATAAAAGAAAGGAATAGTCTAACTGCCCAGGAAAAACCTTCTAAACCAGTTTAAAGACAGATTGATCGCCTTTTCTCTGTGTGATAAATTTGAAAATATATGATCGGCACCTTTTATAATCTCAAGTTTTTTCGGTTTTTTCAGGCATTTGTATATTGATTTTCCTTCAGAGCAAGGAACGGTTTCATCCATTTCTCCATGCATTACCAATGCAAAGGATACCCTGGTTGCCTCAGACAGGAGATCGTAGGTCATAAAATCCGTATAAATAGAATCATTAAACTCAATGTCGGATAACCTGCCGTCATCTTTCTTTTCTAATCTGTATGGTGTTGCCCATAATGCTACGCATTTAATTCTTTTATCTCTTGCTGCTTTTACAATGCATGTAGACCCGCCGAAACTGCTGCCCAGAATACCAATTTTGTCCATATCAACAAGGCTGTGATTGACAACATATTCTGTGATTGAATGAAGGTTGCCAACCCTCGTAGTAAGCGTTGTTTCTTCTATATTTCCTCCGCTTTCTCCGCAACCATGGTAATCAAACCTGCAGGATGCTATGCCTGCTTCGTTCAGACTTTCTGAGAGCGCAACATATTTCGAGCTTTCCTTCGAGCTGATAAGTCCGTGTGAAAGGATGACGCAAGGATATTTTTTGCAGCAGTCAGGTACAGTCATAATGCCGGAGATCTTATTGTGCAAAACATCTATTTCAAAGTTTTCTGTCATTATTCCGTTCCCTTTAAATTAGCCAAACAGGATTCAAGGCTTATCAGGTTTACCACATCTTCCCCGTTGTATTCAAGGAGAAGATCAAGCGCCTCGCTGCTTCCGTGTATTGTATAGCTTTCCCAGAGCTTGATAGCGTGATAACCGTTTATCCCCTCTGTTTTTCTTGCTATTCCGAACCTTTTCTCAAGTTCTTTAAGCCCGCCTCTGATTCCCAATCTTTTTTTTTCTTTAAAAAGATCAAGCGAATGATGAGTTGCTTTTAAATCAAGATGCAAGTTTTTTTTAATAAAAGGCAGGTCAAAGCTATCACCGTTGAATGTTACGATAGTATTTGCTCTGCAAATTAATATTTCAACATTTTCTGTGGTGATATTGTCTCCGTACAGTTGTAGAAGACCCTTTTGTTTGGTATGGATGCCTATTACGGATATGTTCCCCCATCTGTCTGTTTCTATATCAAGATAAGCTTTCAAGATAAATTATGTCCTCAGAGTAACAATTCCGATTATACCGGCAGAGCAAAATATAATATTTGAAAACCATGCAGCAAAAATAGGCGGAAATATTTCAGAATATCCGAGTGATAACGAAATAGAATGAGAGAAGAAGTACAATGCGCCAAGAGATATGCCGGCAAATATCCCCCTTGATATATGTTTAGTCTTGGTATATCTCAAGCCGACAGAGAATGCGGCAAATACCATTATCAGGTTAATGAACGGAAATGCTATCTTATCATAAAGATCAACAAGATATCTTCGAACATCATGCCCGTCTGCCTTAAGCCTTTTTATATAACTTGAAAGCTCTCGATAACCCATTTCTTCAGGGCCTTTTTCCATAACTTTGAATACCGAAGGCGGTTCTTTTATAATACCTTTTAAATGTGCATATTGTTTTACCGATTTTATGCCCTCATCATCAAATGTTCTTTCAACCACATCTGTAAAGACCCAAGAATCGTCTTTCCATATACCCTCCCTTGCATCTATCCTTTTCTTAATAGTATATGCATCGGATAACTCAATTACAGTGAGCCCTTTTATTATATCTTTTTTCACATCAATAGAGTCTATGTTGCTTATAACATTATCCCTTTTAAACCATATCCTGCCATTTTTGAAGAATACATATGGTTCTTCCTTTTTTATTTTTATTCTGTAAATGTATTCCGATTTATTTAAGGCTACAGGTATAATCCATTCAGAGAGGATAAATGAAAACGTTATAAGTGTTATTGAAAGTAAAACAAGCGGCTTCATAATTAAAGCCGTGCTTATACCGGATGTCCTGACGACAACCATTTCATTGTTCCTTATCATCAATATCAGGAGAATCAATATCGAGATAAGAAAAGTTAACGGGAGTATGAGATTGAAATAATATGGAAATTTAAGACACAGGTAAAAAATGCTCAAAATGAAATTTTTAAAGGATGATGTAAAGATATCCATATGCTCAAAAAACTCAATTGTTATGAACAATACAAGTCCGACAAACTCCGTGATTAATAATATTTTTAAAACATTTGAAATTAAGTATCTATTTAACCTTTTCAAGATAATATCCCCAGAGGTATTTTAGTTTTCGTGAAATACCTGTATATTCTTCCGAATTCAATTGTTTTAAAAGATTTAAACCTATTGAAATAATTATTATATTTGGTATACAGGAGGTAAGTATTGCAGGCAGGTGCATCGCTTTGCCGATATTTTCGGTAAAGGCCATCAGAATATAATAAAAAATAAATAATATCAAACTGTATATGATGCCTGAGAACTTACCTTCAATTTTCCGCCTTATGCCGAGCGGTATTGTGAGAAATATAAAGGCTAATGATGAGACAGGAATGGAGAATTTCTTGTAGATTTCAAGAAGCAGATCATATTTATCCGATGGGTTTGCGCTTAAAAGGGCATGCCTTAATTCTTTTATGTCCATTTCATATGGTCTTTTCCTTAAAGGCACATTGCTTGGCAACATATTTGCAAGATTTATGGAGAATGAATAATTTTTGAAAGAAAGATTTCTATAAATATCGTTTGCCTTTTCCCATCTGTGCAAACTTCCTTTTTCCAGCACAAAATAAAGGTCAAGAGATGCAGGATCGAAATTAATAAAACCTTTATCGGCAGATATTGTCTGCTTGACGTCCTTGTCTCTGTCATCGGAAACAACGATTCCCGAAAGTGATTTATTGTTTGTATCAACTTTGTCAATATATATGACTACTCCTGATATTGTATCGTTGAAAACCCCTTCCTTGTCGTCCACAGATATGCCCTTTTTTACTATATTTAATAATGTAGTCCTGAATAACTCGCCGCTTTTCGGCAGTAATATGTTTGTATTTATCAACCCCACAACTGTAATTACCATACCAACAGCAACTATCGGATAGAAAAGGCATTTTAAATCTATGCCGCTTGCTTTTAAAGCAAGTATCTCATTTTCCGTTGATAGCCTCCCAAGCACGACAATGGTTGCTAAAAGGAAAGCCATGGGCAGGGTGAAGGTAAGAAAAGGGGGCGAAGAATAGATTATTAAAAGGATAATATCCTTCAAATCAACCCCTTTGTTTATTACAAGGTCCGCTATTCTCCCCATTTTGCTCATTATGAGTATAAAGGTTAGTATGCCGAGAGCTAAACAAAGTATGTATGCAAGCTCTTTAAACAGATAAAGATAGAATTTTTTTTGAAGCTTCTCGATGAATTTCATTTTATAAATTAACATTGAAAAACCCCGTGGAAATCTATTCATAGCGGTTTTGCATGAGTTTAAAGTGTAATTGTTTCTTTTCCACATCGGCAAGCACCACTTTGACCCGTACCTTGTCTCCTATGCGGTAAATTTTTTTGGTCCGTCTGCCGATGAGCCGGAACTTTTCTTCTTGAAAAAGATAGTAGTCATCGTAGAGATCGGTGAGAAGTACCAATCCTTCGACAAACAAATCAGATAGTTCAACAAAGAAACCAAAAGAAGTAATATGAGAGATTATGCCGTTATACAACTCGCCGATTTTATCCTTCATGAATAAAATCCTTATCCTGTCTTCATTTTCCCTCTCCGATTCCATCGCAAGTCTTTCTCTTTCCGATAGGTGTGTTGCCATACCGTCAAGCTCATGCTGATTGTAAATGACAGGGTTGCAATTTATAGCATTTTTGAGTGATCTGTGGCATATAAGATCAGGATACCTTCTGATCGGCGATGTAAAATGCAGGTAGCAATCCGATGCAAGGCCAAAGTGCCCTCTATTGGAAGAAGCATATTTTGCCTGTTTCATGGATTTCAGGAGGACTCTATTTATGAGATATTCGTAATCCGAACCCTTGACCTGATTAAGTATGGATTGAAAACCCAGGCTGCTTTTCCGGTTTATGCTATTGTCTCCGGTTAGTGCATGCAAAAGTTTTTCAAATTCGTACAACTTCTCGCGTTCAGGGGGTTCGTGTACCCTGTAGATGGCAGGTATATTGCTTTGCGACAAAAATTGTGCTACAGCCTCGTTTGCTGCAATCATAAATTCTTCAATAATCCTTTGAGAAAACAGCCTTTCACTTCTCAATATGCTTTTAATTCCCCCTTCAATATCCAGAGTGACCTCCGGCTCAGGCAAATCAAAATCAAGGCTACCCCTTTTCTCTCTCTTTTCTGCTAATAATGTTGCAAGCTCTTTCATCCATTCCAGTTCGGGCAGAACATCCTTTAACTCTTTCCTTACCTTTGGGTCTTTATTTATCAATGCGGCTTCAACTTTATTGTATGTGAGCCTCATCATACTTTTAATGATTGATTGACAAAAAGAACTCTGAAGCAACTCCCCGCGGCTGTTATAGCTGAGTTTTACAGTAACAGACAGCCTATCCTCCCGAGGGATTAAGCTGCATATAACGTTGGACAATGTTTTCGGCAGCATGGGTATAACAGTTTTGGGAAAGTATATACTGGTTCCCCTTTCGAAGGCTTCGTTGTCAAGGTTTGTACCCGGCAGAACATAATAAGAAACATCTGCTATTGATACATATAGGGTATATCCTTGTTTTGATTTTTCAACACAAACTGCGTCATCAAAGTCTTTTGCAAATTCTCCATCTATGGTGATATGTTTCAGGCCTCTGAGATCGACCCTTTTTGGGTTTTGATCGTATGCCACAAGTTGTTTTGCTTCTGCCTCCGTATTCTTTTTAAACTTTAAAGGAAGGCTGTATTTATACTTAATAAACTGAGTTATTGTGTTTATGTCGTTAAGTCCTTTAAAAACCTTTATTATACTGCATTCAGGGCTTTTACCTTCCTCGGGGAATTTTGTAATACGGGCTGCTGCAAGGTCATTATTGCTTATATGCGCTTTTAACGGTTTCTTCGAAACAATGAAATTGTGTTGTATCCTCTCGTCATCGGGTATCATACTCAGTTTATTTTTGTCTATTCTAATAAACCCCGTTATGTTCCTGATGCGTCTTTCTGTAATTTTAATGATTTTTCCTTCTTTTTTACCTTTTATCGTACGCTCAATCCTTGCAATGACCCTATCTCCATGGAAGGCATTTTCCATAAACTTTGAGGGTATGAATATATCGTCCATGTTTTTTTCATTTTTTTTATCAGGCATCAGGAATCCGTTTCCGCTTCTTGTACAGAACAACGTTCCTGTCTGGAGGTTCATCTCATACGGTATGCCGTATCTTTTATTTTTAAGTTTGATGATGGAGCCTTCTTTGATCATACTGTTCAGGGCGGTTTTTAATGCTTTCCTATCATTCCTGTCGGAACGAAGGCTTTTTTCTAGGTCGCTGAATCCCATTGGTTTTCTTTCCAGCTTAAAAACCTTCAGCAGAGAATCTTTTGTTATTGGAGGAATGGAGCGTTTATTTTTCATATATTCCAAGGTAATACAAATCGATATTTATAACAACTCTTTGTGAATTATCATGCCTTTGCGGATTTTCTCGATGAAAACCATTTGTTATTGATAGCCATAGCATTAAAGTGGCGGAGAGGCAGGGATTTGAACCCTGGGTACGGTTTAACCCGTACACTCGCTTAGCAGGCGAGCACCTTCGGCCAACTCGGTCACCTCTCCATTTGACAAAGTATACTTGTTTGTCTTAGAAAAGGCAAGGGTATATTTACCAACGTTTTTAGGACGTTCCGGAACGAATCGGGAACGTCCTATGTTTTTGGAGCCAAAATAATGACGAAAAAAGTGGCTTCAAAAAAACCTTCTGAATCAATAGAAGTTAAAGATCAAAGAAGGAAATCTTTTTTTATTTCCGACAATAGTTTTATTGATGAAGCGGCAAGATTGATTGGTCCATTCGGTGGGGCTGTTTATAATAGCCTGCTTCGCCACGCAAATTCCGAAGGGAAAGCGTGGCCGTCTATCAATCTCATAGCTAAAGAATGGGGCATTAGCAAAACCCTTATCATAAGAAGTATTAGAAAGCTTTCGGAATTAAATATGATTTCCGTGGATCACGAAGACGGTAAACATAATATATATCTTCTGTTAGATAAAACAGAATGGATATTTAACACCGGTACATGTGGGATACCAGTTGAGCCTTTGACCGGTCCATGTGAGACACTAGTTGAATTAGAAACCGGTCCATGTGAGACACCGCCACCGGTCCATGTGGGACACCCGAACAATACTAATATAGCAATACCCAAAGAAATACACCTCGCTGGTGTGCTTTTTGAAGAGATCATAAAAGCAAACCAGCACAGCCGACTAAAAGCAAAATCACCCAGGGAAAAAGAAAAAACTATCCAGCTGTGGTCTGAGGATATAGAAAAACTTATCCGAATCGATAAGCAGGATCCGGTCATTATCGAGCAGATTATTCTTTTAGCAACAGCTCATACTAATTTCTGGCAGCGCAACATACAAAGCGGGGATGCCCTTCGACGCAACTGGGATCGTCTTACCAGTGAACTGCTTCCTAAAAACAAAACCGTTTTAACAGAAAAAAAAGACGGCAATAATAAACCCGGGATATCCTACACCATCAGCAAAGGCCAATGGTACCGTATCGAGGACGGCGAACAGATCAGGATTGATGAGGACCGGGTACCTCAGAATATTCGTGACAAAATTAAAGGCAGAAAAACAGATCCACCCATAGATTCCCGCGCAGCACCCATAGGGGCTGTCATACCCGGCATACTGACAAAATTTGCAGTACCAGGGGCGAGCGACCAGTGAAAAAAGAGCGGGTCCTCCCTAAGACCCAAAGCTGATACGAGTCTCGGAATCTCAGTAAAGCGCAACTTTTATACTTTTAGGTAATGGAAAAATGGAAATAACCAAGAATATTGCAAAAATAAAATCAGAAAATAACATCTTACCTCAGAATGTCGTAAAAGCATTTTCTGCAATCTTTTTGGATGAAGGCAGGTGTCGCCAATGGTTGATAAACAACCTTCATCCGGACGGTGGTCGATGTCCTGAATGCGGACGCAAACTTACAGAAAAGCAGAAAAGTCTTTTTTTATTTGGCAAAAGGGTGTGCTGCAAATCCTGCAGTAAATGGTTTAACGAGCGCACCGGTACGCTTCTCTCAGGATCAAAAATGACGTATGCACAGGCTTTACTCCTTGCCTTTCTATTGGGGATGGGGCAACACAATGACTGCATTGCTGCTGCTATAGGTTGCGATGAGGAAACCGTTCGCCTATGGAGGCTCAAATTTAGAATTTTAGAACGACAGCGAAAATTGGCAGACAGATAATTATGGGAGAACAAAAAGAAAAACCTGCTGTAACCATTCAAGAATTACTCGATCTCGGTCAAAAAGCCCGTTACGCAATCTATGTCGGATATCTGGACCGCCTCAACAAACAAGAAACCTTATCATCCTCTGATTTTAAAACCATGCGACAGCTTGAGGAGGAATTTGCCGATCAGATTGACATGGCAGCCCCCGGCAATTCACCGGATCAGACAAAGCCCCTGACAGTCCGGAACGCCCTGAAAGCTACAGAATATCTCCAGAGGGCAGGGTACTCCATCGGGAAATCAACCGTCTACAACCATGTCAAGGCTGGTCTGATCAAACCCAACGCCAACGGCAGCTATGACACCGAGGCGCTGGACAGGTACGCCCAGGCCAACCTTAAACGCCTTGACGGCACCCCCGCAACGCCTGCCGATGTTCGCCTGTCCCAGCTCCAGCACGACAAATTAGAAGCCACCACGCAGATAGCCATCGAACAGGCCCGTCTGCTCAGAAATCGCAACCGTGATTTTGAGGCAGAATGGGAATCAATCAAGGGCACAGAACTCGCCGCCAGGGCCGCACTTTTCCGTAATGATCTTGAAAACCTGGTCCGTTCCAAATGTCTTGATATAATAAGCCTCGTCAATGGCAATCCCTCCAGGGCTCCTGAGCTTATTTCTTTTTTGCTTGCCTCCTTTGACGCGATCATCCTGCGTTATGTTCAGACTGATGAATTTGAAATAGACCGCGAGTCGTACCGGAGATTTGTTGATGAGATGACAGCCACAGCACTGGCCGTATCCGCGCAGACAGGAACCCCGGCCCTAACTGCCGAACGTGTGGAGCCGCCCGCATGATTTCCGCCAACGCTTCCGTTTCTTTATCTTCCCGCCCGCTCCCGGTGCTTCCTTTTCCCCCGCCCTCATCATTCCCGCGCTCCGTCCGGTTTACCGACGGCGAACGCCACGCCCTTCGCCCGCGCGAGATAGATCCGGCCACAGGCGAGGCAATTCTCCCGTCCAGGTGGACGGAAAAATATCGTTACATTCCATACCGCGGCGATAGAATACACTGGGAGACCTCCCGATCCCCTTATGCATCCTTTCCTATGGATTACTGGGCCCGCCCCTCTGTCAGGGAAGTTTATCTCGTCTTCGCCCCTCAGATTGTCAAAACAGAAATAGCTTTCAACTGTGCATTCTTTGCCGCTCACCAGGCACCAGGTCCGATGATATTTGCTACCGCCGACGAAGATCTTGCCGGCCGCGCCGCCAACCGCATAAACGGATCCATCCGCGTAATGCCCTGCCTGTCCGGGCTGCTGGCCCGCCCCGAGGATGCCACAAAAGCGGGCGTCAAATTTAAAAACGGTGCAAGTCTCACAGTCGCCTGGGCTACATCCCTGGCCAAGCTCGCCTCGGACCCTGCCGAGTATGCCTTTGCCGACGAAGCCTCAAAGTACCCTGATTACTCCGGCTCCGCTGAAAAAAAAGAAGCTTCGCCCCTCGATCTTATCCGCCAGCGCCAGAATTCCTACACTTACAGCAAAAAACTTATGGTTCTTTCATCTCCGGGCGCAGCCCCCTGTATCGTAAGCCGCCTCCAGCGATACGAAGCGGATGAGGCATACCGCTACGAAGTCGATTGTCCGATCTGCGGGTTCTCCCAGATTATGGACGATGAACATATAATCGTGCTCCGCAGCGCCAGAGATCCCCGCATCGTCAAGAGGGAAAAGCTTGCCCGTTATGCCTGCGCCTCATGCGGCATGTATTGGGATGACTACCTTCGCAACCGTGCCGTCATGTCGGGCCGCTGGGTGTGCGGTGCTTTCAACAAAGACGGCGAGTGGCTGCATATCGAGGCGCTTTCTAATCCCGTATCCGGGGCCTTTCACCTTCCGTCCTGGAACAATATTGCCATGTCTCTGTCCGATATCGCCGCCGCCCGCCTGCAGGGCGATGACGACCTGACGAAAAAAATGGTCTATATTACCCAGCATAAGGCCGAGGAATATAACGAGATCGTCAATCCCAAAAAGACCTCACAGATACTTGACCGGAGAACCAGATTACCTGCCGGCATTGCCCCTGCCGGCACCGTTGCCCTTACATGCGGCATAGACGCCCACACCTGGGGATACCGCTTCTCCGTGTATGCCTGGTGTGAAGATGCAATAGGCTTTACCTGTCATAAAATTCTCAACGGGCACCTCGGCACCCTTGCCGACGTTGAAAAGCTTGTATTCGAATCCAGGTATCAGGTCGAAGGTTCCTCGGAAACCCTCGGCATTTTCCGAGCTGCCATCGATACCGGCGGCGGGAAAAATAACGAGGGCGATAAAACCATGACCGAAGAAATTTATAACTGGCTCCGGAATATCGGAGAAAAAGCAAATGCCGGACTGTTACCCAATGGACGGCTCTGCGGTATAAAAGGCGCGTCCCAGCGTCAGGATGCAAGGATCAAAACAACTATTGTGGATAAAATGCCTCATTCAGGCAAACCGATCCCCGGCGGGCTGGAATTGCACACCATAGACACGCATCAGTTCAAGGTCATGCTCCACTGGCGCCTCTCCCGGAAGCTGAAGATAGTCGATGGCATTGTGGAACCGGAAGAAACCCAGCAGATATTTTTTGACGCCGACACAAGCGAGAAATATGCAGAAGAACTTCTTGCCGAAGAGCTGCGCCGGAAGCTCAACGGCCACGTCGAATGGACCAGGGTGCACACGGCAAACCATTATCTCGATACGACAGTCTACGCCATGGCCTGTGCGGATGGTGAATGGCAGCCCTCGCTCAAGATCCTCGCGCCGCGCATCAAGGAGCTCAGAGCAGGCGGCACAGCCATAAATTCACGCCTTGCTGCACGCGGGAACCGCGAACGCCAGGATAAGCAATCGATCCGCGAACGTTTTGCTTCACGGGAGAGATAATGCCGGCAAAAAACTCCTCTCCCGACTTTCTGACCTCGAAACAGGAGATCATCGACTTCATCGGGGGTAGCGAGCACACATTCTGGGAATACATAAGGCAGGGGATGCCGGCCCTCTATTTTAACAGGCACTGGTCCGCATCTGCCAAAGCCATAGAAAACTGGTGGTATACAACTCGCAACGTTCCTATGAAATTCCAGGGCCTTGACAAAATAATGCAGGAAGACAAAGAAGTCGTAAACGGTTCATAAAATGAATGATTGCGACACTGATAATATAAATTAATTAAACGGACAGCAGTCCGGGGAGTCATCACCTCCCTTAAGACCATGCGTGTAATCGCATGACGGGATATCCCGCTACCATCCGCTTTTCGTGATCTAAAACACGATAGCAGGTTTCTCCCGTTCCGGTCAAGAGGGAGGTGCCATGTCTTCTAAACGGCAACAACAAAAAATCCCATCGACGCGCCCGCCTGAATCAACCGTACCCGTTCACCCCTGCAATAATCTTTTTGAAACCGTCATTGTTCCTCACAGCCGTGCAATCGCGGCCAATTATCCTGTCCCCGCCGGATGTTGCCGGGAATTCATCGGCACGGGATGGGTCGGCGCCCAGAAGGTCGATATCTACCGCATATTAAAAAAACAAGGAGGCAATAATGAAGAAGAAACAGCATAATCCGCAGGACCCCAAGGTCCTTATCGTTGACAATCCCACCGGCCTGCCCCTCCTTGCCATAGATGATATCAATACCTTTCAGGGGGATCTTAAAAAACCTCCTGAGTCTGCGGCCCTCGACAAACTTGTGCGGAGCATCCTCGATCACCGGCTTTTCATCGCAAAGGCAGTGTTTTTTGAAGACGGTCTCGCCTATACGGAAGACGGCCACCAGACCCTGCTGGCACTCCAGGCTCTCCGGAAGATGGGCTATACAGGTTGCGAAGTGGTATCTTACGTATTATCGAACGGCAGGATGCAGGAATTATCCCATACCCGTTACGACACCATCATGGTACCTTACCAGGTGATTGTCCCCCAGGGTGCTACAGCGCATGAACGCCGCAAGGATGCCGCCGCCAAGCTACTCCAGATCAACTCGCAATATGCCGCGATTAACCCTGCCACGTCTTTTTTCAACGACCTCGATTTTTCAGCCCTCGAATTCGATACGCTCCTTTCCAAAATAGAGATTCCGCAGCTTGATTTTTACACCGAGGCATCGGAAAAAGCCAAATTTCTCAATGAATTGAACAGCTACGATAATAAAAATTGTGTGTATCCGATTGTTGCCCGTTTCAGTGAAAAGCATGATGCTGTCATTATAATATCTGATAATGAGACCGATACAGCTTTTCTCGAAAGCGCCCTCTGTATACGCAAAGAGCAGAGCTATAAGGACCACAGAAAAAAAGAGATCGGCAAAAGTATGGTCATTACCGCAGGGAGGTTCCAGGAACTATGGAAATCAAGGTCGTAATCCCTTCATACCGCCGCGCAGGAAATGTAAAAACAATAAAGGTTGTCTCTCCCTGTATTATCTGTGTGCCTGAAAGTGAGCTGCAGTCATACAAGGAATGTTACCCCAACATAGAGATTGTACCGCACCCTGACAGCATTATCGGCCTTGCACTCAAAAGACAGTGGATTTATGATCACTTCGGCGACATCTTCATGCTCGATGACGACATAAGCATGGCTCGCCGCCTCTGGCCCATGTCAGGCACGAAGAAAGCTACGGAGCTGACTCCCGATGAAGCATATGCCGCGATACAGTGGTGCGGCAATACCGCCCGTCTTTGCGGCTGTTACCTTTTCGGATTTAATAAAGTGCCTAACCCTATTATATATGATCCCTTCAGGCCCATACTGTTATCCGGATATGTCACCGGCTGCGCTATAGGGCTGCTCCGGGGATCGCGCATAACCTACAGCGCTGAAAGTATTGCAGTGGAAGATTTTTATGTCGCGGGCCTTAACGCCTATTATCACCGCAAGGCCTTCCTCGATCTCCGTTTTAACTTTGTCCAGGAAGAAACCTTCAAACGTGCCGGCGGCCTCGGGTTCTACCGTACCATCGACACAGAAAAAAATGACACGCTTTTTCTGCGCCGTCTCTTCGGCGAGGTAATAACCATTAAAGGAGAAAGCTACGGAAGCCACAAGGGAAGAACCGCGACAAAAAATCACAACCCTTACGGGCGGACCATGCACATTCCTTTTTAGGGTTTATGGTTATTGGGTGCTTGGGAGAAGTCTTTCTTGCTGAATATTGATACTGCGTGGTTTTTGCCTGAGGCACTGCTTTCTTACTGAAATGCAGACTGCTCGGTTCTTTCCTTAGGCACAAAAAACTTCCTGAAAAAGTACATCTGTAACATTCTTGAAATACAACACATTTCAAGCTGTATTCGTTAATCTTTCTCATGTTTTCTTCTTGAAAATAAACTTGAATCGAAGGATAATGAACCTATGTATGGGGAGTCAATGATACAAAAACAGAAAAATAATTATACCTTGATGATTGGTTATATTATTTGATATTTTAATATCTCAGAAGAATCCCGTATAACTTGACTCATCCGGGGTTATGCAGAAATATTTCTGCCTTTTCAGATATTATACAGAAATACTTGTGTATACTTAATTGTTTGAGGAGAGAAAAGATGGACCAGACGACTGTCATGGGACTCAGTGTCATGGGACTAATATTCCTGTTCTTTTTTCTGCCAGTGCCCATCTTTATTTTTGCGAAAAAAATCAAACCGAAGGAAATCACCGTGAAATGTAAATGCGGCAGCATTTTTTCACGCGTTGTTGAAACCATAGGCTCAGAAACAATGTGTCCCGACTGCAAAAGCATTTTGAGCGTGGAGGATAAATTCTGGTCCGGCTGTATCCATTCTGAAAGACAACCTAGATCATGGGCTACCTTCCTCACGGGTCTTCTGATACTCACGGTCTCGCTAATCGTCGGCGTGATAACGATGCGTTCACCGGATCACTTGACGCGACCGTTCGAGAAGTATGACTACAATGCGGCGACGGTTGATGTCGGGCCAGCATTTCTTGCCGCATCAATCCCTGAACTGATTGTCAAGGTGACAACACCTGCTGGCAGAATCCTAAAAAGTCTATCGTTGAATGCACCCACCAATGCCATGCCAATTGTACTTTATGTGCTAAATAGAGCGTTGCCGAGTTCATACACAATTACTTGGTCAAAGGGCAAGTATGGGGAACAGGGAATCCACTCTATTAAAGAGGAAACTACTATATTTTATGCACGGATCACAGACCGTGTTCCCACTTCATCCTTTCCTATCCGCATTACGGTCGCTGTCGCAAAACCTAAGACCACCGATTTAAACTATTTTGAATGGACAACTCATGAAGCCACCTACAATTACTCACTTGACGGGATCAACCGAGGACTCGTCGAACGTTACAGGATTATTGTAGTTATCTCTACCCTTTTAATCTTGGCGATGGTATTTGTTATGGGATTTGCAGGCATCATGCCGCTCTCACGAAGAAGTCTCCTTATGTTTTCCATTATCGCAGTAACGGCATTTGTTGGTGGTCTACTTTCTTCCTTGATTACTTTACCGAGTAGCCCAAATGTTTCCGAGATTTCCGAATGCATGCAAGGAGTTGCTCTAGGATTTGTCGCATGGATTTTAGAAATGGTGTTCCTTGGCTCAGCAGTCACTGTACTGATAAAAAGCGCCGTTGACAAGGCGCGTGTGGATGGTGGAACAATGAACCTCGCTGTAACTTCACGTCCTCCGAAATTCTAAGAGGGGAATGTGACCTCCTAACCAGTCGCTAGCAAATCCGCAAAATAAAAGCGGCTTGTTTAGCTTTGTGTTATTGCTTTCGATTGTAAATCGTCGCCATTGCTTACGACTGAGATCACTACTTTGTACCTGTACCAAACAAGCATTTAACTCATCACAGTCCTATTTTATAAAACTCCGTACCGTATAAATCTTTTTTCAAAAATGTCACATTTCTGAAACAACAGTGCCCTGCTACCCCCATAAACACATGTTCCGCCGACAGGATAAGTATTTGCTAAACAACTGAAACCACTATATGAAACCCAAAAAAACGACCTCACATTTAAGCTACAATGCACAAAACGGGTACCACTTATATAATAATACTCAACGAAAAACTCGATTTACCACAAGAATGCTCTGCAACCCCTATAAACACAAGCATCTACGTCCATTTTTATCAAAATCATACGTTACTAAACATCTGATAAGAATTTGCTAAACAAAGGCTGTTTTTCAGCTTAAAAAATAATGATAACTATGCAAAATAATTGATGTTTTTCACTTGACGTCACGTATTCTGCATGATATAAATACTATAACATATGGATATTATTAGAGAATATATAATTAACCCCGAATCAAACACAACCCAAAGCGCAACGCTTAATCCTGGCGGCGGCCAGGTTGATGCCGGGACCATAAGACAGCCCGGCTATAAAGAAATATCTCTACCCGGCGGAGCAAGCGCCGCTTAAAAGCACGCGAAAGACGGACCGGGGATGTAAGCCCAGAGGCGGGCTGAGGAGTTGAGGTTCCAATCCTCATTCAGCAATAAAGCCTGTGGCGGTTTGACCGATGCCTCCAACAACCATAAAGAGGAGGCAAATAAAAACAGGAGGTGCTTTATGGCACAGGAAGAACAAAGCTCATTTGGCGAAGTTATTTATTCTTACACCCGGGCACAGGCCATCGAAGACGGTTATCTGGTTGACGTCACAGAAACCGCTTCAGAAGCAGGCATTAAGTATCCGGTAGCAGTTACACGTACAGTCTGGGATGGATACATCACCCCTGATAAGAGATCCCGAAAGCACGGACAATCCGAATCCGGCAGGCTATGGGATATCTTTTCGATTTACCGGTTCGCTGTAAAGAGAAATATCTTTTCAGCAGACACCCTGTATTTTCATGTGTATTTCATTATGAAGGAAAAGCAAAAAAGACTGATCCCCTTAAAAGCGCATATCGGCCCCGGTGACAACGGCGAACCTGTAATCACGATCATGAAACCAGGGGAGGATTAACATGGAGATCAGAACTACGAAAAGGATAATTAAAAACCCTACAGATTTGAACATCATTTTCTTGTCTATACTCAATCATGAAAACGAAGTTGATCGTGCAAAAGAACATTTCTGGGTTTCAGGCATGGACACCCGTCTTAAAATCCAGTATATCGAGCTTGTTTCTTTGGGCAGCCTTGACCGCACCATTGTGCATCCGCGCGAGGTCTTCAGGTTTGCCATAATGAAAGCTGTTTCCTCGATAGTCATGTGTCACAATCACCCGTCCGGTGATCCGGAACCGTCTCAAGAAGACATTACCCTTACAAAACGTCTTCTTGAAGTCGGCAGGATCATCGGTATTGAAGTTCTCGACCACGTTGTTATCGCCAAAGGCATGTATGTAAGCCTCAAGGAAAAAGGAATCATATAAGGAGGTGAACCCATGAACGATGCAGTATTGAACCATTTCAGAAATCTTGCATCTGATCTGTCCAAAAGGCCCCGTGAAGAGATCTCCATCGAACTCAAAAGCGGCACTGTTCTATCTGCAAAATATGACCCTGTGTTCGGCACTATAACCCTCGGCGGCACTACTTTTCCGGCAGGCGAAGTGAATGTCTGGACAAAGCTTGGCTGGGGATCGGAAGCAAAAAAGATCGTCAAAAAATTAAGCCCTGTGTCACAACAGGTGGAGAATTAACCTGCCATGCTGTTCGTGGCAGCATGAACACAGGGCCGTAAGTAGTATACCAAACAAAATAATAAAAAGGAGAATATCATGAAAACAATCATCACATTTGAAGGACAAAAAAACACGATCCAGGGAGAATGCAAACCAAAAGAGGCTATGGAAATACTCGGCCTCGATCCCAAAGAATGGAAAGTCATCTCAAAAGACATTACCGAAAAGGCAGCCGTTTATGCAATCGAACGGCGTACACCCTTTTATGTTGTACCCAAAGCTGAAGATACCACGGCCCTGCAGGAAGAAGACAAAATGGATGCCTTGCCGGAAGACAATACCACCTCAGCCGTCGATCTTCCCCCCGGGCCTGATGATCATATCGAAACCATAACCGGTGATAAACCAACCGAACAGCCGACCTCCGGCGCTGTCCGTGTTGA
>Ga0351904_1033_pt1 | contig 29288 bp, 21 predicted proteins | sample BONcelHT113001E3_FD_205826 | JGI IMG/M metagenome (GOLD analysis project Ga0351904, IMG submission 205826) | Enriched cells from coal bed in the Powder River Basin, Montana, United States - BONCAT cells T11 rep1 HSBNCT.T11.300.1.E3 ...
CGTCGAGTATTCATCATCGCCGCGATCAGTCATCCGTGGAAATTTTCAGCAAACGCAGGCTGTTCAGAACTACCAGCAAGGTCACGCCGGTGTCGGCGGCGATGGCCATCCAGAGGGTCGCCAGACCGAACATGGTCAGGATGATGAACACCAGTTTGAGACCGAGGGCAAAGCCGATGTTCTGCTGGATGTTGCGCACGGTTCTGCGGGAGTGACGGATCAGCCACGGCAGTTTGGCGAGGTCGTCGGACATGAGCGCCACGTCGGCAGTTTCCAGAGCGGCATCGGTGCCCATGGCACCCATGGCGATACCGAAGGTCGCCGCCGCCATGGCCGGAGCATCGTTGACGCCGTCGCCGACCATGGCCACGGTCTGGTGTTCGCGCACCAGGCGGCCGATCGCCTCGACCTTGTCCTCGGGCAGCAATTCGCAGCGATAGTCATCGACACCGGCCTCTTCGGCAATTGCCCGGGCCGTGCTTTCGTTGTCGCCGGTAAGCATGATGATCTGCCCGACACCCGCTTTCCTGATTTGATTGATGATCTCCGGCACGTTATCCCGCAGACGGTCGGCGATGCTGAGCAGTCCGCAGACATGATGATCGTTGCCGAGGGCGATGACGGTATGCCCGGCATCCTCCATCTGTTCCGCCCGTTCATGAATCTCTGCGGTTTCCTGGCCTTTCTCATGCATCAGCCGGTGGCTGCCGATCCAGAACAGCCGGCCATCGATCAGTCCTTCTCCGCCCTTGCCGGGCAGGGCCTGATAATGCTCGGCCGGGACGGTAGCGAGGCCCATTTCACGGGCTTTGCGCAGGATCGCCCGCGCCAGTGGATGCTCGCTGGTGGCTTCCAGGGCCGCGGCCCGCGTCAGCAGCTCCTCTTCGGTGTGGCCGTTAAGGGGCACGAGAACCTGGACTTCCGGCTGACCCTTGGTGAGGGTTCCGGTTTTGTCCATGGCCAGCACCCGGAGTTGGCCGGCTGTTTCAAGATAGAGACCGCCTTTGATCAATACCCCGTTGCGGGCTGATGAGGTAAGAGCCGAAACAATACTCACCGGCGTGGAGATGACCAGGGCGCAGGGACAAGCGATGACCAGAATAACCAGGCCGCGATAGAAACTCTCCGACCAGGTGGCCGCTGTCAACAGCGGCAGCAGCAGGGTAACGGCAATGGCCAGGAAAATCATTGCCGGAGTGTAGTAGACCGAAAAACGATCCACCCACTGCTGACTGGGGGCTCGCCGTGTCTGGGAGCTTTCGACCATGTGGATGATCCGGGCCAGGGTGGTGTCGTTGGCGTCACGGGTGGTCCGGAATTCCAATACCCCTTCCTGGTTGATGGTGCCGGCGAAGACCTCGTCGCCCGGCTGCTTGAAGACCGGCATGGATTCACCGGTAATGGGGGCCTGGTTCACCGAGGAGGTGCCTTTGACGACCTCCCCGTCAAGGGGAAACTTCTCCCCGGGACGGACCTGAACGAGGGCGCCGAGGGGAACCTCCGCAACAGGTTTTTCGTGGTAGCCACCATGACCTTCGCAGTAATAGCGGGCCGTCGGCGGCGTCAGATCGAGCAAGGCGCCGATGGCATTGCGCGCCCGTTCGACGCTCCAATGCTCCAGCAGCAGGGACAGGGCAAACAGAAAGGCGACGGTAGCCGCCTCGAACAATTCACCAAGGATGATGGCGCCGATAACGGCCACAATCATGAGAAAGTTCATGTCCGGCCTTAGCCGCCGGGCGGCCTGCCAGGCCTTGGGAAGCACATACCAGGCGCCGCTCACCACGGCAGCGAGGTACAGCAGGGTCACGGACTGTGGCAGGATGTGCTGACCGGGGTGGATTCCGGCAAATGCATCTAGCAGGCTGCCGTGCAGTATCCAATGGGTGAGGAACGCCGCCAGCAGCAGCACTCCGCTTGCAGCGGTCATGATCAGCCGCCCGTGCCGCTCCCAAATAGGCACTTCTACCGCAACATGGCGCAATTCCCAAGGGGAAGCCTTCATCCCGGTAGTATCCACCGTCGAGACGATTTCAGCGCCGGAGATGGCGTCGGGATCGAACTCCACGGTCATCCGGGCATTGACCACGTCGAATTCCAGATCGATAATTCCCGGTTGACCGCCCACTTCCCGTCGCAGGATCACAACTTCTTCCGAGCAATCCAAGCCTTTTACTTTATAATCAATGCGTCGTGACATATAAATCCTCCCAAAAGAATTCGGGCCAGACGGCACGTATTGGAGAACTTGTCTAACTTTCTTTCATCCGAAAAGACTTGGCAGGAGCCGGGGTTGGAACTTCCCCGAAAGGCTCTCGTAAGCGGTCACCACCCACCACATGGATCAGGTACCCTGCTGGTTTCAGGTGGTTTCTTTGCTATTGCCATCGTGCAATGAAGCCGTACGAGAGACTCCGTGAAAGCCCCAAACCTCCACGGAACAGCACATTTTCAAAGTTTCCGGATGAATACTATCTGTATAAACTGTACAGCAACCTGCTGAAAAGAAAAGAGAGCGAGAAGGGTAGCTGCGGGATGGGAGCATCATGGATGTCCCCGCAATTGGTGCGGAATTGGTAGAACTAAAACCCCTTACTATTTGCTGGAACGCCAGGGCACAGCTGTGGTGATGTTGAACGACGAATAACAGGTAGGTTACTGGCATCATTTGCCGTGGCCGACACCGTCAAGGGTAGTAGCCGTATAACTATGGACGAACTGCATCAGTTGGGCGTAAAAACCGTGATTTTGTCGGAGGATAACCGCGTTGCCTTGGGCATCATGGGGATGAGGGTATAAGCCGACGTCGGTGCAAGCTTGCTGGTGGTGCTCAACGGCTTGCGGTTGCGGAAATTACCGGGAACTTATATCGAGGTCGGTGAGGAAACAGCCGGACGCAAAGCTAACCGCCGTCTGTTGCGTGTTCGTGAGCACTATCCATGGCTTCAGAGATGAGGATGGTTTTAGCATTCTCAATAGAATACCCATGTTCCTCGTTCAAGGTTTTGATAAAATCCTTCATGAATTTCTTCATTTCCTGTTTATGGTCGATCAATTCCATCTTTCTTCCCTCCTTCTGTTCTTACTTAAAAAGCTCTATCTCTCGCCCGCTTCGCTAGAGGCCGCGGAGAACGCAGAGAAAAGCATACAACACTATCTTCCAGTAAATCCAAGGGGTCGGTTCTCTCTGTGTCCTCTGTGTACTCTAGTGAACGAAGTGAACGGGCGAGAGAAAATCTTTCAACTCAATACTAAAGACGGCCAATACAGTATATTATTTCGATCTGTTAATTATTAACTATCAAGAAATTCTGTCAAGTCGAAAAAATTCTAATAGTAGAGCACGTTTTTGGAAATCCGTGGTAATTCGGGACAAATCAATTTCACCCTGCTGCCCCGGCACTACTGGAAAAAAATGGCCGATTCTCCCTCCGTGCATACCTGGATGGAGATCTTGAGCGTAGCCCTGCTACGCCTGCGGTTTTACTCAATCAGGAACGACAAATCCGGCCCAAATCTGAGCGTGAAAACTGGTACATCAGTAAATTCCGAGTCCCTTATCTCCTTTGTCATAAAGAGGTGAATTCAAATTGCAAGTGCACCATTCTCAGCTTCTCGCGCTTTTCGTTGTCCCCTTTCGTTTTTCTGAAATATACATGTGCGAATATGTTTCAGATTGTAAGTAGTTTCCATCCGGAAACCGCTAGTTTCGCATCCGGAGTTTCCGGATGGAAACTAAGTAGACGATCAAGATTCATTTTTTTCATTCCACATCGGATCTTTTTGGTCATCGGGATGGAGCTTTTCAAGTTCTTCCGGGTACATGTGCCAAAAGGACTTGTCGATCGCGCCTTCCACATAGTCTTTTTTGCGGTTGTGGGCAAACGGACACCACCAATTTTCCACAATTTTAACCAGATACACGGCGTACCGGAATAACGCTACACTCAATGGACAATAGAGCTTGCAGTTAAATATCCAGAAAAACCTGTAGTGTGCTACATGAAATCGCGAAATATTGATAGTCGGCTGATCTTTATTTCGGTATCGGTGAGAAACCCAGGAAGGCACAAAATCCCAATACGACTGAATCTCCATGCCGCCGATGAGCGTGAGATGCGTTTTTACCAGAAAAACCCCGATGATGACAAAAGGTATGGTGGCAATAATCGGCAGGTAAATAAGCGGGACTCCGAGGATTACCTTCCAAAAGGGCTGACTTGCATAGTTGCGGCCTATCCTGACTCTGGTCATAATTTCCTTGTATGCCGCGTCATTACCTGTGCCAGATTTTTATCGGTGCTGTATGCTTCGACTATACTACCGGTTCATTGTTCTTTTTCATAGTCTTTCGAACGGCACGAACCTTTGTTTGCAGCTCCTAAAGGGACCAGATTTCAATAATCAAAAATTTTTTTACAACTTCCAAAGGGACTATCATTTTCCGGTGTATTTCTGCGTTCACCAGGAGTCTTTAGCTTCTGAGTAACTTCATTCTAAGTATCTGAAATATCACATTTTGTATATCATGCTTTTATAAGGTTGTCATACTTGCGGCTTGTGCGCAGTAGCCCTAGCGAAGGAGCAAAGCGGGTATCCAGTGCTTTACAACTATCTGTCATTCCTGGATTCCCGCTTTCGCGGGAATGACGAGCGCACGTTACTCTTCGACAAAACACCGCCTCAGGCGGGGTCGGGGGCTAATCGCCGAGACTGCTGCATCACCTTCTCCAAACAATGCGTCGATATCCTGAAGCTTCATTCCTCCGTCATGATAGGGGTTGAAACAAAGTCGGGTTTAAAACCCGCCCTTGATTATGATTCTGTTGTTGCGTGAAAATTGTCTGAAACATAAGGGAGTTGTGGCGAAAGTAGGGATGTTCTTTGGGAAGAGAGGCGAGGGGCGAGATTATTGTGCGGCACGGTATTCAGCTGCATGAGTGAATCTGCGTCATTTCCGGATTTTGTCCGTGCGGAAAGGGGGAAATATTTGAATCTGATATTGGTCCGCCCAGTCGCCGGTCCCGCACGAGGGTGAAACCATTTTCCATCGTGGCCTTTTTCTTTACCTCATTAGCCAGTGACGCCAAACTCAGCACATTTCCTGTCTGGTTGTTCAGGGTGAGGGGGAGGCCATCCTCTGTGCAGACCCGGCGAATTCCACCAGACTTCTGATCATCTCGCCGTCCGGAGTCGGGTCGATGTGGGGGATCTTGCTCTGTCCGCCCAGTTTGCCGCGAATCTCCTTTGACCAGGAGTAAATCAGTTCTTCATTCACGGTAATGACTTCCGGACCATCTATCCTTCCCTGAGAACGGAATGTGGCATAGTCGGCATTCTGGCCGATAAGACTTTTGTCAAGATGATCAGCGAAAGTGGCGATGTCCCGGTTGCTTCCCCCTCGCAGCGCCAGGACCCAGAGGTGGCGTCGACCTGCGATGTGCGGCCCGACCAGGAATTCCCGCACTTCGACGCCCGGAATCCGATTCAACGTCGCAACGGCCTCTTCCACCTCACCCTGGGTTACTTTTTCCTCGAAGCGGTCCAGGAAGCGATCTCTGCCGGTGAATTCGATCCGGAGCGGGTTTCGCGAGACAAAGCGCAGGGTATCACCAATGTGGTACCTCCAGAGGCCGGCACAGGTTGAAAGTATCACCGCGTAGCGACGGTTCAGTTCAATTTCTTCCAGCGGGACAGCGGTCGCATTCGGGCGGGGACTGCCGTTTTCGTCGAGCTCTTCGAACGGCAGGAACTCGAAAAAGACCCCGTAGTAGGGCGTAAAGCGCATCAATTCTTCGCCAACGACCTGGAAGGCCATGAAGGCCTCGGAAGAGGGGATCAGTTCGAGGAATGCGGGTTGCCGGGAGCCAAAGAGCCGGTCGAATTCACCGCGGTACGGCTTCATGCTGGTGCCGCCGTGAATGATCAGTTCCAGGTGGGGGAACAGCTCCGCGGCGTTTCTTCCGGACATTTCTGTGCAGCGCTTCAGGAGCAGCAGTATCCAGGGCGGTACGCCCGAGATGCCGCGAATGGTATCGCCGGAAAGGAGGAGTTGGGCCAGATGCTCGATTTTTTCTTCCCAGGGGAGGCTCGAAGTTTTTGCATCCGGGGCAATGAACGGTCGGAGGTAGAGAGGTCGGTTGTTCAGGGTGATGGCACTCATGTCGCCGCTTTTGGCGCCGTCACCCACATCCCGCAGGCTGGTATTCCCTGCCATGTAGAGGAGTTTGCCACCGAAAAGCTTGCTGGACTTGTTTCCGGCCAGGTAGCAGGCCATCAGCTCGAGGGCGGCCCGGCGGTTTTCTGCGAACATCTCCCGGCTGAAGGGAATGAATTTCGTCGGGGCCGTGGTGCCGGAGGTTTCGCAGAAAAAGGGCACCCTGCCGGGCCAGGTGACATTTTCCAGGGTGATACTCAGACGGCCGTTTTCATCCCGGAAGCCAGCCGCGAAGTACTCGTTCCAGAAATCGGCATAGGTTCGCAGGGGGATGTTTTCGCGGTAGCGTCGGTACGCCCGTTCGAAGGGCAACCCAAGCAGCCCTTCAAAATCGTGGTCCCTGCCGAAGCGGGTCCGCGCGGCACGGGAGAGGAGCCGGGAAAAAATGGCTCTCTGGCTTAGGTATGGGTCACGGGCGTAAAAGCTGCTCGAACGTCTGGCTGCGGCTGTCTTGAGGAATATGTTCATTGCGTTGGAATGGTCAGATTACCGCGACGAGCCGCGGTTCGCAGATTTTGTCATACCATTCTTTCAGCAGGGGGTTGTAAGCACCGTGATGAAAAATCAGTGATGCGTGGGCAACAGCGTCTCCTGCGTCCTGGGAGCTGACATTGCGCAGAGTCCCCTTTGGAAAGAGAGCGGTGTGTGTCTCTTGACACCTCATGACGGCTAAACTGGGCGAGGTAGGTACGAGCATGTTTTCCTCCATTTCTGCAAGAAGGGTGAGTATCGGTCCGTGAAACAGCGGCACGGAGGTGTCGGGCAAGGGAAACTCATTCAGGGCATTGACCCTCTCGTACGCTCCGCCTGAGGTGGTCAATGCTATTACCTCCATGATCTTCCGTCGGATGGAGAGATGGCGGCGTGTCATCGTCCGGTTTTCGGCGCCAGCCTCAAACAGGCTCTGGAAGCAGCGGCGCGCCCGTTCTACCTGACGTGTGACATCTTCGGCTTGTCCGTTTTTAGCCTTCAGGATCCGTCGCAGATTGCTTTCGATGAGTCTGACTCCGCCTTTTTTGTCACCATTGGGACGAACCAGGTCTTCCGTGCAGAGTACCGGACTAACCAGTACGATACCCCCTATTTCCAGACTCGAAGCAACAGTCTCGCGCAGAAAACGTGCCGTGAGACCGCAACCGAAACTGATACTGAACAGGATCGGACTCTCTCCCCTGTGGTTGATCTCTTCGACCAGGTCGGCCAATTGCGCCACGAACATCTCGCTGGAAAAGCCGGTGCGCGGATAGTTTATGTAATAAATGTCTCCGTAAGTCTTGAGGAAGGGTCGTTGGAATTCGACCACCTCCGTCGAATCGGGCACAAAACCGGCAATAACGATGGTGGGCGTTGAACCGTTACCCCTTTCCCGATAGATGTGACAACGGACTGAATGATATCCGGAGCATTTTTCCCTGAGTTCCAGTTCTCTGCGTCGTGAAGTCGTTTGATGGGATTTTATGGAGAGTTGCCGCATCAAACCGGTTGCCGCGGTTGCAACTGCCAGCATGGTCCGGTTTTTTCGAAGGGTCTTTACAATAACGGGAAGTGCGCTCCTTCTGTCCATGTTGTTCACTCCTCTCATACCATTGATGCCGTAACTATCCCATAGCGGCGTTACACCTTTATTGCAGCCGGGAAAAGAATGGGTGGAGAGAAGAAAAATTCTGCGTCTGAGCGGTTCTGGACCTGCGTTTAGCGGTGGGGGGTCATGGCAACGAGCCATGCCGGATATCCTGTCCTTTGACCATGAAAATTACCATCTCGGCGATGTTCGTGGCATGATCGGCAATCCGCTCCAGGTATTTGGAGATATAGATCAGCTTCAAGGCGCGGTTGATGGTCGTAGGATCCTCCATCATGTAGGTCAGGAGTTCCCGCTGCAGCTGAATATTCAGGTCGTCGACCGATTTGTCGTTTTCACAGACCTGTAAGGCGAGTTCCGCATCACCTCTGACAAAGGCATCGAGCGATTCCTGCAGCATGATCCGCGCTGATTCGGCAAGGTACGGCAGGTCGATATACGGTTTCAAGGGCGGTTCTTCGTTCAGTTCCTTTGCCCGGTTCGCGGTGCTTGCGCACTGGTCGCCTATTCGTTCCAGATCGGTAACAATCTTCAAGGCAAGGGTAAGAAAGCGCAGGTCGCTGGCGGCAGGTTGCCTGCGTGCCAGTACTTCCAGGCATTTTTCATCGATCAGAACTTCAAGGCGATTTATCTCATGATCTGACAGGATCGTTCGATCGGCAAGACTGGAGTCCCTATTCACTAAAGCCTGGATGGCGTTGGAGATCATCACTTCCACCTTGCCGCCCATTTCCAGGAGTAAAATACGTATCTCCTGCAATTCCGCTTCATACCTCTTTACGAGATGCTTTCGTTCCATGTGGGTACCTCTAGGTTTTGACGTGCGTAACTATTCAGCACATTCTGATAAGTGCAGACAAAATCCCCCCGCCCCTTGCGGGAGGGGGTTAGGGGGTGGGGGCGTTTGCCATGTCTGATTCAGGTTGCGGCTTCACCCACCCCTCAATCCCCTCCCGTAAAGGGAGGGGAAGCAAGTCCCTGCCGGCTGTAAAAAACTGCTGAATAGTTACTGAGGTGCTTCATAAAAGAACGGCCGGTATGTACCGGCCGTTCTTCCGTAATGTGTCGTGGTGAAGGATTATTTAAGATCGGCAATGCTCTTGCTCGACATTTTAGCGGTAAGCGGCAGAAAGCCATCCTTGATTACCACTTCCTGTCCTTCCTTGGAGAGAACAAACTTCAGGAATTCTTCCTGCAGTTTCGGCAGGGGCTTTTTCGGATCCTTGGCCACGTAGACGTAGAGGAAGCGGCTCAAAGGATAGGTGTTGTTGAGGGCGTTTTCATAAGTTGCTTCAACAGCGGGCTGTCCCTCTTTTTCGGAAAGTGCCAGAACCTTCACGCCGGAGGTCTTGTAGCCGATACCGGAGTAGCCGATGCCGTTTTTGTCTTTGGTAATACCTTGAACTACCGATGCGGAGCCGGGCTGCTCTTTGACGCTGTCCTTGTAGTCTCCCTTGGCAAGGGCATGCTCTTTAAAGAAGCCGTAGGTGCCGGAGGCGGAATTGCGGCCGTAGAGGCTTATGGGCTGGCTGGCAAGCTGGCCGGTTACACCGAGTTGACCCCAGGTGGCGATTTCAGTGGGATAGCCACGCTTATGGTTCTTGGAAAAGATGGCGTCAACTTTCTCCAGGGAGAGGCTCTTGATCGGGGTGTCTTTGTTGACGAAGATGGCAATGGTGTCGATGGCCACGGCAATTTTAGTCGGCTTGTAACCGTGCTTCTTTTCGAACGCATCAATTTCACTGTTCTTCATCTCCCGTGACATGGGAGCCAATTGGGCGGTTCCTTCTGTCAGGGCAGGAGGTGCGGTGCTAGAGCCTTTTCCTTCAATCTGGATGTTTACATTGGGGTACTTCTTGCGAAAACCTTCGGCCCACATGGTCAACAGGTTGTTGAGAGTGTCAGAGCCGATGCTGTTGAGATTGCCGGAAACTCCGCCGACGCTTTGGTACTTATTTAGTGATTTGTCCACCTTCAGGGCTGCCGCGGATGCGACACTTGTGGTTGATACTGCTAAAAGGGCAGTGATACAGAAAATCTTTTTGAGCATTTGTTCCTCCTTCGTGTAGTGAGAATCTTACCTGGAGCCCATACTAGCCGCTGTGTGTGACAGAAACGTCACAGTGACGCTAAATTATTCAAACATGATGGATTGCTCGAAGATGCCGGCACGACGACTTTATTTGCGGTGAAATACTCGCAGACTGGATACCCGCCTATGCGGGTATGACGACTTTTTGCGAGTCTATCAAAATTGGGGGGAGGGGGGCGAGCTGGAAAACCGACAAAGGAATTCGTTGCAGGGACAGAAGAATGTGGCTCAACATTGTCTGTCAACTTGTTGCATTTTTTTAAAAAATATACCTAAGGATGATCCACTACTCACCCATTGTCGATTGTTACCAGGAATGAAAACTCATCTTTACTTCCGAACTGTTTGATCTTTGCATTATAGTGAGTTTTGAATACCAGCAGGGGCGAGAGGTTTGCGTTCCAGCGCGCCAGCGGTATGGCAATCTTGAGATTACTGGTGATATTCTTCTGCGTTTCATTCACAGGTTTTGTTAAAGAATTGCTGAATCCGCTATGAAGTTCATATTCTACGCGGCCGACGTGGGCATGGCCCTTTGTCCCGATGGTGATTGCATAGGTGTCTGTCAGGTTTTCAGTAATAAGATGCTTTGAATTTCTCACAGACAGGCAAGGCAAGACTGTCATCGTAGTGAAAATCATATGCGGGGAAAATGAGAGGAGCGTTTCGACCTGTTCGGTCTTTTTCGAGACGGGATCGCTCTGCTGTCGTAATTTTCCCTGGAGACCCCAGTCGAGGATGCCAGCTCGATATCCGATGTTTCCTGAAATTGCATCCTCTTCGGTGCGCCTGGCGGCACCTTGAATGTTTTCTGAACGGGCAGTGTTGAGCAATTGCCGGTACTCGATGCCAAGCGGAAAAGAGGATAATCCCTTATACGAATAGGCAAGCACTCCTTTGAACGAATGTATCGCCTTCTGTGAAGACGCCCCAATTGTACTCATTTCGTCCCGAATGAGGTTCATAGTGATAAAGTGCGAAGGCAATTCAATTACCGAACTCAATGAATAACGGACAGAGTCCTTTCTTCGTACCGTTTCCCGCAATAGGCTGTATTCTGCTATGGGGCGCTTGCAGGCAGCATCGTAGCCATAACCACCGATTTTTCCCCTGAGCCTGAATTCGTATCCCGTGTTAGTCGCAGAATTATATCTTGCTGCCGACTCAGGAATCGACAGGTTGATTCCAGACTCTGCAACGATTGTTCCCGCAAAAGGATCTATCCGAGTCGAAAATCTCGCAATTTTGCCTGTCGCCGGGAAGTTGGCCGCCTGTGGTGCCGGTGTTCCGGAAGCCGGTTCAGCCGTAACAATTGACGCCTGAACAGATATCTTTTCAGACAAGAACCCCAGTTGCGTAAATGCTCCCGTATGGAGTGTTTTATACATCGCTTTTCGCGGTCCGGTTTCTGGTGCAAAACTACTGTTACCAGTCGCGGTGAATACGGTAAACAGCAGGGAGTTGCCTGAAACTGCTGATTTGAGCGAAAATCTGGCACCCTTACCGGCAGTGCTTAAAAAGGGAAATGGTACTCCCAACTCTTCACGCATGCTGCCCATTTCCATACAAAGGGAGTATGCGTCTGTATGGTAGATGCTCCTTTGGACAAAGGTAGAGCCAGGGATTTTCCCGCCAAGAGATGGCCGAAAGACAAAGTCAGTCACCCAAGGTTTCGCTGCGCTGACCTGCTCTGAGAGCCTTGAGTCCAAGGATTGGGAAGGAAAACCGGTAAAAAGTTCAAGGTGAGTTTGCTGCAGCGCAGAAACGATTGATTGCCCTTCTCCGGCGGAGTAGGCTGGTGTCGCGCATAGCGACAAAAGGAGTGCACTGAACAGCGCATGGAGGATGATAGGTGAGTTGGCGAACATCCTCTGACTTCCCATTAAAGTCTCCGTCACGTAGTTTGTTCAGGATGAACCACTGAAAAATGGGGGCGGGGTACCGCCCCCTAAAAATCTGGTTTTCATCCGGGAAGTCTCGCCTGGTGCTGGGCTGGAACTTTCCCGAAGCCTCTCGTAATCGGTCACCAGCTTTTGCACGGATCAGGCAGCCTGCTGGCTTCAGGCGATATTCTTGCTGTCGCTATCTTGCCATAAAGCCGTACGAGAGACTCCGTGAAAGTCCCAGCCCAACGGGGGATAGCACTGTTTTGGCGTTTCCGGATGAAACCTATCTATTTTATGACAAATTCAACCCGACGGTTTTTTGCCCAGGATTCTTCGTTCTGACCGGAATCCGCGGGATTTTCCTCACCATAACTGATTGTCGAAAGAAGTGCCGGGTCTGCTCCGAGAACAATTACGTATTTCATAACAGATTTTGCCCGATTCTCACCGAGAGCAAGGTTGTATGAATCAGAACCACGCTCGTCAGTATGCCCTTCAATACTGATCCTTACATCCGGATTTGCCTTCATCCATTCGTAGTTTTTCCGAATCGTTTCACGCGCATCGCTGGTGAGAACCCAGGAATCGAAATCAAAATATGCAGTTTCCAGGGTTGTTTTTATTTTTGCTGCGTCTGTGTCTGATGATTCCCCGGAAAAAGAATCAAATTCTTCATCAGTAGTTGCTTTTTTTCCGTTATCGGCAACAGCGCCATTGCTCGGAATGTCCGATACCAGACCCTCATCGGGAATAGTTGACCGCTTTGCACAACCGGCAGTAAGAAAGACAAAAGACGCAAGTAAGACGCAACAGAACATCGACCATTTATTCATGGAATACCTCCGAATTTTTTCACACGGATCCCGGACCTCAGAGAAGGAAGCGGAATGCACGTCGCAGTTTGAAAGTGAGAGTTTCTATCCAGCAACACCAGACAAGAAACTTTTGATTTTCATTGTTAGGAGTAGAAGATGATTGTTGTGTGCGGCAATATTTTCGGAGGGACGGTAATTTCCGCAAATACTTCCGGAAGTGCTTTGTAGGGTTCGGAAAAACAGATCAGCGAGGCAGAGGGAGAGGGGATGTGGAACAAATAGGCGAAACCGGAGAAACATTCACGTATCGAGTAAGATGCCTTGGGAGGTTTGTGAGCACCTATTCCGTGCTTGCCACTGTCATCTGAAAGAAGTGAGGGGGTAAAGGACGAAGCCATTTCCTGCAACGGCTCCAGAAATGCTTTCTGTAGATAATAGTTTCCGGCCTTCATGTTGACGATTGCCAAGAGCATGATTACTGCAGCTGTATTTCGTAACCAATTGGAAGTATACATGTTTGCTCTCAGGAGAGTGTGCTTGTGAGTGCGTACTATTGTCGATCCGGGTCTGTCTTGTCAAGCATAATAAAACACCTCACAGCTTTTACAGTACCTTTACATGCAAACCACTCCGGAGGGAGTACAATACACAATAAATATATTGTTTCTCCTCGTACAAAGAAAGAATGGGATTTGTATGAAAATTCTTCTGATTTACCCAAAGAATCCAGAAGACACCTTCTGGAGTTTTAGACATGCCTTGAAATTTGTCTCCAAAAAAGCCTGCTATCCCCCGCTGGGTCTGTTGACGGTTGCTGCACTGCTGCCCGATGATTGGGAGAAAAGACTGGTTGACATGAATGTGCAAACCTTGACCGACAAGGATCTGCACTGGGCTGATTATGTATTTATCAGCGCCATGACGGTTCAGACGGAAGCGGTGAAAAAGCTGCTGGCAAGATGCCGGGAGTTCGAGGTCGGAATTGTTGCCGGCGGCCCTCTGTTCACATCGAGCCCGGAAGATTTCGACGATATCGACCACCTGGTGCTCAACGAGGCTGAGATTACTCTTCCACCGTTTCTCGAGGACCTGCAGCGCGGTCAGGCCCGGCACCTCTACACCTCTGATCGGCGGCCCGAGTTGAAAGATAGCCCCATCCCGCTTTGGGAACTGATCGACACAAAAAAATACGCGGCAATGAACATCCAGTATTCCAGAGGCTGCCCTTTTGATTGTGAATTCTGTGATATAACTTCGTTGTTTGGACGTGTGCCGAGGTCAAAAACGAAAGAACAGCTGATAGCTGAGCTGGAAAGTCTGTATGTCAGGGGGTGGAGAGGCGGGGTTTTCTTTGTCGACGACAATTTTATTGGAGACAAGAAAAAACTTAAAAATGACATCCTGCCGGCACTTATCCAATGGATGGCGCACAGAGGGCATCCGTTCAACTTTATTACCGAGGCTTCGATTGATTTGGCGGATGATGGAAAGTTGATGGAGCTTATGGTTACTGCCGGGTTCGAGGAGGTCTTCATCGGCATCGAGACACCCTGCGAAGAGGGGCATCATGAGAGCGGCAAGGTGCAGAACAGAAATCGCGACCTGCTTGAGTGCGTCAAGAGAATACAGAAATCAGGAATTCAGGTTCAGGCCGGCTTTATCGTCGGTTTCGACAGTGATTTACCGACAATCTTCGAAAAGCAGATCCAATTCATTCAGGAAAGCGGCATTGTAACCGCAATGGTCGGAATGCTCACCGCGTTAAGCGGTACGAAACTCTATCAGCGCCTGGTCCGTGAAGGGCGGCTGCTGGAGGACGCTTCCGGCAACAATACCTCCATCGCAACGAATTTTATTCCTCGAATGAAGATGGAGCTGCTTGTCAGCGGCTACCGCTCGATCATTGACACCATCTATGCACCCAAGAATTATTACCGGCGTGTCATGACCTTCCTCAAGGACTACCAGCCACTGCAGCGGGGCGGCGGCATTCATCTCAAACCCGGCTACCTTGGGGCGTTATTCAAATCCATGCTGATACTTGGCTTGCTGGGCAAGGAAAGATTCCAGTACTGGAAACTGTTTTTCTGGTCACTTTTCCGGCGGCCGCGTCTGTTTCCGACAGCTATCACCCTTGCCATTTACGGCTTTCATTTCCGCAAGATCGCAGAAAAGATCTCTTGCAGTTCATACTGAATAATGAGATCAGTTTCCTTCCGGAAGCTCAAAAATAGTGCTAGCCCCCGTTGGGCTGGGGCTTTGCCGGAGTCTCTCGAACGGCTTTATGGCACAACAGCGACAGCAAGGAAAGCGTCTGAAGCCGGCAGGGTTCCCGATCCGTGTCTCGGCTGGCGACCGATTACGAGAGGCTTCGGGGAAGTTCCAGCCCAGCCCCTGCCGAGACGTTCCGGATGAAAAATACTTATAATTTTTCCTGTTTCAGGGCATTCAGCTCGTCCAGGTAGTTATCGCGACAGGAAGGGCACAGTCCGTGGGTAAAGTTGATATCCAAGTGATCCTTTATGTATGATTCCACTTGCACCCAGTAATTTTCGTCAGTTCGTATTTGTTTGCAAACGGCGCAAATCGGGATGATCTTCCGGAGCTCAACCAGTTCGCTGATGTCTTCCAGCACCAGAATTACATAGTGCGCGTCGAGGAATACAAAAGGAGAGGAGGTTATCAGGACGTAAACCTCAATAACTTTACCATCCCGGATGAGATTCATCTTTTCGCGGCTGCGAACAACGCTGCCTCCCTGGAAGGCCTTGGTCACGGAGTTCCTGACAACACAGACCGAACAGGCCTCGGACCGGCCGCAACCCCCCTCCGCATCGCGGTGATGCACGCAGCAAAGGGCCTCGCCACCGCGCATCTGGAGCACTTCCGGTTTTTCGGATGTCAGAAGTGCTGCGGCTGCGATATTATATTCATGTATCCGTACATCCTCATCCACAACAAAGACCGGGGAGGGCATTGCATCAAACGCTCTTGAAATAAGATCATCCACAAAACATTCCTTACTTATTCTGGGGTTTTTTTTGAAGTTTGTGAACATATCACAAAATATTCGTAAAAGTGATACATAATTATCATAAAAAGAACTCTGGTATACTTTCATGTGCCATTTGCCTGACATGGGCATAAGGAAGGAAGTACCATGCATCTGAAGAAAATAGTTGCTATTATTCGGAACCGGGTCTTGGAAAAAGTTGAGGGACGACTTGTGGAAATGAGGGTACAAGGGATCAGAGTAAGCTGTACCGTGTCAGAAAAAAATCGGAGATAACACCGGAGGAACTCTGATACACATGGAATAGCGCGGGAATGGGCTGGAGAGTCGAAGGTTCCCCCTCCGCCGGGGCGGAGGGGGGAAGGTGCTGCCATGGTCTTGCCTGCAGTGTGGTCCTGCTTGCGTTGGCTAGCCACACTGTATTGTGAAGCGGTTGGAACGACGTCTTAGCCCTGGACAACACGACGTGCAGCGCGTTTGATGCTTACCAGATTACGGAAACTGACGTTGTCGGTGGTGATGTTGTTGCCCTGTGAACCACAACCAAGGGTCAGGGAAGGTATCATAACGTTGAACAGGCCGCCGATGGCGCCGTGGCTGGTGGGCGAGTTGAAGGTTACGCGGTTTGCGTCAACTTTTTCGGCGAATTCGACACAGAGGGCATCGCTTGCTGAGTGGATGCCGGCGGTGTGGCCTGCTCCGCCTTTTTTCAGCAGATCGGCGCAGAGGTTGATGGCTGCATCTTTGCCGTCAACGATGTAGTAACCAAGGCTCGGAGAAAGCTTCTCGCGGCTCATGGGCTCAACTTCCTGGGTTCCCTTGAGCGGACCGACCAACAGGGCGCGGGTTCCTTCGGGTACCGAGAAGCCGGCCATTTCAGCAATCACTGGAGCAGCCTGGCCGACAACTTTGCCGGACACAACGGAGCACTCGCCGAAATAGAGTTTTTCCAATTGTTCCTTTTCTTTCGAAGTGACGAGGTAGACACCGATTTCCTGCAGCTTGGCAACGGCTTTCTCAGCGACTTTGGCATTGTCAAAGATCAGGTTCTGTTCGGACGCACAGACAACGCCGTTATCGAAGGTCTTGGAGAGGACGACGTCGTTCATGGCCTGGTCAATGTCGGCGTCAGCAGCGACATATACCGGGCAGCCGCCTGCGCCTACACCGAAAGCGGGGTTGCCGGAGCTGTATGCAGCCTTTACCATGGCTCCGCCGCCGGTGGCAAGGATTACGTCAACGCCGGGGTTGGTCATCAGCGCGTTGGTTGCTGCCACGGAAGGCTCTGTAATCCACTGGATGCAATCTTTGGGTGCGCCTGCGGCAATGGCTGCGTCCAGGCAGAGCTGGGCAGTTTTGACGCAGCACTTCTGCGCGCGGGGGTGGAAACCGAAGATAACCACGTTGCGGCCTTTGAGGGAGGAAAGCACCTTGAAGCAGACCGTTGAGGTGGGGTTGGTGGTCGGAGTAACTGCAGCAACAACACCAACCGGCTCGGCGATTTCGATGATATCGTTTTCGTCCTTTACAACACCGACGGTTTTTACATCCTTCATGTCGTTCCAGATAACGGTGGAACCGAAGTAGTTCTTGATGGTTTTGTCAGCCACGTTGCCGAGACGGGTTTCCTCGACGGCCATTTTGGCAAGCTCTTCCTTGTTTGCGTCAATTACCTTCGCAATTGCTTCACAGATCGCATCAGTCTTTGCCTGATCAAGTTTTTTGTACTCGGTAAGGGCTGTCTTGGCTTTCTGTACCATCTGATTGATTGTTTCTTCTACCATCGTTATGGATCCTCCTGAAAATACCGGATTTGTGTGACCCGGTTTAAATTCCTGGTAGCCGCTGGAAGCTGCAGAGGAGATTCCTCTGGGTACAACCTCGACTGTCTGGTTTTGAGGCAAATGATCCTGCATTTTTAGTGAAGCTAAAGGCAGGTGTCAATGGAAAATTATCGAACGGGACATCGTTGGCAGGTATGCAACTAATAGATACTATAGATTAACCAGCTGATTGTCCGATGGAAAACAGTGGTTTAAAATACTGAACTTATAATTTAAGTGGTAGTGAAAAATTGGCCTGGGTTTTATGTCGAGTGAAGAATATCGTGTATTATCCGTCAACGATGAAATTCCTACTGGCAAATGTGGCGTCGATATCGGCTTGATAAATAATGGGTTTCTGGAAAGGCACCAATCCTGATGCCGGAAGAAAACGGCATTCTGTTCCTCGAAAATTGCGTGAAACTGGCGGGTTGTTTGCCGAGTCAGGCACATTTCGCTACTTATCGAATTACTTTTCAAAATACTAAAAAAGTTTCCGTCCGGAACTCCGAAACAGTGCCGTCCACCCGTTGGGCTGGGGCTTTCTCGGAGTCTCTCGTACGGCTTCACTGCACAACAGCGACAGGAAGGAAGGCGCTTGAAGCCGGCAGGTTGCTCGAACCGTGTCTCGGATGGCGACCGATTACGAGAGGCTTCGGGGAAGTTCCAGACCAGCCCCTGCAGAGACTTTCCGGATATAACTAAAAAAGGGGATTGCCTGCATGGCTACCCCTTGCTGATTGTTCAGGTATGTATCGTGTTGCAACGACCATCCGCACGGAAGGTTACTCTGTTGCGGCGCTCTTTTCTTTCTGTGGTTCTTTCCTGCGGACAACTCCTTCAATCCATAACGAAAGGGCCTTGCCGCTCTGCACGGTTTCTTCGGGAATGGTGAGGTTGTTTTTTGTTGCCAGGTCCCGGGCAAATTTCAACTGGGCCTCGCTGGGACCGCCGCCCGCGGCCCGCACCGGCGGCACGCTGAAGCCCATCTTGCCGTGAACCCCCTTGCAGAAACGCTGCCAGGTCTCCTTGTTCTCGACGACCAGGTCCAGAAAACCTTCCATCCTGCCGGTGAGGGCGTAATCGATCACCCAGGGGTGCTTGTCACGCAGGTAGTCCACCAGGGTCTCGCCCGGCGGCAAGGGGACGACCTTTCTTTTGTCCTCCTTCACGTAACCCCGGTCGATGATATTCTTGGTAATGGCGGCGTAGGTTGACGGTCGACCGATGCCCAGTCGTTCCAATTCTTTCACCAGCGAGCCGAGGGTAAACCTCCCGGGCGGCTTGGTCTTTTTCTCCGCCAGGATTTCCTTCACCTTCGGCACCAGTTCCCCAACCTCAATCGGCGGCAGAACCTGCAGGGTGTCTTCATCCCCTTTTTTCTCTTTATCTTCATCGGTTACGGCATAAACCTTAAGGAAACCGTCGAACTTTAAAATCCGGCCGGAAGCCTTGAATTTCTCCCCGGCTACCAGAAAGAGCAGGGTGGTGGAATCATACACCGCCGGCGCCATCTGACTGGCCACCGCCCGCCTGAAGATCAGTTCGTAGAGCCGGGCATGTTCACCGGTGAGTCCTTCCTTGCGCACGATTGCCGCGATATCGGCGGCCGAATGCATCTTGGTCGGACGGATACCTTCATGGGCATCGGCCTGGGTATTTTTGGATTTGTGCCGGTTCGGTTTTGCCGGCAGATACTCTTTCCCGAGGGCCGTGGCGAGGAACTCCCTTATTTCGTTGATAAAGGCGTCATCCATGCGCACCGAGTCGGTGCGGTGATAGGTGGTCAGGCCGTGGTCGAAAAGTCCTTGAGCCAGCTTCATGGTCTGTTCCGGAGTAAATTTCAGGTGGACGGCGGCGGCCGCCTGCAGGTCGACGGTGGTAAACGGCGGTTTGGCTGACTGGCGGGCCTCTTTCTTGTCCACTTTCTCCGCCAGGGCATGGGTCTCGGCCTGAATGGCGTCAATAATGGCCTGGGCATCCTCCACCTTGGTGAACTTGCCCTTCAAGTGTCGGGCGAGAAAAGTCGTGCCTTCCTTTTCCAGTTGGATATCCAGCATCCAATAGGGGGTAGGGGTGAATTCCCGGATCTCCCTTTCCCGGTCAACCACCAAGCGAACCGCGGGGGACTGCACTCGCCCGACGCTGTACTTGCCGCGCAGGCTTTTGCTTGCCAGGGGGGAGAGGATGTAGCCCACCAGTCGATCGCCGATCCTTCGGCCGAGGAAAGCGCTGTACAACCCCTCGTTGGTCTCCTCGAAGGGCACTGCCTTGGCAAGGGATTCCTTCAGCCCCTTTTCGGTGACTTCGTACACCTCCAGCCGCCGGCACTCCTTGGCCACGTCCTTCACCTCTTCGTAAATATGGCGGCTGATGGCATACCCTTCACGGTCAGGGTCACCGGCCAGCATGACGATTTCGTCCTTGGCCGCAGCGCGCAGATCCTTGGGAAGATGCTTCTTTTTCTCGTGGTAGACGAAGGTAGGTTCGTAGGTCTTGAGGTCGACACCCATGCTGGAATCGGGCAGGTCCTTGAAGTGTCCCACCGTGGACATGGTTTTCACTTTCAGGATCGATTGTATTTTCTTGGCCTTGGTTGGCGACTCGACAATAATAAGCATGGTTTGGGTGGTTTGCCCCTGATTTTGATTTTACCGGGTTTTTCCGGGCTGTGGCATGGTATCGCTACGGCCTGTTGGATGATTCCGATTTGACGAAGTGACGATGATACAAGATAATTTCCCAGAAGTCATCACCGGGAGGTAAACTTAATCCAGCAGGAGGAAGCAAAGGGGAGGAACAGGTCATGATTCAGCTGGAAACCAAAGATAGATTCAGCGGCTCCCTGCTTGCCGGTGCCGTGGGTGATGCGCTCGGCTTGCCAGTGGAATTTCTGGACCTCGACGAAATTCGGACAAAGTACGGACCGGAGGGAATCCGGACCTTTTTGGAGGCACCGGACGGCATCGGCGCAATCAGCGATGACACCCAGATGACCCTCTTTACCGCGGAAGGGTTACTGCGCGAATATCGTCGTTCCCAGGAAAGCCGGACAATTCCGGACTATCTCACATCGGTCTATCGGGCCTACCTGTGCTGGCTTCACACCCAGGGCGAGGTGTCCCTGGATCCGCATTTCCGGGACTGTCTCCGGGGCGAACTGGTGAAGCTTCCCGAACTCAGCCATCGGCGGTGCCCCGGCACTACCTGTCTCTCCTCGCTGATCTCGGGACGAATGGGGACGGTCGTGTCTCCGGTCAATACCAGTAAAGGTTGTGGCGGCATCATGCGCATCGCTCCGGTCGGTCTCTTCTGCCGAGCACTACCCGGCGACATGGCTGACCGGGAGAGGGGGGCAATGGCCTTTGATCTCGGCTGTGGGGTAGCCGCCATCACCCACGGCCATCCGCTCGGCTACCTTCCGGCCGGCTTTTTCGCGTCCTTTCTCTGCGCCCTTTTATCCGGCAGGAGTATGGAGGAAGCCCTTTCCGATGCCATGCTGCTTCTGGTGGCGCGGCCCGAGTATGAAAAAAGCGCCTTGGCAGCCATGATTGCACGGGCGATGCGCAGCGGTTTTCATGATAAACCCGTTCCGGAAACGGTGGAAAGTCTTGGTGGCGGCTGGGTCGCGGATGAGGCTCTTGCCATCTCCCTCTATTGCACAGTGGCGGCGGACGGCGATCTTTCCCGGGGGTTACGTCTGGCGGTCAACCACTCCGGGGATTCCGATTCGACCGGTTCCCTCACCGGTAACATTCTTGGGGCACTTCTGGGCAAAAAGGCGATCCCCGAGGCCTGGTTGACGAGTCTTGAAATGCGGGAGCTTATCGAGAATATGGGGGAGGATTTGTTTGCTCTCAGCGGACCGCCAGCAAACAAAAAATACCGGTAGGTTGTTTCCATCCGAAAACTCTCGGCAGGGTCTGGACTGGAACTTCTCCGAAGCCTCCCGTAATCGGTCGCCACCCCTCATAATTTTCTTCCTGTAAGTTTTTTCCCTTCCATTGACAATAAAAAAAATGCTTTTAAAATTTAAAAATTAGACATCCTGAAAAAGCCAAACCCTCCGCGAGAAGGGGACGGAAAGCGGCGGATCTTCCGTTCGAAGATGGCCGAGCTACCAAGGATTACGATTATCCTTTGGTAGCTCGGCTTTTTTTGTGTCCGTGGCAATCCGGGGGGCTGGGTACGTGCGGAAGCCGTTAGAAGGGGGGCATGAAAGTCGAAGTTCTCCAACACGTTATGGTGTGTGAAGAGGTCGTTTTTGATGCCGGGAGAGGAGGGTCCTGTCATGAAAACCTTTACCAAAGCATATTTCTTTTCTTCATGCCTTATCACTCTATGTGCCGGTCTTGTTTTAATGGTGTTCATACCGCGTGCCACAAGCTCGGAGTGCACCGTCCCGAATGGGCATTCCGGAGCGTTTTCGACGTCTGATTACGACCAATCTTTGCAGCACGCCGGGCCGGACTCCCCGAGTGACAGCGGTGAAGACCGCGGCCGGGCTGCGTCCTTTCGGGCAACCCTTGAAGCAAACGGTTTTATTGTCAGAAGCGGCCAAATGACCCCCATCGATCCGATCGTCGATCTGCTGGACTCCGGCATCGGTGATTCGGCCAATGGCAATAACGCAGGCCAACCCTACAAAGTACTGATGGTGCCGATCTCCCATTTCGTCGAGGAAAATCATTCCGATAGGGGGTTGACGGTTTTCCGGCTCAAGCAGCACGAGGCGGTTGTCTACGTGGGGCCGACACCGCCACAGTGCGACTACTTCAGCTTTACGGTTTTCCTGTGGGTGCGGCACAAGGATAGCCTCGTTCGCAAAGGGGACTGGCTGGTCGCCGCCGTGAACGACCCGCTCAACAACGCCCTGATCAAGACCGCGGGGCAGGGCAATCCCTTCCGCAAGCAGACGATAGTGATCTTCACGCCAGACAGGGGCATCTATGAGCGCCTGGCGGCCCTGGCCCAGGCGGCCGGCTATCCCGAATCCATCATCAACCCCTATGTCATTCCTTCCGGGCTGCTGAATCTCGGCGTCCTTCCCGAGTCCCCGCTGAGCGATTCATTTATCATCCTGATGCGCACAGCCAACTTTGTCAGCAAGGCCGAGGGGCACCATTACCTCAGTGATGACTACTATGCCAGGGTATGGCGGGTTACGCTCGAGCCGGCGCCGGCACCGGACCCTTTCCCCACGCCCGATTTGCGTGTCCGCACCTGGAAGAGCGAGAGCGAGCTTTTTCCCGACCTGAACAACGGACTGGAGCGATTGAAAGCCGCCATCCTCGCCCGGACTGCCCATGTCCGCTACGAATCCTATGAATCCATCCGCTGGTTTGCCGAATCACGGGAGGTGCTGGAGGAGAATGACCCCAGTTCACCCCTCTACCACAAGTTTGTTGCCGGGGAGGCTTCCGACACACCGTACTTGCGGACGTCGTTACACGGCGAGGCTGCCAATTTCACGCTGGGGAGCGACGATATGGTGGTGGTCTACGGGGTCAACCATGCGGCTACCGGGCTGGCCACCTATTCCAATTTCGGAGTGTACGGGGACTGGGTCACCAGTTCGTGCCAGGACAACCCGCTGCAGTACGTGTACGGGTGCGGCGACCGCAGCTGGAACGGCGTCGTGAGCATGACCAACCACGATTTCACCGGGAGCGCCGAGGACTACATCCCGGGGGACCCGATGGCGCCCTACCTGTATGCGGTGAAGGTGATGCGCCAGCCGCCGCAGGACAAACACGACAAATACTTTGTCATCGTGCCGACCGCGACCCCGGAACATCCGTGCGCAAGCCCCGGCTATTGTATCGGGCTTACCGGTCCGATAACCATTGGCTACCGGGCCTACCTCAATCCGGTCACGGCTTCTGGTGCCGATTACGATGACATCATCCATGACCGGGCGATCTGGTTCAGGTTGAGGGATTAGGGGACAAGGGAAAATGACGACAGTTGGCAAGACAAGGATAGCGAGGGGGAATATCCAATATTTCTCCATGACGGGCCTGCCCGCCGGATCGTAGGGGCGGATGAGGGGGAACGGACCGGGCTGAAGGAGGAGAGGAATTCTAGGATGGGGGATTCCTGCAGCATACTTCTTACGAAAGGAGGTAATCAAAATGGTTGATTATCGTAAGATTCCGGTATGTCTGTTTTTTTGCCACTACGGTACTCTTTTCCATGGGAGCGCCTGCCAAGGACGACAGTATCGTGCCGGCAAATAAGGATCCCGGCCAGGTCGAGAGCAAGGCTCTCCGCCTCATGCACGACCTGAAGAAGCAGGGCTTCGAGGTCAATCGCGGCTATTTCAAACTCTGGAGTATCGAGGATTGTCAATACACCATTGACCGGATGGGGTTGTGCTACGGTAATAATCCTGCCGCGCTTAATATTACCTTCGCCGTGCCGCCATGGCCGAAAAAATTCGTGGGATCGAAGAGCATTTTTGGGGGGACGTCCGCGCCCGGATACATCGATAAATACCTCACGGACGATCACTGCTACGAGATCCCGGAGACGACGATCCCGCCGGGCGACCAGTTTTTGCTCACCATCCGCGATTATATTGTGCCGGACACACTGCGGGGACCCGACTCGTCGCTGATTCTGCCCGCCATGGTGCTCGAGCTCAAGAGGCCGTGAGAACGGACAAGAAGGAGATGGCGGCCTTCAGAATGATCACCCTCCGGAGGCCGCAAAGAACATGGGCGATGAACTACGTAGAGGAGGAAAAAAATGAGAACCGCACGATATCCAGCTGTCATGATTGCGCTGATCCTGTTGGCATTATTCGCTGTGCCTGCTTCCAGCCGGGCTGACCAGATCCTGCAAATCCTGGAGCCCGCTCAGATGCAGACAATCTCTTCTTCCAATGTCACGTTCAGGGTCCAGTTCGGGTTCAACATGGAGAGCGAACCCAGGCTCTTTCGCGCGTGGTTGAACGGCAAGCCCGTAGGCGGTCTCTTCGAGTTTACCGACACCTATGTGGCTGCGGCACAGCTCTCGCCTCAGGATGGCCTGAAAGCAAGCGAAAAAGGAAGCCGGGTAAATGTTTTTGCCGCGGAAGTCGAAGACCCGGACGGCAGCAAACATCACGAAATGGTCCGCTTCACAGTTGATTGCTCGGGAAACCGCGCCCCGATCGCCCTGATTGCCGAAACGGACGGCCACGTCTTCGCGCACGAGTTCGTGCAGCTTGACGGGAGCGGTTCGTCCGACGCCGACAACGACCCGCTGGCTTACACGTGGACCTTTACGACCGTGCCGAAAAAAAGCAAGGCGGCGTTCTCCGACCCGTCGGCCGCCATGACGAACTTCATCCCGGATGTGCCCGGCACGTACGTCGTGCAGCTTGTTGCGGGTGATTACAAGGCTGTAAGTGAGCCGAAGACCGTGACGATCGAGGCGGCCGAGCTTAAAATGCTCATCGAGCGCCAGGTGGATGACAGGATTTTCGAGATCCTCAGCAAACACGCTATCGTAACGCAATCCGCCTCCCTCGAGGATATCCGCGTTCACCACGTTGCAATCCTCGATGGGAAAAGGTTTACCGCCGACGACATCAAGAACAGCACGCTGCTGAAGGGCGCGCTCCGCGAGGGGAGATGGGGCCTGGTGCTCAACGTGACGGATGAGCAGAAAAAGAACGGACTCATGCCACACATGGGCATCGTAAGCCAAGGTGAAGCGCAAGCGCTGCTCTTCAGACGCCTCCACGACGGCAACACTCCGGTCGTGCGCATTCTGGAACTCCCGAGCATCGACCCTGCAGCGATAAAGACGGACCCGGAGATATTCAGCCGCTATGCCGGGATGCTTTTGAAAAAGCTGAGAGAGACACTGGAAAGCACGAGCGAGGTCGTCGGGGCGGCGCCTCCTCCTGACAACTCCATCCCTCCGGACCTGATCAACGTCCGGTGGGACTACAACTCGGCGCTGCCCTTCTCATTCGACCACTCAGGCAGGCAGTCCGCATCGAAGGGCAGGACCCAGCATGGCACCTATTACGCAAACCACACCTTCACGCTCTTCCTCGACAACGGGAACCAGCCGACCGGAAACAAGCAGTATCTGCTCCTCCAGGTCGACACGAATTCAAACCCCAGGGATTCCGGCACCCCATGGCTCGCAACGGACAGCGACAGGTCGAAGCACAATGAGTACGCCTGGTTCCAGGATTTCATTACCGTGAGCGCGTATCCGGTCGAGGCCGATCCGAAGAATCCAAAATGGTTCTGGTCCAACAACGACCCCTCGTCGCCGAACAACCTGGAGACCTACTCTGCGAACGCGAGTTTCAACGTGGGCTTCAATCAGGCTCAGGGCGCACTGGGCAGCTTCTCCTGCGGCTTCTCACACAGCTACACGCTGGCCGACTGGGGGGTTCTCTGCCAGGACTGCGCGGGTACCACCGTGAAATGGAAATACCGCTCGACGAACCCGCCTGAGCACAGCGGCTCGTATTTCGGCTACTCTGACATGTATGACTGGTACTACGGGTGCGGGAAGCCGAAACAGCCCAACGCCATCTCGGAGGGTCAGGAAATCTTCCATGGCGCCGTGGTCTGGAACACCGGCAGCGCGGTATTGACACAGCCGGCCACGATCAACAGCCGCATCGAGATCGACCTGGTGGACAACTGGTGCAGTAAAGACCTCGGCACGACCTGTTGTTCAAGCTGGAATCGCGAAACATCAAAGTCTCTCTGGTCGAAGGACCTTGCGTTCACGATCGATGTTGCCGCGGTCATCCCGGTCAACATTGAGTCGATCACGTTCGACCCCAACCCGGTGACCGTCGATGTTGGCGCTGCGCCGGTAACGATCAAGGGGTACGTCAACCTTGATCAGGAGGCCAAAATCGATACCAAGATCACCGGCATCCAGGCCGAAAGCCTCAACTACAACGCGTTTCCAAGGATCGACAGCATCACCATTCCCAAGGGCTCCAAGTCAGGGAGCTTTGACATCGACGTGAACACTAACGGACTTACTCGCAACCAGTCGGTCACCGTAGGAATTTCCGCTTTCTACACGCACCGGTACACCTACTCGCTGACGATAAACGCCAAGTGAGGACCGAATCCGTGAAGATGGCCGGGCTGGCGGAGAACTGGACCTTCGGCGGCACGGTTCCTTTCGAGACATCAACCGCTCAATGGAAGGTGAAGGGGGGTGCTTGTTGAAAATGGGGCAGCCAGGAGACTTGGACGTTCTATCGTTCTGAGCTGACGTGAGCGGCATTTGTTGCCGCTCCTCTCCAGGCTTACGGGCATGCGACCACGAACACGAACAAGGCGATCCATCAGGGTCGCCGAGCGAGGCCGGAAGGGAGATCAGTCATGAAGCTGAATTTGATGCGCCGTTGCTTTTGTATCGCTCTTCTTCTACTGGCGATCATCGGCACAGTATATTCCTTTTCTCAGGCGCAGAACCTACAGAAAAGCACTGCCTGCAAACAAGAAAATACCGTTGAAACCGCCTCGGTAAAACGTCCGATGAAAACCATCGGCATCATCGGCGGAGTCAGCTGGGCTTCATCCATTGAATACTACCGCATCATGAACGAACTCGTCCGTGACAAGTTGGGCGGGGTGAATTCCGCCCAGATACTGATGTTCTCCATCGAGTTCGGTGAATTTTCCAAGCAGGAACGTTTGGCGGATAAAGGCGATTGGACAGTGATGACGCAAACTATCCTTGATGCCGCGCGACGGTTGAAACGGGGTGGGGCGGATTTCATCGTCATCGCTTCCAATACGCTCAATTCACTTGCGCCTACCGTCGAACAGGAAGTCGGACTTCCCGTTCTTCATATCGCCGACGCGACAGGAGCAGCGGTCCGCAAAAAAGGACTGCGCACAGTTGCCTTACTTGGAACCAAATACACGATGGAACAACCGTTCTATCGGGATCGTCTCAAGAAATTCGGGATCAGGGTTGTCATACCCAATGAAAAAGAACGGGAGTACATCAATGCGGTGATTTTCGATGAGCTGTGCGCCAACAGGATCAAAAAGGAATCCAGAGAGGGTTTCCAAAAGATCATCGAGCGTCTCCGGAAGGAGGAAGGTGCGGAAGGGGTTATTTTAGGCTGCACGGAGATTCCCCTGCTTATCAGGCAGGAGGATGTCGCCATCCCCGTTTTCGACACCACGGCACTACATTCTGAGGCTGCGGTCGACTTTTCACTGAACAGGGAATAGCAGAAAGAGCAAGTCTTCGACCGAGGTTGGCCTGGTATGCATTCCTGAGATGCTCTACGATCGTATCATCAAGTTTTCTTCAGATCCATGACTGTCTGAGGAGGGGGGAGCAGGAAACGTCGACCACCCAAAGCTCAAGGGCAGCTCGGGCCCGAATTGGTAGCAAGCACAGAAGACCCACGCACGATAGGGACTTCGGTCGGGAACTAATCAATCGGAGGTGAAACCATGAAAGGCAACCTCTACAGGTTGTTCGCTTTGGTCATCGTGACACTATCGGTTACGGTGGGGCTCGCCGCGGCGAACCCCACTAAATCGGCTCGGGACAACGTCCCACGTTTCCTCGACGAAATCAACAAAGCCGGATTCTCCTGTCAGGAAGGTGAATTCTTTTACTTCGACCATTACAAGTACGCCGACATGCTCTATGCCTGGAAGATAGCGCGCCACTGCGATGGTGAGCCCTACTGCCTGGAAGTGGGAAACCCGAAGGATATGGACGGAGTGCCCTACAACGACACCTGCTCCCCGCAGATTAACCTGGACATCGATCCCGACAGGCCGTCCTGGGCGTCCGATGTGTTCGTAGCGTTCCGAAACTACATGGAGCCCGCCACCGCAGCATCGGCCGACAGCAACGAGCTGGTGTGGGACCAGGCGATCTATTTCGGCCCGTATTTCAACGGGCAGTAAAGCGGTCTGGAATCCAATGACAGAGGGAACCCTTGAGGAGGACTACTCAGATGAAAGGAAATCTCTCTGCCGCGGCTTTTCCCTGGGACCAGGCCATCCATGCCTAGATTTTCGAGCGACTGGGTGCGCACGCGGGCCATGACAACCTGAACGGTCGGACGAATCCTCTTGGGGAAAGAAAGGGGGAACGCAGATGAGATTTCACATTCTGGCGATCACGTGCATGACCTTGATGGCACTGGGTTATGCACCGATATGTTTGGCGGAAGTCGATAACAAAACGAAAAACAGCACCCATAACTTTCCTAATGCATCTCAGGAATTTGTCGTGTGTACCGGATGGCACGCCCTTTGTTCTGCATCGCCCGACTGCAAAAGGAATGGCGACAAGGCTGACTGCGACTGTATGAGGGTTAATGAAACCCATATCGTTGCAACAACTGAAATCCAGGATACGGCGGTCAAGCGCCTGACGGAGGTCAAATGCACGAATGTTCATCCTTGCGATGTAGATCAAGCTCCTGTTTGTAAGGCCATCAAGTCAGGACAGTATGAAGTGGATAATGTCAAGTATGATTGGGTATCGACGTATTCATATCGGGGATGGTGCGGTCTTTTGAAGAATGTAACAGCCTGTGATCTAAAGGTACCAGGCTATTCCGGGGATTTATATTGGGCTGTCTGCGACGCCGCTCCATGCACGGAAAACCAGAATCCATCCGATCCGGACAGGCCCTTGAGCTGTCAGTGTCGGGTAGTAGAGGATACACCGTTTGTGGGAATGAATGGCAGTTGCACCGGTGACAATGGCGGGATAATGTCAAGTATGCCGCTCTGGGCATGGGACTTCCAAAACAATACATACCCGTTTCCTATGCCTGGCTATGAATACGTACAGGGCGCATGTGCCCCGTTGGAATCGGATCCATTGCCGCAGCGATGATCTG